>Ga0207708_10001892_pt1 | contig 15456 bp, 13 predicted proteins | sample KBSK5101metaG_FD_184340 | JGI IMG/M metagenome (GOLD analysis project Ga0207708, IMG submission 184340) | Corn, switchgrass and miscanthus rhizosphere microbial communities from Kellogg Biological Station, Michigan, USA - KBS K5-10-1 metaG... | ecosystem: Host-associated > Plants > Roots >...
ACGAGGGTGCGCGACATCATGAAGCAGTTCCACGACGGCGCGCAGGTCTGGGCGTCCGAGCTCGGCTGGTCAGACGTCGGGCCTACCAGCCCCCAGCGGGTCGGAGCGCGGGGACAGGCAGCTCAGATCACCAAGTTCGTGAAGCTGGCAGCGCGCAAGCGCCGGAGCCTGAAGCTGCGCGGCTTCGTCTACTTCGGCTGGCGCGACGCCCCGCCCTACGCGGGCGGCAAGGACTTCTGGGGACTGCACACCGGCCTGCTCACCCTCGGCGGGCAGCCGAAGCCGGCCTACGTCGCGTTCCAGAAGGCCGTCGCCTCCGTGGCCGGCTAGTCACGGGCCTGAAACAGCGCCCGTCGACCGATGCACGGACGTAGAGCGCGCGCCGTCATTGCGCGGCCTACGGATGCGGGAGTTGAAACACCGCCAGTTTTGCCGATGCATACACCGGACGGCCCAGGAGCGGAGGGGATTTAGCTTCGCCGGACACCGACGCGCAGGTGGGGTTGATGACCAGAAAGCGGACGCCGAGTCGCCGCGCCGCCGCCCGCCCGCGGGGCGTTCCCTGCAGGATTGCCGTAGCCAACTGCGCACGCGCCAGTTCAGCCTTCGGCTGGATATCGGCGGGATCGAGCGCGGCCAGCGTGCGGGTGTGGAGCAGCCAGGCGGTCTGGAAGCTCCAGCAACGGTCGGTCACTACGACCTCGTTCGGCCGCAGGGCGTGCGCGACGAGGTCCAGACCGCGCAGCGAGGCGCGGTCGGTGAACCCGTAGAACACGCGAACGACGCTGGACTGGTCCCAGGCGATCACCGTGGTGGCGGCGATCAGCGCCACGGCCGCCGTTGCCGCGAGCACGCGCCATCGTCCCCACGGGGCCGTCAGGACGATGGCGATCCCCACGGCCAGCGGAATCGGCGCGTAGTAGGCGAGGCGCAGGTAGGCGACCGGGACGTGGACCACCCAGCCGAAGGTCAGCGCGACTGTGACCGCGAGCAGGCAGGCCAGCGGCAGCACCAGGCGGGTGCGCAAGCGGCGCGTCACCGCCAGGGCGACGAACGCGAGCACCCCCGCCGCCGCGAACGCGTAGGTCAGGTCGCGCGCGAAGTAGCCGAACTGGAGCTTGGTCGGCAGATAGGCGCGGTAGTCCTGGGTGCCGCCGAAGGTCTGCTCGCGCGCGAGCAGGTCCGCGATCACGCCGCCGCCGAGAACGAGCACGGCAGCCGCGGTGCGACCGAGGCCGGCGAGCAGGCGCCGGCGCTCGCCCGCGAACGCGAGCAGCGCGACCACGATCACGCCCGCGAACGCCAAGGCGGCCACGACGAAGGTCAGTCGGTGCGCCGCCGCCAGCGCCAGGATCGTGAGGCCGAGACCGGCGGCGGAGGCCCAGCCCAGGCCGTCGACGATCAGCGTTGTGACGTAGGGCAAGGCGAGGACGAGGAGGCCGATGGCCGCGACCGTGGGCACGCCGTGCCAGCCCAGGATGTCCTGGTCGATGGGGACGACTGCGAACAGGGCAGCGGCGAGCACCGCCGTGGCCGCGCCCCAGAAGGCGCGTGCATACGCGTACACAGCGGCGGTGGCCGTGCCCATGAGCACCCAGATGCCGTGCACGACGACGATCGCCGGGGCGCCGGTCATGGCCAGGAACGCGCCGTAGAGCGCGGGGACACCGGGATCCTCGCGGAACGGCACGCCGAGCATCCAGTACGGGTTGTTGATGAGGAGCGAGCCCTGGCGCCGGATCTCGTCGGCGTAGAGGACGTACTTCGCCCAGTCGTTGCCCGGGACCGGGAAGCCCGCGATCACCCGTCCGCCCAGCACGGCTCCGGCCACGAGCACGCCGATCAGCCCGATGAGCTCGAGCGGCCGCGGCGGGCGGCCGCGCAGGTCAGGCCCCCTGAGAGCCAGCAACCCAACGAGCACGACGGCGCCCTCGAGGACGCGCACCCACGTCGCGTCGACCGGGAGGCCGAGGCGCGCGGCGGTGACGATCGCCACCATCGAGAGCGCGACGCCCAGCGTCGGCAGCATCGCCACGGTGGCGAGCGGGTGGGCGCGAACCCGCTCCGGCAGGAGCGGGAGGAAGGCCATCCCGGGCGCCAGGACCAGCACCATCGCGTCGAGCACAGGGACGTCGGCGCCGGCGGCGGCGAGGATGGCGTCCAGCGCGACCAGGACGAGCGCAGCCAAGGCAAGCGGCCGGCCGTACAGCCGGCGCCACGGAGCGCCACCGACCGCGGCGTCGGGCTGCTCGAGCTGGACCGCCGTCAACGCGAAGCAGCCTAACGGCGGCGAGTAAGGATTAGCGCCGGGAGCGCGAACTGAGCACTAGGGTTCCCTGCATGCCTCGCGCGCTGCTCGCGACCTTGGCCGTGGTCGGCATGCTCGCCCTGGCGGGGCCACCGTCCGCCAACGCGCAGGGCGGGGCGGGACTGTACGGCCCGTTCCCCGAGCCCGTCCGCCGCCAGCAGGCGCGCGACTTCTTCGGCAACCTCATCCCCACGAGCGTCTCCGCCGGCGCCCTCCAGAACGGCGCCGTGCTTCCCGCCGGCCGCCCGCTGGCCGCGGCAGGACCAGGCGATCTTGCCGCCAGCCGCCGGGCCGGCGCCGTCGGTGATCCCGACGGCGGCGCCGCCTGGCTCGTCGGCGGCGCGCTCGCGGCCGCCGCAGCAGCCGGATTCGCCGTCGTCGTGCTCCGCCGTCGCCCGTCGGAGGCGCATTGAGGCCGCGGGTGCTCGCGGCCTCGCTCTGCCTTCTCCTCGCCCCTCCCCTGGCCGGCGCGCTGTCGGGCTGCGGGTCGTCGGGCACCGACGCGGCGGCGCCGCGCTCCACCTTCGTCGGGCTGGTCTCCCAGGACGCCTACGACGGCACGCCGAGCTACCAGGACGCGACGCTTGCGCGCGAGCGGAAGCTCGGGGTGGACATCGTGCGGCAGACCTTCGACTGGGCGGCGCTCGAGCCCGCCCCGGGCCACTTCGCGCTGGCCAAGACCGACCGCTTCGTGCTCGCCGCGGCCAAGCAGGGCATCGCCGTGCTGCCGATCCTGTTCCACGCCCCCTTCTGGGCGACCGGCAAGCGGCGCTCCCCGACCGCCAACGTGGCCGACCCGCCGCGCCGGCCCGCGACCTTCGCGGCGTTCGCCCGCGCCATGGTCGGGCGCTATGGCCCCCGCGGCTCGCTGTGGCGCGAGCATCCGTCGGTCGACAAGGTGCCGGTGCGCGACTGGCAGATCTGGAACGAGCCCAACCTGCCCCAGTACTGGGGCGACCGGCCGAATGCCGCGGCCTACGCGAACCTGCTGGACGCGGCTCATCGGGCCATCCATGCCGCCGACCCGGGCGCGCGCGTGCTCAGCGCCGGGCTGCCGGAGTCCCGTCTCGGGATCCGCTTCGGGACCTACGTGCGCGCGCTGTACCGGGCGGGCGGGCGTTCCGGGTTCGACGTCTTCGCGCTGCACCCGTACAGCTCCAGCGCCCGCGGCGTGCTCGCAGCGGTGCGGCGCACCCGGGCACTCATGCGCCGCTACGGCGATGCAGCAAAGCCGGTATGGGTCACCGAGCTGGGCTGGGCCAGCGGCGGCCCGAGAAGCCCGTTCACGTTCGATCCGCTCAGCCAGGCGCAGCTCGTGGCCAACACGATCGACGCGCTCTCGATGCAGCGCCGCGCCCTGCGCATCGCCGGCTTCGTCTACTTCGACTGGAAGGACGGCGCCCCCTATCCGGGCCGCTCGGACTTCTGGGGCCTGCACACGGGACTGGTGACCAACGCCGGTGTGGCCAAGCCGTCGCTGGCGGCCTTCCGCGACGCGGTCAAGCGAGCCCAGGGATGACCGACGTCCTCCAGCCCGACCGCCTGGCCCCGCCGTCGCCGCCCGGTGGCGGGCCGCCCGAGGCCACCGGCTACCTGCGGCGGGTCTTCCGCGCCACCGAGGAAGCCAACCGCCGCGCCGTCCTGTCGGCCCTGCCGGCGGGTAGCGGCGGGCGGCTGCTCGACATCGGCACCCATGACGGCGCTTTCACCGCGCGCATCGTGGAGCGGGTGCGCCCCGTCCAGGTCACCGGTGTCGAGGTCATGGCCGAGCACGCCCAGCACGCGCGCGGCCGCGGCGTCGACGTGGTCGAGGCCGATGTCGAGGACGGCCTCCCCTTCCCCGACGGGCGCTTCGACGTCGTCACCGCCAACCAGGTCATCGAGCACGTGCGCCGCACCGACGTGCTGCTGGGCGAGGTGCGCCGCGTGCTCGCCCCGGGCGGCCTGGCCTGCATCTCCACCAACAACCTGTGCTCGTGGCACAACGTGGTCTCGCTCGCGTTCGGGTACCAGCCGCCGCCGGTGCACGTCTCCGACGAGGTCATCGTCGGCAACCCGCTCAACCCCGAGGACGGCTGGCCGCACGAGGACTGGGGCCGCTCGCACGTGCGCCTGTTCAGCGCGCGGGCGCTGGTCGAGCTCGCCGCCCACCACGGGCTGGCGCTGCGGCGCTTGACCCCGGTCGGGTACTACCCGCTACCGCCCCGAGTGGGCCGTACGGCCGCGCGCATGGACCCGAGCCACTGCGCCTTCGTGGTCGCGAGCTTCGGCTAACCGGTCGCGTCCGCGTACACAGCGGCCAGCTGCGCCGCCACCGCCGCCGGGGCGCAGCGCCCGCGCACGTGGCGCAGACCGCGCTCGCCCGCCGCCTCGTCGCCCCAACGCCGCGTCAGGGCCGCGGCCAGCGCCGGCGCGTCGCCCGGGGGCACGAGCCCGTCGGCGTCGACCAGCTCGGGCAGCGCGCCGATCCGGCTCGCTACCACCGGCGCGCCGGCGGCCATGGCGTGCGCCGCGGCCAGGCCGAAGGTCTCGGCCGAGCGCGAGGGCACGAGCGCGACCGCCGCGCCGCGGCGCAGCTGCGCGAAGCGGTCGGGGCCGACGGCGTCATGGAACGTGACATCGGCGCCGCGCGCGTGCTGGCGCAGCGCTCGCCGCAGCGGCCCGTCGCCGACCACGACGAGCGGGCGCCCGGCGCTGCGGGCGGCGTCGATGGCGATGTGCACGCCCTTCTCCGGCGCCAGGCGCGAGGCCACGAGCGCGTACGCGCCGGTCGCGGCCTCCGAGCCGCGGGCGAACTCGCGCACCGGGTGGGGGACGACGGCGGCCCCGCCGTCGAGCGGCGCGCCGAGCAGCTGCAGCCGCTGCAGCGCCGCCTCGCTGGGCACCACGAAGCGGTCGACCGTGGCGGCCAGGCGACGCTGCCACAGCGCGAGCCCCGCGCCGTAGACCGCCGCCTCGCCACGGTCGCCGCGGCAGGCCAGCCGCACCCCGGGCAGCGTGTTGCGTGCGTGGCAGCGGGTGCAGTCGGCGCCGCGGGTGAAGCAGGTGCCGACCGCGCACACGAGCCGGTAGTTGTGCAGGTGCAGGACGGTGGCCGCGCCGGCCGAGCGCGCGGCGCGCAGCGCGCGCCAGCCGAAGGACGGGTTGAGGTTGTGCGCGTGGACGACGCGGGCGCCGGTGCGCCGGACCGCGGCGGCAACGTCCTCGGGGCGCAACCCGCCGCGCAGCATCGCCACCGCGGCCCGCGAGCGCGAGAGCGCGGCCGAGTCGCGCTCGAGCACCTCGGCCTCCTCGCCCAGGTGCTCGCGGATGAGCCAGGCGTAGTCCTCGACCGCGCGCTCCTCGCCCCCGGTGGTGCGGTAGCGGTTGTGCAGGAGAAGGATCATCGGCGGGCGAGCGCGGGCGCGAGCAGGACGCCGGCGTTCTCGGCCACCCGCGTGGCCCGTTCCATGGTCAGGGCGCTGTCGCGGCGCAGAGCCGCGACCGGCGCACCGGCGGCCGAGGTGGCGAGCTGACGCGCCGCCGGCGCCAGCGCCCGGCCACCGCGCGCGCCGAGGCCGACGCCGTACCCGAAGCGGCGGCGCAGGAAGGCCGCCCGCCGCGTCCGCGCGGCCGGGATGACGTGCTCGACCCCGGGCCCGGGCTCGTAGCGCACCAGGAAGCCGGCGCGCGCGAGCGCCCGCTCGGCCTCGTCCTCCTCGCCGAACCCGGTCGGGCGCCCGCCGTGCCCGAGGGCGGGCTCGAAGCCCCCCACGTCGCGCAGCGGGCCGGCGCGGAAGGCGACGTTCGCGCCGTAGACCGTGGTCACGAAGGGGTCGAGGTCGCGCGGCTCGGGGCCGTAGTCGAGCGTGGTCAGCACCGGCAGCAGGCGGTCCGAGAGCCAGGCCGGGCGCTCGGCTTCGAAGCGCGGGCGGATGGGGCCGCCGATGCACGCCACGGCAGCGTCGGCGCGGTCCCAGGCCGCGTCCATCGCCGCGCGCCAGCCGTCGCCGACGATCGCGTCGTCGTCCACGAAGGCCAGCACCTCGTCGTCGGCGCACTCGGCCAGCGCGCGGTTGCGGGCGCGCGACAGGCCCGGGCGCGGCTCGTGCACGACCGCGACGTCCGGGCCGAAGCCGTCGGCGTCCGGGGCGGCCCCGCCGCTGGCCACGACGAGCACGCGCGCGCCCTGGGCGCGCAGCGCGTCCAGGGCGGGCGCGACGGCAGCCGGCGGCCGGTTGGTGCAGACGACGGCGATCACGCGCGCCGCAACGCCAGCTCGTTGCCGGCACCGCAACCACAGCGTTCCTGGGTCATCGGCGACGTGGGGACGGAGGTCAGGATGGGGCAGTAATAGCCTGTTGCGCCCGATGAGCGCGGTGGCCATCGTCGTTCCGACGCGCGGGCGCCCGCCGGCGCTCGAGCGCGCGCTGCGCTCGATGGCCCCCCAGGCGCGGACGGCCGGCGGGGCGGTGATCGTGGTCGAGGACGGCGGCGAGGATGCGCGCGCCATCGCCGAGCGCCACGGCGCCCGCTTCGTCGCGCTCGCCCCCGCACGCGGGCCCAACGCGGCCCGCAACGCGGGCATCGCCGCCACCGACGCGGGCGTCGTCGTGCTGGCCGAGGACGACGTCGAGGCGCCGGCGGGCTGGCTCGACGCGCTGCTGCGCGCGACCGGCGCGCACCCCGACATCGAGGTCTTCGGCGGCCCCATCCGCGGCCGCATCGACGGGCGCGACTGGCACACGTGCGGGCGCGAATGGCCGCCGATCTCGTCGTACTGGCGCGGCGCGTCCGACCGCGAGGTCGACCTCGTCTTCGCGGGCAACATGGCCATCCGCCGCAGCGCGCTGGAGCGCGTGGGCCCGTTCGCGGAGTCGCTGGGCCTGTACGCGGACGAGGCCGGGCGCATCGCCCGTGCGACCAGCGGCGCCGCCCCTGCGGCAGGGTTCTTCGGCGACGAGGAGGAGTGGCAGGACCGCTACCGGGCCGGCGGCGGCCGGATCCTCTACGTGGCCGCGGCGCGGCTGGACCACGTGCGCTCGGGCGCGGCCGCGCGCACGGGAGCGCTGGTGCGCGCCGCCTACGGCCGCGGGAAGGTCGCGCGGCGCTGGAGCCAGAGCCGCGGTCGCGCGCCGTCGCTGGCGCGCGAGCTGCGCGTGCTCACCGGCTCGGCCTGGCATCTGGTCGCGCGTCGCTGCATGAACGGCCTGCTGTTCGCCGCCGACGCGGCCGGCCGCGTGCGGGAAGCGGTGTCGCGTGGGTGAAGGCTTCCTCGCCCCCGGCTCGGGGCTCGTCCTCGGCCGCCGCGCCACGGCGCGCGCCGCCGCGCTCGACGCGGCCCTCGACGCGCGCGCCGCGCTGCTGGGCGAGGGGCAGCGCCTGGACCGAGCCGCCCTGCGCGCGCCGGGCCGGCGCGTGCTCGCCCTCGCCGTCGAGCGCACCAACGTGCCCAACCTGCTCGGCCCGGCGCGGCGCGAGCTGCACCGCTCCCGCCACGCCGTCACCGTGGCCACGCGCCCGGCGGGCGGCGCGGGCAAGTTCGCCAACCTCGACGCGCTGCTGGCCGAGCACCCGCCCGACGGGTACGACTGGCTGCTCGTGCTCGACGACGACGTGGCCCTGCCGGCCTGCTTCCTGGACCGCTTCCTCGTCGTGTGCGAGCGCTTCGCGTTCGCGCTGGCCCAGCCCGCCCACCGCCACGCCTCGCACGCCGCCTGGCCGCTGACCCGACGCCACCCGGGCGTCGCGCGACGCACGCGGTTTGTTGAGATTGGCCCCGTGACCGCCTTTCACCGCGACGTGTTCGCCGACCTCCTGCCCTTCCCCGACCTGCGCATGGGCTGGGGCCTGGACGCCCACTGGGCGGCGGTGGCGCGCGACCGCGCCTGGCCGGTGGGGATCGTCGACGCCACCCCGATCCAGCACGGGCTGCGCCGCACCGCGAGCGGCTACGCGCACGCCGACGCCGTGGCCGAGGCACGCGCGTTCCTCGCCGACCGGCCGCATCTCAGCGGGCCGGAGCTGACCGAGACCGTCACGACGTACCGAGGCTGGTGAGGAGCGGCGTGCGCGCGCTCGTGACCGGCGGCGCCGGCTTCATCGGCTCCAACCTCGCCGACGCCCTCGTGGGCCGCGGCGACGCTGTGCTCGTGCTCGATGACCTCTCGACGGGCCGGCGCGAGAACGTGGAGGACGGCATCGCGCTGGCCGAGGCCGACGTCGTCGACGCCGACGCGGTCGGCCGCGCCTGCGAGGAGCACCGGCCCGAGGTGATCTTCCATCTCGCCGCGCAGGTCGACGTGCGCCGCTCGGTCGCCGACCCGCCCCACGACGCTCGCGTCAACGTCGAGGGCACGCTGGTCGTGCTCGAGGCCGCCCGGCGCCACGGCGCCCGCCTCGTCTTCTCCTCCACCGGCGGCGCCATCTACGGCGAGACCGGGGTCGTGCCCACGTCTGAGGACGCCCCGCGCCAGCCGCTGGCCCCGTACGGCCAGGGCAAGGCCGCCGCCGAGGACTACCTCGCGCTCTACGCGCGGCTGCACGACGCCGACGTCGTCGCCCTGCGCTACGCGAACGTCTACGGCCCGCGCCAGGACCCCCTGGGCGAGGGCGGCGTCGTGGCCATCTTCGCCGAGCGCGCCCACCGCGGCGAGCCGGCCATCGTGTACGGCGACGGCCGCCAGACGCGCGACTTCGTCTACGTCGACGACGTGGTGGCGGCCAACCTCGCGGCGGCGCAGCACCCGGACGCGACCGGCGCCTACAACGTCGGGCGCGGCGAGGAGACGTCGGTCCTGGCGCTGGCCGACATGCTCGGGGTCACGGTCGAGCACCGGCCCGAGCGCACCGGCGAGGTGCGCCGCAGCGCGCTGGACCCGGCGCGCGCGCGCCGCGAGCTGGGCTGGGAGGCCGGAGTCGGCATGGCCGAGGGCCTCGAGCGCACCCTGCGCTGGGTGGGCTGCCGCTGAGCCGTGCGCGTCGTCGTCGCCGCCGAGTACTACCCCCGCCGCGCCGACCCGGTGGTCGGGGTGTGGGCCCACCGCCAGGCCCGGGCCGCGCGCGACGCCGGCGCCGACGTGCGCGTGCTCGTGCTGCACCGCCTCGTGCCGCCGAAGCGCGCGTTCGCGCAAGGCGACGTCGGCGCCCTGACCGCCCCGCTGCGCCAGCCGCCGTACGAGACCCGCGACGGCGTGCCCGTGACCTACGTGCCCTTCGTCTCGCCCCCGTTCGGCCCCGACGCCGTCGCCGGCTGGGGCGCGTGGGCCGCCCCGACGCTGACGCTGGCGCTGCGCGCCCTGCGCCGCCGCTTCCCGTTCGACCTCGTCCACGCGCACTACGCCGTGCCCACCGCCGACGCGGTGCTGCGGGCGCGGCTGGCCACGCCGCTCGTGGTCTCCGTGCACGGCGGCGACGTGCTCTGGGTCGCCCGCCACTCCGAGCGCGGGCGCGAGGCGGTCACGCGCGCATTGACCGCGGCCGAGCTCGTGCTGGCCAACTCGGCCGGGACCGCCGCCCGCTCCGAGGCCCTGGGCGCCCGCACCACGCGCGTCGTGCACCTGGGCACCGACCTGCCCGCGCAGCCGGCGCAGCGCCACGCCGAGCCGACGCTGATCACCGTGGGCCACCTGGTCGCGCGCAAGCGCCACGCCGACGTGCTGCGGGCGCTGGCCGAGCTGCCGGGCGTGCGCTACGTGGTCGTGGGCGACGGCCCCGAGCGCGGGCGCCTCGAGGGGCTGGCGCGCGAGCTCGGGGTGGCCGAGCGCACGACGTTCCTCGGCGCGCTGCCCCACGAGCGCGCGCTGGCCGAGGCCTGGCGCGCCCACGCCTTCGTGCTGCCGAGCGTGGACGAGGCCTTCGGCGTGGCCTACGTCGAGGCCATGGCGGGCTGGGTCCCGGCCATCGGGCTGCGCGGCGAGGACGGCCCCGAGGAGATCGCGGCCACGGGTGGCGGGCTCACGCTGGCCGAGCCCGGCCGCCTGCGCGAGGCCATCGAGGCCACCCTGGCCGGCCGCGAGGCGCTCGGGCGCGCCGCGCGGGCGACCGTCCAGCGCAGCTTCACCTGGGATCGGACGGGGCGCGACACCGTCGCTGCCTACGCCGAGGCGGTGGCGCGGCGGTGAAGCCCGTCCTCTTCGTCACCGGGCATGCGCCGCCCGAGCGCGTGGGCGCCTTCTCGGCCCTGCACGAGCGCGAGGGCGTCGAGTTCGCCCTGTTCGGCGGCCGCGCGCTGCACGCGACCGAAGGCGAAGCCACGCTGCCGTTCCCGCACCGCCACGTCGGCCAGGGGGCGATCCGGGCCCTGGCCCAGAGCGGCGACTACCGCGCCGTGATCGGCTCCACCGGCGGCCGCGTGGCCCTGCCCGGCGCCTACCGCGGGGCCCGCGCGGCGGGCGTGCCGTTCGTGCTCTGGGCCAGCCTGTGGGCGCATCCGCGCTCGCTGGCCGGCGCGGCCGGCTACCTGCCGCTGCGCCGCATCTACCGCGGCGCCGACGCCGTGGTCACCTACGGCCCCCACGTGAGCGCCTACGTGCGCGCCAAGGGCGCGGTCAACGTGCACGAGGCGCCCCAGGCCGTCGACAACGCCTTCTGGGCCGCGCCGGCCACCGCGGACGAGCGCCGCGCCGCGTTCCAGGCCCTGTTCGTGGGCCGCCCCGACAAGCAGAAGGGCCTGCGCTATCTGCTCGAGGCCTGGAACACCGCCCGTCCCCGCGACTCCGCCCTGATCCTCGTCGGCCCCTCGCTCACCCGGTACAGCCGCGCCGACCTCGTCCCCACCGGCGTCCTCAGCCCCGCGCAGCTCCGCAACTTCTACGCCGCGGCCGACGTTCTCTGCGTACCGTCGGTCCCCACCCGCACCGTCCGCGAGACCTGGGGCCTGACCGTCAACGAAGCCATGAACCAGGCAACCCCGATCATCGCGACCGACGCTGTCGGCGCCGCGGCCGGCGGGCTGGTCCGCGACGGCGAGACCGGGCTCGTGGTGCCGGCGGGCGACGCCACCGCCCTGGCCGGGGCCCTGCGCCGCCTGGTCGAGAACCGCGCCCTGCGCGCCGAGCTTGGCGCAGGGGGACAGGCGGCCGTGCAGAAGCAGACGTTTGCGGCCTGGGCCGCCGGGTTCTCGGCGGCGCTGGCCTCGATTGCCCTCAGCCGGGAAGTGGAGCGCTAGCCTTGCCCAGCCGTCCGGTGTCCACCGCAGGCCTTCCCTCTCCGATGTTGCGACTGACCGCGATGCTCTTCGCCGTGCTCCTGCTCGTCCCCGCGCTCGCGCGGGCGGACGCGGGCGATGCCGTGATCAAGGACTGCACCCACAACGGCACCCTGACCAAGAAGTATTCGCAGAAGGCCTACCAGCAGGCCCTGGCCGAGCTGCCGGCCGACGTCGACGAGTACGGCGATTGCCGCCAGATCATCCGCGACGCCCAGCTCGGGGCCGCCAGCGGCGGCTCCAACGGCAGCCCGGCCGGGTCGATCCCTGGCATCGGCGCCGCCGCGGCCACGCCGCACACGCCGGCCGAGCAGGCTGCGCTGGCGCAGGCGACCTCGAAGGGCGACGCCCCGGTCAAGGTCGCGACCGGCAGCGGGAGCGGCAGCGGCGCGGGCACCAGCAACGGGACCGGCGGCGAGCCACTCGTGCCCGGCGCCTCGTCCTTCGACGCCGGCGGCCTGACCCACGGCCTGCCCACGCCGGTGATCATCGTGCTCGTCCTCATCGGCGCCGCCGCCCTCATCGGGGCGGTGCTCGCCCTGCGACCGCAGATCCGCCGTGTCCTCGGCCGCGGTCGGGGTTAGCGGCGGTTTCGCGGGCCAGGCCCGGCCCGCAGCCACCGCGCGCTCGGACGAGCTCCCCGGCCTGTTCCTCGGCCTCGCGGTCGCCGTCGGCCTGGCCGCCGCCGCGTTCGGCGGCGCCGGCGGCCTGCGCCTCGAGGACGCCGTCCCCGTCGAGCTGGCGGTGACCGCCGCCGGCACCGCGCTGGCCGGCGCCGCGGTCGTGACCGGGCGCGGGCCGGTGCGCGTGTACGGAGGCGTCACCCTCGCCCTGTTCGCGGCGCTGACCGCGCTGACCGCGTTCTCGATCATCTGGTCCGACCAGCCCTCGGACAGCTGGGTCGAGGCCAACCGGACGCTGTCCTACTTGGCCGCGTTCGCCGGCGGCGTGTCGCTGGCGCGGCTGTACCCGCGGCGCTTCACCGCCTTTGGGGCCGGCGTGCTCGGCGCGGCGGTCGCGGTGTGCGTGTACGCGATGCTGACCAAGATCTTCCCGGCCTCGCTCGACGCCGACGCTGTCATCTCGCGGCTGCGGGCGCCGTTCGACTACTGGAACGCGATCGGGCTCATGGCCGCGATCGTCGTGCCGCTGAGCCTGTGGCTCGGCGCCCGGCGCGACGGCCACCCGCTGGCCAGCGCCTTCGCCTACCCGGCGCTCACGCTGGCCATCGTGACCATGGTGCTGGCCTACTCGCGCGGCGCCCTGATCGCCGCCGTCGTGGGCGCGCTGCTGTGGTTCGCGCTCGTGCCGCTGCGCCTGCGCGCGGTCGCCGTGCTCGCCGTCAGCGGTGTGGGCGCCGCGATCATCCTCTGGTGGGCGCTCAACCAGGCCGGGCTGACCGCCGACCACATCCCGCTGGTCATCCGGTCAGAGACCGGCAGCGAGTTCGCCGTGCTGCTGATCCTCATGGCCGTGCTGCTGTACGTGGCCGGCCTGGCCACCGGCTTCTTCGTCGCCCGGACCGCGCTGCCCGCACGGACCCGGCGCACGATCGGCCTGGTGGTCATCGTCTGCGCCGCGCTCGTGCCCGTGGTCGCGCTCGGCGCGGTGGCGCTGTCCTCCGAGGGCCTCGGCGGCACCCTGGACTCGCTCACCAACCCGGACGCCAAGGTGCCCTCCAACGGGCCCGACCGCCTGACCGCGACCGGCAGCGTGCGCGCCCGCTACTGGCGTGACGCGCTGAAGGTGTGGAGCCACGACGTCGTGCTGGGCGCCGGCGCCGGCGCCTATCCGATCGCGCGCGCCCGCGTGCGCAAGGACGCGATCGACGTTCAGCACGCCCACGGCTACGTGGTCCAGACCCTGGCCGACCTCGGCCTCGTGGGGCTGCTGCTCTCGCTCGCCGCGCTGGTGGCGTGGGTGATCGCGGCCGCCCGGCCGCTCGGCCTGCCCATCCCCGAGCTGTCGCTGTGGGCGCGCGGCCCGCCGCAGGGCGCGCCCAACCCCGCACTGAAGGCCAGGCCCGACCGGGCGGCCGCGGTGGCCATCGCGGCCGTGGCGCTGACCTTCGGCGTGCACTCGTTCATCGACTGGACGTGGTTCATCCCCGGCACCGCCATCGTCGGTCTCGTGTGCGCCGGCTGGGTGGCGGGGCGCGGGCCGCTCGACGCCCCCGAGCGCGACCGGGCGCCCGGCACGCTGTGGATGCGGCTGAGCGCGGCCGGCGGCGTGGCCGTGGTCGGCCTGGCGCTGATGTGGGCGATCTGGCAGCCGCTGCGCTCCGACCAGGCCGACGCTGACGCCGTGGCCCAGCTGGCCAAGGGCAACGTGCCCGCCGCGCTCGCGGCGACGCAGACCGCCGAGAACCGCGACCCGCTCTCCGTCGATCCGCTGTTCGAGCGCGCGACCATCCTCGAGAGCCGCGGCCAGCAGGCCGCCGCCGCCGCCGTGCTGCAGGAGGCCATCCGCCTCCAGCCCTCCAACGCGCAGACGTGGGAGCGCATGGCCGTGCACCTGTTCGCGTCCGAGCACAAGCCGCGCGAGGCGCTTCCGTTCGCGCGCGCGGCGGTGTTCCTCGACCCGCACTCGGTCCAGACGCGGGGCATCCTGCTGACGATCCTGCGGGCGCAGAAGACCGCGCCGCCCAAGCCCGCCAAGCCCGGCAAGGCCAAGCCGCTGACCGCCCCCGGCGACTGATGCGCGCACTCGTCGTGCTCGCGGCGCTGGCCGTCCTGGCGCTCATGCCGGCGGCGGCGCGCGCGGCCGGCGACCAGGAGTCGACGCTCCAGGACGACTCGCTGCTGGTCTACGGCAGCCCCTCCGAGCAGTCGCTGGCGCTGGACATGATGAAGGGCCTCGGCGTCGACCGGGTCCGCGTCTCCGTCATCTGGAAGCTCGTCGCCCCCGACTCGGACGCGTCGACTAAGCCGAAGTTCGACGCCACCGACCCCAGCGCGTACCCCAGCGGCGCCTGGGACCGCTACGACACCCTCGTGCGCCTGGCCGAGGCCAAGGGCATGGGCGTCAACTTCGACCTCGTCGACCCCGCCCCGCTGTGGGCCACCTCCAACCCGCCGCGTGCCGACGCCGCCAGCGTCTCCAACCCTGACCCGGCCGAGTTCGGCAAGTTCGTGCAGGCCGTCGGCGCCCGCTACTCCGGGTCGTTCACGCCGCCGGCGCCGGCCGGCGCGACCCCGCCGCCGGCGCAGAGCCGGGCGCTCCCGCTGCCCGCGGCCACCGCGTCGGCGGCGCGCGCCCACGCGCGCGCCGACGCCCACGCCGCTCAGGTCGCCACCGGGGCGCTGCCGCGCGTGACCTACTGGTCGCTCTGGAACGAGCCCAACCAGGGCGGCTGGCTGGCGCCGCAGTGGCAGGACGGACAGCCGGCCTCGCCGCGCCTGTACCGCGCGCTCGTCGACGCCGCCTGGACGGCGCTTGCGGCCACCGGCCACCAGTCCGACGTGATCCTGACCGGCGAGACCGCGCCGAAGGGCTCGGACGCGCAGACCGCCACGGCGCCGATGAAGCCGCTCGTGTTCCTGCGTGCCCTGTACTGCGTCGACAAGGGCCTGCACCCGTTGCAGGGCGCCGCCGCCGATGCCGTCGGCTGCCCGACCCAGAACAACGGCGCCGACTTCGCGGCCGCGCACCCCGGCCTGTTCGCGATGACCGGCTACTCCCACCACCCGTACAACTTCCCGCTCGCCCCGAACCTCAAGTCGCGCGACCCCGACTTCGTGGCGCTGGCCGACACGCCGCGGCTGGAGTCGTTCCTCGACGGCGCCTTCGCCGCCTACGGTCAGTCGCGCCCCGGCGGCGTGCCGATCCTCTTCACCGAGTACGGCTACCAGACCAAGCCGCCCGACCCGCTGGGGATCAGCTGGGCCAAGCAGGCCTCCTACCTCAACGAGAGCGAGTACATGGCTTGGAACTACCCCGAGGTCAAGTCGACCTCGCAGTT
>Ga0207708_10001894_pt1 | contig 15452 bp, 13 predicted proteins | sample KBSK5101metaG_FD_184340 | JGI IMG/M metagenome (GOLD analysis project Ga0207708, IMG submission 184340) | Corn, switchgrass and miscanthus rhizosphere microbial communities from Kellogg Biological Station, Michigan, USA - KBS K5-10-1 metaG... | ecosystem: Host-associated > Plants > Roots >...
CGGGTCACGCTTGCGGGCAGTCTCGCCCGACGCCCGGAGCTCGCGGCCGGCGCGGTCCGCGAGCGGCTCTGCGTGCAGGTCCTGGAAGGTCTCCAGCGCGGCCCGAAGATGGGTGCGGGCGTCCACCCGACGCTGCGCCCGACGAAGGAACTCGCCGTACGCGAGCTGCACGCGCGCCCGGTCGTACGGCCGGTCCGCAGCAGCGTGGTGGGCCAGGGATCGTTCGAACAGCTCGCTCGCTCCGGAGTCGGCCGTCATCGCCCGGCCGAAGTCCGCTGTGGCCTGCGCCCACGGCAGGGCGGTGCCGCCGGTGAACGAGTCCAGGTCCCGCACCCACGCGCCGGCCTGGTCCCGGTCATCGGCCCGGACCGCGGCGTCGATACGTTCCTGGGCGGCCATCAGCGCCAGCGCGGGGAGCCGCATCTGGCGGAACTGGTGCAGCGCGCCGGCCGGATCCCCGGTGAGCGCCGCCCGGGTCCCACGCGCCCAGCGCGCCAGGTCCTCGACCGGCCGGGCCAGGATGCCGGGCGCCGGGTTCTCGGCCACCAGGGCATCCAGCGCGGTCAGGCGCTCCTCGAAGTCCGGCCTGCCCTGGAGTGCCGCCAGGAGCGCCAGCCACGCCTGTGGCGCCGTGGTCAGCGCGCGCTGGCCTACGCTGTGTGCAAGTGCGACGGCTTCCTCCGCGGCGCTGCGGAGGGCTACCCACCGGCCGGAGACGAACAACCCGAACGTGAGTCGCTGGAGGGCGTACAGGACGGCCATGCCGTCGCTGTTCTCCCGGGCCATCGACAGCATCAGGGCGTAGCAGCGTCGATGCGCGTCGTCATCGCCCAGGTGGAGGGCCGCGTTGCCGAGGTTCCCGAGCAGGTCGAGGTCCGTGACCGGCCCATCGGCGTCCGGTCCGCCGTCCACGGCCAGGTGGATCGCGTTGGCGAGGTCCTCGCGGGCCGCGTCCCGGTCGCCTTCGATGTCGTGCAGGCTGCCGGCGAGAAGCAGCTTGAGGCACCGGGTGCGCCGGGTGTCGTGCGCGGAGACCTGCAGGTCGACCGTGCCGGACGGCAGGGTGGCTCCGCTGTCGGTGCCGTGGCTGCGGGCCACTGCGGCCGCCGCGGCCATCTCGAGTGCGCGGACCGGGTCGTGGGCGGAGACCCGGTGCGCGGCCCGGGTGAGGATCCGGTGCGCGTCGGACGCGGAGCCCACGTTGACCTCGATCCGGGCCCGGAGCCGGTCGACGTCTGCGCGCAGCAGCGGGTCGTCATCGGCCTGCTCGCGAGCCGCGGACAGGAGGGCCGAGGCCCGGGTGGCCTGGCCGGCCGCCCACGCGTTGCGGGCCGCCGCGAGCCGACGCCCGGCTCGGGCGTGCGGGTCGGCGGTGAGCTCGGCGGAGCGCTCGTGGGCGTCCGCCGCGGCCCGGTAGGCACCCCGTCGCTCGGCACGGAGTCCGACCTCGTCGAGCAGGGAGCCGATCTCCGGGTCGGGCCCCTCGGCCGCTGCCGCCCGGTGCCACGTGGCACGCTCGGCATCCTCGAGCCCGTCCAGGACGTCGGCAAGCGCACCGTGCACGTCTCGCCGCTCGTCCACCGTGGCAGCCTGGTAGACCGCCGAGCGGACCAGCGGATGCCGGACGGCCACGGAGTCGCCGCTGGTCACCAGCAGTCCTGAGCGCACCGCCTCCTCCAGGGCGTCCGTGCCGGCACCCAACGCGGCCGCGGCGCGGCGGACGGTCACCAGCCGTCCGGTGTCGTCGGCGACCGCGACCAGCATCACCGTCTGCGCCGGCACCGTGAGGCGTCGGCATCGCTCGAGGAAGACCCGCTCGACGCCCGTGGTGAGCATCAGCTGGGGCGGAAGCGGCGCCGCCCCCGAGAGCTGCGCGTCACTGAGGCCCGTCGGCAGCTCGACCAGCGCGAGCGGGTTGCCGCGCGTCTCGGCCAACAGCCGGTCGCTCACCTCGGCCGGCACCGCGACCGATGCACGTTCGGCGAGGAGCGTCCGCACCGAGGCCCGGTCCAGCCCGTGCAGCCGCAGCGACGGCACCCCCTCCGGGGTGAAGGTCCGGTCGTCGCCGTCCCGGGCCGCGAAGACCATCGCGACCGGATCCGCGTCCAGGCGTCGGGTCGCGAACAGCAGGGCGTCGGCCGACGCCGCATCGAGCCAGTGTGCGTCGTCGACGATGCACACGAGGGGCTGTTCCTCTGCCGCCTCGGTGAGCATCGACAGCGTCGCGAGCGCGACCAGGAACGGCTCCGCGGATCCGGCCTCCTGGCCGAACGCGACGCGGAGCGCGTGCGCCTGGGGCGCCGGCAGCCCGCCCACGAGATCGAGGACGGGACGGAACAGGCGGTGCAGGGCCGCGAACGCCAGCGGCGACTCCGACTCGAGCCCCTGCGTGCGTAGCACGCGTACGTCGGCCACGGTCGAGGTGACCTCCGCCAGGAGAGCGGACTTCCCGACGCCGGGCTCGCCGTGGACGACGATGCTCCCGGCGGTGCCCCGGCGAGCGGCCTCGAGGAGCGCAGCCAGCTGTTCCCGCTCGGTCTCCCGCCCATGCAGCACGTCGAGAACGTAGCGCGGATCCCGGCACTTTGACCGGGGTGATCGCACGCGTTGCGGACCACGCTCAGCAGCAGTCCACCACCGACTTCGAGAGCGAGATCGTCATGGCCGTCGACATCAACCCCACCGTTCACCCGGGTCGCACCGACACGCGGGACGGGCACCGCACCCCCGTGGCCCGGTTCATCGCCGGATCCCTCGCCGCAGGAGCGTCCGCGGCCATGCTGCTCACCCTGGTGGTCTTCGCCGGGGCGTCCGAGTACGTGATCACCGGCGCAGCGCTGGTGGCCTTCGGGGCGGGCTGGGCGATGCTGGCCATCCTGACCACGCGCTTCACCAGCCAGCCGCAGCGTTGGGCCCGGGTGCCCGCGGCGGTGATGGCAGCTTCGGGTCTGGGCCTCTGGGCGTTGGCTCCCGGCGACACCGGCCTCACCCTCCTCGGCTGGGTGTGGGCGCCGGTCGCACTCGGGCTGGCGGGGTGGATGTTCGCCCAGGTGCGCCGGGAGGTGTCCGGTCGCAGCCGCTGGCTGCTCTACCCGGTCATCGTCGCCATCGGCGTCGCGGCTGTCGGTGCCTGCTTCGAGGACGTGGCCCAGGTCCGCGACCAGCACCGCTGGGCCGCCCCGGGCCAGACCTACGACATCGACGGACACCGGCTACACCTGGACTGCCGCGGCACCGGCGGCCCGACCGTGGTGCTCGAGAACGGGCTCTCGGAGCTCTCCGCCTCCTGGTCGAGGGTCGCCCCGGTCGTGAGCCGCCAGACCCGGGTCTGCACCCATGACCGCGCCGGGCAGGGATGGAGCGACGAGGCAGCGCACCCGCTCGACGGCGTGGAGTCGGCCCGCGACCTGCACCGGCTGCTCGCGGTCGCCGGCGAGACCGGGCCTTACGTGCTCGTCGGACACTCCACCGGAGGCACCTACGCGCTGACCTACGCCCACCGCTACCCCGACCAGGTCGCCGGCTTGGTGCTACTGGACTCCTCGAGCCCCTACCAGCTCACCGCGCTCCCCAGCTTCGCGGGGCAGTACGCCATGACCCGACGTGCACTGGCCCTGCTGCCCAGCCTGTCCCGGTTCGGACTGGGCCGCCTCGCGCCTGGAAGCACCGCACTTCCCCGGCCGGCCGCGGACCAGGTCGCCATGTTCAGCGCCAGCACCCGGGGACTCCGCAACGTGCGCGACGAGCAGTCGGTCCTCCTCGACGTGTTCGCCCAGGCACAGGCCCTGACCACGCTGGACGACAAGCCGCTGGTCGTCCTCACCGCCAGCGAGAACCTCGACGAGATGCCCGGCTGGGGCGCCGCCCAGGACCGGCTGGCGGGTTTGTCGACCAACACCAGCCACCGCCAGGCCACCGCCACGCACACCGGCCTCCTCGAGGACCCCCACGACGCGGCGACCACCGCCGGCGCCGTCGCCGACGTCATCGACGCGGTCCGCACCGGCTCACCGGTGGCCACCCGATGAGCACGACGCCGTACCAACGCGACACCACCCACCCCGCCCACACCACAGGAGAAGCCATGTCCAGCACCGCACCCGACGTCCACACCACCACCGGCCACGCCACCACCGGCCACGCCACCACCGGCCACGCCACCACCGGCCACGCCACCACCGGCCAGTCCGACGACAGCTCACGCCGTCCCTGGACCGTGCTCGCCCTGGCGCTCACCGCGCAGATCCTGGTCGTGCTCGACATCTCGGTGGTCAACACCGCACTGCCGACCATCGGTCGCTCGCTGCACCTGGCCAGCTCGGACCTGCAGTGGATGGTCACGGCCTACCTGCTGATGTCCGGCGGTGGTCTCCTCCTCGGCGGACGCATCGCCGACCTCCTGCCCAGGCATCGGGTCTTCATGACCGGCATGTTCGTGTTCACGGTCGCCTCGCTGGTCAGCGGGTTCGCCTCCAGTGCAAGCGAGATCGTCCTTGCCCGCGGCGCTCAGGGGGTCGGCGCCGCGCTGATGACGCCTGCCGCACTGTCCCTGATCATGACCACCTACTCCGGCGCACAGCGCTCCAAGGCGCTCACGCTGTGGGGTGCCGTCGGTGGACTCGGCATCGCCGCCGGTGTGGTCGTGGGAGGCGCCCTCACCACCTGGGCGGGATGGCAGTCCATCTTCTGGGTCAACGTCCCGATCGGGGTGATCGCGCTGGGCGTTGCGACCAAGGTCCTGCCCCGGCCCGGCACGACCCCGGCCCCACTCGCCAGGTTCGACCTGGCCGGCGCCGCGACTGCCGTCGGCGGACTGGCCGCGCTGATGTTCGCCCTTGCCGGAGCCCCCAGCCACGGTTGGTCCTCGGCACGCACGATCACGGCGCTCGTCGTCTCGGCCGTCCTCCTCTGCGGGTTCGGCGTGGTCGAACGCCGGGTCGCACAGCCCCTCGTCCACCCGCACACGTGGTCGATCCGCTCGCTGGTCTCGGGCACCGTCGTCATGCTGGGCATCACCGGTGTCCTGGTCGCCGCGGTCTTCCTCGCCTCGATCTTCGTCCAGACCGTGCTCGGGTACACAGCACTGCAGGCCGGGCTGTCCTTCCTGCCGCTCGCCCTCGCACTGGTCGTCGGCACCCATGTCGCCGGCCGACTGAGCGCCCACGCCACGGCCCGGACCATCGCCGTGATCGGTCTCCTGGTCGCCACCACCGGCGCGGTCCTGCTATCCCAGGTCTCGGCCGTCGACTCCTACGCCACCGGCGTGCTCCCGGGCCTGGTCGTGGTCGGGTTCGGCGCCGGCATGGTCTTCGCCGCAGTCTCCGCCTCGGCGATGACCGGGATTCCCGCCCAGCACTCCGGGATGGCCTCGGGCTTCCTGATGACCGGGCACGAGGTCGGTGCGGCGCTGGGCGTCGCGGTGCTCTCCGCCGTTGCCACCACCGCCGGAGCGCTGACCACGGTGGACGGTGCGTCCGCGGCCGTCGGTCGTGGCTTCGTCGGAGCCGCCGCCTGGACCCTGCTGTTCGCGGCGTTCGCGCTCGTCCGGATGCCGGCCACCCGCGGGACCGGCGGTGCGGTGCACATGCACCACTGACCCGATAGTCCCGGCCGGATGTGTCGTCCCACGCCCCCCGGCACGACACATCTGGTCGGGACTATCCGGTTCGGCTGGTTCTTCTGGGTTACCCGTGGGTACTATGATTTTGTTACCCACGGGTAGCCCGCAGCCCGCCCGACGCGAAGGTGGAGGCCATGAGCCACTACAAGTCCAACATCCGCGACATCGAGTTCAACCTCTTCGAGGTGCTCAAGCGCGACGAGATCCTCGGCCAGGGGCCGTTCGCGGAGATCGACGCCGACACCGCCAGGTCCATCCTGGGCGAGGTCGACCGGCTGGCGCGCGAGGACCTCGCCGCCTCGTTCGAGGACTCCGACCGCAACCCGCCGGTGTTCGACCCGACGACCAACACCGCGCCCGTGCCGGAGTCGTTCCGGAAGAGCTACCGGGCCTGGATGGACGCCGAGTACTGGCGCCTGGGCACCCTGGCCGGGCTCGGCGGCACACCTGCCCCCTCGAGCCTCAACTGGGCGCTGGGCGAGCTCGTGCTCGGCGCGAACCCCGCGATCTGGATGTACGGCGCGGGACCGATGTTCGCCGGCATCGTTTACCGCAACGGCAACGACCGCGACAAGAGGATGGCCCAGCTGATCGTGGACAACGGCTGGCTGACCACGATGGTGCTCACCGAGCCCGACGCGGGCTCCGACGTCGGCGCCGGCCGCACCAGGGCCACGCCGAACGACGACGGCACCTGGAACATCGAGGGCGTGAAGCGGTTCATCACCTCCGCCGAGGGCGACCTGAGCGACAACATCGTGCACCTGGTGCTGGCGCGCCCGGTCGGCGTCGAGGGCGTCGGCGGCCCGGGCACCAAGGGCCTCAGCCTGTTCGTCGTGCCGAAGTTCCACGTCGATCTCGAGACCGGTGAGCTCGGCGAGCGCAACGGGGTCTACGTCACCAACGTCGAGCACAAGATGGGGATCAAGGTCTCCAACACCTGTGAGCTCACGTTCGGTGACGCCTCCATCGGCGGAGGCGAGCCCGCCGTCGGCTACCTGCTCGGCGAGGTGCACGACGGCATCGCGCAGATGTTCCAGGTGATCGAGAACGCCCGGATGATGGTCGGCACCAAGGCGATCGCGACGCTCTCCACGGGCTACCTCAACGCGCTCGACTACGCGAAGACCCGGGTCCAGGGCGCCGACCTGACCCGGGCCAGCGACAAGACCGCGCCGCGCGTGACGGTGACCCACCACCCCGACGTACGCCGTTCGCTGATGACGCAGAAGTCCTTCTCGGAGGCGATGCGCGCGCTCGTGCTCTACACCGCGTCGTGGCAGGACCGGGTCATGATCGCCGAGCACAACGGCGAGAAGGACGAGCTGGCGATGCGGGTGAACGACCTGCTGCTCCCGATCGTGAAGGGCTACGGCTCGGAGCGCTCGTGGGTGCTGCTCGGCACCGAGTCGCTGCAGACCCTGGGCGGGTCCGGCTTCCTGCAGGAGTACCCGATCGAGCAGTACGTCCGCGACGCCAAGATCGACACCCTCTACGAGGGCACGACGGCGATCCAGGGGCAGGACCTCTTCTTCCGAAAGATCGTCAAGGACCAGGCCCAGGCCCTCGGCCACCTCGCCGGCGAGATCGAGGCGTTCGTCACCAGCGAGGCGGGCAACGGCCGGCTCAAGGTCGAGCGTGGGCTGCTCGCGACCGCGCTCGAGGACGGCCAGGCGATGGTCGGCGGAATGATCACCACCCTGATCAGCGCGGACGAGTCCGCCGAGGGCGGCGACATCCGCAACATCTACAAGGTCGGCCTCAACACCAGCCGGCTGCTGATGGCCCTCGGCGACATCGTCTGCGCCTGGCTGCTGTTGCGCGGCGCCGAGGTCGCACTGGAGAAGCTCGGCGGCGACGTCTCGGCCAGGGACAAGGCGTTCTACGAGGGCAAGGTCGCGGCCGCGCAGTTCTTCGCGCACACCAACCTGCCACGGCTCACCGCGGAGCGGGCGATCGCCGAGGCGACGGACCTGTCGCTGATGGATCTGGACGAGGCGAGCTTCTAGTCACCACGGGCATCAGGTCCGGGCGCTTGGCCGAGCGCCCGGTGCCAGGACCGCGCCCGAGCAGCTGCCGGGTGAGGAACGGTACGACGAAGGTCGCCGCCCACCACGCGTCACGTCGTACGGCGTGGAACAGGCCGGTGGACGCCGGCGCGGACACGCTCCAGGACCCGTCGCTGCCGGGGAGCCCGAGCAGCTCGCCGATGCCGGCCGCGATCCGCGCGTGTCCCTCCCCGCTGCCGTGGATCCGGTCGTGGCTCCACAACGCCGGGTCGCCGCACATGGCAAGCGGGAACAGGTCCAGCACCGCCACGTCGTGACGCACGGCCGCCTCGACCAGGCGCCGGTTGAGGTCGACCTCCCGCGGCCGCAGCCAGGCCATCACCGGCAGCATCCGGCCGATGTCGGGGAACGTCATCGTGATCACCCGGCAGCCGGTCGCCCGCAGCGCCGCGAACGTCTCCTCGACGTCGCGCACCGTCGCGTCGGCGTCGTAGTCGTGGCGGAGCAGGTCGTTCATCCCGACCACTACGCTCGCCAGGTCCGGTTGCAGTGCGAGCGCTGGGTCGAGCTGGTTGTGGCGCACGTCGCCAGCGCGGCAGCCGCGGACCGCGAGGTTCGCGTAGTGCAGCTCAGGGCTGGTGGTCGCCGCCAGTGCCTCCGCGAACCGGTCGGCCCAGCCACGGAGGCCGGTGGCGTCGTCCCCGTCGTTGAGACCCTCGGTCTGGCTGTCACCGAGCGCGACGTAGCGACGGTACGACGCGGGCCCGGGCATGCCGGGAACCTACCGCGTGCGGTCCCTGCACTCGCCCGCGTCCTACCATCACGATTATCGGGTCACCGGCATCACCGAGTGCGAAGGAGCACAGCTATGGGAGTCGGAGTTGGCGTCGTCCTGCTGGTCGTGGGCGCGATCCTCTACTGGGCTGTCGAGGTGGACATCCCCGGGGTCAGTGACAACACGCTCGGCATCATCCTCATGGTCGTCGGCGTGATCGCCATCGTCCTCGCGCTGATCACGAACCAGCAGCGCAGCCGCACCAAGGTCGTGGAGGAACGGCGCGACATCCAGCGCTGAGGCCGCCGTCCACGACGTGGTCACCGGGGAAGCTTGGGGGTGCCGAGTGCGTAACTCGGCCCTCCCCGGTGACCACGTGCGGCTCAGGCGGCGCTCGGCCGTTCGTCGGCGCGCCGGTTCTCAGTGCGCTTGGCCCCGGAGTGCCATTCCTCGGTGCGCTGGCCCTCGGCCTCCTCGAGGAGGTACGCCGGAGGGGGGAGCGTGGGGATCTCGGGGCGAAGCATGACCTAACCATAGCAAGTTAATCGACTTTAGTCAGTTAGAGGCTCCGGCGTGTCCCCTAGGCTGCCCGCCATGACCGATCGGGAGCGGCTGCTCGCCCTGCTGGACGTGTTCGAGTCGGCCCTCGCCGACTTCACCGACCTGGTCCGTGAGCTGGGCGACGACGAGTGGGAGCTGCCCACCGACCTCCCCGGCTGGACCGTGCACGACCTGGTCAGCCACACCGCGCACCTCGAAGCGGTGCTGGCCGGCTCGCCCGAGGAGACGGTCGTCGTCCCACAGGGGCTCCCGCACGTGACCAGCCTGATGGGCTTCTACACCGAGCAGGGCGTGATCGCCCGCAAGGAGCGCAGCCGCGACGAGCTGCTCGCCGAGATCGGCGCCGCGGTCGGCCGGCGGCTCGGCGAGACCCGTGCCGCCCCACCCGACGACGGCGCCGGCGACCCCCCGAAGACGCCGGGCGACATCGGCTGGAGCTGGCAGACGCTCTTGTCCAACCGACCGCTCGACGTGTGGATGCACGAGCAGGACATCCGGCGCGCGACCGACCGTCCCGGCCACCTCGACTCTGCGGCCGCGCGGCACGCCGTCCGCGTATTCGCGCGCCGGCTCGGCTACGTCTGGGGGAAGAAGGTCGGCGCAGCGCCCGGGGAGTCAGGGGCGATCGAGCTGTCCGACAGCGGGGACCGGTTCGCGGTCATCCTCGGCGAGAACGGACGTGGCGTCGCCGCACCCGAGGACGCCACGACCGACGCCACGCTGCGCATGGACACCGGGACCTTCGTGGTCCTCTGCGGCGGACGCCGGGCGCCCGAGACCCAGCACGTGGACGTCGGAGGCGACCCCGATCTCGGGGAGCGCTTCCGGCGCAGTCTCTCGATGACCCCGTGAGCCGAACACCGGCCGACGAACCTCACGAAGTGGCGTCGTTCTGGTGGAGGGTCGGACAGGAGACGGGTCGCTGAGGAAGACTCCGGGACATGCGTGCGCTGCCGGCCGCGATCGCCGTGATCGCACTCCTGGTCTCGGGCTGCGGCGGCGACCCAGAGGTCAGCGTCCCGACGGCCAGCGGCCCGGCCACCTCCGCGGCGACCCCGCCCCCGTCCGACGTGCCGGGCCGGTACGGCGACGCCGCATCGACCGTGCGCGAGGACAGCGTCTACCCCGACGTCGGGGAGCCGACCATCGACGCCCTGCACTACGGGCTCGTTCTCCGGTGGGAGCCGGAGCGGCGGCGGCTCGTCGGCACGGCCGCTATCCGGTTCCGGGCGACGGCGACCGGCGACCACATCAGGCTCGACCTGGCGCCCCAGCTGCAGCCGTCGGCGGTTCGGCTGGACCGCGAGAGGGTCACCTTCCAGCATCCCGGCAAGGACCTGCTGGTCACGACACCGGTGGTGAAGAACCGGCTCTACACGTTGCGCGTCACGTATGCCGGCCGGCCGAGGCCCACGTCGGCTCCGACGACCCGCGGCGACACCCCAGGCCTCGGCTGGACCACCCAGCCGGACGGCCAGGTGCGCGCGATGCAGGAGCCGTACGGCGCGTTCACCTGGTACCCGGTCAACGACCAGCCGGCCGACAAGGCGTTCTACGACGTCAAGGTCGACGTGCCCGGACGCTGGGTCGGCATCTCCAACGGGCGGCTGCTCGCGCGCAGCACGAAGGCCGGTCGGACCCGGACGGCGTGGCGGCTCACGCACCCCGCCGCGTCGTACCTGGTCACGATCGCGATCGGGCCGTACCGGCGCTACGACGACACCGGTCCTCACGGGCTGCCGATCACCTACTGGGTGCGGCCGGGCGACCGCCGGCTGCTGCCCGTCGTACGCCGGGCGCCGGAGGCGATCGGGTGGCTGGAGGACCGGCTCGGACCGCTGCCCTCGGACCGGATGGGCTTCGTGATCGTCCCAGACGCGAGCGGCATGGAGACCCAGGACATGATCACGCTCGGGCGGGAGTCGATCCAGCAGGCCGACGGCGGCCAGGTCGTCACGCACGAGCTCGCGCACCAGTGGTACGGCGACGCGGTGACCCCGTCCGACTGGCGTGACGTGTGGATGAACGAGGGGATGGCGACGTACCTGCAGGCGGAGTGGACGGTCACCCACGGCCGGGCGACCTGGGAGGGCTGGGAGACCCAGCTCCGGGCCGCCGACAACCCACTCCGGCGCACCTTCGGCCCACCCGGGGCGTACCACGCGGATGAGTTCGCGCAGGGGAACGTGTACTTCTGCGCCGCGCTGATGTGGCGGGTGCTGCACGACGACCTCGGTACCGCTGCGTTCGCGAAGCTGCGCCGGGACTGGATCCAGGACCACCTCTTCTCCAACGAGGACCGCGACCGGCTCGCCGCCTGGTGGAGCGAGGGGTCGGGCAAGGACCTGACCGGCTTCTTCACAACCTGGCTGCTGGCGAAGAAGACGCCGTCGTCGTGACCGTGGTCCGCTGGTTCGCCGCGGCGGCGCTCCTCCTGCTGCTGGTCGCCGCGGGTCTGCTGGTGATCGGGTTCCGCGACGACGACGACACCGCGAAGGTGGTCGGGATCATCGCCGGCGTGCTCGCACTGGCCTGCCGGCGGGTGGTCACCTGGTCGCGCAAGGCTCGGGTCTACACCGAGATCGGACGCGACCTCGCGCCCCGGGACTACCATCCGCCGGATGAGCCACCTCAACGCCCGTGAGCTGATCGACCTGGTCCTGGACGACGGGTCCTGGGCGTCGTGGGACGGGTCGGTCGAGGAGTCGGTGCTCACCGGCGAGGGGCTGCTCCGCGGACGCCGGGTGGCCGTGCTGGTCAGCGAGTTCGGGCACCAGGCCGGGTCGATCGGCCAGGTCGCGGCCGACCGGCTGGTGGCCGCGGTCGAGCGCGCCACCTCCGAGGGGCTGCCGTTGCTCGCGGCGCCGGCCAGCGGTGGCACCCGGATGCAGGAGGGCACAGCCGCGTTCCTGCAGATGATCCGGATCTCCGCGGCCATCGCAGGACACAAGGCCGCCGGCCTGCCGTACCTCGTCTACCTGCGGCACCCGACCACCGGAGGCGTCATGGCCTCGTGGGGCTCGCTCGCCCACGTGACCGTGGCGGAACCCGGCGCCCTGGTGGGGTTCCTCGGGCCGCGGGTCTACGAGGCGCTCTACGGCCACCCGTTCCCCGAGGGAGTGCAGACCTCCGAGAACCTCTACCTGCACGGCATCGTCGACGCGGTGCTGCCGCCGGACGAGATCGGCGACATCCTGCACCGCGCGGTCGAGATCCTGATGTCCCGCCCGGTGCCGGCGGACGCACCGGAGCCGGCCGACGACCCGATCCCCGATGTCGACGCGTGGGACGCGATCACGCGGTCGCGTCGGCCCGACCGCCCCGGCGTGCGCCGGTTGCTGAGGTACGCCGCCACCGACGTGATCCCGCTCAACGGGACCGGGCAGGGCGAGAGCGACCCCGGTCTCTTGATCGCGTTCGCGCGCTTCGGTGACGCCCCGTGCGTGTTCCTGGGCCAGGACCGTCGGGGCCAGACCAAGGCACACCCGCTCGGCCCAGGGGCGCTGCGCGAGGCACGACGCGGGATGCGGCTGGCGGTCGAGCTCGGGCTGCCGCTGATGACCGTGATCGACACCCCGGGAGCGGCGCTGTCCGCCGAGGCGGAGGAGGGCGGCCTCGCCGGCGAGATCGCGCGCTGCCTCTCCGACCTGGTGACGCTGCGGGCGCCGACGCTGTGCCTGATGCTCGGCGAGGGCAACGGCGGGGGCGCGCTCGCGCTGCTCCCGGCCGACCGCGTGATCGCCGCGCAGCACGCGTGGCTGTCGCCGCTGCCGCCCGAGGGCGCGAGCGCGATCATGTACCGCGACGTCGACCATGCGCCGGAGCTGGCCCGTGCCCAGCACGTGCGGTCGACGGATCTGCGCGACCTGGGCATGGTCGACCGGATCGTGGCCGAGAAGCCGGACGGGGCGGACGAGCCGGAGGAGTTCTGCCGGCGTGTCGGCGAGGTGCTGCGCTGGGAGCTCGGCCGGCTCCACGGTCGCGACCCCGAGGACCTGGTCCGGCATCGCACGGACCGTTTCGTCAGGGCGCGGGGACCCGTCGCCACATGACCACGTGCGGCCCGATCTCCGGGTCGACCCACTCCTCGCCGCGCGCCACGAAGCCGGCCCGCTCGTAGAAGGCCCGCACCGGGGTGCGCGCGTTGCACCAGAGCACGCCCCCGCCGTGCGCGGCTACGTGTGCCACGAGCGCGTCGAGCACGAGGGCACCCGCACCCTCACCGCGACGGTCCGGGTCGGTGGCCATGCCGCGGAACCGCCAGCCCGGCTCGTCCGGGGCCCACGGCGCCGGCTGGACGCGCACGTTGCCGGTCGCGACCAGGTGCGGCCCGTCGTACACGCCGACGTGGTGGGCCGGCGCCTCGTCGCCGGGGAGCGGGACGTCACGGCCGCCGCGTAGCACCGCGCGCCGCAGGTCGGCGCTGTCGGCTGGCGCGATCGTGCGGACGTCCATCAGTGCGCCAGCCAGTCGACGGCGCCGAGGATCACGAGGAACCGGAGGAAGCGGCCGGTCACGCAGGTGCTGACGAAGAGCACGATGTTCACGCGCATCTGGCCGGCCAGGATGGCGACGACCAGCAGCGGAGGGAAGCCGAGCGACGCCGACGCGAACAGCACGGCACCGGTCTGGCCCGGGTGGTCGTGGATCCGGGTCTGCCACCGCAGGTACGTCTCCTGGAACTTCGGCGAGGACGTCTTCTTCCTGATCCACGGCAGGTTCATCGCCCACTCGGCGGCGTAGTAGAGCAACACCTTGCCGATCGTCTGGCCGACCGCAGCCGCGGCGGCGATGGCAACGACCATGGGCGTCGTACTGGTCACAGCCGCTCCGAGGGCACCGAGGTAGGCCTCGATGTTGATGAAGGGCAGCACCGCCGACCCGAACCCGACCAGGAGCGTGGTCAGGACCAGCTTCACGGGCGACCTGTGGTGAGCGGCGTCTCAGCATCGCTCGGCAGGGCGGCGGCCGGCACCGGGATGCCGAGCCGCATCATCCAGACCAGGGAGACCGACTTCATGGCGAAAAGGCAGATCGCGATCGCCAGCCCGAGCCACATCCCCCAGGCGTAGTCACGCGTGAGCAGCAGCATCACCGCGAAGAGGCCCGAGTTGACGGTCTTGCCGGCCCGCGACCAGTTGAACAGCCAGATCCTTCGGTCGATGACGTGGAAGTAGTTCGGGCTCGTGATCGGCCAGGCCAGGAACGACAGCGACAGGAAGCAGTCGATCACCATGAACTCGGCCAGGTAGACGAAGATCGCGGGACCCAGGTGCGGCAGGGTCCAGGCCAGCCCGACGTAGAACGCCGCCGCGCAGAACCGGTCGCTGAGGATGTCGAGGGCCGCCCCCGTGCGCGTCTCGCAGTCCCGGATCCGGGCCACGATCCCGTCGAGGGAGTCGCCCACCCAGTAGACGACCAGGGAGACGACGAGCAGCGTCAGGTCCTCGTGGTACGCCGCCCAGACCGCGAGCGCCACCGCGATCACGGTGCGGACCCCGGTGATCACCGTCGCCGAGGTGCCGACCCGTTCCCGGGCCGGGTCGGCGTAGATGCGCGCAGGTGCCCCCATGCTCGTCAGCGTATCTGCGCCTGTCCCCCAACTCGTTGAGTGGTGCCTCGCGCCCCCTTCAGATGTGCCTCCGGTCCCCGGTCGGTGGGGCCGGAGGCACCACTCGACGGGGCCGGAGGCACCACTCAACGACGTCCTCAGAAGAGCAGGGCGGTCCCGGGGTCGGCCATGATCCCGGCGACGTCGGCGAGGAAGCGCGAGCCCTTCTCGCCGTCGACGTGGCGGTGGTCGAAGGCCAGCGCGAGGGTGCAGACGTCGCGGATCTCGATCGACTCGGTGTCCTCTCCACCGGAGGTCGAGCCTGTCGAGACCACCCACGGCTGCCGCTTCACCGCGCCGAAGCACAGGATCGCGGACTCACCCGGGTTGATGATCGGCGTTCCGGCATCGACCCCGAACGGGCCGACGTTGGTGATCGTGAAGGTGCCGCCGCTCATGTCGGCCGGCTGCGTCTTGCCCTCACGGGCGACCGCGGTCAGGTCGTTGAGCGCCGCGGCCAGCTCGACCAGCGACAACGACTCGGCGTCCTTGACGTTCGGTACGACGAGACCGCGGGGGGTGGCCGCGGCAATGCCGAGGTTGACGTAGCGCTTGAAGACGACCTCCTGGGCGGCGTCGTCCCACCACGAGTTGATCTCCGGCGTACGACGCATGGCGAGCATCGCGGCGCGGGCCAGCACCAGCAGCGGCGAGACCTTCACGTCCCGGAACGCGCGGTGCTGCTTCAGCCGGGCGACCAGCTCCATCGTCGGGGTGACGTCGACGGTGACCCACTCGGTGACGTGCGGCAGCGTGAACGCCGACTGCACCATCGCCTGGCCCATCATCTTGCGGACGCCCTTGATCGGCTCGCGGTACTCTCGCTCACCCATGGCCTGGCTTCGAGCGGGTTGCGGCGCAGCCTCCTGGGCCGTC
>Ga0207708_10001896_pt1 | contig 15450 bp, 15 predicted proteins | sample KBSK5101metaG_FD_184340 | JGI IMG/M metagenome (GOLD analysis project Ga0207708, IMG submission 184340) | Corn, switchgrass and miscanthus rhizosphere microbial communities from Kellogg Biological Station, Michigan, USA - KBS K5-10-1 metaG... | ecosystem: Host-associated > Plants > Roots >...
CTTCGGAGATCGGCCTTGTCGGAGAAGGGGAGATAACCCTTGCCTGAGAAGATCTTCGTCGGAACGACCTCGTGCGCGAACTTGCGCTTCGTGATCTCGTAGTAGTAGTTCGAGACCCGCTGGTCGATCTCCCAGAGGTCGTAGTCCCTGCAGGCCTTCTCGTACGTGCCCGCCAGGCGCAGGTGCGGCAGGATCATGTCGATGAAGTAGACCCAGTGGCCGTTGGTGATGAGCTCTCGCCGGGGCATGCGGGCCAGCTTGCCGTAGAGCTTCAGCGTGGCCTGTTGCAGCTTCTCGAGCTCGGCACCCAGGTCGTCCAGCGCCACGGGACGGACCTCGCCCATCGGCGTGTTCCACTTCTCGCGGACGAAGACCGCCCCGCCGGTGATGTACGGCACGTAGTTCTTCGGCCGCGTGAAGGAGGTCGAGATGTCGTTGACGCGGATCTCCGCGAGGCCCATCGCCCCGGCGTCGATCACCACGGCGGCCGTATAGCAGTGGGGCACGTCCTCGTGGTCGCAGACGTCGCTCCAGTGGAACTCCTCTTCATTGGTGAAAAGGTCGCGGACGATCAGCACTCGCCCGTCGGGCAGCAGGTAGGGCCCTGTGTCGCCGAGTCCCAGCCGGCTGTCGAAGTGGTCGAGGAAGGCAAGCAGCGTTGCAGCGGCGTTGAAGCGAGTGAAGGCGTCGTGTTTCGGCTCGTCGGGCTCGAAGTCCTCGAGCTCGCCGAGCAGCTGATCGAGGATCTCCTGCTCGTGCACGCGGCAGCGATAGCGGTCCTGCGAGTTGAGGATGTAGCCGTCCTGGCGCTTGCCCCAGAGCACGCGCTGCATGAACTTGAGGATGTCGTTGCTCTCCTCGACGTAGTCGTCGGGTTGGATCGCCTCGAGCGCGAGCAGGCCGCAGCGCCCCATGCCGAACCCGGCCGCGCCGATGCACCAATCGTGCACGCAGTTGACCTTGGTGCCGATCTCGCGCCGCGCCGTGGCGCCGATGTCCATCACGCCCTGCGGGCCGACCTCGTCCGTGGTCATGCGCAGGATCTCCGGCCAGCGGTAGAACTCGTGCATGAAGGCGAGAATCTCGTACTCCTGCCGCGGGATCATCCCGGAGACCCCTTCGGTGGCCCTCATAACGAGGACGTCCCAGATGTTCCACGCGAGGTAGTTGTTGAGGTCATTGAGCTCGTCGAGCGTGAACTGCTGGCGTAGAACCTCGTCCTTCGAGACCCTGTCGACGACGCCGGTCTTGGCCCGCCGGCGCATTATCTTGTCGCCGAGGATTCCGTCGGGCACCGGCTCGAGCCCGACGAAGTTGCCCTCGTAGGTCAGATCCTGGAAGCGCAGGCCGTCGTCGTCTGGCTCGTAGCGCAGCTTGTAGGTCGCGGTCTTGCTGGTGGTGGTCATGCGCCGTGCTCGGCGAGGTAAACGCGGCCGACGCTGTTGTCCTCGCAGTCGAGCCGGACGCGCTTGCCTTCAAGCCGTTCCACGATCGTCTCGAAGTGCGCGTCGTTGGTGTTTCCGACCTCGTATCGCGAATTGCTGTCCGTCAGACCGATCGTCATGAGGCACGGCGTCTGGAACTCGCGCGAGAGGATCCCAAGGTGCGATTCGGGCGCGCCGGACATGGTCAGGATGCCTGTCGCCCCCATGCTGAGCACCGGGGCCAGGAAGGTCGTCGTGCCACCCCGGACGAGGAGGATGTAGTCCTTCAGCGTTCCCGACCGAATCAGCGCGAGCACGTCGCTCGGCGTCTCGAGGTACTTGACGACTCCGGTGGGAGCCTTCTTCGTCTCGAAGGCGTTGTGGCCCTCGGCGATGATGCTGCCCATTCGTGTCTAGGTTCCCACAACGGTGTGGAGCGCCGTTCCCGCGGGCTAGCCGGTCGGGAGCGGCAGCGTGGCGGCCAGGAGTGTGCCGCCGCCGGGCGGGCTCTCGATTTCCAGCCGCCCACCGAGCGCGGTCGCGCGGTCGCCCAGCCCGACCAGACCGTGCCCATCGGGATCGGCGCCTCCGATCCCGTCGTCACGAACCTGGACGTGGAGCAGTCCGTTCTGCACGGATACGGTGACCTGGGCATGCTCCGCGTCGGCGTGCTTGACGACGTTGGTGAGCGCCTCGGCCACGATGAAGTAGGCGCTCGCCTCGATCTCCGCCGGAACTCGCTCGGCCGGAACATCAAGCCTGACCGGTAGGTCGAGCCGTCCTACGAACGCGTCGACGCCAGCTCGGAGGCCGCCGCGTTCGAGCACGGCTGGAAGAATCCCGTGCGCAAGCTCGCGCAGCTCTCTATTGCTCTGCTCGGCCTGCTCGAGCGCGTCACCCACGAGCTGCCGCGCCTCGCCGACGTGCGTTCCAAGTGCTCGCTTAGCGAGCTTCAGCGTCAAGATCGTGTGCACCAACCGCTGCTGCGCGCCGTCGTGCAGGTCCCGCACCAAGCGGCGGCGGGCCTCGTCCGCCGCGGTGACGAGCCGCCCCCGCGACGCGTCAAGTTGGCCGCGGCTGTCGGCGTTGGCGATGGCGGTTTCGAGCAGTCCGGCGAACTGAGCCATCCGCTCCTCGGTGTCGACCGGCGGCGACTCCTCGCCAACCCAGCTCGCTCCGATCACGCCCCAAACCCGACCGTCGACGACGACAGGCACTCCGACGATCCCGCGGACGCCCATGGTGCGCTGGACCTCAGCGATGGGGCCGTGCGCTTCCTCAAAGTTGTCCATCCGGACGGGCCGCTCCGTGCGCCCTACCATCTCCTGGACGCTGTTGCCCTCGAGGCTCAGCCGCGAGCCTTTCGGCACCAGCTCCGCGCGTGACCCGTGATGGGCGAGCACCGTGATCTCCGCCCCGGGTTCGTAGCGACTCAGCGAGACGCGGTCGGCGCCGAGCAGCCCCTCCATCTCCGCGGCCACGGCGTCGAAGACCGCTGTGCGCGGCGCACCTTCCGCCACCAGCGTTGCCACCCGCCGCAGCGCGGCCTGCTCGGCGGCGAGCCGCTCCACCTCCGCGCGCGTCTCGGCGTTGGCGATGGCGGTGCCGACCAGGTCGGCGAACTGCGCGATGCGGCTCTCGGTCTCGGGCGGGCACGGCTCCGCGCCGAACCTCGCCGCGACGATGGCGCCCCAGATGCCTCCACCGACCACGATCGGATGACCGACCGCCGAGCCGATCCCGTGGGCGCGGGCCCCCTCGGCTGTGGTCTCGCCGACGGCGGAGTAATCGTCGATCCGGCGCGGCCGTCCTTCACGAAGCACGAACGCAAGGACACCGTCGCCGTCCGCCGGCACGCGCGTGCCGACCGGGAACTGGGCCGACATCCCGGCGCCCCAAGCAGCGACTCTGCTCGCGGTTCCGTCGCCCTCGTCCCGGAGCAGTGCGCACTCGACCTCTGCGAGCAGGTTCGCCGCCTCCTCAGCGACCTTGGCGAAGACTTCCGCAGGCGAGGCTGCCTTCGCGACCAACGTCGCGACTCGCCGCAGCGCGGCCTGCGCCTCCCTGAGCCGGTCCGCCCTCCCGCGCGACTCCGCGTTGGCGATCGCGGTGCCGACCAGGTCGGTGAACTGCGCAATGCGCGACTCGGTGTCTGGCGGCAGAGGCTGGCTCTGCTTGGAGTGGACGGCCAGCGCGCCCCACAAACGGCCCTCCACCACGATCGGGGAACCGACCGACGAGCTCACGCCGAGCACGTTGCGGATGACCGCCGCTATCGATCCTGGAACGGTCGTCCAATCGTCCACGCGCGCGGCCTCGCGCGTCGCCGCGACGATCGTCGCCGGATCGCCGGGCTCCATGTCCCAGCGAGCGGGAACGGGCGGGTGCTCGCCCATTGCGGCCCAGGTCGCCACCGTCGTGACTGACGCGTCGTCCTCGTAGCGGATCATTCCGGAGAAATCGGCGCCGAAAAGCGTGCCGACCTCTCGCGCGACCGCGCCCAACAGCTCACTCGACGGGACGTCTTGAGCAACGAGCGTCGCGACTCGCCGCAGCGCCGCCTGCTCCTCCGCGTGAACGCGCAGCTCCTCGCGACTTGCGTCGAGCAAAAGCTGCGCCTCGCGCAACTCCGCCTCGACGCGCCGGCGCTCGGTCGTGTCCCGTCCGACGCTGTACACGACGCCCCGCTCGGGCATCGACAGCGTGTTCCACTCGAGCCACCGCACTGAGCCGTCGGCGCAGATGACGCGGGCCTCGAACCCAACCAGATCGTGACCCTCCGCGAGCTGCGCCAGCGCCTCGCGCGCCGGCTCTACGTCATCCGGATGGAGGATCTCGAGAGCGGACCGCGAGAAGAGCTCCGGCTTCGTATACCCCAAGAGGCACAGGAACGACGCGTTCACGCGCCTGAACTCGCCGTCGAAGCCGATGATGGACAGCGGGTCGATCGAGAGGTCGAAGAAGTCCTCCAGCTCGGTCTCGGGCTGTGGCACATGTGGCGGCCTGGCCACGTCCACGCGCTCCTTTCGTTTCCGCGATTATCCCTCAGGATCAGGTGCTAACGGTGCCGCACCGGACCGGTACTGATCCCCAGCGCGGACCCGCCCGCGCCGGCGCGGATCCTGCTGGTGAGGCCGCCGACCCACCGGGGGTCCCTGCGTCGCTGTTCGGAAGGTGGAGCGTTCGCTGCGCAGCCTCGGCGTGACCACGGTGCTTAGGCAGCACAGTCGTCGACCTCGACGAGACGGGCATCACGGTCGAGGGCCCCGACGGCGCGGCGCAGCGTCTCCCAACGCGAACCGCGGTCTGGGCGGCGGGTCACCGCTTTCGCTCTCGCCTCGAAGCTGACGGAGCTCAGAGCGCCGAGCAGGACCACGCGGGCCGATGACGGTCGAGCCGGACCTCAGCCTCCCCGGCCATCCCGAGGTCCTCGCCGTCGGCGACATGGCCCTGTGCGTCCGAGGCCGCGACGGCTCAGCCGTCGCCAGCGGCCAGGAAGTGAGGAGCTCGGCGCCGGTGTCCTCTGGGCGGTCCGCCGCGATGGAGTGGCTGGCGTCGATCCACATCACGGCGAAGGTCGGGTGCCCAGGCGCGCCAGACCTCCGCCACGTCGTGGTAGAACCGCGGCAGGCCGCCGCGCCCGGCCCACGGGACCTGCACCCACAGCGTCGATCTGGTGCGGAGTCCGCCGATGCCGCCGCGCGGTCCGCGCGGTCTCGCCGCCCGCAATGGCGACGCTCACGGCAGCTGCAACCACACCACTGCAATCGTGGTGTCCCCGGTTCGAGCCCTCAAATACGACGGAGCACTTGCGCCTTGAGTTGCGCTCTGGCGAAAGCGTCGCTGTCTCGATCGGCGCGCTGAGACGCCCGCCTTGGACGACACGGAGCAGCGACGGCCCGCGCCGCATGAGTTGCGCTTTGCGCGAAGTGCGAGCGTCTCCGCCGAGTGCCTGAGACTGCTGAGTTGGACGAAGAGCAGAAGCGAGCCAAAAGCGGCGGACGGGTCTCGAACCCGCGACCTCGAGCTTGGGAAGCTCGCGCTCTACCAGCTGAGCTACCGCCGCATGCCTATTCGATTGGCGGCCGTTGTCTGAGGCGGGGCGTCCGGCTTGGGAAGCCGACGCTCTACCAACTGAGCTACGTCCGCAATTTGAACGGGTGATTCTAGTTCGCGCGTACCCTTGAGACGTGAAGCGGGTCGCCGCTCCAGCGGTCGTCATCGCGGTCGTCGCCGCGCTCATCGGGCTGCTCATCTACGGGCTGGTGTCGAAGGGGGACAACCGCTCGCTCGACGACGCCGTCAAGCAGGGCAAGGCCATCGCGGCGCCCGGGCTGACCCGCAGCCTGCCCGTCCTCGACGCCGCCGGCAACCGCTCGCTGGCCTCCTACAAGGGCAAGGTCGTCGTCCTCAACTTCTGGGCCTCGTGGTGCCAGCCCTGCCGCACCGAGACGCCGCTGCTGGAGAAGCTGCAGCGCCAGATCGCCTCCCGTGGCGGCACCGTCCTGGGCGTCAACTTCCGCGACACCACCGGCGATGCCAACGCCTTTGCCCGCAAGTACGGGCTGACCTATCCGAGCCTGCGCGACGTCGACGGCGACCTCGCGCAGGACTACGGCACCCGCGCTCTGCCCGAGACGTTCGTGATCGACCGCCAGGGCAAGGTCACCGCGGTCAGCCGCGGCCAGGTCAACGCGGCGTTCCTGGACCGCAGCGTGGGGCCGCTGCTGTCCTCATGAAGCGGCTCCTCGCCCTTGTCGCCGTGCTCGCGCTGGCCGCCCCCACCGCGGCGACCGCGGCCACGCCGCGCACGACGCTGGGGGACGTCGAGAACGAGGTCATGTGCCCGGTCTGCGGCACGCCGCTGAACGTGGCCGAGTCGCCCCAGGCCAACCGCGAGCGCGACTTCATCCGCGCCGAGGTCGCCCAGGGCAAGACCAAGGAGGAGATCAAGCGCGACCTGGTGGCCCAGTACGGCCCCAACGTGCTCGCGCTGCCCGACTCCGGTGACGGCGTGAACTGGGCCGTCTACGTCGTGCCTGCGGTCATCGTGCTCGCGGCGCTAGGCGCCCTGCTCCTGTTCGTGCCCCGCTGGCGCCGGCGCAGCACGACGGCCCCCGCAGCGGCGGCCACAAAGCTGTCCAAGGACGACCAGCAGCGGGTCGACCGCGAGCTCGCCCGCCTCGATTGACCATGGCGGCCACGCAGGCCGACACCACCATCCTGGCCGCGTTCGCGGTCGGGTTCGTCTCGTTCATCTCGCCCTGCGTGCTGCCGCTCGTGCCCGGCTACCTCTCCGCGGTCAGCGGCGTCTCGGTGGCCGAGATGCAGACCGGCGAGCGCCGGCTCTCGAAGATCCTGCTCCCGGCCATCATCTTCTGCCTCTCGTTCACGGTCATGTTCGTCGCGCTGGGCATGACCGCCACCGGCATCGGCTCGACGCTGGCCTCGCACCGCGACCTGCTCGACAAGCTCGCCGGCGGCCTCATCATCGCGCTGGGCCTGTTCTTCGTGGCGACGCCGTTCGTCCCGGTGCTGAACAAGGAGTGGCGCCCGGACGCGCTCATCCGCCGCGCCGGCTCCGGCGGCCCGGTCGTGGCCGGCGCCGCCTTCGCGGTGGCGTGGACCCCGTGCGTCGGCCCCACGCTGGGCGCCATCCTCACCGCCGCCTCGACCTCGGCCAGCGTCGGCCACGGCGGCGTCCTGCTCGCCTTCTACTCGCTCGGCCTTGCGGTGCCGTTCCTGCTCTGCGCCGTGGCCTTCGACCGCGCCTCGATCGCCTTCCGCTGGCTGCGCGACCGCTACCTGTGGGTGACCGCGATCTCCGGCGTGATCCTCATCGTCATGGGGATCCTGGTCTTCACCGGCGAGATCACGCGCCTGAACGCCGAGGTCCAGAAGTTCCTCAGCGACATCGGCCTGAACTTCATCTACTCGATCTGAGCGACCGCGGGGCCTGCGCCGGCGACGCAGGCCCCTGACCGCGCGGTGCCGTCTACGCGGCGAGACGCTCGTCGACCGAGGCTGGGACCGGGGTCGGCAGCTCGACCGGCTTTGCGAGCGGCTTCGGGCCGGCGCCCATGAAGCACAGCGAGTGCATCGTGACCCCGCTGTTGTGGTCGATGAAGTAGCCCTTGTTGATGTCGATGGGACGGTTGCAGCGTGCGCAGGTATCCATGGGTGACGCTCCTGATCGGTGGTGCCTTGCGAGGCTACGGACGGGCAGGCCGCGGGTGAGTGAAAGGACGCACACCCGGGCGCTCCATCCACCGCTCCGGCCGCGCGAGCGGGCCGAACCCCACCCCGGCGTACAGCCCATGCGCGTCCCAGGTCGCCAGCACAATCCGGCGCAGCTCCTGCAGGTCGGGATGGTCGAGCAGCGTGCGCATCAGCCACGCCGCCAGGCCCTGGCCGCGGTGCTCGGGCAGGACGAAGACATCGGCGATCCAGGCGAACGTGGCGTGGTCGGTCACCGCACGGGCGAAGCCGGCCTGGGCCCCGTCGGGCGCGTAGAGCCCGAAGCAGAGCGAGTGCGCGAACGAACGCTCGACGACATCGCGCGGCACCCCAGGCGACCAGTAGGCCTCGCGCAGGAACCCGTGGATGACGTCGAGGTCGAGCCGCTCGCGATCCGTGGAGATCTCGTAGCCGTTCACATCGTGTCCGGCGCGTCCACGCCGAGCAGGTCCAGCGAGCGGGCGATCACCCGCTGGGCCGCCACCGACAGCGCGATGCGCTGGGACTCGAGCGCCTCGGGCTCCACGCCGACCACCTGGCAGTCGCGGTAGAAGATCGTGAAGTCCTGGGCGAGGTCGAGCGCGTAGGTGGCCATGCGGTGGGGCGCCCGCCGGTCGGCGGCCTCGGCCGCCTCGGCCGGGAACGCGATCAGGCGCTTGATCAGGCTGCGCTCGGCCGGGTGCAGCGGCGCGTCCATCGGCGCTTCCAGCGCCGCGGCCACCCGCTCCTCCCCCGCCTTGCGCAGCATCGACGCGATGCGCGCGTGCGCGTACTGGACGTAGTAGACGGGGTTCTCGGCCGACTGCTCGCGGGCCAGGTCGAGGTCGAGGTCGACCGTGGTGTCGTGCGAGCGCTGCAGCAAGAAGAAGCGCGTCGCGTCGACCCCGATCTGGTCCATGAGGTCGTCGAGGGTCACGAACTCGCCCCGGCGCTTGGACATCGACGAGCGCTCGCCGCGCTCGACGACGTGGACGAACTGCATGATCACGAGCTCGAGCTGCCCGGGCTCGCCGCCGAGGGCCTGGAAGTGGGCCTGCGTGCGCTGCACGTAGCCGTGGTGGTCGGCGCCCCACACGTCGATCATGCGGTCAAACTCGCGGGCCCGCTTGTCCTGGTGGTAGGCGACGTCGGAGGCCAGGTAGGTGTGCGCGCCGCTCGCCCGCTCGAGCACGCGGTCCTTCTCGTCCCCGAACTGCGACGAGCGCAGCCACAGCGCGCCCTCGCTTCGATACGTGACGCCGCGCTGCTCGAGCTCGGCGAAGCTGCGCTGCACCGCCGTGGGCGAGCCGTCGTGCAGCGAGGCCTCCGAGAACCAGGTGTCGAAGTCGACGCGGAAGCGGTGCAGGGACGCGCGGATGCCCTCGAGCAGGAGCGCGACGCCGGCGCGTGCGACGGCGTCGACGTCGGCCGTGGCCGCGTCGGGGATGCGCTCGGCCAGATCGGCCACGTAGGCGCCCTCGTAGCCGTCCTCGGGCACCGCCTCCCCGCGCGCCCGGGCCTGGATCGACTCGCCCAGCTTCAGCACCTGGCTGCCGTAGTCGTTGACGTAGTACTCGCGCTCGACGGCGTGGCCGGCCAACTCGAGCAGCCGCGCCAGCGCGTCGCCGTAGGCCGCGTTGCGGCCCGAGGCCGCCGTCGTGGGACCGGTCGGGTTGGCGGAGACGAACTCGACCAGCACCCGTTCGGACCGCGTGGCGGTGCCGCTGCCGTAGGCGTCGCCGGCCCCCAGCACCCCGGACAGCGCCTCGCGGAACCACCCGTCGGACAGGAACAGGTTGAGGAATCCGGGCCCGGCGACCTCGACCTTCTCCAGCCCGCCGTCCAGGTGCGCGCGCAGCTCGTCGCCCAGGCGCTCGGCGATCTGCCGCGGCGGCTCGCCCAGCACCGGCGCGAGCAGCATGGCGGCGTTGGTCGAGTAGTCGCCGAACTCGACCTTGGGCGGGCGCTCGAGCGTGGGGGCAGCGCCCTCGGCGCGCCCCTCGCCCCGCACCCGGGCCGCCGCAGCCTCGACCGCGGCGCGCAGGTCGGCGAGCGGGTTCATCGGCGCTGGACGCCCGCGCCGTCAGGCTCGAACAGCGCCTCGAGCCGGCTCATCGTCCGCTCCGTGCCCATGGCCACGAGCACGTCGCCCTCGGCGAGCATGGTCTCGGTCGGCGGCTGGGCGACGAAGTTGCCGTCGGGGCGGATGAGAGCCGCGATCGTGGCCCCGCCCTGGATCTCCCCGATCGTGCAGCCGCTGCCCGGGCAGCCCGAGGTGACCTCGATCTCCTCCATCCGGTACTCGGGCGCCAGCTCGACCGCGCCGGCCACGTTGGGGTGCAGGGCGAGCCGGGCCATCTCCGTCCCCGAGGTCTTGTAAGGCGAGATAACGCGGTCGGCCCCCGCGCGCAGGAGCTTCTTCTCGGAGTGCTCGGCGCTGGCGCGGGCGATGATCTTGATGTCGGGCGCGAGCTCGCGCGCGCTGAGCGTGATCACGATGTTCTCGGCATCGTCGTCGACGCAGGCCACGATGCCGCGCGCCCGCTCGATGCCGGCCGAGCGCAACAGCTCGTCCTCGCTGGCCAGGCCCTCGAGGAAGCGCACGCCCGCGGCCTGGGCGCGCTCCCGGTTCTCCGGGTCGGGATCGATGACGACGTACTTGGCCCCGGCCGCGGCCAGATCGCGGGCCACCTGGCGGCCCACGCGGCCGAAGCCGCAGATCAGGTAGTGGTCGGTCAACGAGTCGATCATCCGGCGCGTCCTTCGGTCCTCCAGCAGCCCCGAGAGGTGTCCGGCGACGAAGAACTCGGTGACGGCGATGAGGGCGTACAGCAGCGTACCCACGCCGAGCACGATCAGGACCACCTTGACGATCTGCCCGGCCACGTCGGTCGGGGCCTGAATCGAGCCCACGGTGGCGACGATGTCGAGGGCCCAGACGAAGCTGTCCCACACGTTCGTGCCCTCGCTCAGCGAGAGCCCGACCGTGCCGAAGACCAGCAGCCCGGCGATCAGCGCGAACAGGAGCCCGATGCGGCGCGCGAAATGGCGGAGCTCCAGCTCGCCCATCAGTAGTGGTAGGGCTCGCCGGCCAGGATCTTGTGCGCCCGGTAGAGCTGCTCGAGCAGCACCACACGCGCCAGCTGATACGGCAGCGTGAGCTTCCCGAACGAGAGCCGGTGCTCGACGTGGGGCAGCTCGAGCCCGTACGGGCCGCCGATGACGAAGCACAGGTCGCGCCCGTCCATGCGCCGGTCCTCGAGCCAGCGGGCGAACGCCTCGGACTCCATCTCCCGGCCGTCGCGGTGCAGCAGGGAGACGTAGGAGCGGTCGGGGATGCGGCGCTCGACCGCCTCGGACTCCTTGACCTCGACCAGCTCGAGCCGCGCGTGTCCGGCCATCAGGCGCTGGTAATGCTGCACGTCGTCGGCGAACGGTGGCTTGAGCCGCCCGATCGCGACGACGAGGATCCGCACGGTTGCGATACTAGAGCCACATGGGCGACGACGAACGCACCGGGCAGGACCGCCACATCAACATCCACTTCTCGCCGGAGATGATGGCCGGCGTCTACGCGAACTTCGCGAATGTGAGCCACTCCGACTACGAGTTCACGATCACCTTCGCCCGCGTCGACCACGAGGTCGAGGACGACGAGATCCCCGGCGTGGTGGTCACGCGCCTGAACATCTCCGCGACGTTCATGCGCGAGCTCATCGACGCCATGGAGGACAACTACTCCAAGTGGCGCACCCGCGAGGGGATCAAGAACCTGCCGGAGTTCGGCGGTGGTCAGAGTCAGGGCCAGAGCGAGGGCCAGGGCCCGGATCAGCCGTCCCCGCCGGAGCAGGAGTAGCGCGCGCGAAGGCCTCGCCGGCGCCGATCCGCTCGATCACGGGCGGGTGGGTGGCCATGAGGAAGGTGAGCCAGCGCGGCGGGTCGGGGTCGGCGATGTTCTTGAGCGCGATGCGGCGCTCGAAGCCGATGAACGGCTCGGGGTCGCCGGTCAGCGTGAGCGCGTAGGCATCGGCGCGGCGCTCGATCGCCCGCGACAGCTGGTTGGCCACCGTGCCGACGGCAGCGGAGACCACGCCTCCGGCGAGCGCCGCCGCCGGCACCATCGCGGCGGTGCCGCGGCGCTTCGGGTCGGGCACCCAGGCCTCGATGAGCCGCTGCGCGGCGAGCACCCCCACGGGCGCGACGACGAGCACGAACAACAGCCCGCGGGGCACGTCGCGGTGGCGCACGTGGCCGAGCTCGTGCGCGACCACGAGGTCGACCTCGTCAGGGGTGAAGTCGCGCAGCAGCGTGTCGTAGAGCACCACCCGCTTGGTCGCGCCCAGGCCGGTGACGTAGGCGTTGGCGGCCGTCGTGCGCCGCGAGGCGTCCACCTCGAAGACCTGCCCCACGCTGACCCCCGCCTTCTCGGCCAGGGCGAGCACGCTGTCGCGCGTGCGGCCCTCGGGCAGCGGCGTGAAGGTGTTGAAGATGGGGTCGAGCAGCACCGGGCCGACGAACAGGAACCCAGCCGACAGGCCCACCGACCCCGCCGCGGCGGGCGCCCACCAGGCCCGCGGGAGCCGGCGGACGAGGGCGACGAAGAGCGCGGCCGCGGCGGCCGACAGGGCGCCGCCGATGCCCAGCGCCTTGAGCTGGTCGACCGCCCAGCCACGCCAGGACTGGGTCGCGAGGCCGACGCGCAGCGAGCGCCGGCGCAGCGCGGCCGCGGTCGGGAGCCCGGCCGCCGTCAGGGCGACGGTGAGCCCCGCACCGGCTGCGGCGGCTCGCGTCAGCGGGCGCCCGGTGGCGGTCAGGGCCGCCGGCGGGCGCCGGACGACCAGCGCCAGGACGGCGACGTCGACGGCCACCGAGGCCGCGAACAGGGCCAGGTTCGGGCGCCTGAAGGCGCGCGCCCGCTCGATCTCCTTCTCGCTGAAATACGATGTGGCGCTGACTTCGACCGGCTCGATGACGCCGGACCGGGGTCGCAGCAACACGACGGCGGCCTCGGCCACCGCGACGGCGGCTACGAGCGAGAGCGAGAGGCGCCGAGCTTTCCGGTCCACGCGACCCCACACTACTTCCCTTCATGCGCGTCGCCATCGTCTCCGACATCCACGGCAACCAGCAGGCCTTCGATGCCGTCATGGAGGACGTCCGCAGCGTCGAGCACGACGCGATCTGGTGCCTGGGCGACCTCGTCGGCTACGGCGCCGACCCGGACGCCTGCGTGGAGCTCGCCCGCGGGGAGGCCGACCTGTGCCTGGTCGGCAACCACGACCTGGCCGTACGCGGCGACCTGCCGCTCACCGAGTTCTCGCGCGGGGCCGCCCTGGCGGCGGAGTGGACCCGGCGCACGATGCAGGAGGGCAATCTCTCCTACCTGGGCGAGCTCGAGCCCGCCGACGTCCACCAGGCCGTCGGTCTCTACCACGCCAGCCCGCGCGACCCGGTGTGGGAGTACGTGCTCTCGTCGCCGCTGGCCACCCTCTGCCTGGACGCCCAGCGCCACCGCGTGTGCATGATCGGCCATTCCCACGTCGCGCTGGCCTTCGGGCGCGACGACGGGACCCCGACCACGGGCGAGATCCGCGGGGCCGGCTCCGAGCAGGACATCTCGAGCGGGGAGTGGCTGCTGAACCCGGGCTCGGTGGGCCAGCCCCGCGACGGTGACCCCCGAGCGGCCTGGCTGCTGCTCGACACCGACGAGTGGGTGGCCCGCTGGCGGCGGGTCCCGTACGACATCGGCGCGGCGGCGGCGGCGATCCGGGCGGCCAACCTTCCCGAGGCGCTGGCCGAGCGCTTGCAATACGGGCAATGAGCCCGAGCCGGGCCTTCTAGCATGCGGCGGCCGATGGGCAGAACCCTCCGGATCCTGCTTCCGTGCGCCCTCGGCCTCATCGCCGCGCTCCTCGTCTCCTGCGGGGATACGTCCCACCTGATCCCGGGCACGGACGCCGACGCCATCAACCAGAACATCGACGCCGCCGCGTCGGCGTCGGGCGACGGCCGCTGCAGCCGCGCCGACTCCGCCGTCCAGCGCGCCCAGACCCACGTCGAGCAGCTGCCGAGCAGCGTCGATCCCAAGCTCAAGGCCGACCTCGAGCAGGGCCTCGCCCGCCTGCGCGCCACGGCGGCGTCCGAGTGCGCCGACAACCAGCAGCAGACAGAGACCACGGCGACGACCGAGAGCACGGCGTCCACGGCGACGACCGAGAGCACCGCGTCGACGGAGTCGACGGAGAGCACCGCGTCGACGGAGTCGACCCAGACCCAGAACACCGAGACCCAGAACACGGACACCAGCGGCACAGACACGACCGGCGGCAACGGCAACAACGGCAACGGGAACGGGAACGGGAACGGCGGCGGCAATGCCAACGGCCAGGGCCAGGGCGGCGGCAACGGGGGCACCTCGGCGCCATGACCGAGACCCGCATCTCCGGCCGTTACCGCCTCGAGCGCCGGCTCGGCGTCGGCGGCATGTCCACCGTCCAGCTCGCCTTCGACGAGCGCCTGGAGCGCTCCGTCGCGGTCAAGCTCCTGGCCGAGCACCTCGCCGACGACCCCTCGTTCGTGTCGCGCTTCCGCCGCGAGGCCCTTGCGGCCGCGCGCCTGGTGCACCCCAACATCGTCCAGGTCTACGACTTCGGCTTCGACGAGCCCAGCGGCCGCCACTTCATCGTCATGGAGTTCGTGCCCGGCCGCTCGTGCGCGGAGATCCTCCGCGACGACGGGCCGATGACGCCCGAGCAGGTCGTCGACGTCGCCGTCCAGGCCGACCGCGGCCTCGACTACGCCCACCGCAACGGCGTGGTCCACCGCGACGTCAAGCCGGGGAACCTCATGGTCACCCCGGACGGCATCGTCAAGCTCGCCGACTTCGGCATCGCCAAGGGCGCCGGCCAGTCGAGCATCACCCAGGTCGGCTCCGTGCTCGGCACCGCCGCCTACCTCGCGCCCGAGCAGGCCCGCGGCGAGGAGGCGGGCCCGGCCTCCGACCTCTACGCGCTCGGCGTCGTCACCTACCAGCTCATGTCCGGCCGGCTCCCCTACGAGGCGACCTCGCTGACCGAGCTGGCCTTCAAGCAGCAGAACGAGCCCCCGATGCCGCTGCACGACCTCGTGCCCGAGGTGCCGCCCGCCCTCTCGGCCGCCGTGGCGGTCGCCCTGGCGATGGACCCCGCGCAGCGCTACGCCAGCGCCCCGGAGATGGCCGCGGCGCTGGGCGACGGGCTGCGTGGCGTCTTCCCCGAGCGGGCCGAGGCCACCGCCGCCACGAGCCTGCTCGCCGCCGAGGACGAGACCGCCGCCACGCGCATGCTCGAGGGCAGCCCGCGCACCGAGGCGCCCGTGCGCCCGCGCCAGCCCCGCCGGCCCCGCCCGCCCGTGGACCCGGTCGAGCCGCCCGCGGTGCGCGACCGCGACGCCGCGGCCGCCGACCGCCGCCGCCAGCGCGATCAGCCGCCCAAGAAGCGCCGGCGCTGGATCGCCCTGCTCCTGGTCCTCCTCGTGATCGGCGCGGGCATCGCCGCCGTGATCGTCCTGACCAACCAGAGCAACGGAGTCAAGCTCGTCCCGGTCAACGGGCGCGACGTCAACACCCTGGTCGACCAGCTGCATCAGCTCGTGGACGACAACACGCGCTAGGGTGCCGCGCGTGCCGGAGCCGCGCTACCAGCTCTCGGGCCGCGTGGCCCTGATCACCGGCCCGGCTCGCGGGATCGGCGCCGAGACGGCGCGCCAGCTGGCCGCGAAGGGCATGAAGCTCGGCCTCGCCGGCCTCGAGCCCGAGCGCATCCGGGCCCTT
>Ga0207708_10001902_pt1 | contig 15425 bp, 13 predicted proteins | sample KBSK5101metaG_FD_184340 | JGI IMG/M metagenome (GOLD analysis project Ga0207708, IMG submission 184340) | Corn, switchgrass and miscanthus rhizosphere microbial communities from Kellogg Biological Station, Michigan, USA - KBS K5-10-1 metaG... | ecosystem: Host-associated > Plants > Roots >...
CTCCTTTATTCCGGGACCTCCATAATTTCGCCTTGCATGGCGTCCTATTGAGCCTCCGGTTACCGCTGCTGGGAGGGGACATGCAGCCTCAATCGATAGCTTCTGAAGCACGTTCGCTTCTTCCGTTGTGTCCAAGCTGCGGCGCACCGATGCGTATCCGTACCATCGGCGTCATCGACACACGGGAGGACGTCAAGTTTGCCTGTACCGCGTGCCATACGGAAACCACCAAGAGCTACAAGCTCGGCGATTAGTGCGAAATCGTCACTTTGGATCGTGATTTCGCCCGTGGCTCCGCTCTGCCGACACTCTTGTCCCGGAAGCGCGCGGATTGCTCTCATCCGCGGCTTGTGAGAGCTGCTCCCATTGGGCGCCGCGCGCGGGCCTGCGTCCGCGCGGTGTGGCGCGTCAATTCTGCACCAGGTCGGCTTTTGATTGCACTCGCCAGGTTGGTGGAACCTTCTGGGGGCAATACGGTCAGGTCGGAGATTCGAGAGGACCCGGATCCAGGCGGCTCTGGGTGACGCTCGAGACGAAATCGGCGATGAGCAGCCGCAATTCGTCCATCGAGGGGATGTCCATCAGCAGGGCAACATAACCCCGAATCTCCTTCTTGCTGATTTCGAACCTGATGTGGAGAAACAGAACCAGGCGTTCCGGGGTCTCGCCGGTTTTAAACATGTGCCGGCTGTCGCCGCGAACGACGACCGGCAGCGACATCCTGAGCCCGCGCTTGAGCAGGTTTGCAATCGTCGCCACCCAGCTATTGAGAAGGATGTTGCCGGTTTCGGCCAAGGCTTCATCTTCGAGATCGACGATGTCTTCCAGCGGCAGTTGCCGACCTACGACCGCCCGCACCAGTTCGAGACTATTGGCCTCCGGAAAGATCAGCAGCGCGCGGCCGGCGAAGGCTCCGCTGAAGTCTTGGCGCACCGCCACGAGGTTCGGGTTATCCGGCTTGGCCACCAGCTGGGTTGCCTGATCCTGGGACAAAATCTCGACAGCGGGAACGGAGAGCAGAACCTCGTGCTCTACCATCTGACGCAGGCTATTGGCGGCGCGCGCCATCGCGATGTTCGACACTTCGCCGAGGGCGTCGCGCTCCAGCTCGGTCAGCGGGGTGAGATGCCCGATCGTCATGGGCGCGTGGTCCTTGGAGTCGGCACACATCGCCGGAAAGACATGGCCGGAAAGGTGGGTCGGGTGATGCTCAACCTCAAGCCAATCTCTGCTCGCATTTGTCCTGACTTGGCGGCCAATGCGCCTCGATCGGCACGCACGTCCCCGGTGCCACGAGACGGTTGTTGGAACTTTTCGGTTGGGTCGACGCAGTGTGCGGCCTGAGGTAGCAGTCAGGCGCGCGATCCCGACTTTCGTACATTTACCCTCGCATTGGAACCTGCTTTTTTGCCGCTTGTGTCGCCTCATGGATAGCGCATAGTTGATGCGACCAATCATTCCTATTTGAAGCGCCCATTAGCGCGTCATTTTGAACAGGTGTTCTGTGCGCAAGAAACCGTATGGCGTGGAGCGGGCCGGACAGAAAGGCGCTCGGTCCAACGTCGAACGAGATCGATCCCTGCCGCAAACCCAATTAGGACCCCAAAGGTTGTCGGGCACGCCGGATGCGGCTGCGCATTTTGCGAGCCGCGGACCGAAGTCGCTCATGAAAACGACCAACCTCGCCACCAGAGGAATGGTGTCGGGCCGTTCGGGCGCGGCTCCGGCGTCTTCGGCGGCGAGTGCCAACGGACGACAGCGGAAGCCGTCGCCGTCTGCCAGCTCGGCCGGTCGCCAGCAGAAGATCGAAGAGCGGATCGCAGCGGCGACCGAGGAACTCGCAAGCGGAATTACCCAATCGGCGTCGGCGGCAGAAGAGCTGCGACGGGCCATGGAACAGATCGCCAGTGGTGCCGAGGAAGCTGCCAGCGCCGCGCAACAGACCGTCGCGGTCGCCGCCACGACGGCTGCGACGCTTGCCCAAGCCCGTGATCGGGCCGACTCGGCCCGTCGACGGACTGAGACCTTGCAAGGCCAACTTGTGGAGACGTCGAACCAGATCGGGGCATGGGCGAACAACATCAAGCATAACGGCGAGCGCCAGGCAGGTTCGGTCTCCATCATCGAACAGCTCAGCCAGCAAGCGGCAAGCATCGGAGACGTCACGAAAACCGTCGGACATGTCTCGGACCAGACCAATCTGCTCGCTCTCAATGCCGCCATCGAGGCGGCGCGTGCCGGCGATCACGGCCGCGGCTTCGCGGTCGTTGCCGACGAGGTACGCGCCTTGGCCGAGGCGTCGGAGAAGAGTGCCCGCGAAGCACAAAATCTGGCGGGCAGTATCCAGGAACAGGTGACCTCCGTCGCCGCGATGATCAAAGCGGCAGCGGACGGCGCTGCCGCGGAGGCGCAGAAGAGCCAGACCGTCATCCTGGCGCTGGGTGAGCTTCGCAAGGAAGTGGGATTCCTGACCCAGAGTGGCCAATCGATTGCGGTGGCGGCGCTGGAAGCGGAAGCCGCAGCGCGGGAGGCGCAAAAGGGCGCCGAAATCATTGCGGCCGCGGCCGAGGAGCAGGCAGCCGCTGCGGCGGAAGCTCTCCGCAGCGTGGAGCAGCAGAGCACGGCGCTCGAGGAAAGCCAGACCGCCACGCAATCGTTGGCAGCGATGGCCGGCAACCTCGGCAATGTTTCGAAAGCCGAAGGAGGTGCGGATCAGCTTGCATCGGCAGCCGAGGAGTTGTCGACGGCGGTGCAGGAAATATCCGGCTCGGCCGCGCAGATCATGGCGGCCGTGGAGCAGATCAGCCGGGGTGGGCAGCAGCAGGCTTCGGCGACGCAGGAAGCCAGCGCCGCGCTGGATCAGATCGAAAAGACGGCGCGGGCCGCCACGGAGAACGCCACGAATTCGCTCGATCGCGCCCGGCGGATGGGGGGAATGCTGGCTGAAATTCGATTGACGATCGGCGGTCTATCGGCAGGCGTCGCGCGATCGCTGGAAACGACGCGGCAAAGCCTGGCTTTCATCGCCGGGCTCGAAGGCGTCAGCCGCAACATCGACAAGATCGTCGACGGGATCGGTATGGTTTCGATCCAGACCAACATGTTGGCCGTGAGCGGTTCGATCGAGGCGGCGCGCGCAGGCGACTTCGGCAAGGGCTTCGCCGTCGTGTCCAAGGACATCCGCAGCCTGGCGCGGGACTCCGGGGAAAATGCCGGACGCATCAAGGATACCGTACGGGCCATCCAGGATCAGATCGCGGCGGTGCGGCGCGATCTGGAGCAGATCATTTCGGCTGCCGAGGTCGAAAATCAAAAGAACGGGGTGGTGCTATCCAGCCTTGGTGTCGTCGAGGCCGATATGAACGAGATCGCGGTGGGCAACCAGCAGATCCTCGCCGGTGCCGAGGCTATTCTCTCGTCGATGAAGGAGGCGGTTCGCGGCGCCCAGCAAGTTTCAGCAGTGGCCGAGGAAGCGGGAAGCGCATCAGCACAGGCGGCGGCCGCCGCCAGGCAGCAGGCGCGCGGTGCCGAGGATCTCGCGGCGGCGATCGAAGAGATCGCTTCGCTCGCTGAAGACATCCAGCGCCGCAATGGCTAAGCGAAGCCGATGGTCGGCACAGATCGACGCAACGGGTGCCGAGACCGCGGTGCCTGCGGCGGCCTCGAACATGGGGGAGGCCGAGCACGAGCATCTGGTCGTCTTTCGGATAGCGGATGACTTGCTCGGCTTCCGGCTCGACGACATCAGCGAGATTGTCCGGATGCCTGGGATTGCCCATATGCCGCTGGCTCCGCGAAGCCTTCTGGGATTGGCCAACCTGCGCGGCGCAGTACTGCCGATCGTCAGCCTGAGAGGCCTGCTTGACCTCCCGGATGCGCCGCTGGATGAGGGGACGCGCGTGATCGTGATCGAGCGCGCGGCGGCTGTCGGGTTTGTCGTCGATCGCATCGACGATCTGGTCACGCTTCCGGCGGGCCGGGTCGAGGACGACGATGCCGGCGCGGGGGCCATCGACCCGCACCTTCTGGATGGCGTGGTCAAAGGCGCCGAAGGCGAAAGCACGATCAAGATATTGAATCCGCAACGGCTGCTTGGCGACACGTTCGCCCGGCTGGGCGCCTCCGGTCCACGCGCCGCGACCCAGCTTTCGGTTCCGGCTGCAACATTGGCCCCGGCGGCTGCCGAAGCGGATCACGTGTCGTTGGTGAGCTTCGAACTGGGAGCGCAGGAATACGCCCTGCCGCTCGACCGCGTGCGAGAGATTATTCCGCTGCCGGATCAGGTGTCGGAGATCCCGCGCTCCGAGACCGCGGTGCTGGGCGTGGTGACGCTGCGCGACCGCTTGCTGCCGCTGGTATCGTTGCGTGCGCTGCTCGGACTGCCGAGCGATCCTCATCGCGAAGAGCGTGGCAAGGTCGTGGTGCTGTCGATGGGAAGCGGCGCCGTCGGCATGGTGGCGGATAGGACCCGCGAAATCATCCGCATAGCCCCCGGCTTGATCGACCCGGCCCCCGCGCTGCTCACGCGCGGCGCAGGGGACGCCGAGATCACGTCGATTTGCCGCCTCGACCACGGCAAGCGCCTCGTCGCCGTGCTTTCACCCGACCGGCTGTTCCGGTCCGATCTGGTGCGCCGCGTCCTTTCGGAGCAGGGTGACGGGAGCGGTGATCTGGAGCTACCAACCGATGGAAGCGCGATGGCCGAGGAGCAGTTCGTCATCTTCAGGCTTGGCGACCAGGAATACGGATTGCCTGTCGCGGCGGTGGACGAGATCGCCCGCCCGCCGGATCACGTCAGCCGGCTCCCACGAGCGCCGGCGTTCATCGATGGAGTGATGAATCTCCGCGGCAGCGTTGTTCCGATCGTCGACCTTCGGCGGCGGTTCGAGGTCGCGCCGAAGGAACTTGGTAACGCGCGGCGCATTCTCGTCTTGGCGCTCGGAGGCGGAAAGACGGGTTTCATGGTCGACGGTGTATCGGAAGTCATGCGGGTGCCGCTCGACGCGATTCGTCCCGCGCCCGAGCTTTCGCCGGAGCAGATGCGCCTGATCAGCCGCGTCGCGAACCTGGACGCGGAAGGTCGAATAATTCTGCTGGTCGATCCGGCGCAACTGCTGGATCAAGTCGAGGCCGACGTTCTGGCCAAGTTCGACCGGGCCGGTCTCGACCACGCATCGAAGGCTTCGTGATCAAGCTGCTCATCGCCGACGATTCCGCGCTCATGCGGAAATTGCTCGAAGGAATTTTCCGCGAGGAAGGCGACTTCGACATCCGGCTGGCCCGAAACGGCGCTGAGGCACTTGAGTTGGTCCGATCGTTCGACCCGGCGGTGGTGACGCTGGACGTTCAGATGCCCGGCATGGACGGGCTGGCCTGCCTCGGTCGGATCATGATCGAGTCGCCGCGTCCGGTCGTGATGATCTCAGCCCTGACCGAGGAGGGCGCCGAGGCGACGCTGGAAGCCGTCGAACTCGGGGCAGTCGATTTCATCGCCAAGCCGAGCGGGACAGTTTCGCTGGAGATCGACCGGCTGCGCCCGCTGCTCGTAGAGAAGGTACGAGGCGCCGCCAAGGTGCGAATCCGTCGAACGTTGCGGTTGGCCGAGCGCATCCGTCATCAATTCAGGGGCGCGGGTGTTCTGCCGCGCCCGCTGCCACCACAGCGCGCGTCGGCGGCGGCAAGCAAGGCCGACCCGGTGCTGGGACTGGTGCTGATCGGGACCTCGACCGGCGGCCCGGCCGCGCTCGACGTCGTGCTGCCGCAGTTGCCTCCCGGGTTTCCCTGCCCGGTGCTGGTTGCGCAGCATATGCCGGCGGGCTTCACGGGTCCTTTTGCCAAACGGCTCGATCGTCAATGCGAGCTTCAGGTGGTCGAAGTGAGCCGTCCGATGCCTTTGCAGGCAGGCACGATCTATATCGGGCGCGGCGACGCCGACCTGATCGTGGCGCCGCGATCGACGGGCATGATCGCCATGTCCGTGCCGTCGCAGCGCGACTATCCGTGGCATCCAAGCGTGGAACGAATGGTAACCAGCGCGCTTGAGCATTACGACGCCCCGCAATTGATCGGAGTGCTGATGACCGGAATGGGGCGCGACGGAGCAGATGCGATGACGCGGTTGCGCGGGCAGGGCGGGCGAACCATCGCAGAGGCAGAGGCGAGCGCCATTGTCTGGGGCATGCCCGGCGAACTCGTAAGAAATGGAGGAGCCGAGCAGGTGCGGCCGGTCGAAGAGATCGCCGAGGCGATCGTCGAATTGGTGGGGGCACATGCCCTTCGTTAAGCGCGACGTCACCGCTCCAGGGTCGACCGGCCGGCGGGCCGGCGATGACCTTGCGCCGCATGACGACGGTCTGGCGTCGCATATTGCGGCATTGGGCAGTCCCGATATCGAGGTCAGATGGAGCGCGGCGCGTGCGCTTGGCGGTCGTGCCGTCGCGGTCCCGGCGCTTGCGACGGCGCTGGGCGTAGAGCAGATCGCCCGCGTGCGAGAGGCGATCATGACTGCGCTCATGCGGGTGGGCGACGAGGCCAGTGTCATGGCGCTGCTGCCCTATCTTCGGTCCCAGGATGCTGCCGATCGCGGGGCAAGCATCGAGGCGCTGCAGGCCCTGCCGGGAGCGATCCTGCCGTTCATGGCGCCGCTCCTCGCCGATGGCGATTCCGACGTGCGCCTCTTGGCCACCGAGCTGGCGCGCAACATGCCTGCGGAAAATGCCACCCAGCTGCTGTGCCGTCTGCTCGAGCACGAGCAGCATCCAAATGTCTGTGCGGCGGCGATCGATGTGCTGGCGGAGGTTGGGACGCGCGATGCTGTCCCCGCGCTTCAGGCCTGTGCCGAGCGATTTGCCGGAACGCCGTTCCTGCCATTCGCGGTGTCGATAGCCATCGCCCGGATTTCAGACACGGACCGCTAGGGTTGGAATGGCAGGCTCAGAGGCCCACGGACCCCGCGCCGTCCGCGTTACGCCGGAGGACGTTCGGCGTCTGTGCGAATTTCTCTATCGCCGCACCGGAATGTTGTTCGACGACAACAAGCGCTATTACATCGATCGTCGCCTCGTCGAGCGAATTGGTGCCACCAAATCCGAGTCGTTCCAAGCGTATTTCGCTGTCCTGCGGTCGGACGCCGACCACGAGATCGAACAGCTTATCAATGCCTTCACGGTGAATGAGACCTACTTCAATCGTGAGGAACATCAACTGCGCTGCATGACCTCGGATCTCCTCGGCAACGTTATCCGCGGGAAGAGACCGGGGGAATCGATCCGCATCTGGTCGATACCCTGCTCGACCGGGGAGGAACCGTATTCGATTGCGATTTGGCTGATGGAGAACTGGCGGCTCGTCGACAGCTACAATATCGAGATCGTCGGCTCGGACATCGACACGCGCGCGCTCAAGGTCGCCGCCGAGGGCATCTACGGCGAACGTGCGCTCATGCGGCTCTCGCGGGACGTGATTGGCCGCTATTTCCAGCCGGTAGCGGACGGCGAGCATCAGATCGATCCGGGCCTGAGAGAGTCCATCCAATTCACTCGGGCGAACCTGATTGACCCGTCGGAAATGGCGCGCTACCGCGGCTTCGACATCGTCTTTTGTCGCAACGTGCTGATCTATTTCGACGATTCGTCACGCCGGATAGCGGCGGAAAACCTCTATGACTGCCTTGGGGCGGGTGGCTACATTTGCCTCGGGCACTCGGAAACGATGAGCCGGATTTCCCCACTGTTCCGCGTCTGCCGGTTTTCCGACGCGATCGTCTATCAGAGGCCGGAGGCGGACCATGACGGACGTTGAACGGGCCGCCGCCCCATCGCGAAGACGGATTCTGGTCGTCGACGACTCCGCCCTCGTGCGTCTCTACTACCGCGACACGCTCCAAAAGGCTGGCTTCGAGGTCGAGCAGGCCATCAACGGCATCGAGGCAATGGAGAAAGTGCTGGCGCAGCCCTTCGACCTCGCGATCGTCGATGTCAACATGCCGAGGATGGATGGTTTTTCGTTTCTTCGCACGCTCAGGCGCAGCGCTGCGGATGTCGCGACGCTGCCCGCACTGGTGATCACGACTGAAGCCGGTGAACAGGATCTCGACGCTGCCAGAGCTGCGGGCGCGAATTTCTACCTGATCAAGCCGGTTTCGCAACAGGACCTGCTGCGCCACGCCGCGGTTCTTTCGGGAGCCCCCCCGTGAACGCGCTGCACGAACAATTCATCGCCGAAGCGCGCGAGCTGATTCATCAGGCCACCGACGATCTGATCGCGATGGAGCGTGAGGGATTTGCACTCGAACGGATCGATCGCGTCTTTCGTGCCTTCCATACTCTCAAGGGTTCCGCGGGTGTGGTCGCCCTCCCGGCGATGGGTCTGACGCTTCATGCGGCGGAAGACCTGCTCGCCGCGATCCATGCCGGGAAGCTCGATGCCAGCTCGGCCATCGTTGACCAGGCTCTGGCCTGTCTCGACCAGGTGGCGCGGTGGGTGGACGACTTCGAAGCCGGTGGTGCGCTGCCACCTTCCGCCGGCGAAGACGCGCGATCGATGGCGGCGATGCTCCGGAGTTTGCTATCCGAGAGCGGCGTCACTGAAACGGCGAAAAAGTCCGCTCAGCGGTCGTCCGCGCCCGCGGCCGAGGGGCGATTGCCAAAGTGGGTATCCCGACTGATCGAAAGCCACCAGGGGCGAATCGTCGACGAGACGCGGGAGTCTCCGGCCGAACTGTTTGCGTTTTCCTACGAGCCGGACAGCCAGTGCTTCTTCAACGGCGACGATCCGCTCAATCTGATGCGGAAAGTTCCGCGCCTTCTGGCCTTTCATGCGGAAGCGCATGAGACCTGGCCGCCGGTTGCGGACTTGGATCCGTTTGCCTGCAATCTGCGACTGCAGGGTATTTCAGCGGGAGGCCATGCCGAGCTTGCAGACATCTTCCGCCTCGTGCCGGACCAGGTGCGCCTCGTCGAGGTACCTTTGGAGGCTTTGCGGCTGGATCAGGCTCACGGCGCCGATGATGACGACAGGGTTGGACTGATCCGGGTTGTGATCGAGGAGCAACGCCAGGTTCTCCGGGCTGCTAATCAGGGCGACGACATGATCGGCCGCATCGGGGCCGTATCACGTGCAGCCGCCAACGCATTGCGTTATGGCGGGCTACAGGACCTCGCCGACGCGATCGAACGGGCGAACGTGGCGGCTCTGTCCGAGCGAAACGCAGGACATCTGCTGTCTGCTCTCGATCAGACGCAGGCTTTGTTGCCCAGAGCTTCGTCGGCCGTCCCTCCTGATGCTGCCGTGGTTTCAGGATCTGCGGATGCGCAAGTGGAGGAGGCAGAGCGCCCGGCGAGCCGCGCCCTTCGCGTGGACGAGGGGAAGATCGATGCACTGGTCAATCTGGCGGGGGAGTTGATAGTCGCCAAGAACGGTATCTCGCATCTCGCGAGGCGACTGCAAGACGAGCTCGAGGACCGCGAACTTGCCCGAGCAGTCAGGCGTGAACACGATGCGATCGAACGGCTCGCGGGTGAAATGCACGCCGCCATCTTGCAGCTCCGGATGGTGCCACTCGCACAGGTCTTTCGGTCGTTTCCCCGGCTCGTGCGCGACATGTCGCAACGGCTCGGGAAGAAAGTCAGGCTCGTGACCAACGGAGAGACGACGGAGGCCGATAAGGCCATTGTCGATCGCTTGTTCGAGCCGCTGCTGCATCTTGTGCGCAATGCGCTCGATCACGGCATTGAAAATCCGGAGCAGCGCCGTACCGCGGGAAAGGCCGAAGGTGCGACCGTCACGATGCGGGCGTCGCGCGCGGGCGACCGATTTATCATCGAGGTCATTGACGATGGCCGCGGCATCGATCCGGCGATCGTCAGGCGCCGGGCGCGAGAGCGCGGAGTCATCGGAGACGACGAACTCGCTGCGCTGCTCGACGATCAAGTCATCGATCTGATCTTCTCGGCGGGATTTTCGACCGCGGCCGAGGTCTCGGATATTTCCGGGCGCGGCGTTGGCATGGATGTGGTGCGGGCGACGGTCGAGCGGATTGGCGGTCGGGCTTCCGTCATCAGCCGCATCGGCGCCGGAACCACTGTGCGGCTCGATCTGCCCATGAACATCGCGATGTCGCGCATCATGGTGGTCTCGGCTGGCGGGCAGATTTTCGGCATTCCCATGGACGCGGTGACGGAAACCGTGCGCTTGGCGCCCGATAGGGTCAGTCGGATCAAGAACAACGATGGGTTCGTCTTGCGGGACCGCATCGTGCCGATCTGTTCTCTCGCCGAGTTGATGAAGTTGCCGCAGGCGCGACCGCCCGGGTTGGATGCGAGGCTCGTAATCGTCACCGACATCAGCGGGAAGGTGATCGCGCTGGAAATCGACGCCATCGAGGATCGGCTCGAGGTGGTTCTCAAGCCGCTGCAGGGCTTGCTGTCCAACGCCCGCGGATATGCCGGCACGACCCTGCTGGGCGATGGCCGGGTGCTGCTGGTTCTGGATCTGAAGGAGATTCTGCCGTGAGCGTGCGCCGAGAAGACGATGGGACGACGATCGTACTGGACGGCCACTGCCCGGTGGAAGAGGCCGAGCCTTTGCTGCAGTTCTTGCAGGCGAGCCCTGCCGCTTGTCTGGACTGGCGGCAATGCACCCACCTTCATACCGCAGTCTTGCAGGTGATCCTGGCGGCGCGGCCGCAACTGATCGGCCCCTGCGGGGACGCCTGGGTCCAACGCTGGGTGGCGTCTAACGTTCTGTGAGATTTGAATGATTTTGCAAGGTCTGCGCGACTCAGAGAGCGGGTTCCATCCCTCGAAGCGGTTCACATTTCTGCAATCTGCCCTATAAGACTTCCAGAACGAGTTGACGGCCCCGCCCACGGCGGCGGCGCCAGCTCCGCGAGAAGGCGAGAGATGCAATACAAAGCTTTGATTGTGGATGACAGCAAGCTTCCCCGCATGGTGATGGCGAGCGCCTTCCGGCGCCTCGGGCCGGAATGGGAGCTGATTGAGGCGACCAACGCCGACGATGCAATCGACGTCATTGCAGCCCAGGCCGTCGATATCGCGCTCATCGATTTCAACATGCCCGGAATTGACGGGTTGGAACTTGTGGCGAGGATTCGGAAAACTCACCCCAAGATGCCCCTGGCGGTGGTGTCCGCAAACGTCCAGGACGAGATTATTGGCCGAGCCAGGGAACTTAATGCCGCTTTTGTGACTAAACCCCTGACGGATGAGGCTCTTGGAGCGTTTTTGTCCGGTGCGGTTCTCCGTCTCAAGAAAGCGGCGCAATGAAGATCGACGCAAGCGAGCTCTCCGAGATCGAACAGGATGCGCTTGCGGAAATAGCGAACATGGGCGTCAGCCGTGCCGCCGCCAGCCTGCGCCGGATGGTCGGCGAGCAGGTGTTGTTGTCGGTCCCTGCGGTCAATATCGTGAGCCGACGTGCCGCCTCGCGAATGGTGGAAAGAGGTCATTCGCCGAAGCTGGTTGCTGTGCAGCAATCGTTCGAAGGACCGTTCTCGGGTCGCGCCCTTCTGATCTTTCCGGAAGCTCAGAGCCTGGAACTGGTCCGGTCGATCGTGGGAGAGGAGCATTCCCTGGAAGATGTGATCGATCTGGAGCAGGAGGCGCTGGCGGAGACGGGAAATATTATCCTTAACGCATGCTTGGCCACGATCGCGAACGTGTTGCGTCGTACGATGCGGATGTCGCTTCCCTCGATCGTTCGAGGAGACGGCGATACGCTGTTCGACGTTCGCGAGGAGAGCAACGATGGACTCGTGCTGTTTCTTTACATCGACTTCACGATCAAGAATCGTGATGTTCGCGGCTTTATCGCCTTGCTCATGGGCTTGCCCTCGATAGCCGCACTGAAGGACATTGTGCGCGACTTTATCGACGGCATCGGACGGCAAACTGCTGCTGGCCATGTTGGATGACGTGTCGGAGCTCGAATTCGGGTCAGTTTTTGACGCGCTCGACGTCGGCATCGTGGTGCTCGACGGGCAGGGTTGCATCGTCGGCTGGAATGACTGGATAGCTCGCGCCAGCCGGCATTCAGAGCAGTCCGTGCTCGGAAAAAATCTCTTCGATATCTTTCCGAACTTGCGCGAAACCCGGCTCCCTGCCGTGCTGGAGGAATCGATCCAGGTCGGAAGCTCGAGCATCCTGACGCATTCGCTCAACACGCTGCTGCCGTTGCGGGATGAAGCCGGACAACAGCTGCTGCACAACATCGTGGTCCGGCCGCTCGCGCCGGGGAGGGCTACTCACTGCCTCCTGCAGGTCAATGACGTCACCGTATCGCTGACACGGGAACGCGTCCTGCGCGAACGGCAGAACGCGCGCTATCACGCCATCGTCGATACCGCGCCCGACGCGATCATCACGACCGGTCTCGACCGGACAATTCAGTGGCTCAACGGAGCCGCGGAACATGTCTTCGGCTACGCCCCGGCCGAGCTGCTGGGCCAGAAGATCGACATTCTCCTTGAACGGGACGGCGATCTCGCGGGCGCCTTTGTCGGCGACGGCGTCAGCGTCAAGGACGCAGAAAGCCTCCTCCAAGTGATCGGCCGCCGCAAGCAGGGTCAGTCGGCCTACTTCGATGTTTCGTTCGCGCGCTGGCGAGCGGATGAGCGGGCGTTCGTGACCACGATCTGGCGGGACGTGACGGAGCGGATGGCTGCGGAAGCCGCGCTGAGGGAGAGCGAAGGGCGCCATCGCGCGCTGCTGGAAGCATTGCCGCAACTGGTATGGACCTGCGGCGCCGACGGCGGGTGCGACTACTTCAATCCGCAATGGCAGGCGTACACCGGCGCCCCGGCGGAAGAGCATCTCGGATCGGGTTGGCAAAAGGTGATCCATGAAGCGGATCGCGATGGTCTGGTAGGCGCCTGGAAGCACTCGCTGGCGAACGGCAGCGTTTTCGATGTCGATGCGCGCCTTCATCGTGCGGATCGCTCGTTCCGCTGGTTCAAGATGCGTTCGATACCGGTGCGGGCGCCTGACGGAAGAATTACGCGCTGGTTCGGAACGGCGACCGACATCACCGACCTTGTCGAGGCCCGCGATTCGCTGCGCCGGAGCAACGAAGAACTGGAAGCTCGCGTCGTGGAACGCACGCGTGAACGTGAGGTGGTGCTCGGACAATTGCACGAGTCGCAAAAGATGGAGAGCATCGGGCAACTGACTGGCGGCGTAGCGCATGACTTCAACAATCTACTGGCGGTCATATTGGGCAGCTTGACGCTGTTGAAGAAGGGCCTTCCGGAGGACCCGCGAACCTCGCGATTGCTTGAGGGCGCCATCCAGGGGGCGGAGCGCGGAGCGACCCTGACCAAGCGGCTATTGGCCTTTGCGCGACGCCAGGAACTCAAACTCGAAGCCGTCGAGGTTCAGAAACTCATTCCCGACATGCTGGACTTCTTGCGACAGTCGGTCGGGCCGAGCATTTCGATCGTCGTCGATATTCTGCCCGAAGTTCACCCTGTAAAAATCGACGCCAACCAGCTCGAGCTTGCGCTCATGAACCTTGCAGTGAACGCCCGCGACGCCATGCCTAAGGGAGGCGCATTGACGATCACGTGTCGTGACGAGACGGCAAGTGGCTTGAATGGCCTGCCGAAGGCGTTGCCGCGCGGGGAATATGTTCGGATCAGTGTCGCCGATACCGGCGAGGGAATGAGTGAAACCACGCTTGCGAAGGCCATGGAGCCGTTCTTTACGACCAAGGGGATTGGCAAGGGCACGGGCCTGGGTCTTTCCATGGTCCACGGTTTGACGGCACAATCCGGCGGCGCCATGCACATTTCCAGTCAGTTGGGGAAGGGAACAATGGTGACGTTGTGGCTGCCGCGCGCACGTCAGGAAGACGTGCCTCAATCGGTTGCAAGCCAATTGCCGGTGGCGGCGGAAACCGCCAGCCGCAAATTGCGCGTTCTGCTGGTGGACGACGATTCGCTTGTGAGCATGAACACGGCCTACATGCTCATGGATCTCGGGCACAGCGTGCTGGAGGCGCCGTCCGCCGCACACGCGCTGCAATTGTTGGAGACCGACGCTCAGTTCGACATCGTGGTCACCGACTTCGCCATGCCCGGCATGAACGGGCTCGATCTCGCAACCAAGATTCGGGGGATCAAGCCGAAGCTGCCCGTGGTCCTCGCGACCGGATATGCCGAATTACCCCCCCACGCTACGCTCGACTTTCCGCGCGTGGGAAAGCCGTATACGCAAGAAGAGCTGGCCGAAGCGCTGGAAACGGCACTCACCAGTCACGGGTCCACGTCGCACTGAGCGGAGCGCAGCGGCGGCTTTACCGCGGCGCAGTCAGCTCACCGTTACGCCGCAGACGATGCCACGCGTTTCGCCGGACGTTTCTTTGCCTTCGTCGGGACGACCGGCGGTTTCTCAGTGCCTTCGCCTGGCCGATAGTGGGCGGCATCGCGGGCTAGTCGAAGCGCGCGCAATCGCGCAGTCTTTTCACGTACGGCGCGGCCATCAGCTTGATATTCGGCCATCGCTAACTGGCCTTCCCGCAAGCGTTCCTGCTTCTTTTTGAGCAGCGCTTCGGCACGCTCCACGTTGGGCTGATGAGAATTCATGCGCAAACTTGCAACTCCTCTTGTACGGAAGGGGCGTACGCCTTTCCGACTGATGCCGTCGAAATCGGGGTTGATCACTGGAATCAACGCCTTTCGACGTCATTTGTTCCCTAGGGGACCCAACTCCGTGGTTCCCGCACACGTTCTTCACCTTTCCGGAGCGGCCCGCGTGTTGCGGGTTGGTCGGATGACCAGCCACGCGATGATGATGATCGGCGCCGCGACGACGCTACCGGCCGCGAATATAGTCGAGAACGAGAGCCCAAACAGACCTTGCAGCGGTCCGATCCCGAACGCGGCGACTCCGTATCCCAGCTGATAGAATGCGATGAGCCCGCCTGCCATCACGGCCGAGAGCCGGGGAAACTCGCCGCCCGCGAAGCTGATGCTCAACGGCAGAAATCCCGAGCACGCAAGGCCGGCGAGGCCGAAAACCATGATCCCACCAGCTTCGCTTTGGACCTGCGAGGCCAGTTGAAACACAATCAGCGACAGCGCAGGGAGCGCGACATAGGTCCAGCGCGCCGGCACCAGCTGAGAGATCAGCGCGATGAGGACGCGTCCCACCGTCACCATCACCCAGAAGGCGGCAAGCGCGAACGAGGCTCCCTGGGCCGATACGCCCCGCTCGCTGCTGAGATAGAGCATCGCCCAGTTGCCGTTCAAGGTTTCCACGATCCCGTAGGCAAATACGGCGGCGGCATAGAGCCAGAAGCGGCGCGGCAGATCGATCCAATTGAGCGAGGTCGGCCGGTCGGAATCGGCATTGCCGACGTGGAGTCGCAGCGGTTGCGCGTAGGCGACACCGAACAGCAGCACGGCAATG
>Ga0207708_10001910_pt1 | contig 15394 bp, 15 predicted proteins | sample KBSK5101metaG_FD_184340 | JGI IMG/M metagenome (GOLD analysis project Ga0207708, IMG submission 184340) | Corn, switchgrass and miscanthus rhizosphere microbial communities from Kellogg Biological Station, Michigan, USA - KBS K5-10-1 metaG... | ecosystem: Host-associated > Plants > Roots >...
TTGTAGTGCATTACCGATAACCGTGTGATCGATTTCTTCAGGCTTGACCCCGGTTGCTTCGAGTGCGCCGCGCGCCGCGACTGCGCCCAGATCGATTGCTGAAATATCCTTCAACACGCCGACATACTCACCCATCGGCGTCCGCTTCCCACCTAGTATGAAAACGTCCTTACTCATGTTCAAATCCCCTGTTACGAATTACCGCCTCAAAAGAAACCTTGAAGACTATCATAAGAAGACGTGACCACAAAAGGCACACAAAAGAACGCAAAAAGCACAAACCTTTTTCTACTGAGAACACGCAGGGCATTACTCAAAATTGACCTTGTGCTTCTTGCGTTCTTTTGTGTGCCTTTTGTGGTCAAGCTCGGAATCGGCGTTCCTGGACGTAGCGGTGGAGTAGTTCTTCGAGGAAGCCTTCGTAAGTGAATGTGGCGAGGTCGTAGGTGGGACGGAGTTTGTAAAGAATCGGCAACGAAACTCTCCACGCCATCCACTGTCGCGGCATCTCGGAGAGATCCCAACGACGGCGCAAAAAAGTCTCAACGACCTGAATCTCCGCGTCAGTCAAACTGTTCAGACTGGCAGTGAAATTTACCGGCTTGAAAGATCGTCGCATCGCTGGATCGCTCACCGGTGTCGCAAACACCTTCGCGAACTCAGGCGCTTCGGTTTCGCGTTCACGAACGACGACCGTGCCGCCGACCATATCGCCGATGCGCTGATCGCGCGTAGACGCAAAGACGGCGATCAATCCAATCGAATACGATCCCACCGGAAACATATCGAGCGCACGAAGCAGATTTCGCACTGACGCTTCCCAGAACGTGATCGGCCGCCCATCCTCGCGAATCACTCGCAACTTCAACCAGCGCTTGCCCGGCGTTTGCCCACTCCAGATCCACTCGAAGAACGTGAAATAACCGGCAAAGACCAGAAACAGAAGAATGAGCATCACCGCGAGAACCCACTTCGGCGCGCTCGAAATCACTTGCTCGATGAACGAAAAATTCATGAGGGTGACAGAGACAATAACGATGAGCCCCAGCGCAAGCACCTGGATCGTGTGGTCAATCGCGCACGCAAGAAACCGATTACCGATCGACGCAAGCGCGAAGTGCAGCGGCACACGCTCCGGCGTCTCGATGATCAGAACTTCTTCAGTTGCGAATGTGGCCGACAGATTAATTTCCTCTCACTCGTACAAACTTACGCTTCCCCACCTGAACGAGCACCGAATGATCCGCACTGATCCCAACCTCGAAATCCGTCTGCGTCCGTCGGTCACTATCAACATAAACACCACCCTGCTCGATCACGCGCCGCGCTTCAGCCATCGACGGCGCCAACCCGAGCTCGACCAAAAGCTTCGGCAGCTTCCACGCTCCCGAAGTCAGCGTTCGCTCCTCGATATCTTCCGGCGCCTGCTTGTTACGAAACATCGCGTTGAACTCTTCCTCGGCCTTGCGCGCTTCGGCTTCGGAATAGAAATCGGTCACGATGCGCTTCGCGAGATCTGCCTTGATGTCGCGCGGGTTACGATCGCTATTACGCAAAGCCGCGATCTCCGCAACAGAAAGATCCGTACACAACTCATAATAACGCCACATCAGATCATCAGTGATCGACATGACCTTCCCGAAGATCTCCTGCGGCGGCTCGTCGATGCCGATGTAGTTGTTCAAACTCTTCGACATCTTCTGCACACCGTCAGTGCCTTCGAGCAACGGTGTGATCACCGCCACCTGCGATTCCTGCCCGTACTCTCTTTGCAGGTTTCGGCCCATCAACAAGTTGAACTTCTGATCGGTGCCACCAAGCTCGACGTCCGCTTCGAGCGCAACCGAGTCATAAGCCATCACGAGCGGGTACATCACTTCGTGCAGTGCGAGTGGCCGGTTCGTTTCGAGTCGTTGTTGAAAATCATCGCGCTCGAGGATCTGTCGCACAGTAACGTGACCCGAGAGACGCAGAAAACCGGCGGAGCCAAGCGTGTCCATCCAGCGTGAGTTGAAGTCGATTACCGTCTTTTCGGGATCGAGTAACTTGAAGATCTGTTGTTTGTAAGTTTCGGCGTTTGCGTTGATCTCTTCGCGCGTGAGTTGCGGGCGCGTGGCGTTCTTGCCCGAAGGATCGCCGATCATTCCGGTGAAGTCGCCGATAAGAAAGATCGCGATGTGACCCAGATCCTGAAACGCGCGCAGCTTGCGGATCACGACCGTGTGGCCCAGATGAATATCGGGCGCGGTCGGATCGGCTCCGAGTTTCACGCGCAGAGGCTTGCCGGTGGCGGCGGATTTTTCGAGCTTTGCGCGCAGCTCGGCTTCGCGAATGACCTCCACCGTGCCTTTGCCGAGATATGAGAGTTGTTCGTCGATAGTCATCGCTGGATAGAGTAGCTCAACTATTAAAGTGTGCGCTATCCTCGTTTTATGGCTGATACAAATCCTCTTAGCAATTGCCGTTTCGCGTTTGTCGGGTGTGGTGTGATGGCCGAGGTGATTATTGCCGGGCTACTCCGTAAGAAGCTGGTTGGTCCCGAGCAGATTGTCGGTAGTCACCCGCGGCAGGCGCGGCGTGAAGAGATGCACGTGAAGTATGGCGTCGAGATGTTCGAGAGTAATCGCGAGGCTGTCACTGAAACTCAACCGGAAGGGCCGGACGACAGCTCGGTCATCGTGCTCGCCGTGAAACCGCAACGTTTGCACGTTGTGCTCGAGGAGCTGAAAGGCGCGCTCGTGAAGGAGCAGCTCGTCGTTTCGATCGTCACGGGCGCGAAGATTGAGACCATTGCCGAGCAACTTCTGCACGCGTCAGTGGTGCGCACGATGCCAAACACGCCCGCGCAGATTGGCGAAGGCATGACTGCGTGGACGGTGAGCAGCGAAGTCAACGAGAGGCAGGAGAATCAGGTTCGCGCCATGCTCGATGCGCTCGGCAAGAATGAGCGTGTTGAGAATGAGCGGCAGATCGACATGGCTACGGCGTTGAGCGCTACTGGACCGACGTACATTTATTTAATGATGGAAGCGCTGATCGACGCGGGCGTACACATGGGGTTTTCGAGACGCGTGGCGGAGGATCTCGTCCATCAGATGATGCGCGGAGCGGTGTTGTTTGCGGTAGAGTCGCACAAACATCCGGCGGAGCTGCGAAACATGGTGACGTCGCCGGGCGGCACGTCAGCGGAAGCGATCTATCAGATGGAGAAGGGTGGCTTGCGGACGGTGTTGTCGAAGGCTGTGTGGGCGGCCTATCAAAAAGCGGAAGCGCTCGGTGGGAAGAAACAGACGTAGACAGGATTTACAAGATTTTTCAAGATTCACAGACTTGTTAATCTTGAAAAATCTTGTAAATCCTGTCTACGTCTGTCTCCCCAACACGCGCGCCACCGCTTCAGGATAAAGCTCGTGCTCTTGTTCGAGGATCCGTGCTGACAAGCTATCAACCGTATCGCCCTCAATCACCGGCACCGTACGCTGCGCGATGATTGGACCACCATCAAGCGTCTCGTCAACAAAGTGCACCGTGCATCCACTCACCTTCACACCGTGATCGAGCGCCTGCCGTTGCGCATCGAGCCCGGGAAAGTCAGGTAAGAGACTCGGATGAATATTGAGAATCTTCTCTCGAAACGCCTCGACAAAACACGGCGACAACAACCGCATGTATCCAGCGAGACAAACAAGATCCACGTGACGTTCTCGTAGAACAGCAATGATCTCACGCTCGTGCTCTTCACGATTGCGCCCACGGCGCTCGATCGCAACAGTTTCGATTCCACGCTCTCGCGCGAGCCCTAAACCGCGTGCGCCGGGTTTGTCGCTGATAATGATTACTATCTCAGCATCCGGAATTCTCCCGTCGCGAACCGCATCACTGAGCGCCAGCATGTTTGATCCGCGACCGGAGATCAGGACCGCAATTCTCTTTTTCAGATTAGTACCTCGCGATTGCCGCTCGTGACGTTCCCGATCCGGTAAGACTCAACCAACTGTTCCGCAATCGCATTCGCATCGCTTGCGGCACAAACAATCACCATCCCCACGCCCATATTGAACGTGCGATACATCTCCGCGTCGGAAACGTTTCCGAGCTTGCGCAGCAACTCGAACAATGGCGGTATGGGCCACGAGCCGCGCTCGATCTGCACGGCAGTGTTTTCAGGAAGGATGCGTGGAATGTTGTCGGTGAGCCCGCCGCCCGTGATATGGGCCAGGCCTTTGATCGCGCCCTTGTCGAGCAAGTCATTGAGGGGTTTCAGATAGCTGACGTGTGGCAACAGCAAGGCGTCGCCAGCCGTCATCCCCAACTCAGGCAAATGTGTGTCAGGTCGATAACCTGCAACTTCGAAGAAGAGTTTACGTCCAAGCGAGTAGCCGTTCGTGTGTAATCCAGCCGAAGGCAATGCCAGCAAAACGTCGCCGGGAGCAATCGTCTTACCGTCGATAATCTTCGCGCGATCGACGACGCCGACGATGAATCCGGCAATGTCGTATTCGCCATCCTGGTAGAATCCCGGCATCTCCGCTGTCTCGCCGCCGAGCAATACACAACCATTCTCACGACAGCCATTCGTCACGCCTTCGACGATGCTTGCCACGACGTCGGGCGATAACTTTCCGGTCGCGATGTAGTCGAGAAAGAACAGCGGTCGCGCGCCCTGGACGAGGATGTCGTTGACGCAGTGATTGACGAGATCGCGGCCGACGGTGTTGTGTACCCCCGTCGCAAAGGCAATCTTGAGTTTCGTGCCGACACCGTCAGCGGACGCGACCAGCACAGGCTGCGCGAGGCCGGGAAACGCGCCGTCAAACATCCCGCCGAAGCTACCGATCTCGGAAAGCGTGCGCTCGTTGAAAGTTCTGCGCGCGAGATCTTTGATCCGGTCAGTAGCGCGTGTGGCGGCGTCGATGTCCACACCAGCGTCGCTGTATGAGATTGATTGTTTCATTAGTCAGTTTTAGACAGGATTTACAGGATTTTTCAAGACGAACATGTCCATCCTGAAAAATCTTGTAAATCCTGTCTACTTCTTTGTCTTGGGTGGCGGACCGAAGTCGCCATACGCAATGAACCCCGAGCGTGACGAATCATCCTTCTGCGCCATACGGCCGGCCCACATGTCTTCAGTCGTTTCCTTCGCGGGCTTGATCGTCATATCACTTTCTTTGCCGCGCGTCGTGATTGTGATCTCGCCCTGTAAATCGGTGCGATAGAGCTTCACATTCGGATTCGCCGCCCGCAGACGATCGAGCACGGCCTGTGACGGATGCCCGTAACGATTCCACGCGCCGCACGAAACGATCGCCACTTCCGGCTGCACGCGTTCAAGAAAATCTTTCGACGTCGCGTACTTCGATCCGTGATGCCCGATCTTCAACACTCGACTCCGCAGATCCAATTCCTTCGTCAGCAAACGATGCTCGGTCTGCTCTTCCGCGTCGCCCGCTAACATCATCGAAAACGATCCATAATCGAGACGCGCCACGATTGAGTTGGCGTTTGGCTCATTGCCGCCAGTGGTCATCTTGTCTTTCGTGAAGAACGGCTCCGACGGCGCAAGGATCATCAGCAACGCACCACCACCGAGATCGTACTTCGTTCCCGGCTTCGCGTTCTCATAATGAGCGCCGCTCGCGCTCACGGCTGCTTTATAGTCGTCGTAGAACTTGGTTAAGGAAGTCGACTTCGTCGTCTTGCTCGTTGGCGGCGGCGGTGGCTTCTTCGCGTTTGCCTGCTTCGCTGGTGGCGCGGCTAGCTGCGGCACGCTTGGCGGCTGCCCGTTGTCGATCACGTTCAGGACTTTTACTGCTTTGAAAACTTCAGCCGCGCCGCCGATGTGGTCCGGGTGTGGATGCGTTGCGATGAAATAATCGATCTGTTGAATGTTGTTGCGCTTCAACGCCTCGACAACGGCTTTCCCTTTTGTCGTGTCGCCGGCATCGATCAGCACGGTCTTACCGGCGGGTGATGTGATAAGGATCGAATCGCCGTTGATTGGACCAACATCAAGAATGCGGATCGTGAGCTCACCACCTGAGGCCGGCGGCGGCTGCGTTCGCCACCACGGCAGCACGTAGCGCCACGTGACAAAACCGCCCGCGAGAAAAACCGCGAGGATAACTGCAATCGCACAACCACAGCCTCGTGTTGCTCGTCCCAATCAGTAATCCTCGTCTTAGTTTTTCCTGAAATAGATGGGGCCGCGCCCTACCGGCGGAGAATCTACCTGATTCGTCACGCGCATCACGCTGGGCGCGACGGAAAAATCTCCGCGCGCGTACGCTTCGATTGCGTCCTTTGCTTTCACGACTTCCCAGATCGACTCGCGCGAGATGACTTGCTCGATCATCATCAGCAGCCGCTCGCCATCTTTTAGCTTGAGCTTGATCGCGGTTTTGAAGGTTAGCGTCTTCATCCCATAAGCGGGCAGCGAGAAGCCTTCCGTCCGATTTACGCGTATTTGAACTTGACCCTGGGCATCGACCGAAACGAGCGAATAGCGGAGCCCAAGAATTTTCAGATCTGAGCTGTTACTGAGGGAGAGTTGCAGGAAATGGCCACGCTCATTTTTCGTTAGCGATGCTTCGTGAATGCTGAGCGGCAGATCGAGGACCTGGAAGACTTCGATCGGGAGCGCGTCCGATTGCGGTGTCATGTTTAGACAGGATTTACAAGATGTTTCAGGATTAACATGTAAATCCTGAAACATCTTGTAAATCCTGTCTAAATGCGCCGTAGATAAAGCGACGCTGACAAGTATTAGTAAACTAAACCGATTCATGCTCGCGTTCCCAGTAAGTCTCCGCTTCGCCGGTGATGCGCGTCGGGTATTTACCATTCCAACACGCCACGCACGACGAATCAGGACTTAGTCCCGTCGCCGCGATCAATCCTTCGAGCGAAAGATAACCCAGCGAATCAGCTTCGATAAACTTCCGTATCTCCTCGACACTCATGTTCGCTGCGATCAGCTCCGACTTGTTCGGCGTGTCGACACCGTAGTAACACGGACTGATCGTCGGTGGACAACTGATGCGCACGTGAATCTCTTTCGCGCCCGCCTCACGGACCATTCCCACGATCTTCTTTGACGTCGTACCACGCACGATCGAATCGTCGATCAAAACCACGCGCTTGCCGTTGATCAAATCGCGCACCGGATTCAGCTTGATGCGCACTCCAAACGAGCGGATCGATTGCCGTGGCTCGATAAACGTGCGTCCCACATAATGATTGCGCACGAGCCCGAAACGAAAACTCAATCCACTCTCCGCCGCGTATCCGATCGACGCCGCCACGCCCGAATCAGGCACCGGCACGACAATATCGGCATCCGCCGGCTGTTCGACTGCAAGCCTCCGCCCCATCTTGTGTCGCGACTCATTGATCGACTTTCCATAGATCAACGAATCCGGACGCGCGAAATACACGTGCTCAAACAAACACATCGAGTGTCGCTGCGGCGGCAGTGCATGTGACGATCGCAAACCATCCTGATCGATCACGATCATCTCGCCCGGCTCAACGTCGCGCACATACCGAGCATCGATCAGATCGAACGCGCACGTTTCAGACGCAACCACCCACGCATCGCCGAGCCGTCCAAGCGCCAGCGGTCGAAAGCCACGACTGTCGCGAATCGCAATCAACTCTGTCGGCGTCAAAAACAGCATCGAGAACGCGCCTTCAGTGCCGGTCAACACCTGCGGGATGGCTTCACGCACCGGCAGTCGCGAGCGCGCGACGCCGTGCAGCACCACTTCCGTGTCAGAAGTTGAAGAAAAGATCGCGCCTTCGCGTTCGAGCCGCAGTCGTTCTTCACGCGCGAACGGAAGATTCCCGTTATGACAAACTGCGATCTGCCCGTGCTGGCACGTGACGCAGAACGGTTGCGCCTCGAGAATCGAGACCTCGCCCGCGGTCGAATAGCGCACGTGGCCGATCGCGCTCGAACCTCGCAGTCGATCGAGATGCGTTTGATTGAAGGCGTCGGAAACGTGACCCATCGCGCGCTCGAATCGCAATTCACTGCCATCTGACGCGACGATACCGCACGACTCCTGGCCGCGATGCTGCAGCGCGTACAGGCCGAGATAAGTCAATCGTGCAGCTTCCGGGTGTCCGTAAATTCCGAACACGCCACACTCTTCACGCAGCTTTGTGATCTCAATTTCAGTCAATTGATTTGTCCTGGTTTGCCGGCTCGGGGATTACGGCGGTAATCATAACAAAACCGGAAATCAGTTTCACAGGATTACAGGATTTTCAGGATTAACATGTATCATGGCGCGCATGCGAATCTACGTCCTAGCCCTGGCGGTCGTGGTTTCTCTCGCGGGATTTGTGCGGGAATCTCGTGGCGATAACGTACGTCCGGCGACGCAGACGTATCGCCGTTACTGCGTCTCGTGTCACGGCACTGACGGCAAAGCCAAGACTTCGAAGGGCAAATACAGTCACGCGCGCGACCTGACCAACGCGCAGTGGCAAGACGACGTCAGCGACGAGCGCATCTTCAACTCGATCATGAACGGCCGCAACACGCGCGGCAACATGCCCGCGTTCGCTAACAAGCTCAACGAAAAAGAGGTCAACTCGCTCGTGAGTTTTGTTCGCGGACTGAAAGCGCAATAATGGTTTCTCGCTCGTACATTTCCGGTCTGAAGCGTTTCGGCGCGATGCGCAACCTCGCGATCGTCGCGTTGCAGGGGGTGCTCATTCTCCTGCTCGTCGGCGCGGGTTGGTTGATTTATCGACGACTTCCGGCGAGCGGTTCTGAAGCCGCGCTCAATCAACAGACGACTGACTTGCAGATCGTGATCCGGCAGACGCCCGAGAGCGTTGGCCCAGCGCTGGACGTCGCGGTGAGTTTGTATCCGGTTGACATCATCGCCGTGCGACACGAGTTCTTCACCGAGCCGCCGAAAGGCAAACGGTTTGAAGATTTTTTGAAGGAACGGATGAAGGGACGCTCGCCGGTTAACGCGCGCCTCGACAAGCAGGGGCACGGATCGATATCGCTGCCGCCGGGGAATTGGTGGTTGCACGCGACGCTTTCGGGCGACGAGCAGCTCGAGTGGCGTTTACCGGTGACGGTTGTCGGGTCGAAGCAGGTGATCGAGCTCACGCCACAAAATGCATACACCAGAAGTAAAACCTTTTAGCCACAAAGAAGCACAAAAACACAAAAATTATTTTTTGAGATTTATGTGCCTTTTTGTGGGCTAATTTTTGTGCTCGTGGTGATCAAACAATGCTTGCCCTCCGAGTTGATCGAAAAAAAGTTTCAGTTAAAGAAATAGAGAAACCGCAGCGTGCTGATGAGGCCACCGTGCGTGTGGTGCTGTCGGGGATTTGTAATACCGATCTGGAGATTGCGCGTGGGTATGCTGGGTTTAGTGGGACGATCGGGCATGAGTTCGTTGGTGTTGTTGAAGAGAGTGGTCAGCGTGTTGTGGGTGAGATCAATGCCGGGTGTGGCGAATGTGAGCTCTGTCGTGGCGGTGATTCAAGACACTGTGCTGCCCGGACGGTGCTTGGGATTCATGGCCGTGATGGCGCGCACGCTGAGTTTCTGCAACTGCCCGCGATTAATCTCCTGCCTGTCCCGGATAACGTTCCTGACGAGCATGCGGTCTTCACCGAGCCACTCGCCGCAGCTTGCGGTGTCCTCGAACGAGTAACAATCAATAACGAAGACCGGGTAGCAGTTCTTGGCGACGGCAAGCTCGGATTGCTGTGCGCGCAAGTGACCACGTTGACAGGGGCCTCGGTCGTTTTGATCGGAAAGCACGCTGAGAAACTCCGCATCGCTGAACGGCGCGGAGTGGAGACTACTAGTCCGAAACTCGCGGTGAAGCGGAAACGGCAATTTGACGTCGTCATTGAGGCGTCAGGTTCTGCAACCGGCTTTGGTCTCGCGATCGAGTTGCTCCGTCCACGCGGTCAACTCGTTCTCAAGTCAACGTTTCATGGAAAAACGGAACTCGACGCCGCGCCGATCGTGGTTGATGAGCTTTCGATCGTCGGCTCTCGATGTGGGCGCTTCGCCCCCGCGCTCGATCTGCTGAAAAAGAAAGCGATCGACGTCGACAGTCTCATCAGTGAAGAGTATCCATTATCAAAAGGCGTCCATGCGATGCGCCGCGCCGGAACCAGGGGCGTACTTAAAGTGTTGTTGCGCCCTTAGTACAAGTCAGTTGTTTAGACAAGATTTCAGGATCGGACAGGATTTACATGTTAATCCTGAAAAAATCTTGTAAATCCTGTCAACGCCTCTTTTTTTGCTCCCAGACTACCCTTTCGCTATACTCTAGCCCTTTCGCTGGAGCCTGATTTTTCCCGAAGGTGGTGAAATATGTTTGTTTCCAAGAACAGCACATCCGAGCAAGAGCGAACCATCCTGAAAAAACTTCGCGTCTGGATCGCCGCGCTCGCCGTGGCGTGTTTGCTGGCCGGCATCGGCATCGGCGCTATGTTGTCCGGCCGCCCGACAGTAGCACAGCCCGACATGCAGATTGCCCGTGCGCCCGAAGCGCTTTCCGCCTCGTTTGCAGAGATCGCGAGGCGCGTTGAACCTGCTGTCGTCAATATCGAAACCACGCAGAATCAGCCCGAAATCAGCGAAAAAGACGAAGACAAGGAAGACCAGTCGACCAATCCCCTGCTCGACATGTTCCGCCGTCAACGACGTCCATCGCGCGGCATCGGCAGCGGTTTCATCATCAATCCGAAGGGTTACATCCTGACAAACCACCACGTGATCGAAGACGCAACGCGAATCACCGTGGGTTTGCAATCAGGTGAGAAGTTTCGCGGCGCCGTCATCGGTGTCGATCCGGAGACAGACGTCGCCGTGATCAAGATCGACGCGCCGAAAGATCTTCCAACTGTAACGCTCGGCGATTCCAACGCGGCGCAGGTCGGCGACTGGGTGCTCGCGATGGGCTCGCCCTTCGGCCTGGATCAAACCGTCACCGCCGGAATTATCTCGAAGAAAGAACGCGAAACACCGTACTTCAACGTCTTCCAGCGTTTCCTGCAAACCGACGCCGCCATCAATCGCGGGAACAGTGGCGGACCGCTCGTCAACATGCGCGGCGAAGTGATCGGCATGAACTCGCAGATCGCGACTTCGACCGGCGACTACAACGGCATCGGCTTCGCACTGCCCGCCAACGAAACAGCCTTCGTTTACAAACAGCTAATCGCGCAAGGCAAAGTGAAACGCGGTTATCTCGGCATCACGCTGGAATCAGTCCACGACGAGTACGCAAAAGTTTATGGCATGGCTGAAGCGAAGGGCGCGATCGTCACTTCAGTAACCGCGGAAGAAAAGGGACTGCCGACGCCCGCCGCCAAGGCCGGTCTACAACCCAGCGACATCATCGTCGACTTCGAAAACTCCCCGGTGCTCAACGCGCAGGATTTGATTCAACGTGTTGCGAGCACCCCGGTGGGCCAGCAAGTCACGCTCTCCTACTTAAGAGACGTCAACGGCAAGCTCGACAAGAAAACTGTCAGCGTCGCGCTGAGCGAACGGCCGCCATCAAACCAGCGCGAATGGGTTGGACCGACGAGCACAACCGAGCCGAAAGGCAACGACCCGCGTGGCAACGCACTGCATCTCGGCATCACGCTCGCGGAGCTGACACCGCAACTGCTCGCCGATCGACACCTGACGGGCGTCCAGGGTCTTTACGTCAAGGACATCGATGCGAACGGTCTCGTCGCGGAGCTTCGCAGTAACGCCGGTCAACCAATGCTGGTCGAAGGCGACATCATCAATCGCATCAATCGTGTTCCGGTGAGCTCGCTCGCGGATTTCACGAGAGTATTGAGCGGGCTGAAAGCCGGCGATCCGATCGTGCTCAACATAATCAGAATTCAGAGAGACGTGAAGGGCGATCGACAGATCCCGCTGATCGTCCAGTTCACTTATCAATAGGCGTTTATGGCTCAGGCAAAAAAAGCAATCTCCAAAACCAGCGGGAAACTGGCGGCGCGCAACGCAGCACGCGCCGCCGTCAAAACTTATCAGAACTTCATCAACGGTGAGTGGGTCGACAGCCAGTCAGGCGAGATGTTTGAAAACATCAACCCGGCTGACACGCGCGATATCGTCGGCCGCTTTCCGCTTTCGACCAGCGACGACGTAAACGCAGCGGTCAACGCGGCCCAGGGCGCGTTCGATCGCTGGCGTAACACTCCCGCACCCAAACGCGCTGAACTTCTCTTTCGTCTCGGCGAGATCCTGATTCGCGACAAGGAACAGTACACCGCCGACATGACGCGCGAGATGGGCAAGGTTTTGAAAGAAGCCGGCGGCGACGTTCAGGAAGCGATCGACTGCACCTACTACACTGCGGGCGAAGGCCGTCGTTTGCACGGCTTCACCACACCGGCCGAGATGCGCGACAAGTTTGCGATGTGCGTGCGCCAGCCTGTCGGTCTTTGCGGTCTGATCACGCCATGGAATTTTCCGATGGCGATTCCGTCTTGGAAACTGATTCCGGCGTTGATTTGCGGCAACACCGTCGTCATCAAACCCGCCGAGGACACGCCGCTTTCGACTTACAACCTTGTGAAAGCTTGTGAAGAAGCAGGGATTCCGCCGGGTGTTGTGAACCTCGTCACCGGATACGGTGAGCCTGTCGGCGCGGCGATGACCAATCATCCCGCACTGCGTTTGATCTCGTTCACCGGATCGACTGAAACCGGCCGCAGCGTCGCGTCTGCGTGTGCGGAGCGAAACGCGATCTGTTCGCTCGAGATGGGCGGCAAGAACGCCATCATCGTGATGGATGATGCTGATATCGATTTAGCTGTTGAAGGCGCCATCTGGGGCGCCTTTGGTACGTCAGGGCAACGTTGTACTGCGTCGTCGCGATTGATCGTTCACAAGAAAGTTTACAAACAGTTCGTCGCAAGACTTGTTGAAAACACGAAAGCGCTGCGCGTCGGCAACGGCGCCGATTCGAAGACCGATGTTGGTCCAGTCATCAATAACGATGCGGTCGAGAAGATCATGAATTACATCCGCATCGGGCGTAACGACGATGGCGCGACTTTGGCCTGCGGCGGACGCCGACTCTCGAAAGGCGACTACGCAAACGGTCACTTCATCGAGCCGACAGTCTTTACTGACGCGACGCCTGACATGCGTATCGCGCAGGAAGAGATCTTTGGACCAGTCACGACTGTCATTCCAACCAACTCGCTCGAAGACGCGGTGCAGATCGCAAACGGTGTTCGCTACGGCTTGTCCGCAGCCATTTACACACAGAACGTCAATCGCGCGTTCAAAGCAATGAACGAGATGTACACGGGCATCTTCTACGTGAACGCGTCGACAATCGGTGCGGAAGTTCACCTGCCGTTTGGCGGCACCAAAGCCACCGGCAACGGTCATCGCGAAGCAGGAACTCAGGTGCTCGACATCTTTTCTGAGTGGAAGTCGATCTATGTCGACTTCAGCGGCAAACTGCAACGCGCCCAGATCGACCAGCTCGAGTCACCGCAATGAAATAAGAGAAAAGCCATCCACAGATTGCACAGATAAATTCTGTGTAATCTGCGGAATCTGTGGATGGTTTACCCGGAGAATAAAATTGTGATTGTTGGCCTGCCCAAAGAGATTAAAGACAACGAATATCGAGTCGGACTGACTCCCGCCGGCGTGCGCGCGCTCAAAGATACAGGTCATGACATCAGGGTCGAGACTAACGCCGGCGCGGGTTCCGGCTTTGAAGACGACCTCTACTCACGCGCCGGGGCGACGATTATCGGTTCGGCTGACGAGGTTTGGGCCACTGCCGATATGATCGTGAAAGTGAAGGAGCCGATCGCGCCGGAGTATCCACGCATGCGCGAAGGCCAGTTGCTCTTCACGTACCTGCACCTCGCGCCGGATCACGCCCTCACGCAGGAGTTGATTAATCGCAAAGTGACGGGCATTGCTTACGAGACGATCACCGATCGACGCGGCACATTGCCGTTGTTGACGCCGATGTCGGAAGTCGCGGGCCGCATGGCGATCCAGGTTGGCGCACACTACCTCGAGAAGATGAGTGGTGGCCGCGGAATTTTGCTCGGTGGCGTTCCGGGTGTGCCCGCGGCGCGCGTTGTGATCATTGGTGGCGGTGTTGTTGGTACTAACGCTGCGAAGATTGCGGTCGGTATGGGCGCGCACGTCACGATCATCGATAACAATCTCGATCGACTCCGCGAGCTCGACGACATCTTTCTTTCGAAGATTGCGACGCTCGCTTCCAGTGCTTACATGATCCACGACGCGATCTCGCAGGCCGATCTGATCGTCGGAGCCGTGCTCGTGCCGGGCGCTGCCGCGCCGAAGCTCATCACGCGTGGAATGCTGAAAGACGTTCCGAATGGCGCTGTGATTGTCGACGTCGCTGTCGATCAGGGCGGCTGCATCGAGACGACGCATCCAACGACTCACTCGAATCCGACGTACTACGTTGAAGGCGTGCTGCACTACTGCGTCGCCAACATGCCGGGCGCGGTGCCACGCACTTCGACGTTCGCCTTGACCAACGCAACCCTGCCTTACGCGATGAAACTCGCGAACAAAGGTTTCTTCGACGCCATCTCGAAAGACCCCGGTTTGAAAGAGGGCGTCAACACCTACGCGGGCCACTGCACCTACGAAGCCGTCGCCTCCGCGCAGGGAATTCCTTACTCACCACTAGAAAATCTGATCAATCGAAATTAGTTTTCACGCAAAGGCGCAAAGAACGCAAAGGCGGGTCAAATTAGCCTTTGCGTCTTTGCGTTCTTTGCGCCTTTGCGTGAAATATTAATTAAGCTACAAGAGAACTATCGATTCATCTTTGGAGCGACGCGTGGAGGGGATTTCAGTATTGAGTGGACAGGGTTCGCAGTAGGCGCCGACGCGGTTCAGTCGATCCTCACATTCGTTGCACTTCAAAGTCAGTCCGAGTTGTCGCAGGGATTCCAGCAGCGGCAGTAACAACAATCCACGTTCGGTTAACGCATACTCGATGTGCGGTGGGTTGCCGCCAAAGTCGGTGCGATCGATCAGTCGATCGTTCTCCATGTCGCGGAGGCGCTGCACGAGCGTGCGGCTGCTGATCGGAAAGAGACTGTTCAGCAGCTCCATCGTACGCTTTGGACCACTCAGCAACTCTCTCACAACCAGCAGCGTCCATTTATCACCGACCATCTGTAATGCGCCGGTGATGGGACAGCCATCGAGTTCGCGTCGTTTCATCGCGGGACTATGGTCTCAGGTTGATGTTGTAAGTTTTGATTTTTGAGTTCAGCGTCGTGGCGTTCATGCCGAGCAAGCGCGCGGCGCGAGACTGATGACCGCCAGTTTGTTCCAATGCCCGCCTGATCAGATCGA
>Ga0207708_10001911_pt1 | contig 15389 bp, 13 predicted proteins | sample KBSK5101metaG_FD_184340 | JGI IMG/M metagenome (GOLD analysis project Ga0207708, IMG submission 184340) | Corn, switchgrass and miscanthus rhizosphere microbial communities from Kellogg Biological Station, Michigan, USA - KBS K5-10-1 metaG... | ecosystem: Host-associated > Plants > Roots >...
TGAAGCCCGAAGAGCGTGCACGCGCGGGACTGTTTCTCGGCTTTCAATATCCGATCGAAATCCCGGGGGTGGCCAACAGCCAGTTCCTGCGGCTCGCGTACAACACGGTGCAGGTCGAGCGCGGCAAGGACGAACTCGATCCGCTCGAGTTCGACGATTTCGTGCGCGAGAAAATGAAGCTGCTCGAAATGAACCCGGATTTTCTCGACCGCAGCGTCAACGAAGGGTTTTCGGGCGGCGAAAAGAAACGCAATGAAATTCTGCAGATGGCGCTGCTCGAGCCGCACCTCGCGATTCTCGATGAAACCGATTCGGGGCTCGATATCGACGCCTTGCGCGTGGTCGCCGGCGGCGTCAATCAGCTCGCGAACAAAGACAACGCGGTCGTGCTCGTCACTCACTATCAACGTCTCCTCAATTACATCGTGCCGGACTATGTGCACGTGATGGAAGCGGGCCGCGTTATCAAGACCGGCGGCAAGGAGCTCGCAGTCGAGCTCGAGACGCGCGGATACGACTGGGTCAGCGCCGAATACAAGGCGGGAGCCGGGGCGCGCGCATGACCGTAGTCACCACGCACAACTATCTGACCGGCTTGCTGGCGGGCCGCCCGGCCGCGCCGGCGACGCCGCTCGCGTGGTTCAACAATTTGCGCGCGCATGCGGTCGACCGCGTGGGCGCCGCCACGGTGCCGACGACGCGCGACGAGGATTGGCGCTTCACCGATATCTCGCCGCTGACCAAAATATCTTTCCAGCCGGTGCGCGCGGCGTCGGCGCTTGCCGCTGCCGACATCGGCCAATTCGTGCTGCCTGAAGCAGGCGCGCGGCTTACCTTCGTCGACGGCGTTTATGCGCCGCAACTTTCCGCCAATAATTCGACGGTCGAAGTGTCGACGATCGCCGCGGGCCTCGCGCGGCACGGTGCCGTAATCCAAAACCATCTCGGGCGGCACGCTGCGTTCGAGAACAACGCGTTCGCTGCGCTCAATACGGCATTTCTGAACGATGGCGCGATGATCGTCGTCCCGCGCAATGTCGCGGTTGCCGCGCCCGTCCATTTATTGTTCATCGCCACTCAGCCGGAAGCGGCAAGCTATCCGCGTTGCCTGGTGGTCGCCGAAGCGGGCAGCACGGTCAGCCTGATCGAAGACTTCGTGTCGCTGCAGGACAAGGCTTATTTTACGAACGCCGTGACCGAAATTGCGGTGGCCGACAATGCGCGCGTCAGCCACGTGCGCGTACAGCGCGAGGGCGCGCAGGCGTTTCACATCGCAAATTGCGCGGTCTCGCTTGCGCATGCGAGCCGCTATGAGTCGGTAAGTGTTGCGTTCGGCGCGCGCATCTCGCGCTACAACCTGAACGTCGAGCAGACCGCCGAAGGCGCGGAATGCTCGATCGACGGCCTGGCCCTGATCGGCGGTACCCAGCTCGCGGACACGCACACCTGCATAGACCATGGAAGGCCGCATGGCGTGAGCCGCCAGCAGCATAAATGCATCGTCGACGGCTCCGCGCATGCCGTGTTCAACGGGAAGATCATGGTGCGCCAGGACGCGCAGCTCACCAATTCGTCGCAGTCGAGCCGCAACCTGCTGTTAAGCGCGAAGGCGCGCGTCGATACCAAGCCGCAGCTTGAGATTTTTGCCGACGACGTGAAGTGCGCGCACGGCGCGACCGTCGGCCAGCTCGACGCCGACGAAGTTTTTTATCTGAAGAGCCGCGGCCTGTCGGACACCGCGGCGCGCAATTTGCTGACCTACGCATTCGGCGCCGAAATCATCGATCGCATTCCGGTTGCCTCGCTCAAACACACGCTCGAGCAGACTGTGCTCGCCCAAACCAGCCGCCTCTCATGACCGCCACGTATGAATGACATCGCGAAAGCCCTCACCCCTAACCCCTCTCCCGACGGGCAGAGGGGAACGTCGAGCGGAAGTGGTCCGGCGGCCACTTCCGGCAAATTGAACGTGGAGCGTATTCGCGCTGATTTTCCCATTCTCAAGTCGAAAGTGGCCGGCAAGCCGCTGGTCTACCTGGACAACGCGGCGTCGAGCCAGATGCCGCAGCCGGTAATCGACCGGCTGGTGCGCTACCAGATCTCAGAGCACGCCAACATTCATCGCGGCGTGCATCACCTGTCGGAAGTCGCCACCGGCGCATACGAGGAAGCGCGGCGCAAGCTGCAGCGCTTCATCAACGCGCGCGAAGAGCGCGAAATGATATTCACGAGCGGCACCACGGATGCGATCAACCTCGTGATGCACGGCTACGGGCGCAAGTTTATCGGCAAGGACGACGAAATTATCCTGACCACGCTCGAGCATCATTCGAACATCGTGCCGTGGCAGATGCTGGCCGAAGAGAAGGGCGCCAAAATCCGGGTCGTGCCGATCAACGATGCCGGCGAGCTGTTCATCGACGACTACGCGAAGCTCTTCAACGAGCGCACGAAATTCGTCGGTGTCATGCACGTGTCGAACGCGCTGGGCACGATCAATCCGGTCAAGCACATGATCGACTTCGCGCATGCGCGCGGTGTGCCGGTGCTGGTCGACGGCGCGCAGGCCGCGCCTCACCTGCCGGTCGACGTGCAGGCGCTGGACTGCGATTTTTATGCGTTCTCGGGCCACAAGCTGTGCGGCCCGACCGGCATCGGCATCCTCTACGGCAAGGCCGCGATACTGGAACGCATGCAGCCGTTCAAGGGCGGCGGCGACATGATCCTGTCCGTCACGTTCGAGAAAACCACGTACAACACGATTCCGCACAAGTTCGAGGCCGGCACGCCGCCGATAGCCGCGGCGATCGGGCTGGGCGCAGCCGTCGATTACCTCTCAACGGTCGGCATGGACAAGATCGCCGCGCACGAAATCGATCTTTTGAATTACGCGACGGAGCAGGTCAACGCGATGCCGGGCTTGCGCATCATCGGCACCGCGGAGAAAAAAGCCGCCGTGCTGTCGTTTGCGATCGCGGGCGTTCACCCGCACGACGTCGGCACCTTGTTGAACCAGGACGGCATCGCGATCCGCACCGGCCACCACTGCGCGCAGCCCGTCATGCAGCGTTTCAAGGTGCCCGCAACGTCGCGCGCGTCGTTCGCGTTCTACAACACCATGGCGGAGGTCGACGCGCTGGTCGCGGGCATCCGCAACGTGCAAAAGGTGTTCGCATAATGGCGGACTCCAAAGCGCTGTATCAGGAAGTGATCCTCGATCACAACAAGAAGCCGCGCAACTACGGCGCGGTGGAGGCCCCTACGCATCGGGCGGAGGGACACAACCCGCTGTGCGGCGATCATTTGACGCTGACGCTCAAGGTCGAAGCCGACAAGCTGGATACCATCGCGTTTACCGGCGAATCCTGCGCGATCTGCAAAGCTTCCGCGTCCATGATGACCGCTGCTGTCAAAGGCAAAGCGCGCGAAGAAGCCGAAACGCTGATCCAGGAATTCCGCGACATGGCGACGGGCGCGCTCGATTATGCGCACCAGCCGCATCATCTCGGCCGGCTCACGGTGTTTGCCGGCGTGCGCGACCTGCCGACGCGGGTCAAGTGCGCGATCCTGCCGTGGCACACGCTGCACGCCGCGTTGAACTCGGTCGCGAGCACGTCGACCGAAGCCGAGGACGATCCGATGCACGCGCCGATCGGAGATGCTTAACAATGAAAAGCATTTGCCACAGAGAACACAGAGGACACAGAGAAAATCTGATTCTGGATAATAACGACTTTTTTGAATTGTTTCTCTCTTTGAACTCTGTGCCCTCTGTGGCTGAGTTTTTCGGATTTTAACATGCCGAAAATAGCCGAAATCGAAGGTACGCCGAATCCGAACGCGATGAAGTTCATCCTCAAGGAGCCGTTGACCTGGGGAATTACCCGTTCGTACGACAATGCCGGGCAGGCGAAGGACGACCCGCTCGCTAGCCAGCTGTTCGACATCGAGCACGTGACCAACGTGTTTTACGTCGACCACTGGATCACGGTGACGCAGGACGGCGGTGCCGACTGGCACGAACTGCAGCGCAAAGTCGCGGAGCCTATCCGTGCGGCGCCGGCGGCGGACGAGCAGACCGCGGCGGCGACTGCAGCGTCGACCGCGTCGCTGGCGGAATTGAGCCCGGCCGACCAGGAACGCCTCGATCGCATCAACGAACTGCTGGACGAGCAGATCCGGCCGTACCTGCAGGGCGACGGCGGTGACCTGTACGTGATGGGACTCGCCGGCAACACGCTGTCGGTGCATTACCAGGGCGCGTGCGGCAGCTGCCCGAGCTCGCTGTCGGGCACGCTGGCCGGCATCGAAAACCTCGTCAAGTCGATCGAGCCCGATATCGAAGTCGTCGCGGTTTAGCGCGCACAGTGTCCGGACTGGCGGGTGGTGCTTGAATTAGGCTATCGTGTCGCCGGTGCCGTCCGCTCGCTGAGGGCGGCAATAATAAAACCTGGAGGAGTTCGATGATCGCTGCCGGCAAATGGTGGTGGGTGGCCCGCCTGTTCACTGGAATGATTGCAGTGCTGGCGCTTGCGCCGGCTGCGCACGCACAGTATCCGAATAAGCCGATACTGGTCGTCGCGGCTTTCAGCGCCGGTGGCGATTCCGATCTCGCCGCGCGTAACCTCACCGCGGTCATGCCCAAGTACACCGGCCAGAACGGCGTCGTGCTGAACAAAGTCGGCGCCAGCGGCGCGATCGGCTCCGAATACGTAAAGAAGGCGAGCCCCGACGGTTACACGCTGCTGCTCGCGCGCGTCGGCTCGCAGGCGACGTTGCCGGCCTTGAAGCCCGATCTCGCGTACAAGTGGAACGATTTCACTTTCCTGGGCCTGCTCGAGCTCAATCCGTATGTATGCGCCGTGCGCGCCGATTCGCCGTATAAAACTTTCAGCGACCTTGTCGAAGGCATCAAGAAAAATCCCGGCCGGCTGAAATACAGCACCGCCGGCGTCGGCACCATCCACGAGATGGGCCCGCAGATGCTGTTCGAAATCCTGAAGCTCGGCAAGGACGGCGGAATCCAGATTCCCTATAAAGGCGGCGGCGACGCGACAGTCGCATTGCTCTCGGGCGAAGTCGATCTCAACTGCACGAACCTCGGCACCGCGCTGGCGTTTATCAAGTCCGGCCAGCTGCGCGCATTGATGACCACCACGCCCGAGCGCTACAAGGAAATTCCGAACGTGCCAACGGCTAAAGAGGCCGGCTATCCGCAGCTCGAGCGCATCATCGGCTGGAGTGCGCTGTACGGTCCGCCGGGCATGGAGCCCAAGCTCGTCGCCTACTGGAGCGACGTGCTGCGGAAAGTGGCAAAAGATCCGCAGTGGACCGGCGCGACCGAGAAAATCGGCTCGGTGCCGCGCATCCTGCCGCCGGACGAAACCGCGCGCTTCGTCAAAGAGCAGTTCGAGACCTACGACCGCCTCGGCAAGTCGATCGGCCTCGTGCTCAAATAAGCGCGGGTGCTTCGCCGCGGCAGCGGCGGCTGCACGGGTCGACGGCGGGATTTTTTACACGCATCGGTGCGCCTTACCTGTCTGCGGGCCGTAATCGATGGAAGTTCCGATGTGCAGCGGCGGTGCATCGCGGGCCCTTACCGCCCATCATTGAGGCGCGCCGGGCGCATAACCAGCCGCCGCGGCCTTTCCATCGCCCGCTTACCTCCTGGCATCATATTTGCGAGTGGATTCGTCAACGTGCAAAAGGAGCGCTCATGAATTCCCGCACCTTGACTGATTTTCTGTTCGCCGGCCTGGCGGTGGTGCCTTGTGTTCTCGTGGCAGCGGGAGCGGTGGGCCTCGCGATCATGGTGTTCGTGCCGTTGCTGATCGCGGCGTGCCTGTGCGGCTGGCACGAGCAGGTCACGGACGGCGATAATGAGGCGTCGCACCATGCGGACGCCGCCATGCCGCACAAGTCGGGCGTCAGTTGAAGAGACTGAGCACGCCGTCGAGCCCGACGTAGTTGAGCGCGTGGGTCGCCTGCGCGCGCACGACGGGTTTGGCGTGATAGGCAACGCTGACGCCGGCTTCCGCCATGAATTTCAGGTCGTTGGCGCCGTCGCCGAGCGCGATGATTTGAGTCGAGCCGATCCCAAGCCGTTCGCGCGCCTCCAATAGCGCCGCGCGCTTGACGTCGGCGTCAACGATGTCGCCGGTCACCTGGCCGGTCAGTTTGCCGCCCGCAATCTCGAGCGTATTGGAGCGCGTGAAATCGAGCCCCAGCCGTTGCTTCAGGCGTTCGGTGAAAAAAGTGAAGCCGCCCGACAGCAGCAGGGTCTTGATGCCGAGCTGGCGGAATCTCGCGAGCATGGTATCGGCGCCGGGCGACAGCCGCAGCCGTTCGTCGTACACGCGCTGCAGCGCCGCCGCGTCCAGCCCCTGCAGCAGAGCAACGCGCCGGCGGAGGCTGGCCGGAAAATCGAGCTCACCACGCATCGCGGCGGCGGTGATCGCGGCGACCTGCGGCTTCAAGCCTTGCATGTCGGCGATTTCGTCGATGCACTCGATCGTGATCAGCGTCGAATCCATGTCCATCACGCACAGCCGCATGTCGGCGAGCCTGCGCTCGTCGGGCACGAACGCACAATCGAGCTGTGCGGCTTCGCAATGCGCCGCTATCGCCGGATCGGGCTTCGCATCGCGCAGGCGAAAGGCGGTCGGCGTAATCGCTTCGATGCCCGACGCGCCGGCCAGCTTGGCCAGCGCTTTCAAGTCGGGTGTGGCAACGTCGAGGCCCTGGATGACGAGGTTCATGTCGGCGAGCTCGGAGGAAGGCCGCGATTATACCGGAGCGCCTTGCTCCGCCGCGGCGAGCAGCCGCGGAAGCTCGCGGATATGCGCGAGCACCTTATGCGCCGCTTTGAAGTCGCCGCCCAGCGTCAATGCATTCGGCACGACGATGCAGCGCAGGCCCGCCGCGGTCGCTGCAATCAGGCCGCGCGGCGTGTCTTCGATTGCGATGCACTCGGCCGCGGTGAAACCGGTCTTCGCAATGCCGGCGAGATAAGGCTCGGGGTCAGGCTTCGAGTTCGCGTAGTCCTCACGCGCGAGCACGAAATCGAAGTAGCGCATGAGCCCCGTGGCTGCATGAATGATGTCGAAGTGGGTGCGCTGCGAGCTCGTGACGACGCCCATCGCATAGCGGCCGTGCAGCGCCTTTAAAACGTCCTCGACACCCGCGATCACGTGATTGCGCGCGGCAAGCAGCGTGCTATAGCGCTCATCGCGCGTGCGACGCATGGCCGCAATTTCGCTCTCGCTGTAACCGCGTTCCGCTGCCAGATGCCACGCGCCGTTGTTCTGCTTCAGGAAAAGCTCGCGGTACTGCTCGTCGGTGAGCTCGATGCCGATCGTCGCGAGCACTTCGCGCGTCGCATCGCGATACAGGAATTCGGTGTCGACGAGCACGCCGTCGTTGTCCCACAGGATCGCTTTGATTGCCGGCATGGGCGCTTTGGTTCCCATCGTTTTTAGCCCGCGAGCTCGCTGAAAACCTGCTTGACCTTGACGACACGCTCATCGACTGCATGCAGATCGGCGGTCACTTTCAATCGATCCGGCCCCGCGAGCTTGTAATGCTTGTTCTTGTGGATGAGCTTCATCACGCGCCCGGCATCGATTGGCGGATTGGGTATGAACTGCAGCTGCACGCCGGATTCGGACGCGTCGATGCGCGCTATGCCGAGCGGCTTGCCGAGCACGCGCAGGCGATGGCTTTCGAGCAGCGTTTTCGCGTGCGGCGGCGGCAGGCCGAAACGGTCGATGAGCTCTTCGTGCATCGTGTCGAGCGCTTCCTGGGTTTCGCAATTGGCGAGCCGCTTGTAGATCACGAGGCGCTCGTGAATATCGTTGCAGTAATTGTCGGGCAGCAAGGCGGGCGCGTGCAGGTTGATTTCCGTCGTTATCCCCAGCGGCGACGACAGGTCGGGCTCGATGCCCTGCTTGAGCGATTTGACCGCCGTGTCAAGCATCGCGCAGTAGAGGTTGAAGCCGACTTCCTGCATTTCGCCCGATTGCTGGTCGCCGAGCACTTCGCCCGCGCCGCGGATTTCAAGGTCGTGCATCGCGAGGAAGAAGCCCGAGCCCAGCTCTTCCATCTGCTGGATCGCCTCGAGCCGCTTCTTGGCCTGGCTCGTGATGTTGCCTTCGTCGGGCAGCAGCAGGTACGCGTAGGCCTGATGGTGCGAGCGGCCGACGCGCCCGCGTAACTGATGCAGCTGCGCCAGGCCGAATTTGTCGGCGCGATTGATGACGATCGTGTTGGCGGTCGGCACGTCGATGCCGGTTTCGATGATCGTCGTGCACAAGAGGATGTTGAAGCGCTGCTGGTAGAAGTCGCGCATCGCCATCTCGAGCTCGCGCTCGCGCATCTGGCCGTGCGCGATGCGGATGCGTGCTTCCGGCACGAGCCGGGCAAGGCTGTCCTCGGCCTGCCCGATGGTGTCGACGTCGTTGTGGAGGAAATACACCTGGCCGCCGCGCTTCAATTCGCGCAGCACCGCTTCGCGGATGAGTCCCTTGCTATGGCGGGAGACGAACGTCTTGATCGCGAGCCGGCGCTGCGGCGCGGTGGCGATCACCGAAAAGTCGCGCAGACCTTCGAGCGCCATGCCGAGCGTGCGCGGGATCGGCGTCGCAGTCAGCGTCAGTACGTCGACTTCAGCGCGCAGTGCCTTAAGCTTCTCCTTCTGGCGCACACCGAAGCGATGCTCCTCGTCGATAATCACGAGCCCCAGGTTTTTCAGTTTGATGTCCTGCTGCAACAGCTTGTGCGTGCCGATGACAATATCCACTTTGCCTGCGGTCAGCGCCGCGAGCGTTTCGGCGACCTGTTTCGGCGAGCGGAAGCGCGAGAGCTCGGCGATTTTGACCGGCCAGTCGGCGAAGCGATCGGAGAACGTGTTGAAATGCTGCTCGGCGAGCAGGGTGGTCGGCACCAATACCACGACCTGCTTGCCTTCGTTGACGGCGACAAACGCGGCGCGCAACGCGACCTCCGTCTTGCCGAAGCCGACGTCGCCGCAGATCAGCCGGTCCATCGGCTTGCCCTGCTGCAGGTCGTTCAGGGTGGCGGTGATCGCCGCGCGCTGGTCGGGCGTTTCCTCGAACGGAAATGCGTCGCTGAACGCTTCGTAGTCGTGCTGCTCCAGCTTGAACGCGTGGCCTTCACGCAGCGCGCGCTGCGCATACAGATTCAGGAGTTCGGCGGCGGTATCGCGTACCTGCGCCGCGGCTTTTTTCTTTGCCTTGTCCCACTGTCCGCTGCCCAGGTCGTGTAGCGGCGCCGTTTCGGCGGGCGCGCCGCTGTAGCGGCTGATCAGGTGCAATTGCGATACCGGCACGTACAGCTTGTCGCCGCGCGTGTATTCGAGCGTCAGGAACTCGGTCGCGCCTTCGCCGAAATCAAGATTCTGCAGACCGAGGTAACGGCCGATGCCATGTTGCAGATGGACGACGGGGTCGCCGACTTTGACCTCGGACAGGTCGCGCAGCATGCCTTCGGTGCTGGTCTTGCGACCCTCGCGCTCGCGCCGCGGGCGCACTTGCGACGCATAGAGCTCGTTTTCGGTGATGATCGCGATACGCTGTCCGGCGAGCAAGAAACCGGCGGCGAGCGGCGACACGCCCAGCATCACCGGTGCGTCGCCGGCAAGAAATTCGGCGTAGCTCGCGCACGGCGCCGGCAGGATGCCGTGTTCCCTGAAATATTCGAGCATCGTCTCGCGGCGGCCGAGCGCTTCGGCGACGAGCAGCACGCGGCCGTCGTAGCCCGCGATAAACGCCTGCAGTTTGCTCAGCGGATCGTCGGCGCGGCGGTCGACCGCCACCGGCGGCAGCGGGGCCGTTGCCGGTGAGGCGTGAGGGGTGAGGTGTGAGGCGATTTCCTCGGGGCGCTCCACTGCGCTGATCTCCACGCGCGAAAACGGTTTGATCGCGCCGAAAAATGCATCGGTCGTCAGGAACAAGTCCCGCGGCGGCAATAGCGGCTGGCTGCGATCGCCGCCCAGGAGATCGAAGCGCGCCTGCGTGTCCTGCCAGAACTGCTCGATCGCGGGCTGTACATCGCTATGCAGCACGACCGTCGTGTGCGCCGGCAGGTAGTCGGTCAGGAGCGCAGTGTGCTCGAAAAAGAGCGGCAGGTAGTATTCGACACCGGCGGGCGCGATGCCGTTGCTCACGTCCTTGTACAGCCGTGACCGCGACGGATCGCCTTCGAAGCGCGTGCGGAAATTGCGGCGGAACATCGTCTGCCCGTCTTCGTCGAGCGGAAATTCGCGCGCCGGCAGCAGCCGCACTTCGTTGACTTTGTAAATGCTGCGCTGGGTATCGACGTCGAAACTGCGGATCGATTCGATCTGGTCGTCGAAGAGATCGATCCGGTACGGCAGCGCGCTGCCCATCGGAAACAGGTCAATGAGTCCGCCGCGGAAGCTGTATTCGCCGGGGGAAAGGACCTGGGCGACGTGCGTGTAGCCGGCGACCGTCAACTGCTTGCGCAGCTCGTCGGCGGCCAGCTTTTCGCCCTGCTTGAAGAAGAACGTGCGCGCGGCGAGGTACTCGATGGGGGTGAGGCGGTATAGCGCGGTGGTCACCGGTACGATCGCGATGTCGAACGCCTGCTGCGTGATCTGGTACAGCGTGGCTAATCGCTCGGACACCAGATCGTGGTGCGGCGAAAAAGTATCGTAGGGCAGCGTTTCCCAGTCCGGCAGCAAATGCACTTTGAGCGCCGGATTGAAGTAGGGGATTTCTTCGAGCAGGCGTTGCGCGGCACCCGCAGTCGCCGTTATCACGAGCAGCGGACGCACCTTTCCCGCCAGTTCGGCGAGCGCGAGCGCATCGGCCGAGCCGTGAAACGGGCCGACGCGGCTTTTGCGGCCGGCCGGCTGTGCTTCCATCAACATTCTGCTAATTGCAAAAAAGCGGGGATTATACAGGCGTTTATCTGCTCGTTTCGTCTGAGTGCGGCTAGGTCAGCCGAATCCGGGGCTGGTAAAGTATCAGTGCATCCACGCTCGAACTTTTCCTCTCGATGGTGTAAAGAGTGCACATCATGCCCCGCCTTTGGTCGACAGTTCTGCCGGTGTTACTTGCATTCTGCACAGCCGGCGCGCTGGCCCAAAGTTACCCCACCCGCGCAATCAAACTGGTTGTTCCGTCGTCGCCCGGCGGCGGCACTGACATCGTCGCTCGTATATTGGGGCAGAAACTGAGCGAACAACTGGGACAGCAGTTCGTGGTCGAGAATCGCGCCGGCGCGGGAACCGTCATCGGCAACGATGCGGTCGCGAAAAGCGCACCTGACGGCTACACATTGTTGATGGGGCTGTCGACGCTTGCGATCAACCCGAGCATGTATGCGAAGCTGCCGTACGACGCACTGCGCGATTTCGCGCCGATTTCGCAATCGGTTTCTGCGTGCAACATCCTGATACTGCATCCGTCGGTGCCGGCCAAAACCGTCGTTGAACTGATCGCGCTCGCCAGGGCGAAACCGGGCAGCCTTACGTTTGGCTCCGCCGGCATGGGCACGAATCCGCACCTGTCGGGAGAATTGTTCAAGTCGCTCGCCCGCATTGACATGGTGCACGTGCCGTTCAAAGGCTCGGGGCAAAGCATCATCAGTCAGTTGGCGGGTGAGATCGCGGCGAACTTTCCGAGCGTGCCCACTGCGATGCCTTACGTCAAAGTAGGGCGGCTGCGCGGCATTGGCGTCACCACGCTCAAGCGGGTGGAGGTGCTGCCTGATGTGCCGAGCATCGCCGAAGCGGGCCTGCCCGGCTACGAGGCGACGCAGTGGTTCGGGCTGCTCGCGCCGGCGGGCACGCCGCGCCCTATCATCGACCGGCTGTACCAGGAGTCGTCACGCGCGTTGCGCAGTGCGGATATGAAGGAGCGCATGACCGCGGAGGGTCTCGAGGTCGTCGGCAGCACGCCCGAAGAGTTCGCGAGTTACATCAGATCCGAAACCGAGAAGTGGACCCAGGTAATCAAGGCGGCGGGCATCAAACCGCAATAAGAGTTTTTCAATCGATCTCACTTTAGAGGAACGCATGACACAAATCAGACGCGTGGTCACCGGCCACGACGCGAGCGGCAAAGCGGTGGTCCTGTCCGACGGGCCCGTGCCGACGGTGCACGGAAATCCAATTCGTCCCGGCCAGCTTTCGTTTGAAGTGTGGAAGACGCACTCGACACCGGTGCCGATCGGCGCCGTCGAGCCGGAGCCCACGACCGGTCCGCGTTCGCTGCAGCCGCCTCCCCACGGCACGTTGTTTCGTATTTCAGTCGTGCCACCGGAATCCGAGGAGACCCGCAAGCTGACACCCGAACAGGCGCGCGAACTCTTCGTAAAGAGCGGCGCTAAAGATGCGTCGACGTTCGGGCGCGGCGGCCGCCATCCGATGATGCATCGAACCGAGACGGTGGATTACGCAGTCGTGCTGGAAGGCGAGATCACGCTGTTGCTCGACGAGGGGGACGTCCAGCTGAAAGCGGGGGACGTCGTCATTCAGCGCGGAACCAGCCATGCATGGAGCAACCGCTCCGGCAAGAATGTAAAGATGCTGTATGTGCTGATCGACGGTGAATTTGCGCCTGATCTCGACGGACACTTTTGGACCGGCGACTGATCGCTTATTTCATCGTTCGAGTTCGACGCGCATGCCGGTTTCGCGGACGACCTTCGCCCATTTCTTCTCCTCGGACGCGATGAACGCGCGAAACTCGTTGGGTGTGCTGTGCGCGGCGTCTGCGCCCATGGCGGCAAAGCGCTCGCGTGTGTCAGGCGCGGAGAGCACGCGCACGAGCTCCTGATTGAGCCGGGCGATCAGCGCGCGCGGCGTGGCGGCCGGCGCAAGCATGCCGTTCCAGATATTGGCCTGGTAACCGGCAATGCCAGATTCCGAGACGGTCGGGATTTCCGGTGCCAGCGGCGAGCGGGTGAGCGCAGTCATGCCGAGCGCTTTCAGCTTGCCGCTTTTCACGTAGGGCAGCACTGCGGTCATGCTCGGATAGAAAAGCTGCACGTGGCCGCCCAATACGTCGGTGGTGGCCTGTGCTGTGCCTTTGTACGTGACATGCACGATGTTCACGCCGGTCATGTAATTGAACAGCGTGCCGGCGAGGTTGGCGGGCGAGCCCACACCGGACGTTGCATAATTCAACTGGCCCGGTTTTGCTTTCGCCAATGCGACGAGTTCCTTCACATTCGATGCGGCAAGGCCCGGATATGCGGCGAGGATTAACGGCGTCGAGCCGACCATCGTGATCGGCGCGAGATCGCGATTCGCGTCGTACGGCAACGTCTTGATGAGCGCCGGATTGGTGGCGAGCGAGCTGGCGACGAGCACCATCGAATAACCGTCGGGCGGCGCTTTGACGGCGAGCTCGGTGCCGATGATGCCGCTGGCGCCGGCGCGATTGTCGATGACGACCTGCTGACCGAGGTTTTCCGCCAGCCGCTGACCGACGAGCCGCGCCATGATGTCGGCGTTGCCGCCTGGCGCATAGGGCACGATCATGCGCAGCGGGCGGGTTGGAAAATCAGCGGCTGCCGCGCCCCAAGGCGCGGCGAGAAATGCCAACGCAACGCCGGCGCAGGCGGCCCGGTTCCAGAGTTTTTTCGGCAGCATGCTCATTCAATGCGCACGCCGGCATCCTTGATGACTTTCGTCCACTTCGGAATTTCGGTGCGCACCCGCGTGGCGAATTCCTGCGGCCCGAAGTAATAAGGCTCGACGCCCTGACGCGCCAGCTTCTCGATAATTTCGGGGTCGCGCAGCGTTTTGTCGACCTGGCTGCTCAGTTTCTCCAGCACAGCGGGCGGCGTGCGCGCGGCCGCGACCAGCCCGTACCATAGCGTCGCTTCATAACCGGGCACGCCCGCTTCCGCGACGGTCGGCGCGTCGGGCACCGCCGGCGAGCGCTTGGCGGTGGTGACGGCGAGCAGGCGCAGTTTGCCGGCCTTGACGTGCGGCAGCACCGACAGCATCGACGACATCATCAGCGGAATCTGCCCGCCCAGGAGTTCGGTCACGGCTGGCGCGGTTCCTTTGTAGGCGATATGTTCAGTCTTGATGCCGGCCATCATGTCGAACAATGCCATCGCGAGATGGCCGACCGAACCGTTGCCCGAACTGCCGTAACTGTAAAAGCCGGGCTTGGCTTTGGCGAGCGCGATCAGCTCCTTCACCGTAGTGGCCGGCACCGCAGGATGCACGACCAGCATTTGGGGCGACAGCGCGACGAGCGCGACCGGTGCGAAATCGCGCACGGTGTCGTAGGGCAGCTTCGCGTAAAAGCCGACGTTGGTGACGAAACTGTTGGGCACGAGCACGAGCGTGTGGCCATCCGGCGCCGACTTCGCGACGATCTCGGTGCCGACGATAGTGTTGGCGCCGGCGCGATTGTCGACGATCACGCGCTGGCCGAGCCCCTCGCCCATTTTGTCGGCGATCAGGCGCGCCAAGACATCGTTGCCGCCGCCGGGCGGGTAGGGGGAGATGAGCCGGATCGGGCGCGTCGGAAACGGTTGCGCATGCGCCGCAGTGAATGCGGCCGACAACAAAACGATCACGGCCGCGCCGCGCGCGGTCGCCGGCGTCATGCGCGCTGCCGATTGATCGCGAGCGGAATACGCCGCCGGCCGAACTGGCCCTCGAAGAGTTCAAAATCGCCCGCGACGGTTGTTGCGCATTGCGGGCACGTGGATTCGGGCGTGAGCTTGTATGCCTTGATCTGATGCCAGTCGCGCATAATCAGCGGCGTCTTGCACCCCGGACAATACGTCGTGCCGCCGTCGAGATCGTGCACATTGCCCGTATAGACGTAATGCAAGCCGGCGTCGAGCGCGATCTGGCGCGAGCGCGTCAGCGTCGCCGGCGGCGTTGCCGCAATGTCCGTCATCTTGTGATCGGGATGGAAGGCGGTGAAATGCAGCGGCACCTCCGGTCCGAGCTCGCGCATGATCCACTCGCACATCGCCGTGACTTCCCCGACCGAATCGTTCTTGCCGGGAATCAGCAGAGTCGTGATTTCAAACCAGACGTTGGTGTGATGCCTTAAATAGACCAGCGTGTCGAGCACCGGCTGCAGACGGGCGCCGCACAGCTTGAAATAAAATTCGTCCGTAAATGCTTTGAGATCGACGTTGGCCGCGTCCATCTTCGCGTAAAACTCGCGCCGCGGTTCGGCATGTATGTAGCCGGCTGTGACTGCAACAGTGCTGACGCCTTTCGCGCGGCACGCATCCGCGACGTCCATCGCATATTCGGCGAAAATGACCGGATCGTTATACGTGAACGCGACGCTCTTGCAGCCATGCGCGACCGCGGCATCGGCAATCGCGGCCGGACTCGCCTGATCGGCGAGCCGGTCCATGTC
>Ga0207708_10001912_pt1 | contig 15387 bp, 9 predicted proteins | sample KBSK5101metaG_FD_184340 | JGI IMG/M metagenome (GOLD analysis project Ga0207708, IMG submission 184340) | Corn, switchgrass and miscanthus rhizosphere microbial communities from Kellogg Biological Station, Michigan, USA - KBS K5-10-1 metaG... | ecosystem: Host-associated > Plants > Roots >...
TCGGATGAAAAAGCGGCACTTTTTGTCCCCGATGGTGACGAAGGCCGTTGCGGGCCTCGTCTTTGGTTGCGCGCTGCTGGTTCTGCCGGCGCGCGCTGATGCACAGACGGCTCCGCCACCGGCGCCGGCTCCGACCGGCGGTGGCGGATTGGGTCAGGGTTTCGGCGACACGGGCCAGATCGTGATCAGCGGCGAGGCGCAAGCTTTCTTCAGCAAGACGAACAAGGAAGGCTGGACGGCCGCGATCTCGCCTGCGCTGGATTACTTCGTCGTGCCGAGCGTCTCGATCGGCGGCTCGGTCACCGCGCTGATCGGCAATAACAGCCGCGTGGGTTTCGGCGCGAGCGGACGCGCCGGGTACAACCTGAACGTCACCGAGAACCTGGGCGTCTGGCCGATCGTCGCGATCTCCTACGCCCACGTGAGCTCGGGCTCGGGCACGACCGAGACCTCCGACTCGTCCACGTTCCTGCACATCTTCGCGCCGGTGCTGTACCACATCGTCCCGCGTGTCTTCGCCGGTCTGGGACCGTTCTACGACCTCCACATCTCCGGCGTCGGCAACCACTCGTACGGCGTGCGCAGCACCGTCGGCGGCTGGTTCTAGTCGCGCGAGCGGCTCGGACTGCCAATGACGAGCGTCGTCCTCATCGCAGCGTTGCTGACGTCTGACGCGGGCGCTGCGGACGATATCGAGGCGGCCGCCCATGCCGGATGCGTGACTCAAGAAAACGTCCTGAAACACTCCCTTGGCCGACCGCCGGGACCGGAACGCGAAACGCTCGTCAATCACAATCGCATGATGCTGGAGACGTGCCTGGCGAACAGGCGCAAGCACCTCGAGAGAGAACGACGCGAGCGACAGGCCGACGAGGAGAACCGCGTTCAGGCAGAACAGCGTGAACAGGCAGAGGCGCGCGAACGCGAACGAAAAGAGAACGATCCCGTATACCAGCGTGAGGCGATATCCGAGCTGCTCTGCGGCGCCATCTGGCGGAAGCGTTGCGCGCTGGCGGCGATCGCGGCTGAAAAGAAGCTGGCGAAGCGAGCCGGCGTCGTGAACCTCCGGGTGCTGCAGGACAACAAGGAAATCCTCAAAGAGGCGGAGGACGAGATCCGCGAAAATCAGCGAGAGTTGAAGGCCAGGCACCTGAAGGCGCTGGCCTGCAAGCCAGCGGAGTGCGAGGAGTAGCGCCGGTTCGCGCCCTAGCCTGCGCGTAGCCGCGCGGCCAGGCCCGAGCAGCGCGCCGCGACGTCCGCGTTGCGCACCGCCAGGCTCAGCGCCTTGCGCGTGCCGACCAGCACGACCAATCGCTTGCCGCGCGTGACGGCCGTGTAGAGAAGATTTCGCTGCAGCATCACGTAGTGCTGCGTGTGGATCGGGATCACGACCGCCGCATACTCGGAGCCCTGCGACTTGTGCACGGTCGCCGCGTAGGCGAGCGCCACCGTGTCTAGCTCGTCGTATCCGTATTCGACCGGGCGATCGTCGAAGCGGATCGTCAGAGCCTCGTTCTCGGTGTCGATGCGCTCGATGACGCCGCAGTCCCCGTTCCACACTTCCTTGTCGTAGTCGTTACGCACCTGCATCACCTTGTCGCCGATGCGCAGGTTGCGGGCGCCGCGTTCGACGCCCTGCGCGCCGGTGGTCAGCGCCTCCTGCAACAGCGCGTTCAGGTTGCCCGCGCCCAGCTCACCCCGGTGCATCGGCGACAGCACCTGGATCTCGTGCGGCTGGAGCCCGTACTTCCGCGGCAGCCGCGTGCTCACCAGGTCGCGGATCAGCGCCGCCGCCTTCGCGGGATCGTCCTCCTCCAAGAAAAAGAAATCGCGGAAGAAGTCGCGCTCCGCGCCTGTGCCGCCCAGCTCGGGCATGTCGCCGTCGTGGATGCGGTGCGCGTTGACGACGATCAGGCTCTGGGCCGCCTGCCGGAAGATCTCCGTCAATCGCACGACCGGGACAGCGCCGCTGGCGATCACGTCGGCGAGCACCGTCCCCGGTCCGACGGACGGCAGCTGATCGACGTCGCCCACCAGCACCAGCCGCGCCGACGACGGCAAAGCCGCGACCAGATCGGCGCCCAGACGCACGTCGACCATCGACGCCTCGTCGACGATGAGGACGTCCGCCTCCAGCGGGCGCGCGGCGTTGCGCGCGAAGCTCGCCTCGGCGGGCCGCCACTCCAGCAGGCGGTGCAGCGTCGACGCCGGCACGCCGGTCGCGTCCGCCAGCCGCTTGGCGGCGCGCCCGGTCGGCGCCGCGAGCGCGACCGCGACGCCCTTGCGCCGCAGGATCGAGACGATGCCGCGCACGATGGTCGTCTTGCCGACGCCGGGACCGCCGGTGATCACCGCGACCTTGGCCGCGAGCGCGGTCTTCACCGCCTCGGCCTGCTGGCGGGCCAGCGCGATCCCCGCCTCGTGTTCGTACCAGGCGAGCGCGCGCGGCTCGTCGATCTCCAGCCGCGGCGCGGGCGCGGCCAGCAGCTTGCGCATCCCGGCCGCCAGCGCGGTCTCGGCGCGGTACAGCCCCGCCTCGTACACGGCGGGCGCGCGCGGGTCGTCGACCACCGACGCGTCCAGCGCGATGTCGCCCGTCTTCGCGAGCCGATCGATTGCGGCCTCCGCGCTGTCCTCGGGCAGATCCAGCAGCGCCGCCGCCTTCTGCGCCAGCCGCGGCCGCGGCACGTACACGTGGCCGTTCCCGTCCTCGTCGTCCAGCACGTGGCGCACGCCCGCCTCGGCGCGCGACGGAGCGTCGCGCGCAACCCCCAGCGCGGCCGCCAGCTTGTCCGCCGACAGGAACCCGATGCCCCAGACGTCGAACGCGAGCCGGTACGGGTCCTCGCGCACGCGCGCGATGGCCGCCGCGCCGTACTTCTTGTAGATGCGCGCCGCGAACGCGGGCGACACGCCGTAGCCCTGCAGGAACACCATCACCTTGCGCACCTCGCGCTGCGCGCTCCACGCCGTGCGGATCGCCCGCGCGCGCGACGGCCCGATGCCCGGCACCTCGCTGATGCGGCCCGGGTCGCGGTCCAGGATCTCCAGCGTCTCGATGCCGAAGCGATCGACGATGCGCGACGCAAACTCGGGACCGATGCCCTTGATCAACCCGGAACCGAGATAACGGCGGAGGCCCTCGATCGTCTGCGGGGCGACCTCTGTGTAGCGGGTGACGCGAAACTGATCGCCGAAGCGCTGCGTGGTCTCGAAGCGCCCCGACACGCGCAGGACCGCGCCCGCGGGCACGCCCACCAGGCTGCCGACGACCGTGACGACGTCGCCGCCCCGTTCCAGCTTCAAGCGCGCGACGGTGAACGTCCCGTCGCCGCCTGAATAGACGACGCGTTCGACGGTCCCTTCCAGCGTCGTCTCCGCGTCGTCGGGCGCGCCGGCGCCACGCTTGCGCGGCATCCCCGCCCGGTCGAAAAGATCCACGGCGTGAGTCTACACGGCGGCGGGGGTATCATTCGCGCGAAGGAAAGAGGTGTCGCGTGATGCGCGTTGTTTCGTCGCCTGGCCTCGCTTTCGTTTTTCTCGCGGTGATGAGCGCGTCATGCGTCACGCCGCCCGCCAGCCGCGTTGACGGCGGACCGACGCCCGCCGGAACCGGCGGCGGCGGACCCGCGGGCAGCAGTGGCGGCGGCACCTCAGGCAGCGGTGGGAGTGCCGGCGGCGGCGGCGGCACGGCGGGCAGCGCGACCGGTGGCGCGACAGGTCGGGGCGGCAGCGGCGGCACGCCGGTGGTCGTGACCGATCCCGCGACGCGGACGCAGGCCGTCGCGGCACTGCGCGCCGAGATAGCGTCGGACCGTCCCGCGGACGCCGCCGGATTCCAGACGCGCTGGAAGACCAAGTACCTGACCAGCCTCCCCTACGATCCGCTGGCCGCGCAGGGGTTCGATCGCATCACCGCGTCACGCCTCGGCGTCAGCGACGGCGAGCGGCAAGCCCTGGCGCGCAACGGGTTCGTCATCTCGGCGCGCCAGTCGTTCCCGACGTTCTTCTACGGATACAAGTCGATCTACGCCGACCACTTGCCGCTCTTCGTCTCGGTCGACTCGGTGATCCACGCGGTGCACCGGTCATACGACTCGTCGCTGCAGACCATCGAGCTCAGCGTCCTGATTCCGACGCTGAAGACCATGCTGGCGGCCATGCAAAGCGATCTCGCCACCGGGACCGGCGCCGCGCTGCCCGCGGAGGTGCGCGCGGACGTCGACCTCTTCGTGACCGTCGCGCGCAGGCTGCTGGGCGAGGCCACCGTGTCGCCGGTGGCGGGCGCGGACGTCACGGCGATCGCCGACCTCGTCACCGCCGCGATGCGGGCGAGCGGCATCGCGCCGGTTCAGCTGTTCGGCGAGACCCGTTACGTCGACTTCTCGCAGTTCACGCCGCGCGGGCACTACGCCAGCGACACCCGCTTGCAGACCTACTTCCGGGCGATGATCTGGCTCGGCCGGACCGACCTGCGCTTCCTGCAGTACGACACGTCCGCGTCGCCGGATGCGCCGCCCCACTTCTTCCGGCGCCAGTTCCTCGCCGCCCTGCTGCTCGCCGAGCTGAGCGAAGCGGCGACGCAGATCGAACGCTGGCGGCAGATCGACGACGTCCTTCGCGCCTACGTCGGCGAGTCCGACAACATGACCGTCGCCGACTTTCCGGGGCTGCGTCAGGTCGCGGGCGCCGCGACGATGGCCGCGCTCGCGGACCTGAGCGACGACGAGATCGCGCAGGCGCTGCTCAGCGGCGGCTTCGGGATCCAGCGCATCGCCAGTCAGATCCTGTTCGTTCCGCCGAACGGCGGGGGCGTGCCGCTCGATCGCGTGTTCCTGTTCTTCGGCCAGCGCTTCGTCATCGACAGCGAGGTCTTTTCCAACGTTGTGTTCGATCGCGTGCGCGGCGAGCCCAAACGGATGATGCCGAACCCGCTCGACGCCGGCTTCGCCGCGCTGGGCAACAACGCCGCGGCGCCGCTGCTGGCGACGGAGCTGGCGAAGTACCCGAACTACCCGGGCGCGCTGCACGACGCGCGCCGGCTGGTCGACCTGCACGGCGACGATTTCTGGGGCGCCAGCCTCTACGCCACCTGGCTGGGCGCGCTGCGCGGGATGTCGATTGCCGGCGGCGATCCGACCAGCGCGGTGGGCTTGCCCGCCGTGATGAAGACCGAGCCGTGGGCGCGCCGGGTTCTGAACACGCAGCTCGCGTCGTGGGCCGAGCTGCGCCACGACACGCTGCTTTACGCCAAGCAGTCGTACACCGCGATTCCGGTCTGCGACTTCCCGGACGCGTACGTGGATCCGTACCCCGAGGCATGGGCCGGCATCGTGCGGCTGGCGCGGCTGGGTCAGGCAGTCGCGGCGGCGCTGCCGCCCAACGCCGTCAGCGGCCTGGCCAGCTACTTCGCGCAGGTGGAGACCGTCGCGTCGACGCTGGGTGGGATGGCCGAAGCGGAACGCAACGGTCAGCCGCTCACCACCGCGCAGCTGGCGTTCATCAACCAGGCGGTCGAGGAGGTCGACATGTCCGCCGGCTGCGCGAGCATCAAGGTCCCGACCGGCTGGTACCCGCAGCTCTTCCTCACCAAGTCCGACGCGCAGAAGGTGGACCCGACGATCGCGGACGTGCACACCGACCCGGCGAACGCGGCGGTGTTGCACGTCGCGACCGGCCTGCCGCGCCTGATGTACGTGACCGTCGACGGCTGCAACGGCCCGCGCGCCTACGCCGGCGTCGTGTCGTCCTACTTCGAGAAGACGACGACGGGTCTCCAGCGGCTGACGGATCAGGAGTGGTCCACGCAGATCATGTCGACGCCGCCCGCGGACGTGAGCTGGGTGGCCAACCTGGTCGTGCGGTGAGCGCAATGCCCGACAATTGTCCCGGAGGGAGGTGTCAGTAGATGAGGACTTGGGCTGTCGCGATCTGCATCTTGATTGCGACGCTGCTTCTCGTCCGCAGCTGGTTGTCGCACGCTCCGACCATCGAGAAGACGCGGCATACGGATGATCGGCGAGACGATCCGGACTATCCGTACGGGAACTGCAAGAAGCCGCGAAAGACTGAGAAGGACGTCTTCACTGGTCTTGGGACTTTGGAGTACTGCGAAGGCAATCATGGCTTAGCCTTCACTTGGGAGCCTAGGGGTGAGAAAGGGGAGCGGTTTGTCCTTGAGGTACCGAGCACCGAACGATGGCCGAAAGATTTTCCCGATTGGGCGCATGGCCGACGGGACGAGATTCTCGGCAACATCAAGCGGATCACGTCGGCGCGGGGCTGGAACTTCGAATTCCGCGATTACTAACGGCGGTTAGTTACGCTACGCGGCGCCCGCGTCGCGCGCCGCGATCAGCGCGGCGTTGGCGCCGCACATGCCGTGAACGCCGGCGCCCGGGTGCGCGTAGCTGGAACATAGGTACAGGCCCTCGACCGGCATGCGGTAGCGGAAGTAAGGGAACAGCGGCCGGAACAGCAGCTGGCGGTGCCAGGCGTTCGAACCACCGCCCAGATCGCCGCCCGCCAGGTTCGCGTTCATCGCCTCGAGATCGGGCGGCGACAGGATGTGCCGGCCCAGGATCGTCGCGCGAAAACCCGGCGCCAGCTCCTCGATGCGCGCCTCGACCCGATCGGCGAACGCTTCGCGCGCCGTCGCCCAGCCGCCGTCGACCTGCGCGGGCACGTGCGAATAACAGTAGAGGGTATGTTTCCCCGCCGGCGCCCGCGTCGGGTCCGCGAGGGTCTGCTGCCCGACGACCAGATAGGGACGCTCGGGCAACTTGCCGGCGCGCACCTCGCGCGTGAAGCGGGCGAGATCATCCACGCTCTCGCCCGCGTGAACGACCGCGCTCTCGCGCGCCGCCTCGACCTGCCAGGGAACAGGGCCCGACAGCGCCCAGTCGACCTTGAACGTCCCCCACCCCTGCGGGAACCGCCGCATGAACGCGCGCACCCAGCCGGGCACCTCGCGTTCATCGACCATCGAGAGCAGCAGCTTGGCGGGCGACGTGTTCGCCAGGATGGCGCGCCTGGCCGCGATCTCCGTGCCGTCGTCCAGCTGCACCGCCACCGCGCGCCCGCCGCGCACGATCACGCGCGTGACCCGCGCGCCCAGCCGCACCTCGCCGCCGCGCTCCGCCAGCCGGGCCACGATCGCGTCGGTCAGGCTCTGCGCCCCGCCCCTCGGGACACCGTAGCCGCCCGTCGTCGCTGTCACCGCCAGCATGTACGCCAGCCCGGCGCCGAACCGATCGTCCGGGCCGACGTCGACGTGCAAGCCCAGGCCCGGGATCACCCGCCGCGCCGCCTCGGTCTCGAACAGGCGCGACGCGAGGCCGCGCGCGCTGCGCGCGAACATGCCGGCGATCTTCAGCAGGTTGCCGACGCCGAGGCGCAGCAGCGGACCCAGGCTGGGAAACGGGCCGAGCAGCAGCGGAATCAGGCGGCTCTCGATGCCGGCGTGGAAGCGCGCGATCGCGCGGAACGCGTCCGCGTCGCGCGCGCTGCCGAACGGCGCCGTATCGATCGCCTCGCCGCGCGCGATGCACGCGCTGCTGCCGTCGAGCGCCGGGTGGCAGCTCTCGTAGCGGGTGTGCCGCCATTCCACGCCGGCGCCCACCAGATCCAGCTCGCGGAACGCGGGGCTGCTGGTTCCAAACGGAAAGAACCCGCCGCCGACGTCGTGGACGAAGCCCGGCAGCGTGAGCGCCTCGCTGCCCAGGCCGCCGCCCGCCCGCCGCGGGTTCGCCTCCAGCACCAGCACGCGGAAGCCGCGCCGGGCCAGGAGGGCCGCGGCGACGAGGCCGTTCGGCCCCGCCCCGATCACGATCATGTCCGGATCGGTCACGTCGTCACGGCATCGCCGCGAGCTTCTTCTGCACGGAGGCCACGGCCGGCCCCTTGGGCGACATCTCCAGGTACGTCTGGTAGGCGCGGCGGGCCTCGTCGGCGCGGCCCAGCTGGGCCAGCGCGTCGCCCAGGTTCGCGTAGGCGACCGCGCGTTTCGGATCCAGCTCGATCGTCTTGCGGTACCAGGTCACCGCGTCCTCCAGGCGCCCCAGCTTGAAGCAGGTGAAGCCGAGGTTGTTCGCCGCCATCACGTGCGTGGGGCGGGACGCCAGCACGTGCTCGAACACCTTCGCGGCTTCGTCGTACCGCTTCTCGCGGTAAAGGCTCATGCCGCGCTGGATCTCGGCGCGGGGCGATTCGGCGGGGTCCACGGCGGCGGCGATCGGGGCAACCGCGGCGCCGCCGTCGGGCGGCCCGCCCCGCAGCGCGACGGTGGCCGCCGCCAGGTCGCTCTTCAGCTTCTCGTTGCGCGCGCGCTTCTGTTCCAGCTGCTTCCGCACGCGTTCCAGCGCGGCGTTCAGCTTGATGGCGTCCGCGTCCAGCTGGCGCGATTCCTCGCTGAGAAATTCGTCCTCGGCCTTCAGCACGAACACGAACTCGCCGCCCTCGCTGCCCGCCAGGTGCCCGAACGCGGGCGTCTGGCGCGACAGCGACGAAACGCTGGGCGCGACGTACGCGGCCAGCTCGGTCGCGGTGATGGCGCCGTCCCCGTCGAGATCGCCCTTGCCCTCCAGCCCCTGCAGCAGCGTCCACGTGAAGATCGAATGCCCGCCCGGGCCGTTGTCGGCGACCTGCTCGTCGCCGCCGCCGGCGGTCAGGACCTCGCGCGCCGAGCGCCGGGTGATCTCCATCAGGTACTGGCGCCGATCGCCGCTGGCCGCGCCGCCGCCGCCGCGGGTCAGCGCCAGGCCGCCGTAACAGGCGTCCATCACGAAGAACACGTGCTTGGCCGCGATCGCGTCGCTCGCGTCCTGGAAGTTCGTCATCGAGATGGCCTGGCTCTGGTAGTTCTGCGCGGCGGCGTCGACCGGGACGATGTAGCCCTGGGCCTTGCCGTTCGGCAGCTTGCGCGTGACGCCGTGGCCGGCGAAGAAGACGAACACGCGGTCGTCGTGCGACACCTTCTTGGTGTCGGCCAGCGTGTCGCCCAGCGCGGCCAGGATGTTCTGCCGGGTCGCCTCGCCGTCCAGCAGCGTCGTCACGTGATCGGCGGCGAAGCCGTACTTCTTCACCAGCGTGTCACGCACGGCGCGCGCGTCGTTCACGGCGTACGCGAGCCGCGGCCAGCTCTTGTAGGCGTTGATGCCGACGATGACCGCCCAGCTGTCGCGGTACAGCTTGGGCGCCGCCGCGTCCGCCGCCGCGACCGGGCCGGGATCGCGGGCGACGCCGCGCGCGGCGACGAAGTCGTGCCCGTCCCAGGAAAGGAACCGGTAGCCGCGCTTCTGAAGCTCGTCGAGCACCAGCGGCAACGCCTGCGTCGTCCGCTCGTGAATGTCGTGGAACAGGACGATGCCGTGCTTCTGCCGTTCCACCTGGGCGACGACGCGGCTGGCGATCGATTGCGGGATGGGATCGGCCCAGTCCTGCGAATCGATGTTCCACAGGATCGTCTTCATTCCCAGCGCCGTGGCCGCGGCGAGGATCGTGCCGTTGCGCGCGCCGTAAGGCGGCCGGAACAGGACCGGCTTCTGCTTGACGGCCGCTTCCAGCGCATCGTTGGTGTCGACCAGCTGGTGATTGAGCGCGTCGGCGTCCAGCTTGGGCAGGAACGCGTGCGAGAACGAGTGATTCGCGAGCGCGTGCCCGGCGGCGAGGATGTCGCGCGTCTCCGCCTCGGCCTTGCCGATGTTGCGCCCGACCTGGAAGAACACCGCCGGCGCGCCGTACCGCTGGAGAATCTTCAGAATGGCAGGCGTGTACCGCGCCGAGGGACCGTCGTCGAACGTCAGCAGCACGGACTTTTCGGGGAAGCGCTGCCCGGTGATCTGATCCTTGTCGTCGCGCCAGCCGCCGCCCGCGCCGCGCGCGCCGGCCGCGAGCGCGTCGATCTCGGCAGCGTGGCCGTCGATGAGGGCGTCGCTGGAGATCTGGGCGCGGACGAAGGCGACGTAGTCCTCCCAGGCCTCGCGTTTGTCGACGAAGCCGCGGGTTGGCAAGCGGCCGAAGATCTTCCGCAGCTCGGCGTCGTAGCGCGCCTGGATCGCATCGAGCGCGGCGCGATCCTTTTCCACGCGCGGCGACGACGGGATCTCCGCCAGCACGTCCCGGAACGCCAGCTTGTCCGCGTCGCGCAGCGCCGGATTGGATTCCAGCATGTCGAGAAACGCGGACCGCAACCCTTCGTCCGCGGTCACCACGGCGCGAATGCTCGACAGCCGCTCCTCGTTCTCCTGGGAGAGCAAGCGGGCGACGAGCACGGCCCTGTCCTCGGCGGCCGCGTCATCGGCGAGCAGCGCGATGATGCCCCGGAAGTTCGCGACCACGCGCTGGGCCGCCGCGGCGACGTCTATGTGCAGCCCCGCAGGCGGCGTCGGCGCGCGTTTGCAACCGGCGGCGAGAAGGAGCGCGAGCGCCGCAGCGCGGAAGCCATACCTCGACACGGCCGATCATTATGTTTGCAGGCGCGACGATTGTCGACGGCCGGCGCGAGCGCCGAAGGAAACGTGCGAAGATGCTGAAACGGCCGGGATGACGACGATGACGACGTTGTTACGATCCGCCGGGTATGTTGTTGGGGCGATCGCGCTGCTGTCGGCGGCGTGCGTGCACCGTCAGCTCGCGCTCGACGACGCCGGTCAGGGTGGGGACGTCGGCGGCTTCGATACGCCCGCCGACGCCGGCGCGCCCGCCGACGCCGGCGCGCCCGCCGACGCCAGCGGCGACCGCATCACCGAAGCGGACTGGCAGATGATGATCGCGCCCCGCTCCGGCGCGCACGCCATCAACGACCGCAACGCCGGCACTGTCTGCCAGCCGGTCGCGATCGGCCAGGATTATCTCGTACAGCCGACGGTCGGCTGCTCGCTCACCGACGATCACGACAGCGGCGGCAATCCCATTTACGCGTGCACGGTCGAGCCGTTCTGCACGCGCCACGACGAGTGCCAGGAACACCCGCGCGGGACGTGCCAGGGCTCGCGCCGCGCCGTCTGCGCCTATCCCGGCGCGGAACGCACGCCCTGCATGGCGGACAGCGACTGCACGGCCGTGCCCGGAGGCAGCTGCCCGCTGCAGGGCAGCCAGATCACCGCCTGCTACCCGACGGGCCGCTGCGTTCCGCCGGGACGGACCTGCTTCTACCCCGATCAGCAATGCACCAGCGACGCCGATTGCACCGCCGCCGCGGGTGGAACGTGCGCGAAGTCGGCGCTGCTCACGCGCTGCGAGTACCAGATGTGCATGATCGACGCGGACTGCGCGACGGGCACGCGCTGCCTGTGCGGGACGACCAACGCCTGCATCGTGGCGAATTGCAACGCGGACGGCGACTGCGCCGCCGGCCAGCAATGTCGCCTCCTCTCGAACTGCATCATGAGCGCGTACCTGTGCACGACCGATCTCGATACCTGCCGCGACGGGCCGGACTGCGGCAGCGGGAAGTACTGCACGTTCAAGGACGACCGCCGGCAGTGCGCGCCCGCGCTGTGCCCCATCGTGCCGTGATCGCCGACGGCTAGTCGCTCCGCGCCGCAGGCGCGGTGTGCGACTATTGCTTTTTCTGGTAGCCGCGATCCCGCGCTGCGCGCGGGGGCGGCTAGCTCCGCTTGCGCGCCGAGATCAGGAAGTAACCGAAGTCGCGGCGCATGAGGCCGACGATCGGCGCCAGCAGGCTGCCCAGCACGTGGCCCCGGCGCACGCGGCCGACGGGCGCCTTCCGCTGGACCAGGTAACGCACCAGCACGCGCGCGGTGACGAACGGGATATGCAGCACCGAGAGCGCGAGCCGCCAGGAGATCTCCTCGACCTCGATGTCGGCGAAGCCCTCGTCCGCGAGGACGCGGCGGAGCTCGTCGACGCGCGCGAAACCGGGCACCGCCCAGTTGCGCGCGATCGCGTCGATCGCCCAGCGCGCCAGACCGCGTGGCCGCGCGCGCTTGAGGAAACCGTCCGCGATCACCAGGCGTCCGTCGGGAGCCAGCAGCCGCGCCGCCTCACGGACGAACGTGCGCTTGTCGGCGCCGGGCGCGTGGCAGCTCGACTCGATCGCCATCGCGCCGTCGAACGCGCCGTCGGGGAAGCGCGTGGCCGTGTAGTCCATCACGTGAAAGGCAGCGCGTCCGCCCACGCCGTCGCGGCGGGCGGCCGCACGCGCCAGCTCCACCTGTTCGGGCAGCAACGTGACGCCGTCCAGGCGCAGCGCCGGACGCGCGCGCAGCACGAACGCCGCCGGCGCGCCCGCGCCGCAACCGAGATCCGCCAGACGCGACAGGCGATGGCCGCGGCGTTCCAGCCGAGCCAGCACCTGCGCGGTCATCTCGTCGACCATGCGTTCGCGATCGAACGGCGAGATCCCCCGGCGCCAGTAGCCGAAGTGCATGTTCAGCTTGCGGCTCCAGGCGCGGTAGTCGGCCGTCGTCGCGCGGTAGTAGCTGACGACGCTGGGCGGCGCCGCCTTCGCGGGCGCCGCACCGACGACGTCCGTCATCGTCAATGCGTTGGTCTTCATGTCCACCCATACCGAAACCGCGCACCGCGGTTGCGTCCACGTCCGCAGATCTGCCCCCCCTCTCCCGCCTCGCGGGAGAGGGTCGGGGTGAGGGCACCCTTGCGAGCACTCACGCTCCGCCGGAGAATGCGCATGTGAAAGGGATCGCGCTACTCCTGCTGCTCGCGGCGGTTGCGTGCGGAAAGAACAGCGGCGGCGGCGACGCCGGCGGCGGATCGGGCGGAGCCGCAACCGACGGCGCGGCGGGGACCGGGGGCGGCGGCGGGTGCCGGGGTCAGGGCATGGCGTGCTCCGCGTCGGCGACATGCTGTGTACCGCTCGTGTGCGCCGGTATGTGCGTGCAACCCCCCGGTCAGGACGGGGGCGGGTGCTCGGGCTCCGCCGGTTTCGGCTGCATCTTCGGCGGCTGCCGGGGTGACACCGGAACAAGCCCCGTCTGCACCAACGGGATCTGGGCCTGTCCGACCGGCGCGACCGATTCCAGGACCTGCGGCGGCTGCACCGGCAACCCACCGCCCGACTACGTCTGCGCCGACGGCGGCTGGGTGCGCGCGGACGCGTCGAGCAACTGAGCGCCTGACCCTGTGCTCGAGCCTGGCGCCGGTGTCGGACACGGGGCCTGGCCGCGCGGGGTGATTCGTTCCGCGCGCCGCGTGTGCTAGCGTCCGCGTTCGATGGCGACGAAGCCGCCGCCGCTGCCGCCCGATGCGCGCCGCCCCACGGGGCAGCATGCGCCCCTCGACGACGAAGCGCCCGACACCTCTCCGGACAATCCGCCCCCGGCGCCGTCCGCGCTGCGCCGGTTCCGGACGCCGCACGCGCCGCCCGCCCCGCCCCGGCTGCCTCCGCCGCCGCTGCCCGAGGACCCCGATCTGGAGTACCCCCACCCGCCCGAGCTCGTCGCCCCCTGGCGCGAGCCAGCGGCGTCCGCGTCCGAGACGGGCGGCGTCGAGGTGACCAATCGGTCCGACGGCGGGTTCTTCTACTGGCTGTTCCGCTTCTACGCCTTCGGCGCGCTGTGTGCGCTGGGCCTGCTCGTGCTGGCCGGCTTCGGCACCTACGTCTACTTCGCCGCGACGCTGCCGACGCTGCCCGACATCGCGACCTACCACGAGGTCGCGGCCATGACGACGGTGATGCGCGCCGCTGACGGGACGCCGCTGGCCGAGCTGGCGACCGAGCGCCGCGAGATCCTCGCGTTCGACAAGTTCCCGCCCGAGCTGGTGCACGCGTTCCTGGCCGCCGAGGACCGCCGCTTCTACGAGCACCAGGGCCTCGACTACCGCGGCATCGTGCGCGCGCTGACCGCGAACCTGCGCGCCGGCGCGACCACGCAGGGCGGCTCGACCATCACGCAGCAGGTCGCAAAGTCGTTCCTCTCCAGCGAACGGACGCTGCAGCGAAAGATCCGTGAAGCGATCCTGGCGCGCCGCCTGGAACGACATTTCTCGAAGCGCGACATCCTGACCCTGTACCTGAACCAGATCTTCCTGGGGCACGGCTCCTTCGGTGTGGCGGCGGCGGCGCGCCGCTACTTCGACAAGGCGGTCGGCGATCTGGACCTGGGCGAGATGGCGCTGCTGGCGGGGCTGGCGCGGGCGCCGTCGCGCTTCTCGCCGCTCACGAACCTCGAGGCCGCGCGGGCGCGGCGCGATCAGGTGCTGGGCACGATGATCGCGGCGGGCTACCTCACCGAGGACGAGGCGAACCGATGGCGGGCCCGCCCGGTCGTGGTGCGCCAGCGGCCCGATTTTTTCCGCACGACGTCGCCGTACTTCGCCGAGCACGTGCGGCGCGACATCGCGAAGCGCTACGGCGACAAGAAGCTGCTGGAGGCCGGCCTCGACATCCAGACGACGGTGGTGCCGTCGGTCGACGCGGCGGCACAGGAGAACGTCGACTTCTCCCTGCGCAAGCTGGACAAGCGGCAAGGCTGGCGCGGTCCGGTGGCGCGGCTGGCCGGTCCGGCCGCCGACGAGTTCCGCGCGCGCACCGCCGCCCGTTACGGCGGCGATCCGCCCGTCGAGGGACGCCTGTACCTCGGCCTCGTCGAGGCCGCGGCCGCGGGCGGCTCGTATCGCGTGCGCGTCGGCAAGGGAATCTACACGCTGCCGTCCGCGGGGATGACGTGGGCGGTCCCGTACAGCGCGAAGGACGCCACCAACGGCAAGCAACTGGAGTCGACGGTCGGCGTCCTGCACACGGGCGACGTCATCTGGGTGAGAAACGCGCACCAGTCGAAGCGGCGCCGGTTCGCCGACTGGAGCTACGACGCGAAGAGCGAGGTGCAGTGGCTGCCGCCGTATGACGAGACCGCGCCCGGCAAGAACGGCCAGCCTCCGAAGCGCGCGAACAAATCCGTCGAGCTGCTGCTGGAGCAGACGCCGCGCGTGCAGGGGACGATCTTCAGCTACGACCACGAGACCGGCTACGTCGTGGCGATGGTCGGCGGCGAGGACTACGACCGGTCGGAGTTCAACCGCGTGTCGCAGGCCTGCCGCCAGCCGGGCTCGGTCTACAAGCCGATGTACTACTCGCTGGCGCTGGACCGCGGCTACGGGTTCACGTCGCTGCTGAACGACGTGCCGCGCGCCGAGGTCGATCCGGTGACCGGCGAGGTCTGGACGCCGACCAACCTGAACAACACCGTCGAGTACCAGGTGACGATGGAGTACGCGCTCATCTGGTCGAAGAACGTGCCGTCGGTGCAGCTGTTCAAGCTGGTGGGCGGCAAGGAGGTCGAGAAGTGGGCGCGCCGGCTCGGCATCTCGACGCCGATCATCCCCGATCAGGCGCTGGCGCTGGGCGCGTCGTGCACGCGCATCGACGAGCTGACCCGGGCGTTCTCGGCGTTCGCCAAGAACGGC
>Ga0207708_10001917_pt1 | contig 15373 bp, 10 predicted proteins | sample KBSK5101metaG_FD_184340 | JGI IMG/M metagenome (GOLD analysis project Ga0207708, IMG submission 184340) | Corn, switchgrass and miscanthus rhizosphere microbial communities from Kellogg Biological Station, Michigan, USA - KBS K5-10-1 metaG... | ecosystem: Host-associated > Plants > Roots >...
TGGGCGACCGGCAGATGTTCCCCATGCAGACGAACAGCAGGCGGATCGGTTTCCTGTCTCGGTTCAAGGCGGGTGGTCGGTTCTCGAGGGACGACGGACGGGACAGCGCCCGTGAGTACTACCCGGTCGCAAGCGCCATCCGCGCGGCACCGCGGCCGCTCCATTCGAGCAGCACCGCAACGGTAGCCTCGGCGGGATGTTCGACCACGTCGGAGTGGCCGTCGCGGACCTCGCGGCGTCGGAGCGCTTCTACCGCACCGTGCTCTCCGCGCTGGGCGCCGAACCGACTCATGCGGACGCCGAGCTCGTGGAGTGGGAGGACTGGGCCATCGGTCCGACGGACCGCGAGCACCCCGTGACCCGCGGCCTGCACGTCGGCTTCCGCGCACCGTCCCGCGGGGCCGTGGACGCCTTCTGGCAGGCGGGGATCGACGCGGGCTACCGCGACGAGGGCGCGCCCGGCCCGCGCTCTGTCTACGGCCCGGACTACTACGGCGGCTTCCTGCTCGACCCGGACGGCAACAGCGCGGAGGCGGTGCACACGGAGCGCGAGAACCCCGTGTCCGACGGCCGCGTCGACCACCTCTCGATCCGCGTCCGCGACCCCGCCGGGTCCAAGCGCTTCTACACGACGATCGCCCCGTACGCCGGGCTGCGGATCGGCGTGGACGAGCCGGACCGCGTCCAGGTGGTCGGCGAGAACTTCAGTTTCTCGCTGATCGACGACGAGCGGCCGCTCACGGAGCACGTCCACCTCGCGTTCCCGGCGCAGGACGACGCGACCGTGCGGGCGTTCCACGCCGCCGCGCTCGCCGCGGGCTACGAGGACCACGGCGGTCCCGGTGAGCGCCCCGTCTACCACCCGGGCTACTACGGCGCGTTCGTCCTGGACCCCGACGGGCATAACGTCGAGGTCGTCAACCACAACCGCTGAGCCCGGCAGGGCGGCGAGTGCCTTGGTCAGGCGAGCGCCGCTCGCAATCGCTCGCCGAGCAGCGATAGGCGCTCGATCGGCTCGTTGCTGAACACCAGGCGGACGTGCCGGGGGGCCACCGTTTCGCCCCAGGCCGTCATCGGCGTCGCGGCGACCTTTTGGTCGAGCAGCCGCTCGGAGAGCTCCGGTGCGTCGAGGTCGCACGCTTCGGCGTCGATCAGCGCCGACCAGCCGCCGTGCGCGGGGACCAGTGGCAGCCCCTCGCACTGGCGCAGCAGCTCCTGGTGGCGACGCTCCCACTCGGCTACCGCGAGGCGGACGTCGTCGTCGCCGAGCTCGAGCGCCGCGGCGGCGCCGATCTGCCCGAAGCCGCTGATGACCACGCCGTTATAGATGTGCACGAGGGCGAGAGACGGCGCGAGCTCGGCGTTGGCGACCATCCACCCCACGCGCCAGCCGATCAGCCGCTGCTCGAGTGAGACCGTGCCACAGGTCACCGTCAAATCGCGCATGCCCGCGAGCGCCGAAGGGACGACCACGGGCCGGCCACCGAAGACGATCGCCTCCATCACCGCCCAGTACAGGAGCATGATCCCGCGCGCGCGACAGATGCCGGCGATCGCCGCCCACTCCTCCTCGGTGGCCACCCATCCGGTCGGAATCGACGGGGCGATGAACAGGACTCGCGTGGCGTCGGAGACGGCCGCCTGCAGGGCGTCGAGGTCGAGGCGCCAGCCGTGCTCGTCACCGCGCAGCGGCACGAACCGCGGCACGGCGCCGACGAGGCGCACCCGCTGGATCATCCCGGCGTAGGTCGGGTCGGTGACGATGACCTCGTCGCCGGGGTCGGTGATTGCGAGCAGGGCATCGAGCATGTTGTCGCCGTCGCCCTGCGTGATGACGATCTCGCCATACGGGTCGTACGCCGGGCCACCGCGGCGTTGGATCAGCCCAGCCACCGCTTCCTTCATCTCGTCGAGCCCCGAAAACGGCAGGTAGGAGTTGGCCTCGTCGCGGCCGACCGCGGCGCGCGTCACATCCACGACGTGGGGATGCGGTGGCACATCGGTGTCGAGATTCTCAAGCCGCAGAACCTCCGGATCCGTCCCCGCGGCCGCGGCCACGCGGTCGATGCCAAACCCCGGAATCCCCTCCAGCCGTCGGCCCACGCCAGCGATCATCCCCCGCAACCGCCGCGCGCCGCAAGAGGACGAAGCACGCCACCGGCCGGATGGCGCTCGGGTGAGCCATGGATCAGAATGCGACGGTGGCCGCCGAATCTCGTCGGGCGGGCAGCGAAATCCCGGAATTCGACGTCGCGATCGTCGGCGGTGGGCCCACCGGCCTGATGCTGGCCGCTGAGCTGGCGCGCCGGGGCGTGCGGTTCGTGCTGTTCGAGCGTCGGTCGTCGCCGGACCGCCTCAGCCGCGCCAACGACATCCACGGCCGGACGCTCGAGGTCCTCGACCAGCATGGGCTAGCCGGCGCTGCCCTGGCAAGCGGCCTCCCGATGCGCCGGTCGATCATCATGGTCGCCGGCCAGCCGGTGGCCGATATTCCGCTCGACGACCTAGGCACCCCGTTTCCGCCCTACCTCGGCCTGCGCGAGTGCGACCTTGAGCAGCTGGTCGAGCAGCGCGTGCGGGATCTGGGCGGCGACCTCCGCCGCGGACACGAGGTGGTCTCAGTCGCGCAGAACGACTCGCGCGTCTTGATGTCGGTGCGAACGCCCTCCGGCCTGGAGGACATGCGTGCGGGCTGGCTGGTCGGCTGCGGCGGCCTGCACGGGCCCGTCCGGGCAGCGATGGGGGCGTCGCTGGACGGGTTCGACTACCGCGGCTCCTGGTGCTTCGTCGACGCTCGGCTCGACGGCTGGCCGTGGCCGGATGACCATTCGGTCGTGTTTCTCGAGGGGCTCGCCGTGATGCCGAGCCCAGAGGGTTGGAAGCGGTGCGCCTTCTGGCACCAGCCGGGGCGGGAGGACGACGACGCCGCGGGATTGCAGCGCGTCCTCGACCGGATCGTCGGCGCCGGCCGCGTCGCCGACGCGCGGGAGCACTTTGTCACGACCTACCACTACGGACTGGCCGAACGATTCCGTGCCGGGCGGCTGCTGATCGCCGGGGACGCCGCCCACGTCGCCTCGCCCAGCGGAGGAACCGGTCTCAACTCGGGCGTCCAGGACGCCCACAACCTCGGATGGAAGCTCGCGCTGGCCGTGCGCGGCGAGGCCGCCTCCGGCCTGATCGACAGCTACGAGGCGGAGCGCCGCGCGACCGACGAGGCCAGCCTCCGCCGGTCGGATGCGCTCGAGACGCGTGTCGAGGCTGACCCGTCGGCACTCGCGGAGGTGGCGCGCCAGTTCGCGGTCGAGACCGCGGACCCGGCGGCCGTCCGGTCCGGCGTGTTCGGCGCCAGGGTCGAGTCACGGTACCCGGACAGTCCGATCGTCGCCGGGGAGACGCCGCGCTTCGGTCCGGCCCCCGGGCAGCGGGTGCCGGACGCCGGGCCGCTGGTCGAGCCCGGCGGCAGGTCCCTCCGACTCCACGACCTGCTGCGCACCGACCGCCATGTGGTGCTGGTACTCGGTGGCCGCGGCGACATGGCTTCACTGCCGCAGGCGGTGGCGGCGCTCGCCCGCCGCGAGGATCTGTTCGCGGTCCATCACGTCGCGGCCGAATCAGCTCCGCCGTCACCGGAGACGGCAAACGCGATCGGGCACCTCGCCGATCCGGCGCTGCGCGTCCACGGGCGGCTCGGTGCCGTTGAGGACACGCTGTTCGTCATCCGGCCCGACGGGCACGTGGGCTATCGCGCCGCGCTGGCAGACGCCGACCCCAAGGAGTACCTCGGGCGCGTGTTCGCGCCCGTCGTGGTCGAGGAGATCAGTCCGGCAGCGGCAGCGGCGGGTGAAAGCGCAGCAAGCCGTCGGGGTCGACCCGGCGCTTGAGCGCTCGCAGGCGGTCCGGTTCGGACGGCGCGTACGTCGCTGCGGCCTGCGGCGTGGTGCCGACGAAGTTCGGGATCGCCTGCGGCTTGAGCGTGGGTCCGAGCGCCCGACGCAGGCGCTCGGTGGCCTCGGCGACGGCATCGCCGACGGCGTCCTCGGTACCGATCGCCACCCCGAAGATCAAGAACGGCTCCTCGATGTGCCCGACTGCCGCCGCCGGAGTCCTCTGGGCGAGCGCCCCGCCGAGCCGGCGGATGCGCAGCGAGTCGAACGGATTCTCGGTGCCGTCCCCGAGCGTTGCGACGATCGCGGCCACCTCGCGCGCGCCGAGGGCGTCGAGGAGGCCGCCGTCGTAGTGCTCGGGAGTGGGATCGGTGGGATCGTCGTTGATCGCGAACAATCCGGACGGCCGGAGGCGGGTGGTCGAGTCGCTCCGGAGCTCGGGGATCGAGCGGAGGGTGCCGGTGATGCTGCGCAGCGCCTCCACCGGCGCTGAGGCGACCGCGTCGACCACCACGGAGCGGTAGCGGGACCCGTCGGCGCCGTCCTGCTGGAGCAGCGCGAGGTCGAGGCTGACCTCGCCCGGCAGGTCGGCGGCCGCATTCGCGTACGCGGCCACCACGTCCTCCGTGCGGTGGATCGGCCAGCTCAGCCGCCCTCCGGACAGCTCCCGGACCTCGCTCAGCTCGACTTCCATCGAGGTCACGGTCGCGAGGGCTGCGCCGTGGCCGAGCATTCCCCACCACAACTCGTCATCGCGCTCTTCGGTCAGGTGAACCTCCTCGCCCGTCGGGGTCACCACGTCGATCGAGCAAACCGACCCGCTGGCGAGCCCGTGCTGCCGCGCGAACCAGCCATGGCCGCCCCCGATCGTGTAGCCCACCGCGCCCACCGTGCGGGCGTACCCAACCGGCATGGCCAGCCCATGCCGCTCGGCGGCGAGGACCACGTCGACTAGGCGGGCGCCGGCGCCGATCCGCGCGCGGTTGGCGGCGGGGTCGACCTCGACGCCGGCAAGCGCGGACGTGTCGACGAGGAGGGCCTCGTCGGCAGGGATGCGCGCACCGTGGCCGGCCGCTTGAACGGCGATCGGCAGCCGCTGATCGGCCGCAAACCGCACCGCGGTCACGACATCGTCGGGTTGCTCCGCCCGCACCACCACGGCCGGGCGCTGGCGCACCGCCCGATTCCACGGCGAGCAGGCGCTCTTGAAGCCGTCGTCCTCGGGCGACAGGACCGCGCCCCGCACGGCGGCCCGAAGAGCGTCGAGGGCGTGCGTGCGCCGGACGCTCACTCGGTGTCGACCTACCGGGCTGGGGCCGCCTCGGCGGCCTCCCGCGCCCGGCGCTCGAGCGCCGGCAGTCCGAGCTCGCGGGTGGCCTGGGCGGCCCGGCCCAGCAGCTCGCTCGCCCGCGCCTGGTCGCCGGCACGCCCCGTACGCTGCAGCGCCAGCCCCCAGTCCAAGTCGGTGCGTGCCGCCAGCGACGGCGCCCGCATCCGCTCATGCACCGCGAGCGCGTGGGCGAAGTGCGCGTCGGCCTCCTCGACCCGCCCGAGCGCGGCGGCGACCAGCCCAAGCGGGCGTGCGGCCGACCCGAGCGTGCCGAGGGCGTCGAGGATGACCTGGTCGCGCCACGGCTCGAGTCGCTGCAGGAGCGCGGCCGCCTCGGCCGGCGCGCAGAGATCGGCCGCGACCTCGGCCCAGAGCGCGAAGGTGCCGAGCTGAACCGGGTCCGCGGGCACGCCGGCGAAGCCGTCGGTCCCCGCTCGCTCGAGCAGCTCGCGCGCCCGGCCGGCGCGGCCAGCCTCGGCCTCGGCGAGCGCCTGCATGGCGCCGAAGACCGCGACCCCGGGCGCCTCGGCGACGATCTGGCCCAAGAGCTCGGCGACCTCGCTCAGCCGTCCCTGCTGCCAGCGGATCGGGCCGAGCTGGGCGGCGAACAGGCTCAGGGCGTCGGGCTCGCCGGTCTCCAGTCCGAGCGCCACCGCGGTGTTGGCGGAGCGCTCGGCCTCGTCCAGGTCCCCGTCGAACTGCGCCCGCACCGTCTCCTGTGTCCCGAGCACGAACTGCAGGCGTGGCTGGCCGAGCCGGGTCGTCAGCCGGCGCAGCGCGTGGAGACAGCGGTCCGCGTCCTCGGGGTCGCCGGCCTGCAGCGCGGTCGCACCGCGCCAGACCAGCGCCCAGAAGCGCTGGACGGGGTCCTCGGCCGCTTCGGCCGCGTCGAGCAGCTCGCCGGTTACTGCGAGGCGCTCGGCGAGCGTCTCGGGCGACCACACGGCGGTGACCCGGAGGGTCAGGACGTGGGCCAGCGCGGCGGCGTCGCCGTCGGCGCGGACGAGCTCCACCGCCTCGTCGCTGAGGGCGCGGCGGCGGACGTGGTCGCCGGGCGACCACAACAGCTCGGCGGCCAGCAGGGCGAGCAGGCTCGCGCGCCGCGGGTCCTGCCGCGCCGCCATCCCGAGGGCGGCCTCGAGGACCGCCACGCGGTCGCCGTCGACGAACCCCGCCGAGCTGAAGTAGCCGCGGCTGTTGGCCAGCGCGGCGCGGATGAGCCGGTCGGCGTCGCCGGCGGCCTCGGCCATGCGCGCAACGTCGAGCAGGGTCTCGCGGAAGTCGGGGACGCCGGCCTGGAGCTGGGCCTCGCCCAGGGCGAGCAGAAGCTCACGCCGGTCGGACGCGTCGGCGCCGGGCACGCCGGCCTGGATCTCGAGGGCCTGCTCGAACCAGCGCACCGCCTCGTCGGGCGCCACCTGGGCCAGCGCCGCACGGCCGGCGCGGGTGGCGTAGTCGCACGCCTTGGACCGCGCCTCGGGGCCGTCGGCCGCGGCCCAGTGCTGGGCGAGCTCGCCCAGGGCCGGGCCCAGCCTGCCGACGGCGTGTTCCTCGAGCGCCTGGGCCACCCGCGTGTGCATGCGTGCGCGCCGCGCGCCCGTGAGCTCGTCGCCGAGCGCGTGGTTGACCAGGGCGTGCACGAAGGCGAAGCGCCCGGCGCGGCCTGGGGCCTCCGCCACCAGCGCGGCCGCCGAGGCCGCCTCGAGCACGTCGAGGGCCGCGTCCTCGTCGACAGCGGCGACGCGGGCCAGCACGTCGACGTCGAACTCGCGCCCGATGATGGCCGCGGCGCGCAGCAGACGCTCGGCGTCGGGGCCGAGCCGGGCGACGCGCCCGCTGACGACCTCGTGGATGCTCTCCGGCAGCTCGAGCGCGGCCAGGCTCGTCGCCGCCGTCCAGCGCCCCTCGCTGTCGCGCTCGATCGCGCCCGACTCGGCCAGGTGCCGGACCATCTCGCCGAGGAAGAACGGGTTGCCGCCGGTTTCGCGGTTGAGCTCGTGGGCGAACGCGGCGCCGCGGTCGTCGAGCGTGTGGCCGGCCGAGGCCTCGAGCAGGGTCTTGGCCTCCTGCGCGCCCAGGCCCGCGAGCACGAGGCGCTCGACGCCGGGCTCGCGCCGCAGGTCGGCGAGCAGCTCAGCCAGCGGTGCGCTCGGCGCCCCCGGCTCGCGGTAGGTGGCCACCACCAACAGCGGCACCGGGGCCGGCGTCCCGTGGAGGTGGCGGACGAGCGCGAGCGTCGGGCGCGTGGCCCAGTGCAGGTCGTCGAGGATGAGCAGGACGGGGGTGTCGGCGGCGCGGCGGTGCAGCAGCTCGACCGCGGCGCCGAAGAGCAGGTAGCGCTCGGTCTCGGGGTCGGTCGCCTGGGGCAGCGGGACGTCGTCGAACGCGGACGCAAGCTGAGGGACGAGCCGGGCGAGCTCGCCGCCGTGCACGGCCACGTGGTCGCGGAGCAGGCCCTCGGGCACGACGTCGACCAGGTGCGCGAGCGCCTCACGCCAGGGCTGGTAGGGCACGCCGGACTCGTCGTCGCAGCGGCCGTAGAGCACGGTCGCGCCGCCGTCGCGGGCCTCGTGCGCGAGCTCCACCGCCAGTCGGGTCTTGCCGATGCCCGGCTCCCCGCACACGAGCACCAGCCGTCCCTCGCCCCTGCGGGCGGCCGCCCAGGCCGCAGCGAGCTGCTCGCGCTCGGTCACCCGCCCGACGAAGCCGGACTCCCCGGTGTCGCGCAGGCGCGGCGGCAGCGGCGGCGTGCCCGCCTCGGGCGCCAGACGCTCCCACTCGACGCTCCACGCCGTCACCGTCTCCGGCAGCCCCTTGAGCACGATCGGGCCGAGCGGGTTCATGGCGGGGGCGTCGGGCGCGGCGGTGAGCAGGTGCACGGCCTCGGTGACGAGGATCTGCCCACCATCGGCGGCGGCGCACAGCCGCGCCGCCTCGACCGCGGGTTGTCCGAACCAGTCGTCGGCCTCGCGCGTGGCATCGCCGATCGCGATGCCCACGCGCAGCATGAGCGCCGGCGACGCGGACCGATTGCGGCGCTCAAGCCGCTGCTGCATCGCGACCGCGCAGCGCAGCGCGGCCCCCACGCCCTCGAACGCGACCATGACGCCGTCGCCGAGGGTCTTGACCTCGTCGCCGCCGGCGGCCGCGATGGCCTCGCGCAGGATCCCGAAGTGCTCGCGCCGCAGGGCGTCGCTCTCGTCGGGCGGGAGGCGCGTCTGCAGCGCCGTCGAACCGACGAGGTCGGTGAACAATAAGGTGACGGTCTGCGTCGGTCCCAAGCCCAATCCCGGGCGTGCCGAGAGGGCTGAATCTACCGGAGGGCGCCGCGCGTGAGAGGATCGTGTCGTGGAGCGTGAGCGGTCTCACAGGACGCGCGTGGCGATCCTCGGCGGCGGCCCGGCGGCCCTGGCGACGGCGTTCGAGCTGACGGCGACGCCGGCGCTCCAGGAAAAGCACGAGATCACCGTGTATCAGCCGGGCCACCGCCTGGGCGGAAAGTGCGCCAGCGGCCGCAACCGTCGCCGGGACCGGGGCATGCGCATCGAGGAGCACGGCCTGCACGTGTGGTTCGGCTGCTACGACAACGCCTTCTCGGTCATGCGCCGCTGCTACGCGGCGCTGCACCGGGACAAGCGGACGCAGGCGCTGCCGACGTGGGGCAGCGCGTTCAAGCGCTGCGACCACGTCGCGGTGTGGGACCGAGGCGTGGACTGGGAGCGGCACGTGCTCACGTTCCCGCAGACGCCGTTCGACCCCGGCACCGAGCGCGAGCGCGCCTTCGTCGACGTCCTCGGCGAGGTCCTGGGCTGGATCGAGCGCCGCATCCGCGCGCTCGAGGCGCAAGACGACGAGGTCGCCGCCGCCATCGAGAGCGCACCGCCCCTCGGCGGCGACCGGCTGCACGCCGCCTGCCGCGACGTCGGGATCGACGTCGAGCGCACCGACTACCTCGGCGTCCACTACCTGTTCGAGGCGGCCGGGCGCCTGGCCGAGCGGCATGTCGCCGACGCGGGCGCCCCCGGCGACCTCCAGACCTACACGGGCCTGCTCGGCGGGTTCAACGCCTGGGTGCGCGAGCACCTCGCCGACCCGCTCCCCGAGCACGCCGACATCCAGTTCCTGGCCGGCACGGTGGACGTGGTCATGGCGGCGCTGACGGGCATCCTCGTCGACGGCCTGCTGGTCCGGGGCTTCGACGCGATCAACCACCTCGACCTCGGCGTGTGGCTCGCGCGCCACGGTGCCGAGGTGGACCTTGAGCGCCCGGACCGCAACTCGGTCTTCCTGCGCGGCGTCTACGACGGCTCCTTCGCCTTCGTGGACGGCGACCCCAACCGCCCGAACATGGCCGCGGGGCGCGCGCTGCAGGGCGCGATCCGGTGCCTGTTCCACTACAACGGCTCGGTCCTGTGGCGGATGCAGGCGGGGATGGGCGACGCCGTGATCGCGCCGCTCTATGAGGTGCTGCGCGCGCGCGGCGTCCGGTTCGCGTTCTTCCACGCCGTCGAGGAGGTGCGGCCCACGCCCGACGGGGCGCGCGTGGGCGAGATCGCGATCGTCCCCCAGGTGGAGGTGCGCGACGGCGAATACGAGCCGCTGATCAGCGTCGACCACGACGGCAAGCCGCTGCCCTGCTGGCCGTCCGAGCCGTGCTACGAGCAGCTCGTCGGCGGGCGTTCGTCGAAGGTCCGCGCGGCCGACTTCGAGCACGTCGTCGACCCGCTGAAGCGGGGCGAGCGCATCACGCTCGTGGCCGACCGGGACTTCGACGTGGCCGTGCTCGCCGTCCCGCCGCCCGTGCAGGAGGAGGTCTGCGACCCGTTGCGCAAGGTCAATCAGCGCTACGCCGCAATGCTCGCCGGCTCCGCGACCGTGATCACCCAGGCGGCGCAGCTCTGGCTCGACCGCACTCCGGCCGAGCTCGGCCAGGAATGGGACTCGAACTCGCTCATGAGCATGTTCGTCGAGCCGCTCGACACCTACTGCGACATGAGCCACCTGCTCGCCGGCGAGCAGTGGCCCGCCCGCCTCGACGTACGCCACGTCGCCTACTTCTGCGGCGTCATCCCGCACGAGGAGGTGGCCGCTGCGACGGACCCCGAGGCCAACGCCCGCACGCACACGCGGATGTTGCTCGAGAACCACGCGCACCGGTTCTGGCCCAACACGGTGGGCGGACGCGGGCGCGGCTTCGACTGGACGCGCCTCGTGGGGCCGGCGGCGGACGCCGGCACCGCGCGGCTGAAGAGCCAGTACTTCCGCGTCAACCACCAGCCCAGCGAGCGCTACGTGCTCACGCTCGCCGACAGCGTGGAGAGCCGGCTGTGGCCGAAGGAGCGCTGTTTCGACAACCTCGTCTTCGCCGGCGACTGGACGCGCAACGGCTTCGACGCCGGCTGCGTCGAGGCGGCGATGAGCTCAGGGATGCTGGCGGCGAACGCGATCAGCGGGTTCCCGGCCGAGTCGGCCATCGCCGGCCTGCACGGGCCAAGCGGATTCCCCAACCGGCCCGGGGCAGGCGGCCAGGAGGGAGGCGCGCCCTTCCCGCTGCGGTGCGCGGGGCGCGTGGCCGGCGAGGTGGTCTCGGGCTGGCGGACGGCCGCGCGCCTGCTCGGGCTGCCCGGCGCTTGATCGCGCGCAGGAACCGGTGCAGTGCACCGGACGAAGAACCTGGCGTCGGCGTGGACGCGGGCCTCGGGTGGGGTTACCTTGCCGCCATGCCGATCACGCCGCACATCGTCGTCCAGGGCGCCGAGCGCGCCGTGACGTTCTATCGCGACGCCTTCGGCGCCGAGGAGATCGACCGGATTCCCACGCCCGACGGCAGGCTGATGTCCGTGCAACTGCGCCTCGGCGATGGCTTCCTGCACGTCGCCGACGAGTTCCCGGAGATGGGCGTGCTTGCCCCTCCATCGGTCGGAGGGACGCCAGTCGTGCTCTCGCTTGAGGTCGCCGACGCCGACGCGGTATTCGCCCAAGCGGTCGCCGCGGGAGCAAGCGCGCGCCAGCCGCCGGCGGACATGTTCTGGGGCGATCGCCACGGCCAGCTCGAGGATCCCTTCGGCCACCGCTGGAACGTCAGCCAGCACCTGCGCGATGTCCCGCACGACGAGGTCGTAGCCGCGGCCGCTGCGCTGTTCTCCTGAGTCAGCGATGCCCGCCGACTACCAGCGCCCCGGTTGGTTCACGAAGCATGTCTTCAACCCGATCGTGGGCGGGCTGACCCGCCTCGGCGTGAGCCTGGTGGGCTCCCGTGTTCTTGAGGTGCGCGGCCGAAAGAGCGGCGAGTGGCGGCGGACGCCGGTGAATCCACTCGAGTTCGAGGGCGAGCGGTACATCGTGTCCCCGCGCGGCGAGACCCAGTGGGTACGCAACCTGCGGGCGAGTGGTCAGGGACGTTTGCGAAAGGGCCTCAGGAGGGAGGAGTTCACGGCCACGGAGCTTCCCGACGAGGAGAAATTGCCGCTTCTTCGCGCCTATCTGAAGAAGTGGGCCTGGGAAGTCGGGGCCTTCTTCGAAGGCGTCGGCGCCGATGCCTCCGATGACGATCTGCGACTGATAGCGCCGCTGCACCCCATCTTTCGGATCTCGTCGTCTCGATGATGCTCGGCCCGACTATGAGAGAGACTGCGCCGCATGCAGAGGCTCTGCGCCACGTCGATGGTCGTGGCCGTGATCATCGCGTCCACCGCCGGAGCCGCCGCGACCGCACGGGCTGACGCGCCCCCGGCCGGGGCGCTCTCCCAGCTTCCCGGCCCGGCCGCGTGCCTGGCCACCACGAACTCCGACGCGCCACCCGACGCGGGCTGCACGCTGTTGCGCACGAGTGCCACCTCGCGGAGCTGCAGCAACTGCCTCGGCAACGCCGTCATCAGCCCCGAAGGGCTCGACCTCTACCTCGTCGACCAGGGCTCGAACACCCTCGTGCACATGCGGCGCGACCCGGCCACGGGGCAGCTCGCCCAGGCCCTCGGGACCGGCGGCTGCATCAGCGGCTCGGGTCGCAACGGCTGCGCGCGGGTGCGTGGGATCGCAAACGGCAAGCGCCGCAAGAAGGGGCAGCCCGGGCTTCCGGCCCTGCGCGGCGTGGCGATCAGCCCTGATGGGCGCAACGTGTATGTCAGCGCGAGCGGTCGCACCGACGCGGTCCTCGCCTTCAGCCGCGACGCCTCGACCGGCGCGCTGCAACAGCTCTCCGGGCGATCGGGCTGCATCGGCGTCGGCATCAGCGCCTGCGCGACGGCCCGCGCCATGCAGTTCAACAACCGCCTGCTCGTCAGCCCCGACGGCGCCAACGTCTACGTCGAGATGAGCCGCAGCCCCGGCCAGCTCGCGGTCCTGCGCCGGGCCGATGACGGCAGCCTGCACCAGCTGGGCGGCAAGGCCGGCTGCCTGTCGGGCTCGAAGAAGTCGGGCTGCACGAAGCTCGGCAATCCGACCGAGGACACGCTCGCGCTCTCGCCCGACGGCAAGCAGGCCTACATCGCCAGCGGCGAGGCGAACGACATCTCGATCTACTCCCGCCGGCCCGGCACCGGGGCGCTCCGACTCCAGCGGAGCTGCATCGCCTACCAAGACACGAAGCCCTGCGGCCCGACCGACACAGGCCAGTTCATCTCGCTGAGGATGAGCCCCGACGGCAGCAGCCTGTACCTGGTCGAGGGCGTCGACGACCTCGTCGTCGGCTACGCCCGCGACCCAAGCACCGGCAGCCTGACCAAACTGCCGGCCCCGTTCGGCTGCGGGCGTTCGACGCCCTGCCCTGACGGCCTCGCGGTGGCGGAGTCGATCGCCTTCACGCCCGACAGCCAGACCGCCTACTACATCCTGGCGACCGGCAACGGAAGCGGCGGCGGCGTCATCCTCTACCACCACGGCGCCGACGGGTCGCTGACCCCGTTCGCCGCCCCGTTCGCCTGCGTGGCCGCCGTCGCCACGACGTGCCAGCCCGCGCCGAACCTGCGCGTGAACGAACCGTCGATGGTCATCAGTCCCGACGGTCGCAACGCCTACCCCGTCGGCCAGGAGACGATCACCGCCTTCGCGATCGCGGGCCCGCCCGGGCCGTGCGCCGCGGCCTCGCCGCGTCCGGGCTAGTCGCGCCGCACCGCCTCTTGGGCGGCTCCCACCCCCTGGCCTGTCGCGGCGCCCGCGCTGCTCGCCTCACGGGTGGCCTCGGCGGCGCTCGCCACCGGCAGCGGGGTTGACGGTGCCCACATCCCCTCGTCGAACACGTTTCCGGTATGCGGCATGCCGATCGCGAACACGGTCGCCGCGGTGCCGGCGGCATTGAACGAGGTCGAGATGTAATCGCCGACCATGGGGCCCTGCGAGGTGGCCGCGATGTCGCCGAGCTTCATCGGTCCGGCCAGTTGCGTGGGAGCGCTCCAGTGGGCCGCGCCGTCGGGCGAGGACACGAAGCCCACGTCGAGGTCACACGTCGCGGCCGTGCATGCCGCGTCCGGGTAGTAGTAGTACGTGAGCGCCAGGTGCGTCCCGGGTCCCGACGTGGCCGGGTCGACGGCCAGGCCGGGGATGAAGTGGTCGACCCCGCTCCCGACCGGGTCGATCGGGATGCGGCTCACCGGGCTCCACGTCACACCGTCGGAGGAGGAGCTGAACACGATGTCGTTCGCCGAGCACTTCGGCTCGAAGCGGCAGTCTTCCCACGCCACGTAGACGGTTCCGTCGGCGGCGATCTCGGCGGTCGGCAGCGGGCTCGTGCGCAGGCCGCCCGAGTTCGGATGAAAGCTGACCTTCGAGATCGTGTTCTCGTGCGACCACGTCTGGCCGCCGTCGGTCGACTCGAAGTCGCCGATGGTCCCGTGCAGGCTCTCGAACGGCACGATGACGTCGCCGTCGGGCTGCACCACCGGCTGACCGCCCAGGCCCTTGGGGTTGCCGGCGGGCGAGACCGGCGTCCTCCAGATGTTGCCTCCGTCCGACGACGTGCTCATGTACTCGAGATCGCCCTGGGCGAAGTTGTCGAACTCGGTGTAGCAGTTGCCCCTGTGCGGGCTGGCCGGCTGGTTGTCGCAGACCGTCCAGTTCTTGTCGAGATCGACCTTCTTGTTCGCAGGTGGCGGAATCGTCACCGGGTTGCCGAAGGTCGCGCCGCCATCGGTCGAGCGGCTGACCAAGGCCGTCGGGACACCCCCGCTCGGCAGGAGCGGGATCGACGAGATCAGCCACGTGTTGTGCATCGCGTCAAACGCCACGCTGGCGTCGCTGACCGCCTCGAACGGGTTGCCCGGGTTGGAGAACGGCCCCGCGTTGAAGGTCAGGCCGGGCAGGAAGCTCGAGGTGTCCCAGGTCGTGCCGCCGTCGCTGGAGCGCGCGTAGCCGATGTCCGAGGCCCCGCCGTTGACGAAGCGACCCACCTGGTAGGTCGCCAACACCGTCGACCCAGAGGCGAAGGTGTCCGGCTCCACCTCCGTCGCGTGCTGGCTCGTGATGTTGGTGAACGGGTCGGCGCTGACCCGAGTGAGCGGGACGTTGGCAGAGGCCGCTGCGGCCAATGCGAGAAGAGCGATGGCCGCGAACGTCCCGAGCAAGGCGGCCGACCGCACCCACGCTGTGCGAATCATGCGCGGACTTATATCCCTTATGCACCCGAGCCGGCCCGCTGGGCGCGCGGTCGACAAAGCCATCCGGCCCGGGGCGGTGCCAGGCTCATCGCCAAGCCGCGCTGGAAGGGCTCCTGCCGCGTTCACATCCCATACACACGACGTCTGGCCACGGTCGCAACACGTATTCCGGCTGCGTCAGGGCGGCGGTAGAAGAGTCGGTAGCTGGGATGGGCCTCCCTCCCCGGCCCGCGACCAAGGAGATCACCGACATGCCCGACGACATCACGAAGCGGATCTCGCGGTTCATCGAGCCGTTTCGCGTGAGCCCCGGCTCGCGCGTGAAGCTGGCGAAGGACTTCGACCCCGCCTTCAAGGCGGGCATCCAGAAGAAGAAGGACGGAGTCGGGCTGCTCAACGACGGCATCTCGCTCCTATCGGAGTATCAGGAGCGGCTCGCGGCTCAGGCCACGCACGGCGTCGTGGTGGTTCTCCAGGCGCTCGATGCCGCGGGGAAGGACGGGACGATCCGCCACGTGATGAGCGGCGTCAACCCGCAGGGCGTGAGGGTCGAGAGCTTCAAGGTC
>Ga0207708_10001919_pt1 | contig 15365 bp, 12 predicted proteins | sample KBSK5101metaG_FD_184340 | JGI IMG/M metagenome (GOLD analysis project Ga0207708, IMG submission 184340) | Corn, switchgrass and miscanthus rhizosphere microbial communities from Kellogg Biological Station, Michigan, USA - KBS K5-10-1 metaG... | ecosystem: Host-associated > Plants > Roots >...
CCCGGCGGCGATCTGCACCTGCAGGAACGTGGCCGTGAGCGCGGCGAGGCGGCCCATGAGGGCGTGCCACACCTCGGGGGCCGAGTACATGAGCGCCTTGGTGCGCTCGTGGTTGCGGCTCGGCCCGCCCTCCACGAGGTAGGACGCGAGCGTGAACGGCGCGCCCGCGAAGCCGATCAGCGGGGTGTCGCCCAGCTCGGGCAGCAGCAGGCCGACGGCCTCGGCCACCGGCGCCACCTGCTCGGCGCGCAGCTCAGGCAGGGCCGCGACATCGGCCGCCGTGCGCACCGGACGGGCGACCACCGGCCCGGTGCCGGGCACGATGTCGACGCCGACCCCGGCCGCGTAGAGCGGCACGACGATGTCGGAGAACAGGATCGCGGCGTCGACGCCGTGCCGTCGCACCGGCTGGACCGTGATCTCGCAGGTGAGCGCGGGGTCGAGGCACGCCTGCAGCATCGGGGTGCCCGCGCGGAGCGCCCGGTACTCCGGCAGCGACCGGCCCGCCTGGCGCATGAACCACACCGGCCGACGGGAGGGCCTGCCCCCGCGGGCGGCCACGAGGAAGGGGGCCGTGCGCAGGTCGCGGCGGACGGCTTCGGCGGCGTCGACCACGGCATCGACGGTGGAGGGCGGGTGCATGACGCCTCCAGCATCCCATGCCCGGTGGTGTCCGGCGCGCCTGCCTGGCCGGGGGGGTCGCGGAGCTTAGAGTCCCGGCTCGTGGCCGACGCGACCGTTCCCCCCGCCGAGTTCCGGCGCGCCGTGGCCGCGTTGAACGCGATGCACCCCCGTCCGGAGCTGTTCGTCACGGCCTTGGACGCGCCGCCCCGGCTGGCCCCGTACACCTGGGCGTTCAGCGTCGAGGCCGACGCCGGGCGGCCCGCGGCGGAGGACCTCGACGAGCCCGACACCTCCGGGCGCCTCATCCTCCTGCACGACCCCGCGGGCCAGGACGCCTGGGAGGGCACCTTCCGGCTCGTCTGCTTCGTCCAGGCCCGGCTCGAACGCGAGCAGCTCGGCGACGAGATGCTGCCCGTCGTCGCATGGTCGTGGCTCACCGAAGCGCTGGAGCACAACAACGCTCCGTACACGGCGCTGGGCGGCACCGTCACCCAGACGTCGTCGGTCCGGTTCGGCGACATCTCCGGGCCCCGCCGCGACGACGACGTGGAGCTGCGCGCGTCGTGGACTCCGGCCGGTCCCGAGCTGACACGCCACGCGGACGCGTTCTGCGAGCTCGTGGCCGTAGCAGCGGGACTACCTCCGGTCGGAGCAGTTCCGCTGGTCCATCGGACGGTCTGATTCCGGTCCTCACCTGCGGGTTCGACGCGTTCAGTGATCAGCATGGTCCCCCGTTCGGGTGGTTGGGGATCAACAACGCTGTAACTTTCACCCTGGCAAGTTCGATGCGATACACGACGTTAGACCGCTTGGGGGGCTACGCTCCCTCCTTGGACACCTTCCCGGGCGGTCAGACGGACGCTCTGCGCGACCGGGGTTCTGGTGCTGGTCGGGGGCAAACGACCGTCTCCAGGGAGGTAGTGACGTGGCCGTGGTTGGCCAAGGCGCACCCGTGCGCGGTGTGATGGGACAAGGTTCCCCGCACCAGCCAGTGTTGTCGCCTGCGATGGTCCCGCATCCGCGGGAAGAACAGTTCTCCGTGCTCGTGGTGGATGATCATCCACTGCTCCGGGAGGCGATCGCCGCCCGGCTGCGCTCGATGGGCGCGGGCACCGTCTACGAGGCGGCCTCGGTCGCGGAAGCGCGGGCGCGGGCACACGCCAACGGCCCGTGCGATCTCGCGATCCTGGATCTCGGCCTGCCGGATGGCAGCGGCCTGGATCTGGTCACCGAGCTGCGGTCGCTGGGCTGGAACCGGCTGGTCGTGCTGGCCTCGTCGGACGACCCGTACGCGGTGCGGTCGGCGTTCCAGGCGGGCGCGCAGGCGTACCTGCTGAAGTCGGCGTCGGCGGCGATCGTCACCGACGGCGTCAAGCGGGTGCTCGACGGCGGCGTCTACGCCGACCCGACCGTCGCTCCCCTGCTCGCCACCGGCACCCGCGTACCGGGCACCGACAACACGCCTCGTGAGCTGTCCGCCCGCGAGGTCGAGGTGCTGCAGCTCGTCGCGGACGGCCAGTCGAACAAGGAGATCGGTGAGGCGCTGAGCCTGTCCGCGCTCACGGTGAAGAGCCACCTTTCGCGCATCGGACGCAAGCTCGGCACCGGCGACCGCGCCCAGATGGTCGCTCTCGCCATGCGTGCCGGGGTCATCCGCTGACCGAAACGCACGCGTCCGACAGTTCGGCACCAGCACCGACACCGGCACCGACACCACTGCTCCGCCCCGCCGACGGGCTCCCCCCGGTCGTCGCGGACCCTGCAGCGCTGGCGCGCATCGCCGCCGCCTTCGCCTCGGGTTCGGGACCCATCGCCGTCGACGCGGAACGGGCATCGGGCTTCCGCTACTCCCAACGGGCCTACCTGGTCCAGTTGCGGCGTGCGGGTGCGGGTACGGCTCTGGTCGATCCGATACCGCTGCGGAGCGACCTGTCGGCGCTGGCTCCGGCCCTCACCGGAGCCGAATGGGTGCTGCACGCCGCGAACCAGGACCTGCCCTGCCTCGCGGAGGTCGGGCTCGTGCCTGCGCGGCTGTTCGACACCGAGCTGGCCGGGCGGCTGCTCGGGCTGCCACGGGTCGGCCTCGGCCCGATGGTGGAGCAGCTGCTCGGGCTCGCGCTGGAGAAGGGGCACGGGGCGGCCGACTGGTCGCGCCGTCCCCTCCCCGAAGACTGGCTCGTCTACGCGGCGCTGGACGTCGAGGTGCTCATCACGCTGCGCGACGTCCTCGCCGGGCTGCTCGACGAGCAGGGCAAGCTCGAGTGGGCGCGGCAGGAGTTCGAGGCGGTGCGCACGGCGCCGACGCCCGCGCCGCGGGCCGAGCCGTGGCGCCGCACTTCGGGCGTGCACCGCGTGCGCAAGCCGCGCGCGTTGGCCGCCGTCCGGTCGCTGTGGGAGGCCCGCGACCGGCTCGCCGCCGAACGCGACATCGCCCCCGGTCGGGTGCTGCCCGACGCCGCGATCGTCGACGCCGCCACGGCGGCCCCCGCCACGGGCGAGGCGCTCGCCGCGCTGCCCGTCTTCCGCGGGCGGGCGCAGCGGCGGCTCACCGCTTATTGGTTCTCGGCGCTCACCCAGGCCGCCCGTCTCGACGCCGCCGAGCTCCCCCGCGCCGCCCCGCCGAGCGACGGCCCACCGCCCGTCACCCGCTGGGCCGACCGCGACCCGGCCGCGGCCGCGCGCCTCGCCGCGGCACGGGCAGCCGTGGCGACGGTGAGCGAGGAGCGCAGCGTGCCGGTGGAGAACCTGCTGCAGCCCGACCTGCTGCGGCGCCTGTGCTGGAGCCCGCCGCCCGACGGCGACGTCCCGGCCGCCCTCCGCAAAGGCGGCGCCCGCGAGTGGCAGATCGAGCTCCTGGCCCCCCTGCTGGAACCCGCGCTCCACCCCTAGCTCGCGCGCCCCGCCGTCAGGAGTGGGGAGACTCGGGGTCCTGCGGGGGGAGGCGGACCGTGACCGACAGGCCGCCGCCCACCACCGGGCGGGCCGCCACCGCGCCGCCGTGCGCGAGCACCACCGCCCGGACGATCGAGAGGCCCAGCCCCGAGCCGCGTGCCGCCCCCGTGCGCTCCACCGGGCCCCGGCGGAACGGCTCGAACAGCTCGTCCACCCGGTCCGGAGCCACCTCCGGCCCGCTGGAGGCCACCCGCAGCTCCGCCCCCTCGGCCCCGTCGGCACTCGCAGGCCCGGTGCACACCTCCAGCCAGCCGCCCGCGACGTTGTGCCGTACCGCGTTCTCCAGGAGGTTGCCGACCACCCGCTCCACGAGCACCGCGTCGCCGTGGGTCGGCGCGGGGGCCGTGCGCAGCAGCACCCGTAGGCCGCGGGCGGAGGCGTCGGTGCGCACCGCGGCGAGCGCGGGCACCACCAGGTCGGCGAGGTCCAGCGGCACCCGCTCCGACAGCTCGGCCCCGCTCTCGGCCCTGGCGAGCAGCAGCAGACCCGCCACGAGGTCGTCGGCGCGGCGCGTGGCGTCGCGCACGACCGCGCCCATCCGCCGCAGCTCCTCGACGTCGGCGGCCGGGTCGGAGAGCGTGACGTCCACCTCGGTGCGCAGCACCGACAGCGGCGTGCGCAGCTCGTGGCTGGCGTTGGCGACGAACCTCCGCTGCGCCTCGAACGCGGCCTGCAGCCGGTCGAGCATCGCGTCGAAGCCCGCCGCCAGCTCGGCCACCTCACCCCGCGCGTCGCGCACGCCGGTGCGGGTGTCCAGCGACTCCACCGACAGCCGCCGCGCCGTGGCCGTGACGGCGTGCAGCGGGCCGAGGACCCGCCCGACCAGCCACCACGACACCAGCGCGGCGGCCACCACCACCAGCGGGTAGGCGATGAGCCCCGCGCGGAGCACCTCGTCGCGCGCCGCCGCGCCCACGGCCGCCGAGACCTGCTCGGACGGCACCATCCGATCGCCGACGCGGACCATGCTGCCGGGCGGGAGCGAAGGCGCCTGCGCCACGCCGCCGACGAGCAGCCAACCCAGCCACAGCAGCAGCGCGCTGACCAGCGCGACCACCGCGGTGCACACGGCCGTGAGCCGGGGCCGCAGCCCCACCCGCAGCCCCACCCGGCCGGGCGCGCGCACGTTCACGGCAGCGGCCTACCCCGCGGCGGGGACCCGGTAGCCCGCCCCGACCACCGTGTCGATCACGCCGGGCTCACCGAGCTTCTTGCGCAACGTCATCACGGTGACCCGCACGGTGGTGGTGAACGGGTCGGCGTTCTCGTCCCACACCCGTTCCAGCAGCTCCTCGCTGCTCACGACGGCGCCGCGGGCGGCGAGCAGCACCTCCAGCACCCCGAACTCCTTGCGGGTGAGGTCGAGCGACCGCCCGGCCCGGCTGACCGTGCGCCGGGCCGGGTCGAGCACGACGTCGTCAGCGGTCAGCATCGGCGGCGCGGCAGGCGTGGCGCGGCGGCCGAGCGCGCGGCAGCGGGCCACGAGCTCGGGGAAGTCGAAGGGCTTGGCGAGGTAGTCGTCGGCGCCGCGGGACAGGCCGTCGACCTTGTCGGCCAGCGTGCCGCTCGCGGTGAGCATGAGCACCCGCGTGGTGGCGCCGGACGAGACGATCTGGGCGCACAGGTCGTCGCCGCGCATGCCGGGCAGGTCCCGGTCGAGCACCACCACGTCGTACCGGGTGACGCTGGCCTTCTCGTGGCCGGAGTCGCCGTCGTAGGCGACGTCGACCGCCATGCCCTCGCGCCGCAACCCGCGGGCGACGGCGTCGGCCAGCGCCGCCTCGTCCTCCACCACCAGCACCCGCATCAGCGTGGCTCCTCAGAAAGGTCTCGCGGGGTGCGCTCCGGGAGCAGCGCCGCCGCCCACTCCGTGATCCGCCGGGCGACGTCCTGCTCCCCCAGCCCGGCGGCGGCCAGCACGTCGGCCCGGCTGCCGTGGTCGAGGAACTCCTGGGGAATCGCCAGGTCGCGCACGGGCACGTCGCACTCCGCCCTGCGCAAGGCGTCGGCCAGCGCGGAGCCGAAGCCGCCGTGCCTGCCGCCGTCGGCGAGCGCGACCACGAGCCGGTGCTCCCGCGCCATCGCGACGACGGCCTCGGGCACCGGCAGCACCCAGCGCGGGTCGACGACCGTGACCGACACGCCCTGTCGCTCCAGCCGGGCCGCGGTGGCCACGCCCAGCTGCCCGAACGCCCCTGCGCACACGAGGAGCACCTCGGCGCCTGCGCCCTCGTGCAGCACGTCCACCCCGTCGACGCGGCGCACCGCGGGCACCGCGTCGATCACCGCGCCCTTGGGGAACCGGATCGCCGTGGGCCCGTCGTCGACCGCGATCGCCTCGGCCAGCTCCTCCCCCAACGTGGCGGCGTCGCGCGGCGCGGCCACCCGCATGCCCGGCACGATGCCCAGCAGCGAGAGGTCCCACATGCCGTTGTGCGAGGGGCCGTCGTTGCCGGTGACGCCCGCCCGGTCGAGCACGAGCGTGACGGCCTGGCGGTGCAGCGCCACGTCCATCAGCAGCTGGTCGAAGGCCCGGTTGAGGAACGTCGAGTAGACGGCGACCACGGGGTGCAGACCCGCGTAGGCCAGGCCCGCGGCCGAGGTGAACGCGTGCTGCTCGGCGATGCCGACGTCGACGCACCGCTCCGGGAACGCCTCGGCGAACGGCGCGAGCCCGGTGGGCCCGAGCATCGCCGCCGTGATCGCGACGACGTCCTCCCGCACAGCGCCGATCTTGACGAGCTCGTCGGCGAACACGCTGGTCCAGCCGACGCTCGGCGGCCCCGTCGGCAGGCCGGTGACCGGGTCGAAGGCGGCCGGGCTGTGCATCTGCTCGGCGACGTCGTTCTCCGCGGGCGGGTACCCGCGGCCCTTCTGCGTGACGACGTGCACGATCACCGGACCGCCGAAGCCCCGGGCGCGGCGAAGGGCGGACTCGACGGAGGCGACGCTGTGGCCGTCGACCGGCCCGAAGTACTTGATGCCGAGGTCGGAGAACAGCTCCTGGGGCGCGAGCGCGTCCTTCATCCCCGCCTTGACCGCGTGCAGCGCCGCGTAGAGCGGGCCGCCGACCACCGGGGTGCTGTTGAGCGCCTGCTTGCCCTTCTCCAGCACGCGCTCGTAGCCGGGCTGCAGCCGCAGCGACGCCATCCGGTCGGCCACGCCGCCGATGGTCGGGGCGTAGGAGCGGCCGTTGTCGTTGACGACGATGACGAGGTTGCGGTCCTTGGCCGCGGCGATGTTGTTCAGCGCCTCCCAGGCCATGCCGCCGGTGAGCGCGCCGTCGCCGATCACCGCGACGACGTGGCGGCGCTGGCTTGTGAGCGCGTAGCCGCGCGCGATGCCGTCGGCCCAGGACAGCGACGTGGAGGCGTGGCTGTTCTCGACGTGGTCGTGCGGGCTCTCCGCCCGGCTCGGGTAGCCCGACGGGCCGCCGGTGAGCTTGAGCCGCTCCCAGCCGTCGTGCCTGCCGGTGAGCAGCTTGTGCACGTAGGCCTGGTGACCGGTGTCCCAGATCAGGGTGTCGCGGGGCGAATCGAACACGCGGTGGAGGGCGATGGTGAGCTCGACGACACCGAGGTTCGGACCCAGGTGCCCACCGGTGCGCGACACGCACGACACCAGCTCGCGGCGGACCTCGGCGGCCAGCGTGTTCAGCCCGTCGGCATCCAGAAGCCGCAGGTCGGCCGGGTTGCGGACGGAACGGAGGACGGCGCTCACGCCGACCAGCTTACGGAACTGCGTCGGCTCGGCTCGTCGATCGGCGCAAGGCATCGGCCGCGGCGCGCGGCGCGGGCACGCCGACGGCCCCCGCCCCCGCGACGCGCACCTGGTTGCGCCCGCCGCGTTTCGCCGCGTACAGGCAGGCGTCGGCCGCGCGCAGCGCCCGCTCGATGTCCTCCCCCGGCCCGACGCAGGCCGCGCCGACCGACGCCGTCAGCCCGTCGATCACGGCGCCGTCGAGGCCGGGTACCGCGAGCCCGGCGACCTGGCTGCGCAGCCGCTCACCGACGGCGGCCAGCTCGACTCGCCCGGCCCGCCCGCGCGGCAGCCCGCCGACGAGCACCACGAACTCCTCCCCGCCGAACCGCCCGACGAGGTCCTGGCCGCGCACGGCCGACCGCAGCGCGCCCGCGACCGCCGCGAGCACGTCGTCGCCCGCGAGGTGGCCGTGCTGGTCGTTCACGTCCTTGAAGTGGTCGAGGTCGACGATGAGCACGCCCGCCCCGCCGGGCCGCTCGCCCACCGCGCGCTCGGCGCGGGTGCGCCAGGTCGCCGCGTTGAGCAGCCCGGTCTTGCCGTCGAGGCTCGCCGCCTCCTCCAGGTGCCGCACCCGCACGGCCCGGTGCAGCACGAGGATCGGGGGTAGCGCGAGCGCCACGAGGAACGGCGCGCCACCGAGCGCCACGGCGGCGAGCCCGCCCAGGCACAGGGTGGCGACCTCCAGCGCGTTGTCGTCCCAGCGCCCCATGAGCTCCCGTGCGTCGGTGGCGTGCCGCGACAGCCCGATGGCCACCGCGATGAGCACGGTGTTCACCACGACGTAGGCCAGCACCGCGGCGACGACGCCCAACGCTCCGGCCACGTCCGCCGGGTCCGACGGCAGCCCGCCCGCTCCCGTCACGACCTCGTGGGCCGCCGTCGCGGCCAGCACGACGGTCGCGGTCGTGTAGACGTGGCGGTGCAGTGGCACGCCCGAGGGCCGCCACACCCGCTGCCACAGGTGCGCGTAGACCACCACGACGACGGCCGCGGCGAGCGGGGCGGGCAGGAGCAGCGCTCCCGCGAACGTCCACACCGAGCTGAGGTCGAAGTACGAGGACTGCGCGACCCGGCGGCGGGCCCGTTCGATGCCGGTGGCGAGCTCGGTGTGCGCCACCGAGAGGACCGCGAGCAGCGCGGCGAGCCCGATCGCCTGCGGCGGAGGGGCGCCCCCGACCGTGGCAACCGTGCTGATCAAGGGCGCCGCCACGGCGGCCACCTCGACACCGAGCACCCACGCACGCGCCCGCGGCGGCAGATCCACGACCGGGTTCTCCTCACGCTGGCGGTGCTGTACTGCTCTGCGGGCGAGGCTAGTGACGGGCGCGCGACGTGTCAGGGGGACGGCGGTCGCACGTCGGGGTGGTCCTGCGCGACCAGCTCGTCACGGAGTGTCAGCATCCGGGCGCGGCCCATCCGCACCTGGTTGCGGCCCGCCCGCTTCGCCGAGTACAAGGCGGTGTCGGCGATCCGCAGCAATCCGTCGAGGTCAGCCCCTCCGCCGGGGTGCAGCGCGCCGCCGACCGACACCGACAGTCGGCAGATACGCGCAGCGCCGTCCGGTGTCGTGACGTCCACCACCAGCCCGGCGACCCGCTCACGGATCCGTTCCGCGATCACGCCGAGGTCGGTCTCGCCGCCCTCGCGCCGCCCGACGAGCAGGATGACGAACTCCTCGCCGCCGAAGCGCCCGACGAGGTCGCGCTCACGCACCTCCGAACGCAGGGCCGCGGCGACGGCGGCGAGCACTTGATCACCCGCCAGGTGGCCGTAGAGATCGTTGACCGTCTTGAAATGGTCGAGGTCGAGCACGAGCACCGCGTGCGGGACGCCCGTGCCGCCCGCCTGGCGCAGCTGGTGCTGGGCCCGCGCGCCCCAGGTGTGGGCGTTGAGGAGCCCGGTCTTCCCGTCGGTGGCGGCCGCCTCCTCGAGCCTGCCCACGAGCACCGCCCGGTGCAGCACCAGCAGCGGCGGCAGCACGAGGGCCACCAGCCACGGGTTGATGCCGAGCACCAGGCCGACCAGCGCGCCGAGCGCCAGCGTGGCGAGCTCCAGGACGTTGGCGTCGACGTCGCCGAAGAGCGTGGTCGCGTCCCGGGGCGCGGCGACCGTCAGCGCCACCACCGCGGCGATCAGCAGGCTGTTCACCGCGGTGTAGACGAGCAGCGCCGCGGGGATGACGACCGACCCGAGTCCGCCGCCCGACGCGACGACCGCGCTCGCGGCGCCGCAGGCCAGCACGACGGACGCGGTGGAGTACACGTGCTTGTAGAGGGGCGCCCTGGCCTCCCCCGAGCGCAGCCAGCCGTAGCCCTGCACGATCACCGCGACGGCCGCCGCGAACGCGAAGGGGAGGGTGAGCGCCGCGGCGAAGGTCCACACGGAGGTGAGCCCCACGTGGGTGGGGCGGGTGACCATCAGCCGGATGCGCTCGACGCCCACCGCCAGTTCGGTGTGCACCACGCCGAGCACGGCGAGGACGAGGGAGTGTCTGATTGCGGCGGCCGTGGGCGTTGCGTCACCCGTTCGCGTGAGCACGAGGACCAACGCGGCGACCTCGATCGCCAGGACGGTGGCCTGCACGCTGCGCGGCTGCATCCAGAGCGGCCACGAGCGCACCCACCCAGAGTAATACCTACCGCAAGTTCACCATCACTCGGTGGAGTTGCACGCTCATCCGCACGTGCAACAGTGAGTGACGTCTACGCAGCCCTCGGGCGGAGAGGAGGCGGGACGACGATGAACAAAGAGTGGAACGTTTGAACGCCGCCTCAGATCACGACGGTGGCGGCAGCGGCGGCGGCGCGGAGACCAGGATCGACGGCGACCCGACGGGGGCCGCCTCCGCGCCCGCCGCCCCGCCGTCGATCGGCGCTCCCGACCTCGGCACCGCGCCGATACCCACCCGGTTGCGGCCCGCCCGCTTCGCCGCGTAGAGCGCGGTGTCCGCCGCGTGCACGAGGGTGCGCAGGTCGGCGGGGCCGTCGGGGCGCACCGCCGCACCCACCGAGACGCTCAGACCGGCGACGGTGAGCGGGCCGTCGGGTGTCTCGAGGCCCACGGCGAGCGACGCGACCCGCCGCCGGATGCGGTCGGCGACGCTCTGCGCCGAGGTGAGCGCATCCGCCTCGGTGCGACCCGCGCGGGCGGCCAGCAGGATCACGAACTCCTCGCCGCCGAAGCGGCCGACGAGGTCGCCGTCGCGGACCTCGGCCTGCAGCGCATCCGCCACCGCCGCCAGCACCTCGTCGCCCGCGAGGTGGCCGTAAGTGTCGTTGACGTCCTTGAAGTGGTCGAGGTCGAGCACGAGCACCGCCGCCGACCCCGGCGCCCGGCCGGAACGGGTGACCGCGCGCTCGGCCCGCGCGTGCCATGCGGCCGAGTTGAGCAGGCCGGTCTTGGCGTCGATGCTCGCCACCCGCTCCAGGTGCCGCACGAGGACGGCGCGCTGCAGCACGAGCAGCGGCGGCACCGACAGCAGGACCAGCCACGGGTTGACCACCATCACGGCGGCCACGAGCGCGCCGACGCACAGCGTGGCGATCTCCAGGAGGTTCTCGTCGGCCGTGCCGACGGCCTCTGCCGCGCCCGACAGCGGGCCCGCCACGGCCACGGCCCCCGCCACCAGCGCCGTGTTGACGGTGAAGAAGACCAGCAGCCCGGCCGCGAGCACGAGCGCGCCGAACCCGGCGGGCAGGCCCGCGCGCAGCCAGGCCATCACCGCCGAGGCCGCCGCCGTGGCCAGCACGAAGACCGCCGTGGTGTACGCCTGCTTGTACGGCGGAACGCGGGGCCCGACCGAACGCCACCACAGGTGCCCGTGCACGACGACCGCGCACAGCCCGGCCCAGCCCGGCGACAACAGCGCGGCGGCGGCGAAGAACCAAACCGACGCCATGTTGACGTGCAGCTCGCCCGCGACGGTGCTGCGGCGGAGGCGCTCGGCATCGCGGCCGAGCTCGGTGTGCAGAGCCGCCACGACGACGATCAACGCCGCGGTGCGCAGCGCCGCATGCGGGTCGGCCGCGGGCCCGAGGCCCGCGGGGGGCAGCAGCAGCCCGCCGAGCACGAGCAGCACCGCACAGCTCTCCACGGCGAGCAACGCCGTGATCAGCGGGGCGGAGAGGCTCCACAGCTTCCACTGCCGGACACCCGTCCGCGGCGCACTTTGCGACATGCGGATCCTGATCGCGCGGTCCTGACTGGTCGGGGGGTCTGACCAGGCTAGGCCACGGCCTGGGCCCGGCACGACCGATTCGGCGCGGTTTAGGCCGTCTGCCAAGACGGCGCTCCCGCTTACCACGCCGCTAATCCGCCGCTCGGACTAGCCAATTCCACCGATTGCGAAGAGTCACGCACGCGCTCCAGCGAGTTTCTCCAAGCGGCTTTTTTGCGCCCGTTCACGTGTCAGTCTGGCCCGACGTGGGTGGCCTCGGGGGTCCGCACCCGCCCGTTTCCGACGTGCCCATCTGGCCGTTTCTCCTGGAGAGCGGCCCGACACCGAAGGGAGGCGGCAATGCGTGGAAAGGAGTGGACGTGAACAATGAGCGGCGCGAATCACCCCTCGGTCGTGCCCGCCACCGAAGTCAGTAGATCGGCCACATGGGCGATCTCGTTCACCGTACGGACGGAACGACGGCCGTCACGTGCGGCGACTACCCGGGTGATGCCCGCGTAGTCGAGCGGGAACGCGAGGGGTCGGGCGATGCCCAGCAGGTGCGCGAGCCAGGTGTTGATCACTCCGGCGTGCGCCACCACCACGGCGGTCGCCCGACCCTCGTGCGCGGCGACCACCCGTTCGAGCGCGCCGGTGACCCGCGCGGTGAACGCGGGCACGTCGACGTAGGCGGGCAGGAGCCCCGCCCGGATGCGGTCCCACGCGCCCGGGTCGAGCTGCGCCATCTCGTGCACCGGCACGTAGTGCGCCACTTCGGCGTCGTACTCGCGCAGGTCGTCGACCACCGTCGGGGGCACGCCGAGCGCCGCGGCCAACGGCGCGGCGGTGTCCCGGGCCCTGGACATCGGGCTGGTGTAGAGCCCGGCGACGCCACTGTCGGCACCGGCGGCCGAGCCCGCGCCGAGTGCCGCGACGAGCCGGTCGGCCTGCGCCCGACCGTGCGGGGTCAGCGGCGGGTCCGCCTTCCCGCTCGAAGCGCCCCGCACGAGCTCCGGCAGGGCGTGCCGCACGAGGACGAGCTGCACCGCGTCAGGACGGCACGTGCGCGCCGTGCCCGGCGGCGCGCAGCGCGGCCCGAAGGGTGTCGCGGTGGGCGTCTTGTTCGGCGTCATCCACGCTCGGGGCCGCGTTGGCGAAGTCGAACGCCCGCATGTCCCAGGCGGGGAACACGTGCACGTGCAGGTGCGGCACCTCGAACCCGGCGACGATCACCCCCACCCGCGGTGGGTTCCAGATCTCCCGGACGGCCGACCCCACGGCGTGCGCGATCGTCGTGAGGTGGGCCAACAGGCCCGCGTCGGCGTCGACCCACTGGTCGACCTCCGCGCGCGGCACCACGAGCGTGTGCCCGGGGCCCAGCGGGTTGATGGAGAGGAAGGCGACGGCGACGTCATCGGACCAGACGAACCTGCCGGGCAGGTCGCCTTCGATGATCTTTGTGAACACGGTGCTCATCGACCGCGCAGACTAGCCTCCCGATCATGCCTCGCACCATCGCGACGAACACCGATGTCGACCGGGACGCCCTCACCGAGTTCCTCCGCCCCCGCCACCACATGATCCTGCTCACCTGGCGGCGGGACGGCGGCGTGCAGGGCTCGCCGGTCACCGCGGGCGTCGACGACGACGGCCGCATCGTGGTGGCGACCTACCCGGAGCGGGCGAAGGCGGCCAACGTCGCCCGGCGGCCGCGCGCGTCGGTCATCGTGCTGTCGGAGGAGTTCAACGGGCCGTGGGTCCAGGTCGACGGCGACGCGGAGCTGATCACCCTGCCCGACGCCGTGGAGCCGCTCGTCGACTACTTCCGCGCGATCTCCGGCGAGCACTCCGACTGGACGGAGTACCGGCAGGCCATGGTCGACCAGGGCAAGGCGTTGATCCGCATCACGCCCACGCGGTGGGGACCGGTCGCCACCGGGGGGTTCCCGGCCCGGCTGGGTTGACGGCACAGACCGTCGGAGGGCCCCGGTAGATTCACGGGTGGGTGGAGACACCGCCTGCACCGCGACGAAACGAGGGATCTGCCATGCGGCCGTGGCCGGGCCACGCCTACCCGCTGGGCGCCACCTACGACGGTGCGGGCACCAACTTCGCGCTCTTCTCCGAGGTCGCCGAGCGCGTCGAGCTGTGCCTCTTCTCCGCCCGCGGCAAGGAGACCCGGGTCACGCTCACGGAGGTCGACGGGCTCGTCCACCACGGCTACCTGCCGACCGTCGAGCCCGGGCAGCGCTACGGCTTCCGCGTGCACGGGCCCTACGACCCGGCGCGCGGCCTGCGGTGCAACCCGTCGAAGCTGCTCGTCGACCCCTACTCCAAGGCCCTCGACGGGCCCGTCGCGTGGGATGAAGCCGTGTTCGGCTACCCGTTCGGCGATCCGGACGGCCACAGCGACACCGACTCCGCGCGGTACGTCCCGAAGTCGGTCGTGGTCAACCCGTTCTTCGACTGGGGCACCGACCGGTCGCCGCGCATCCCCTACCACGAGGCGGTGATCTACGAGGCGCACGTGCGCGGGCTCACCGTCCGCCACCCCGAGATCCCCGAGGCGCTCCGCGGCACCTACGCGGGCCTGGCGCACCCGGTGATGATCGACCACCTCCGCGGTCTCGGCGTCACCTCGGTCGAGCTGATGCCGGTGCACGAGTTCCTCAACGACCACCACCTCCAGCAGAAGGGCCTGTCCAACTACTGGGGCTACAACACCATCGCCTACCTGGCCCCCCACCACGCCTACGCCGCACAGGGCAGCAGGCCGGGCAGCCAGGTGCAGGAGTTCAAGGCGATGGTGCGCGACCTGCACGGCGCGGGCATCGAGGTGATCCTCGACGTCGTCTACAACCACACCGCCGAGGGCAACCACATGGGCCCCACGCTGTCGATGCGCGGCATCGACAACGCGGCCTACTACCGGCTCGTCGAGGGCGACGAGCGCTACTACATGGACTACACGGGCACGGGCAACTCGCTCAACGTCCGCAACCCGCACACGCTCCAGCTGATCATGGACTCGTTGCGGTACTGGGTCACCGAGATGCACGTCGACGGGTTCCGGTTCGACCTGGCGTCCACGCTCGCTCGGGAGTTCTACGACGTCGACCGGCTGTCGGTGTTCTTCGACCTCGTCCAGCAGGACCCGGTGATCAGCCAGGTCAAGCTGATCGCCGAGCCGTGGGACGTCGGTCCGGGCGGCTACCAGGTCGGCAACTTCCCGCCCCTGTGGAGCGAGTGGAACGGCAAGTACCGCGACACCGTGCGCGACTTCTGGCGCGGCGAGCCGGGCACGCTCGGCGAGTTCGCCTCCCGCATCGTGGGCAGCTCGGACCTCTACCAGCAGGACGGCCGCCGCCCCTACGCGTCGATCAACTTCGTCACCGCGCACGACGGGTTCACGCTGCGCGACCTCGTGAGCTACAACGACAAGCACAACGACGCCAACGGCGAGGGCGGCAACGACGGCGAGAGCCACAACCGCTCGTGGAACTGCGGGGTGGAGGGCCCCACCGACGACGCGGCGGTGCTGGCGCTGCGCGACCGCCAGCAGCGCAACTTCATCACCACGCTCATGCTCTCCCAGGGCGTGCCGATGATGCTGCACGGCGACGAGATGGGCCGCACGCAGGGCGGCAACAACAACGTCTACTGCCAGGACAACGCCACGTCCTGGGTCGACTGGTCGCAGCTTTCGAAGAACGCCGCCCTGGTCGGTTTCACGGCGGGCGTCATCGCGCTGCGCCACGCCCACCCGGTGTTCCGCCGCCGCCGGTTCTTCGCGGGCCGCCCGATCGCGCGGCCGCGTCGCGCCGACGGGCAGAGCCGCTGGTCGAGGCTACCGGACATCGCCTGGTTCCAG
>Ga0207708_10001920_pt1 | contig 15362 bp, 15 predicted proteins | sample KBSK5101metaG_FD_184340 | JGI IMG/M metagenome (GOLD analysis project Ga0207708, IMG submission 184340) | Corn, switchgrass and miscanthus rhizosphere microbial communities from Kellogg Biological Station, Michigan, USA - KBS K5-10-1 metaG... | ecosystem: Host-associated > Plants > Roots >...
GCTGCAGGACCAGCACTGCCGCCTGTTCAGCGACAAGAACAACGCCGCCACCGAGCGCGACTTGCGTGGCGGCTGGTACGACGCCGGCGATCTCAACAAGTACACCAGCTGGACGGCGGGCTACGTCGAGACGCTGCTGCGCGCATACGCCGAGAACCCGACCATCTGGACCGACGACTTCAACATTCCCGAGTCCGGCAACGGGATCCCGGACGTGCTCGACGAGGCGAAGTGGGGGCTCGACTTTCTGGTGCGGATGCAGAGCAGCGACGGCTCGGTGCTCAGCATCGTGGGCGAGCCCGCCGCCAGCCCGCCCTCCTCCGCCACGGGCCAGAGCCTGTACGGGCCCGCGAACACGTCGGCGACGCTGGCGACCGCCGCCGCGTTCGCCGCCGCCGCGCGCATCCTCAAGCTGCCGAACAACCAAACGCTGAACACCGCGGCCGCCGACCTGCTGTCGCGCGCGCGGAACGCGTGGACATGGGCGGTGGCGAACCCGAACGTGCAGTTCAGGAACAACGACGGCGCGTCGGCGGGGCTGGGCGCGGGCCAGCAGGAGACGGACGACTACGGGCGGCTCGTCTACAAGCTGGACGCGGCCGCGCAGCTCTTCGCCGCGACGGGCGACGCGGCATACAGGACCTCCTTCGACGGCGCCTACAACCAGCTTCACCTGATCACGTACGGCAACTACGTGTCGCCGTGGGACGTGTCCGGACAGGACGCGGCGCTGGACTACGCGGACGCAGCGGGCGCGACGGCCGCGACGGTTACCGCCATCCGCAACGCGTACCTCGCGGGCGCGAAGGGCAGCGGCAACCTGGGCGCGATCACAGGCAACCGGGATCCGTACCTGGCATGGATGCAGGACTACGTCTGGGGATCGAACTCGACGAAGTCGAACGTCGGCAACGTGTTCGCGGGCGTGGTGAGTCACAAGCTGGAGGCGCCGTCGAACGCGGAGATGACGCGGGCGGCGTCGCGCTACATCCACTACGTCCACGGCACCAACCCGCTGTCGCTCGTCTACCTGACGAACATGTACGCGCATGGCGCCGAGAACTGCGCCAACGAGATGTTCCATTCGTGGTTCTCCGACGGCAGCGCGGCGTGGGATCGCGCCGGCACGTCGACGTACGGGCCGCCGCCCGGTTACCTGACGGGCGGGGCGAACCCGGGCTACGACTGGGACGGCTGCTGCCCGTCCAGCTGCAGCGGCGGCGCCGCGAACAATGCCATCTGCACGTCGATGACGATCTCGCCGCCCAAGGGGCAGCCCGCGCAGAAGGCGTACAAGGATTTCAACACCGGGTGGCCGCTGAATTCGTGGAGCGTCACCGAGCCCTCCGACGGGTATCAGGTGGCGTACATCCGTTTGCTGTCGAAGTTCGTGCGGTGATCAGAAGCGGCCGGTGAGCCAGGCGCCGTAGCCCGTCGACCCGACGGGGCCGGGGACCAGCGTCGCCTGCGCGGCTTCGGTGCGAATCAGGAGGTCGCGGCCGACGAAGTCCCGCCACGCCATGATCGCGCCGGTGGCCTGGACGATGGCGTCGGCGATGAAGAAGGCCGCGATGAGCTCGTCGAACTCGACACAGGGAACGTCGGGGTTATTGGGGTCAGGGCAGTCGCCTTTTGTCTTCGCGGGGATCGCGAGGAGCGGACCGAGAATCGGAACCACGTAGAGAGGCGTGCCGTCGCGAGAGTCGTACCAGGCCGCCGCGGCCGTCGGAATGTACGTGAGGCCGAAGAGGACCAAGCCGGAAATGACCAGCCCGTATCGCGTTCGATGCTCGATGTGGTAGCCGGGCGGAATCGGCTTGCTGGGCTCGTACACCATCCGCTTGGGGAGGACCGGACCGTCGGCACGCGCGACGACCGTCGAACCGGCGAAGACGACGAGGACAATCAGCATCAACGTTCGGCGAATCACGCCGGGCACCTCAAGCAACCATCATGCCCCTTGAATTCGCGCCTGGCGAAGCGGCCCGGGTCCGCGCACCTGTCAAACTTTAGACACGTCGCCGGTACGTGATCGCGAGATCGTCGTGCCAGTTGACGTCGTCGCGGCACAGCTGCCAGACGCCGGCGATGGTGTTGCCGCCGTCCGCAAGCGTGCCGGAAAAGCGCTGCGAGAATCCCGGGGCGTCGCGCCAGATCCGCCAGGCTGCATCGTCGATGCTCACGTCGTAGACACGCGAGACGCCCCGAGAATCGAAGTAATGCATGGTCAGCCCCGGCTGGTGATCGGACGCCACGGCCGCCCCCGGCGCGCCGCCGGCGCGATCCCGATCGGCGAACCCGATGATCGAGATCGAATCGGGAAAGTCGGGATGATCGGTGCGGGCGCGGTGGATCAGGAAGCGCTCGCCCTCCAGCCATTCGACGGCGACGTCGCCGCGCACGACGGCGCCCGGGAACGCGGGATGCGTGGCTTCCGTCGTCCAGGTCCCGACGAGCTTGTCGAGCGCTGTCAGCGCGGGTTCGCGTTCGGACGTCATCGGCGCTCCTCCCGCCCACAGTCTAGACGCCCGATTGGCACGAGGGCATGATTCCTGTTGGCGTGGTGACGGGTGCGGCATGCGTAAGACGTCTTTGATCCTGCTGGCGACGTTGTTGGGCGCGCTGGGCTGCTCGGCGAAGCGCCCGCTCGCCGGCGATGCCGGTCCTGCCGCGGGCACCGCCGGCGGAACCACCGGGGCAGGAGCCGCCGGCGCCGGTGGAAACGCAGGGATGGCCGGCAACGCGAGCGGCGGATCGACGGGCGCAGTTCCCGGCGGAACCGGTGGCGGTGGCGGAACCTCCGGCACCATCGGAGGCAGTGGCGGAACCGCCGGTAGCGGCGGCGGAACCGCCGGCACCACCGGAGGCAACGGCGGAACCGGTGGCGGTGGCGGAACCGGTGGCGGCGGCACCGCCGGCGCGCCAGGTGGAACCGGTGGCAGCGGCGGAACCTCCGGCACCGCCGGCACTCCAGGTGGAACCGGTGGCAGCGGCGGAACCTCCGGCACCGCCGGCGCTCCAGGCGGAACCGGTGGCAACGGACCGATCGGTGGGACAGGCGGTGCGGGCGGTAGCGGGATGGCGCAACCGCGGTTCCTCTTCATCGGCCCGATGGACCCGACGGGGTCGCTGCAACCTCGGCGCCAGTACTATGTCACGCTCACCGGTGTCAGCGACGATGGGTCGGCGCTGGTCGGAACGTCGACGTTCTACGACACGGCCACCAACGGCGGCGTCAACTTCTACTGGTCGCAGGCCTCCGGGGTCGTCACGCTCGTTCCGCCTGCAACGCCGGCTCGCACGATCAGCTTGGCGCCCAAAGTGACCCCGGATGGCTTCACCGTGTTCGGCTTCTACGACGGCGGCGCCTATCGGTGGACGCGACAGGCCGGGTATCAGTTCTTCGCCGTGCGCTGGCCCAGCGCCGACCGCACGTTCAGCCGCGACGGCACGGTGGTATGGGGCCGAAGTTTCCGGTGGCGGCTCAGCGACGGTCTCGTCGGCTTTGACTTGCTGCCGGCGTGGCCGAGGGACGGGTACTATCTGGACCCGCAGCCGTTCGATTGCGGCTGTGGCCGCTATTCGCCTTTCAGCGACGACGGCAACGTCGTCGCCGGCTCCCTTCCGGCGAGCAGCGCGCCCGGACCTCAACTGGTTCAGGGATTCATCTGGTCAGATCCCAGCACACTCGACGGCCTTGCGCCGATGTCGGGCACGTCCGCCTGCTGGGTCAGTGCGCTGTCACGCGATGGCACGACAGCTTTCGGCGGTTGCGCCCAGGATCCATACAGCACGCGGACCGCCTTCCGCTGGACCGCTGCAACCGGGATGGTCCCGATTGGCCCGACGGGCGACGACGTCTACTACACCGACACGACCCGGGACGGACGGATCGCCATGGGCCGCAACGGCGTGAACACGTTCTCCCGCTGGACGGCGGACGCGGGCGCTGTCCAGCTGCAGCCATCGTCGAACACGTTCGATCCGGCGCGTTACTCGCTGGCGATGACGGCGGGCAGCCTCGGCGACGACGGCACGTCCATTTACGGCCGCGCCGTCAGAACGGATTTCCAGCCGGGGTTCGAGGAGGAAAGACCCGAAGACGCCTTCCGCTGGAGCGTCGCCGAGGGCTTCGTCCGACTGGGCCCGCAGCCCGGACACGACATCAGCACCGTCACGGCAGCCGCTCCAGACGGCTCGGTACAGGTCGGCATCAGCCGCAGCCGGCGTGGCCCCAGCCTCGCGTTCCTTCCCCAGAGCCTGGTCCTTTGGGATTGCAAGGGCGTCAGGGACATCGTCGCGGAGCTGACCGCCGCCGGTGTCGACCTGCAAGGGAACAACGGCCTCAGCGACGTGGTCCGCGTCTGGTCGGGCGCGAGCATCATGATCGTCGGTTACGGCGTGGTCGGCGGCGTCGCCGGTCTGTTCATCGCGTGGCTGCCTCGGCGATGCTGAGGTGATCAGCGTTAAATGACGGGCGCCGGCGCTACGGGACCCAGCCGGGCAACTCCGAAGCCTGGCGGATCCAGCTGGCCAGCAGCTTCTCGTCCTGCGGGTCGTCCTCGCGGATGTCGAGGTAGCGCACTTCCTTGTGCTTGGACAGGCCGGGCAGCGGCGGGCGCAGCGACGTGCCGCGGAAGAACGTCACCTTGATGTAGTTCGTGAAGCAATGAAAGCTGAGGAACCAGCCCTGGCTTTCGACGTCCCCCGCGCCGTAAAAGGGCGAGTTCCACTTCACGGCCTTGCGCACACCAGGGACGGTGCGCGCGATCAGCGCGTCCAGGCGGCGCCCGACGTCGCGTTTCCAGCCCGGGATGGCCGCGATGTACGCGCGCACGGGCGCCGCACCGTCCGCCTTCGCGATCTGGGGATTGCCGCCCGCGAGCAGCGGGGGCTTTTTCTTGGCCGCCGTTTTCCGTTTCACGGTGAGGTCTCCATGGTCGTTTCCTCCGTGTGATCAGGCGAGCGCCGGCGCTCGCTGCACGCGGCGGAAGAAGTAGTACGAAAGGGCCCCGAGCAGAGCGGTGCCGGCGGCCCAGCCCCACGCCTGCGCGCCGTCGCCCACCGCGAAATGCGCGATGAGCGCGGAGCCGAGGTCGATGGCGAAGCCGGCGTATGCCCATTCCTTCAGCCGCGGCGGCAGCGGCGCGAGCAGCACCGCGATGCCGAGCAGCTTGGCCCACGAGTTCTCCAACCTGAAATAGGCGGGGAAGCCGAGGTGCGTGAACGCCGCTGCCACCTGCGGCAGCCGCAGCTGCGCGTAGGCGGTGAAGGCGATCTCCAGGCAGAAGAGCGCGGTGATGATCCAGAAACCGACGACTGCTTTTCTCGAGCGCGACATGTTCATTCCTCCTTGCGCGGTTACCACTTGGGCAGCTCGACGCCGAACAGCTTCGCGTACTCGGCGTTCAACCGCTGCCAGCCCTCGAACTTCATCACCTCCATCCCGGCCATGCGGCCGATGGCGTCGCCGCCCAGCAGGTGATCCATCACGTCGATGCAGATGTGCCAGCCGGCCGCGCCCATCGAGATGAAGCCGCGGTTGATGCTGGCCCACAACGTCAGGCGCGTGCCGCCGCTGGCGGCTTCCAGCTGCCACCGGACGTCGCCGCCGCCCCAGTTGTACTCGAGCAGGTTGGGCGCCTCGGCGCGCGTGATTGTCGTTTCGGTGACGTTCGGCGAGGGCGCGCCCACCGTCGTGAGCTTCACGGTCGCGCCGGTGGCACCCATGGCGCGGTCGGCGTCGAACGGCGCCCACTCGCGCAGCTGCCCCGGCTCGGTCAGCGCCGCCCAGACCTTCTCCGGCGCGTGGCGCATCTGCCGGGTGAGGACCAGCGTCCAGTTGCGTCCTTCTTCCTTGCGGACCTCCGCGCTGGCCGGGCCCGGTGTGTACTGTTCGCGATTTGTCATCGTTGCCTCCTTTTCTGTCTATCCACCCTTGCCACCCTTCGCTTCTTTCGGCTCGCCCGCGCGGACTCCTCCATGCGGTCGAGGTGGCGTTCGAGCGCATCCACGTGCGCAGACCAGAACCGGCGGAACTGCGCCAGCCAGTCATCGATCTCCTGCAGCGGTTTAGGCGTCAGCCGGTAGACGCGGCGCTGCTCGTCGACCGTGGCTTCCACGAACCCGGCCTCGCGCAGCACGCGCAGGTGCTTCGAGACCGCGGGCTGCGCCATTCCCAGGTGCCGCTCGATCTCCCCCGCGGTCTGCTCGGACGAGACCAGCAGGCTGAGGATCGCGCGTCGGCTCGGCTCGGCGACGATGGCAAAGGCAGATTCCATACCCCTCTATATGCCCCACAGGGCATATGCCTATCAAGGCATATAATGGAGCCGACGTGCAAGCTCTCCGTCTTTCTCAAGCACGTGCGGCTGAAGCGGCGCTGACACGGTAGGTTTGCCGTATGGCCAGATTGCAGGACCTCCTGGGGATCGAGCTTCCGATCATCCAGGCGCCGATGGCCGGCGTGCAGGGCAGCGCGCTGGCCGTGGCGGTCTCGAACGCGGGCGGCCTCGGGTCGTTGCCCTGCGCGCTGCTGGAGGTCGATGCGATGCGCGCGGAGCTGGCGGCGATCCGGGCGCGCACGACGAAACCGTTCAACGTGAACTTCTTCTGTCACGCGCCGGCCGATCCTGACCCCGAACGGGAAGCGGCCTGGCGGGCGGCGCTGGCCCCGTACTTCGCGGAATACGGGATCGACGCGGCCTCGATCCCGTTGGGACCCAAGCGATCGCCGTTCAACGCCGAGGCGGCCGACGCCCTGGCCGACTTCAAACCCGCGGTGGTGAGCTTTCACTTCGGTCTGCCCGCCGCGGATCTTCTGGCGCGCGTGCGCGCCTGGGGCGCGAAGGTCCTGTCGTCCGCCACGACGGTGGACGAAGCGCGCTGGCTGGAGGCGCGCGGCGTCGACGCGATCATCGCGCAAGGGAGCGAGGCCGGCGGGCATCGCGGCATGTTCCTGTCCGACGACGTCGCCACGCAGATCGGCACGCTGGCGCTGGTGCCGCAGATCGCCCGCGCCGTGAAGGTGCCGGTGATCGCCGCGGGCGGGATCGCGGATGCGGGCGGCGTCGCCGCCGCGCGCGCGCTGGGCGCCGACGGCGTCCAGGTCGGGACGGCGTACCTGCTCGCCCCCGAAGCCAGCACCAGCGCCGTCCATCGCGCCGTGCTGAAGACCGACGCCGCGCGCGTCACCGCGCTGACCAACGTCTTCACCGGCCGTCCCGCGCGCGCCGTCGTGAACCGCCTGGTGCGCGAGCTCGGCCCGATGAACCGCGCCGCGCCCGCGTTTCCCCTGCCCGCCTCCGCGATCGCCACTCTCCGCGCCGCCGCCGAGAGCAAGGACAACGCCGACTTCTCACCGCTGTGGGCGGGTCAAAACACCAGCGGCTGCCGCGAGGCCCCCGCCGCCACCATCACCCGCGACCTCGCCGGCGGCTGATCTCCGCGCTAGCGCGCGCCGATGTGGGCGACGCGCTGGGCGAGCGGGCTGTGCGGGTACTCGGCGAGGAAGGCGCGCGCGAGCGAACGCGCGCGCGCGTGGTCGCCGCTGCGATCGATCGCCTCGATCCGCATCGCGAGCGCCTCGGGCAGCAGCATCCCGTGCGGATGGCGCGCGCGGTAACGTTCGAGCAACGTCAGCGCGTGGTCGGGCGCTCCGGCGGCCAGCGCGGCGCGCGCGCCGTCGATCAGCGCGATCTCGTCGCGCAGCGCGCCCGGCCCCGCAGCACCGGCCGGACGCTCGGCGGCGGGCGCGATCGCCGCCGTCGGCGGCGCAGGCCCACGCTCCTCGTGCGGCGACGCGGCGTGCTCGACGACCGGCGGCGGCTCGACGGCGGGTGGCGCAGCGATCGGCGGCGGAGACGACGGCCGCGACAGGAGCAGCACGAGGCCGACCGCTCCGCCCACGCCCAGCGCCGACAGCGCCGCGATCTTCAGCCCCGACAGGCCCGGCTTCGCGGCAGCGGCGGCGTTCGACGACGGGGCGGCGAGCGGGGCGGGCGCACCGATGCCCAGCGCGCGTTCGATCCGCGACACCACCTCGGGTGGCGGCTCCTCCGCCCGCGCGGCGGAGAGCCAGCGCTGCTCGAATTCACTCAGGTCGTTCATGCCTCCCCCTGCTCGCGCCGGATGCGCAGCTCCACGCGCCGGGCCGCCTCGCGGAACGCCTCGCGCGCGAACCGCAGACGCGACGCGACCGTTCCCCGGGGCACGCCCAGCAGCTCCGCGATCTCGAACGACGAGAACTCCGCGATCTCGTGCAGCACGAACACCTCGACAAGCGGGTCATCGACCCGCGACAGGATCTTGCCGATCATGTCCAGCGCCGACCCGCGATCGTCCAGCGTCGCCACGTGCTCGTCGAGGACGTCGACGTCCTCCGTCAGCTCCCAGCGCGCCCGCGTCCGGTGCGCCGCCTGCGCGACGTGAAGCGCGGTGCCGATCAGGAAGGCGCGCTCCTTTCCGACCGCGATGTCGGCCAGGCGCTGCGCGGCGACCAGGAAGACCTCCTGCGTGGCATCGGCGGCGACGTCGGGCGCCAAGCCGCGGCAGCGCAACATCCGCCAGACCACGCCTCGATGCGCCTTGAACATCTGTTCGAGGCGGCCGTGATCGCTGGCGAGTGGCGGAGCGCGGTCCACAGGGGGAGCCGCTATCGCAGCGTGTCGGAGCATCGATTGGTTCGCCCGTCGGGTGATGCAGGGCTGCGGGCTGATTGATCACGGAAACGTCACGGCGGCGCCCAGACCGAAGAAAACGACGATCGGGGGGACGTCGTAGAAGACGTTGGATTGGAAGGCGAACTGGTCGCGGATCAGCGCGACCTGCGGCTCGACCGTCGCGGCGATTTCGACGCGCGGGTGCGGCGACACCGACACCAGCGCCGCCGCTCCCACCCCGGCGAACGGCCGGGACTGCGGGCGGGGAACGAGGACGCCCGTCGCCTCGACGGCGATCCGGCCCGCCGTTCCGCTGGCGCACAGCCGCGCGCGGGCGACAACGGGACCGACACGCAGCGGACATACATGAACAGTCGCCACATCCAGCGCGAAGTCGGCGCCGCCGTCGGCGGACGACCACCCTCCGCGCGCGTGGTGAGCGGCGACGAGCTGCACCTTCAACGCAAACGCCGACGCCGTATCGCGCTCCCAGCCGGCGACCAGCGCCACGCCCGGCATCAGTGACGGGGCGGGTCCGGAGGCGACGCGAAACGCGGCGCCGACGTCCAGGCGGTGAACGGGCGGCGGCGAGGGCGGTTCGGCGGGCGGCGGCGCGACGGTCGACTGGACGACCACCGGCGCAGGTGGCGGCGGTGGCTCCGGCGGCGGCGGCGGCGGCGCTGGTGGCGTGTCATCGGCGCGCGGCGCGGGCGGAGGTGGCGCGGACTTTTCGGCGGGCGGCTCGGGCGGCGGCCGATCGCGCGTCGGCGACGCAGGCGGGGCCGGTTCGTTCCGGGGCGGACTGGCCGGGCGCGCCGGCGGGGCCGCGGGCGGCTGGCGCGCGGCGGCGGCGGGATCCAGCGCCAGCACGACGACCAGCGCGACGGCGTCGGCGATCTCGGCGCACGTCGGCGCGCTGAGATGGCGCTCGGAGCGCGAGCCGTCCGGCCAGACGATCGACAGCGTCGCGGCGAGCGCGCGCGGCGTCGCCGCATCGATCGCCACGCGCAGCGCCGGTCCGGCCGCGCCGTCGTCGAAACGGATCCGCGCCGAGCGGCGCGCGACCAGCTTCACCACCTCCGCCCGGCCGGCGCAGTCCGGCGACCCGGTCACCGCCAGCGATGCCATGACGGGAGGTTCGGAGGTCGCGGCCGCGCGCGCTCGTGCCGACGAGACCGCCAGCAAAGACACGAGCGTCACGACCGCGCGGCGCGCCTGCGTAGCTGACAACGAACGGCGATGCTAGCATCGCCGGGAGGCGCGCGGTGAGGTCTCACAGCTTGTTTCTCGGCATCGCCTGCGCGATCGCCGCCGGCTGCGGCGGCACCGTGGTCGACATCGGCGATCCGAAACCCCCGCCCTATCGGTTCGATGCGCCGCGGCTGCTGGCCGAGCTGGACGCCACGACGTACTCCAACCAGAACCCGACGCTGACCGGCGACCTGCTGGACATCTACTTCACTTCGAACCGGGGCGACACCGCAGCGGACGTCTGGACCGCGCACCGGGCGTCGCGCAGCGATCCCTTCGATCCACCCACGCTGGTCGCGGAGGTCAGCTCACCGCTGTACGAGACCAGCCCCGCGATCTCCGTCGACGGGCTGTCGCTGTACGTCGGATCGGATCGGGACGGCACCACAGGCGGACTGGACATCTGGGCCGCGACGCGGTCGGACCGGAACGCGCCCTGGTCGGCGCTCGAGAACCTGACCGCGCTCAACTCCACCATGAACGACATCCCGCGCCCGCCCGGCCAGCACGGCCTGGTGATGCCGATGGCGTCGGAGCGCGACGTCACCGGCGGCTACCGGACGTTTCTGGCTGTGCGCCCCGACATCAACCAGCCGTTCGACGCGATGGTACTCGTCGCCGGGTTGGTCGGCGGGGACATCCTGGCCGATGCCTTCCTGAGCGACGACGGATTGACGATGTTCTATGCGGCGGCGGCGGGCGGCGCGAAGCCCGATATGTACGTGGCCTGGCGAGCGTCGACGGCGGACCGGTTCTCGCTGCCGACGCCGCTCACCGATCTCAACACCGCCGCCGACGAACGCGATCCGTGGCTCAGCCCCGACGGCACGCTGTTCTACTTCACCTCCGACCGCGGCAACGGCGTGCTGCAGATCTACGAAGCGACGGCTCGTCGTACGCCCTAGTTACCCAGCTCGGCGCGCGGACCGGCGCAGCGCCGCACCAGCGCTTCAGCGTCGGCCGCGCTGTCCAGCTTGTAGCTGTAGAACGTGCCCGGATCGAAGAACGAGAACGTGGTTCCCGTCGACTCTCGCATGCCGGTGGTGTTGCGATAGACGTTGCCCGTCGCGACCAGCGTGCCGGTGTCGTAGTAGTGCGGGTCGTTGACGTTCACGAACGTGCTGTTCTGCAGCACCATGTTGGTCCCGCCGCGCGCGTAGTTGCCGTAGCTCGTGCAGTTCTCCAGCAAGTTGTTGTAGAGGTGCGCGCGCAACACGTTGTCGGTGCTGGGGTTGCGCTGGGTCGTGTCGTGGATCCAGTTGTGGTGGATCGTCATCTGCGCCGTCACGTTGTCCGTCCAGCCGATACCGAACGCCTTGTTGTGGTCCTCGAGGATGTTCCACGACACGGTCAGGTTGGTCGTGTCCATGCGGCTGTCGATCATGCCGTCGCCCAGATGGTGGAAGTGGACGTGATCGATCCAGACGTGATTGGCCGTGTCCATCTGGACGCCGTCGCGATCGCCGCCGTTGTCGCCGCCCTCGTCGTACTGCCCCTCGATGTAGCTGTCGCGGATGGTGAGGTTGCGAATGATGACGTTGTGCACGCCGTTCGCGAGGAAGAACCCGCCGAACACGATCTCCGCGCTGGCACCGGCGCCGATGATGGTCTTGTCGGACGCGACACGGATCTCCTCGAACGGGCTGAACGTCAGCGTGCCCTGGACACGGCAGACGCGCGGGCCCGTCGCCGTCGCGCAGGTTCGCAGCTCGGCTTGTGTGCGGACCGTCGTCGGCGCCGTCGTGCCCCCGCCGGTCGTGCCGCCGGACAGCGTCGCGAAACCGATCAGGTCGATCGGACAGCCGTCGCTCGTGCCCGTGCCGCCGGTGCCGGTGCCACCGGTGCCCGCAGCGCCGCCGCCGGTGCCGGCCGCGGACGTTCCGCCGCGACCCGCGGTGCCCGTCGTGCCGCCGGCCCCCGCGCTGGACGTGCCGCCCGCGCCGCCGCGACCCGCTGCCCCCGTCGTACCGCCAGCCCCGGCGCTGGACGCACCGCCCGCGCCGCCGGTTCCGGCCGTGCCGGTCATACCGGCCGCACCGGTTGTGCCGCCGCGCTCGCCGGAACCGCCGTCGCCTCCAGTCGACGTTGATCCGCCCGTCCCACCCGCTCCCGTTGTTCCGCCGTGCCCGGTTGCGCCCGCCGTGTCGGTGGTTCCACCCGTTCCCGTCGATCCACTCGTGCCGCTGCTGCCACTCGTGCCGCTGCTGCCACTCGTGCCGCTGCTGCCACTGCTGCCACTACTGCCGCCCTTCCCCGCCGCGTCCGTCGACCCGATGTCGTTGGAGCCACAGGCCCCGAGGCCCACCAGCGTCGCGAGCACCAGCGTCATCCTGCGCATCGCCGGTCATGTCGCGGTCCGCCGTGGGGTGATCAAGGAATTTCACCTGATCAATCGAACGGCGGTCCCGCATGAACAACCGCTATGCCTATCAAGCGAGTTCTGTTCGTGGCGGCGCTGGCACTTCCCCTCGCGTGCGCCGAGCCGGCGGGCGACACCCCGGACGCGAGCGGCGGCGGCGGAACGGCCGGCGCAGGAACGGCCGGAACGACGGGCGCCGCGGGCGCGGGCGGCGGATCGGGCGCGACCGGTGGCTCTGCCGGTTCGGCGATGCAGGGCGACGCGGGCACGTCGGGCGGCGCGGGCGCGGGTGGCAGCAGTGGAACGACGGGCGCGGCCGGACGCGGCGGCGCGGACGCCGGCGGCACCGGCGGTTCCGGCGAGCGCGGCGGCACGACCGGTACGGCCGGCACGACCGGACGAGGCGGAACGACGGGCGCCGCTGGCACCGGCGGCGCGGCCGGAACGGGCGGCGCGGCAGGCGGGCGCGGCGGCACCACCGGCACGGCCGGAACCACCGGGCGAGGCGGTACGACGGGCGCGGCTGGAACCGGCGGCGCGGCCGGGCGCGGCGGGACGACGGGCAGCGCCGGCACCACCGGCACCGCCGGAACCGGCGGCGGCACGAGCGCGCTGTGTCCGTCCGGCATCACGCAGACGATCACCGTCGCGAAGGACGGCAGCGGTCAGTTCACCACCGTGCAGGCGGCGGTGAATTCGATCGCCAGCGGCAGCAGCACGCGCATCCGCATCGACATCAAGGCGGGCACGTACACGGAGAAGCTGACCATCGCCAGCCGCACCAACCTGTGCCTGGTCGGCGCCGGCAACACGTCCACGATCCTCAGCTACGGCGACAGCAGCGCGACGGTGGGCAGCACCAGCGGCAGCGCCAGCGTGCTGATCAGCGCCAACGATTTCTCCGCCGCGAACCTCACCATCCAGAACACCTACGGCAGCGGCTCGCAGGCGGTCGCGCTGCGCACGACGGGCCAGCGCCAGCAGTTCCTGAACTGCCGCTTCGTCGGCTACCAGGACACGCTGTACACGCACCAGGGCTCGCAGTACTTCCGCAACTGTTACGTGCAGGGCAACACCGACTACGTGTTCGGCGGCGCCACCGCCGTCCTGGAAAACTGCGAGGTCCGCAACGTCGAGGGCGGCAGCGCGACCTCCGCGCCGAACACGGACATCGGCGCCGCGTACGGCATCGTGTTCCTGGGCGGCAAGTTCACCGCCGCCTCGGGCGTGAAGGCGAACTCGGTCGGCCTGGGCCGGCCCTGGGGCGCGGACGGCGCCGCGGCGTTCATTCGCGCGGACCTGGGCGCGCACATCATCGCCGCCGGCTTCGTGCCGATGTCCAGCAACCAGCCCGAGAACGCCCGCTTCCACGAGTACCAGAGCACGGGCGCCGGCGCGAACGCCTCCGCGCGCTCGTCGTACCAGCTCTCCGCCAGCCAGGCCGCGTCGTACACCGTCGCGACCGTGCTGTCCGGCTGGACGCCCAGCTACAGCCAGTGAGAGATCGCTAGAGCCACCACCCGATCCCGATCCGGCCCTGCGGAAAGATCCTCCCCGCCGGAATGTCGTTCCCGACCTCGCTGAAGTCGTAGTGGTAGCCCTTGAGCGGCATCGTCGCGCCGAGCGTCCCCTGGACCGAGAGGCCCGAGCGCGTCCGACATTCGAACCCGGGCACGTCGAGGTTCAGCCAGGGAAGGTAGTCTGGATTCATGCCGTGACCTTCCATGGCCGCCTGGCTGCTGCCGATCGCCACCGACGGTCCGAAGCCGATCGTGAACGCGCATCGCCACGACCAGCCCAGCGCGATCTTCGGCATGAACGAGAACTGCCAGCCCGTGTACCCCCACCCCATGCCGCCCTCGAACCGCAGCCAGCGCACAGGCGAGTACTGATAATCGAGGCCGGCGATACCGACAGCGGAGCCGAACCCGATGTCGCCACCGATGCGGTGGTCCTGCACCGGCGCGTCGTCCTCGGCGGCAGCGCTTCGCGCGCTGACGAGAAGCACCAGCAGCAAGCCAACAACGCCCGTCCGTCGCATCCGAACCACCACCGTACATCGGGTTTTCACGACGGCTGCTGAAGCGTGCCGCGCAAGTTCTGCGCGGTTCCATGGCCGGCAATGCCGCGCGCACGTGTCCTTCTTCTGGCGCCGAAAATGCACCACCAAACATCGAAGGAGGCGACGAACGATGCTCAACCAGCGCCAGCGAATATGGCAGCGGGTGATCCTTCTGATCGTGCTCGGCTACGAAGGGCTGGGCGGGCTCGCGGGCGGCGGCCTGCTGATCGCGAAGCCCGACGGCAGCCTCATGGAGATGCCGGTCGCGCTGATGCACGGCACGTTCAGCGATTTTCTGATCCCCGGCATCATCCTGCTCGGCCTGGGCGCGCTGAACGTGGTGGCGTTCATCGACGTCCTCCGCCGGCGGCGCACCGCCTGGCTGACGGCCGGCCTGGCGCTGGGTGGCCTCGCCGTCTGGTTCCTGGTCGAGATCATCGTCATCCGCGAGCTCCACTGGCTGCACGTGATGTGGGGCTTCCCGGTCATGCTGGGCATCGCGGCGGCGATCCCGCTGGTGCCGCTGCCGTCGGCGGCGATGCGGGACATCTTCCTGGTCTGCGGCGTCGCGTCCTCTCTGCTCTACGTCGCCATGAACATCATCGTGCCCGCGCAGTCGCCGGGCTACAGCGCCGCTTCGCAGGTCGTGAGCGAGCTGTCCGCCGTCGGCGCGCCCGCGCGCCCGCTCTGGGTGGTGCTGGGCCTCTTTTACACCGTGCTGGTGACAGCGTTCGGCTGGGGCGTGCGGATCGCCGCCGGAGACGACCGCCGCTTGCGCATCGCCGGCGTTCTGATCGCCATCTACGGCGCGCTTGGCATCGTCTGGGTGTTCGCGCCGATGCACCAGCGCGAGGTGCTGGCCGCCGGCGGGGGAACCGCCGTCGACATCGTGCACAACACGCTGGGCGGCGTGACGGAGGTGATCTACCTGGCGGCGCTGGCGCTGGCCGCGTCCGCCCTCGGTACGGCGTTTCGCCTGTACTCGATCACGACCTTCGTCATCCTGCTCTCGTTCGGTGTCCAGATGGTC
>Ga0207708_10001921_pt1 | contig 15349 bp, 9 predicted proteins | sample KBSK5101metaG_FD_184340 | JGI IMG/M metagenome (GOLD analysis project Ga0207708, IMG submission 184340) | Corn, switchgrass and miscanthus rhizosphere microbial communities from Kellogg Biological Station, Michigan, USA - KBS K5-10-1 metaG... | ecosystem: Host-associated > Plants > Roots >...
CGGCCTGCGGCAGCACCTTGATGCCGTCGATCCGGTCGTAGACCATCAGCGCCGCCGGCTTGACGCTGCCGGCAATCGACAGGTCGCGCGGGCCAATCGGCGCGTTGGCCGCGACGTCGACCTCCAGTTGAATCTCCTCGGGCTTCGCGCTGACGACGCGGGCGATCCGGACGCCCTGGCCCAGACCGATGTCTTCGGCCCTGACGCTGGCCGGCAGGTTGGCGCCGTAGATCTTCAGCGGCCGCGCGTTCGACCCGGTCTTGAGCGCCGGCAGGTCGGGACCGAACACGAGCGGCTCCGAGCCGAGGCGAACCATCTTCACGTCGATGCCGGTCTCGTCGTACGCGCCGGAGAACCAGCGGCCCGACATCTCCCGCCAGTCGCGCTCGACGATCATCGACTCGCGCCAGACGTTGTCGCTGCCGGCGGCGCCGCTGCGCCCGCGCCACTGGAAGCCGGTGTAGACGACCGCCTTGCCGGTGCGGCTGATGGTCTCGCCGGTTCGCGCGAGGATGTAGCGCGTCTCGACGTTGAAGTTGTCGGGCGCGGCCGGGTCGGCGGTGATGACGACCTGGCCGACGACCGGGCCCTTGCCGGCCTGGTAGCCGGAGACGGCCCAGCGGCCGGCGAGCTTCGCCGGCTGCATCGCCGCCGACCACGACGCCCAGCTCGGCGTGTTCAGCGGATAGGTTTTCGACAGGTGCTCGAGCGCGCGCTCCATCGGATGGCGGTTGTCCGGCGGCCGTCCATCCTCGCCCGGCTCGGTCTGCTGCGGCCGCGTGCGGCGGAAGCCCTGACCGCCGTTCATCGGCTGGTTGTCGACGAGCGGGTAGTAGCCGCGGTGCATGTCGACGAGCAGGCCCCAGTCTTCCTTGGTGCGGCGCTCGCTGAGCACGCGCGCCATCGTGTGGCACGACGAGCAGGTGTCGGCGGTCAGCTTGTCGGCGGTGTACGAGTACTCGACCATGCGGCGCTCCATCTCGAAGAAGATCGGGCGTACTTCTTCGGGGGCGAGGCCGTTGTGGTCGGAGAGGTATTTGAGGATGTTGCGCGCGTCGGCCGGCTCGAGCCTGACGTTGTTGAGCGTGACCATCCGCTTGATGGTCTTCTCCCAGTTCTCCGGGCTGGCGCGCCGATACGAGATGCGGGTCATGCGGCCCTTGTCGTCGGAGCGGTGGCAGCCGCCGCACTTCGATTTCACCAGATCGTTCTGGATCGGGATGCCCTCTTCCTGCGGCGGCGTCGCCGCGGGCGCCGCGGGCGGCGGCTGAGCGGCCGCGGCCCGGACGAAGGCGCAAAGAACAAACACAACCAGGACCAGATGCTTCGCCCTCACCGTTTTCACCATAGTCGTTATCAGGAGATGTGCGTGATTCGCTTCAGTCGGCCGGAGCGAAGTTTCCCCCGGCGGGGCCGCGTTGAGCAACGTTTTTTTCGAGATCTCGTGCAGCGAGGTCGTGGACTTTCGTGGCACCGGATGCTAGCGTGGCGCCTCACGTCTCATCGACGAGGTGTCCGCTTTCATCAACGTGGTGTCCGTTCTCATCAACGTGGTGTCCGCCTTTAGGCGGACCTTATGACATGAAAAAGCTCTTCGCGCCGGCGCTCCTGGTTGCGGTTTCAATCGTCGCCGCCTCAGGCTCTACGACGCTGCTCAGGGCAGGCCAGACGCGGGACGCGACCCAGCGGCCGCGCACCGGTTCACCAGCCGCGTTGGCGCCCGTGGTCGCGAAGCGCCAGTTGAGCAATGGACTCGCGGTCTGGGTCGTCGAGCAGCACGAGTTGCCGGTCATCCAAATGAGCCTGCACGTGCCGACCGGCACCGACGCCGATCCGCCCGGCCGATTCGGGCTCGCCAGTCTCACGTCCGCGATGCTGACCGAGGGCGCGGGCTCGCGTTCCGGCGTTCAGATCGCCGAGGCGCTCGACGCCCAGCTCGCCAATCTCTCCGCTTCGAGCGGCGTCGATTCCGCTTCTGTCCAGCTCTATGTGCCGGTGCTGAAGCTTCCCGATGTGCTGCCGGTGATGGCCGACGTCGCGCAGCGCCCGACGTTTCCGAAGGAGGCGCTCGAACGCGTGCGGCAGCAGCGCCTGCTCGCGTTGAGCACCGCGCGCGACGATCCCGACACGATCGCGGCGCTGGCCTTCGCTCGCGCCATCTACGGTCCGTCGCACCGCAACGCGGCAGCGGAGATCGGCACCGTCGAGAGCATCAAGGCCGTGACGCAGGAGGATCTCAAGGCGTTTCACCAGTCCGCGTACCGCCCGGCGACGAGCACGCTCATCGTCGTCGGCGACGTGACGCCGGCTGAGGTGCTGCCCCTGCTCGAAATCCATTTCGGCAAGTGGCAGGCGCCGGCGGCTGCCGCGGCCCGCGAGCCGGCGCCGGCCCTTCCGAAGGCTCCGCGCCAGCTGCTGCTCGTGGACATGCCGAACGCGCCGCAGTCGCGGATCTTCATCGGCGGCGTCGGTGCGTCGTCGGCGACCTCCGATTTCTTTCCCATCCAGGTGTTGAACACCGTGCTCCGAGGCAGGTTCAGCTCGGGCCGGAACCCGACGCTGCGCGACTACACCGCCGGCGTGCGATCGGGCTTCGACCTGCGCAAATCCGCGGGCCCGTTTGTCGTCGCCGCGGCGGCGCAGACCGACAAGACCGCCGACGTGCTCGGCGAACTGCTCAACGAGTTGACCGCCGTGCTGAAGGGCATCCCGGCGGACGAACTGGCGCGGGCGAAGGAGGAGATCGCGGCGCAGTTCCCGAGGATGTTCGAGGGGGGCGGCCGCATTTCGAACCGGCTGAGGGCGATGGAATCGCTGCTGTCGTACGGATTGCCCGACGATTACTACGCCAGGTACGTGCCGGCGATTCAGGCGGTGGGCGCGGCGGACGTCCAGCGTGTGGCGCAGCAGTACATTCAGCCCGACCAGCTCACCATCGCGATCGTCGGCGCACGGAAGACAATCGAGCAGCCGCTCCGCGCGCTGAACCTCCCGCCGATCAAGGACGTCAGCCTCGACGAGGTTCTTGCGCCGGCCAGGTAGCGGGCAAGAATCACCGGCGGCGTACCGTAGCGCAGGCCTTCAGGCCTGCCCACGGCCGCGGGGGCAGCCCTGAAGGGCTGCGCTACGTCGTCCCGGGGCAGCCCTGAAGGGCTGCGCTACGTCGTCCCGGGGCAGCCCTGAAGGGCTGCGCTACGTCGTCCCGGGGGCAGCCCTGAAGGGCTGCGCTACGCGTCCCGGGAGAGCCCTGAAGGGCTGCGCAACGTCGTCCGCGGGCTAGTGCTGTGCCGCGGTCGCGCGGGTGCTTTCAGCAGGTACGACGATGAGATCGGTGGTCTCGTCGGCATCGAGCTGAATCGTCCGCATGTGCTTGTAGTTGCTGGCGTCGTACAAGTCGATCGTCGCGCCCGCCTGATAGATGTACAGCACCTTGCCGTTGGTGCTCGTCCGCAGCGCCATGCGCGGGCGCCCCTCGAACTGGGTCTTGAGGACGTTCTTGCGCTCGAGATCGAAGGTCCAGAACTCGTAGCGGCCGATCTCCTGCAGCACGCCGTAGGCGCGCTTGCGGTCGGGCGCGAGCGAGAAGCCGACCGGCCTGGCGCCGATGGGCAGCTGCATCGCCGGCCCGACCGGCCAGAAATCGAAGCTCTTGGCGGTGAGGTTCACGCGCCCGACACCCATGATGTCGCGCTGGAGAGCGGCGTCCCTGACGGTGAAGATGCCCTGGTAGAACCCCGGCTCTTCGTAGGTGGTGTCACGCGGCCCGAAATCGAAGCGCCCGAACCCTTCCTCGATCGGCCGCGCCAGGTTCCAGGTGTCGACCTGCTTGAAATCGGTGGTGTCGTAGATCAGCACTTCGTCGGCGAAGAAGTACAGCAGCTTGCCGTCCGGCGAGAACAGGACGTTGACGTTCTCGCGCTCCTCGTTGTTCGGCCACGGCACCGTTCGCGCGATCTTGTGCTCCTTGAGGTCGTAGACGACCAGTTTCGGCGGCCCGACCTCGTAGCGGTCGATCTTCTTCTCGACCACCTTCAGCACCATGATGAGGAAGCGATCGAGCGGATCGGGAACCATGCCCCGGATGTAGGTCCGCTTGTTGCGCCCTTCCGACACCGAGAAGTGGTCGATGCTCTTGCGGCTGGCAATGTCGAGGATCTCGACATCCTCGAGCGAGTTGGTCAGATAGAAGCGCTTCTTGTCCTTCGAGAGGACCATCGACCTGGGCGGCCCGCCCTTCGGGGGACCGGCGGTCGTGACCTCGATCGTGCCGGTGACCTTTTCCGTCGCCTCGTCGATGATGAAGATCCGGTTCGGCCAGCCGCCGATGTACAGCGTGCCGTTGCCCCCGGTCAGCCTGGCGGGCGCGGCGGACCGCTGTTGCGTTGGCGCCGCGCCGACGACCACGAACAGGGCCGCCAGAACCACACTGGTTGCCAGAATGCGCTTGAGCATTGCAGAGGTCTCCTCGGTGGTCCGGCTGAAGCCGGACACGACCAGCCACACTTACGGAAACACGAGGTCGATCTTCCGCCAGTCCTTCTGGGCCGCCGAGCACTTGCCCGTCCAGTTGGGCGAGTGATTGAGCATGTCGGGCACCTGCGCGGGCCAGAAGCAGCTGATATGACAATCGAAGATGTCGCGTTCGACCGGCGTGCAGAGCCCGGCGGTGCCGCCCGCCTGATCGGCCTCCCAGCCTGGCGAGAACAGGAACGTGCATCCCATCGGCAGGTGCGGCCGCACCGGCTGCTGCGGCTGCTGCAGCGCCACGACATCCTGCTTCTGCTGCGCGACGTAGTCGACCACACGACCGGCTTTCTGGTTGATGGGTTTCAGGCGCCGCATTGTCGCTCCTCTCGGCGCACAGGCCCGCGGGCCCGTGCGCATCCGCAATAACGATCAGACAACCGCTTCGGCTTTCGCTTCATCGCGATCGAATCTCGCCAGGAAGGCTGGATTGCGCTCCGACAGCTCGCCGTAGACACGCAGGCAGGTGTCGGTCCAGCCGCGAATCCACTCGCAATAGTGCAGGTTCGGGTGCGTCGTGGTCCCGTAACGGACGTGCGCTTCGTGATAGCAGCCGCCCGAGCACAGCGGACGCGCCCAGCACTTGCTGCAGTCGGTCTTGTCGGCAATGTGGTTCTGCTCGAGAAAGGCGATCTGCGCCTCGCGATCGACGCCGTCGCGCACGGTTCCCATCTTGTGCGCGTCCGACCCGGCAAACCGATGGCACAGCGCGACGTCGCCGTCGGTCGAGACGCCAAGGAGGCCGAGCCCGGCGCCGCACGGGTACGCCTTGCTCACGCCTTTGTGGATCTCTTCGAGCGACTCGGTGATGTTCGAGAAGCCGTGATGCCGGTTGGCGAGGGTGTACTCGAGCCACTCCTGCGCCAGCAGGCGGAACTGCCCGAGCATGCGGTCGAAGCCCTGGTCGCCAATCGCGTACTTCTGACCGGGCGAGGTCGTCACCGGCGCGAAGCCAACCTCGACGAAGCCGATCTCCTCGGTGAGGTGCCGGTAGATGCGTGTGATGTCCAGCGTGCCGGAGGTCAGCGTCACGCGGGCGGCGATCGGCTTGGTGCGGTGCCGCTGGAGCAGCTCCTTGATTTTCGGCGCGACCACGTCGTAGCTGCCGGCGCCGTTGTGGAAGACGCGGAACTTGTCCTGCATCTCGCGCGGGCCGTCGATCGAGATCGTCACGCCGATGTCGTTCTCCACCAGGAACTCGATGATCTCGGGGCGGAGGAGCGTGGCGTTGGTCGTCAGGCTGAAGTCAATCGTCTTCCCGAGCTCGCCGGCACGCTGTCGCCCGTAGGCGACCGTCGAGCGAAGCACCGGAAAATTCAGCAGCGTCTCGCCGCCGAAAAACGTGAGATGGGCGACGCTTCCGCTCTCCCGGAGCAGGAACTCGACGCTGTCGCGCGCCGTCTGCTCCGACATGAACTTCGGCTTCCTGCCGTTCTCGGTGTCGACGATCTTGTCCTCGCCGTACTCGTAGCAATAGGTGCACGCCAGGTTGCACTGGTTGGTGACGTTCATCACCATCGTGGTGAGCGGGATCACCCCCGTGCGCGGCGAGCTCGCCGAGTCTGCCACCGGCATCAACGGCAGCACACGCGGGAAGCGAGCCTCCGGTTCGTGCTCGTAGCCGATTGCGCGCGCCTCCAGCAGGTCGGCAACGGCATCGCGGATCGTCGTCGCGTCGAACCGTTCGGCCAGCGCGGCGATCACCGCCTCCTCGGGCCGTTTCTGCTCGGTGAGCAGGCGCAGCACCGCCGAGGTCGGTTCGTCGAGCCCGAAGATCGCCGCGCTCGGGACGAGATACAGGAAATCCCGTCCCGCCGACTGGAACAGGTGGAACTCGCGCGGCGCCAGGTTGATCATCGAGCCACTCCCGGCTGTTCGAAGATGATGTAGGCCGGAACGGTGACGAGCAGGTGCGCCCGTCCCTTCACCGGTCGTGCGTTCGCGGCCGTGTCCCGCCCGAGGTTGCGCGGATAGGCCGCCACCACCCAGACGTCGCCGAAATTGTTGGCGCTGTTCTTCCGCTTCGGGTTGGGACCGTCGATGTTCGGGGTGAACAACCCCGTCTCGGCATCGATCTCGCCGACGAAATCCTTGTCGTCGTCGTTGAAGGTGGCGGTGAACTCCTCGATCGTCCAGAGCGCGTCGACCAGGCCCAGCTCGACGTCGTCTTTCGTGTCGGGCTTGCCGTCGGGCCCCTTCGAGTAGCCGATCGCCTCGAACTGCTGAAACTGCTTCTGGAACGCGGTGGCCCCACCGCCAAGGCGCGCGATCCCGGCCTGCGGCAGCACCTTGATGTAGTCCACGGTGGTGAAGACCGACACCGACGCGTCGCCGGTCGCGCCGGCGACCTTGATGCTGCGGCGGCCCGCAGACGCGTTGGGCGCAACCGATACCGACACCACCATCTGCGTCGGCGTCGAGCTGACGATGCGGTCGACGGTGACGCCGGGGCCGAAGTTGACGTCGGCCGGCGATGCGTTCGCGGGAAGGTTCGCGCCGTACAGGTGCAGCTCCTGCCGCGACGCGCCGGTCTTGATCATCGACTCGGCGGTGCCGAGCACGACCGGGTCGGCGCCAAGCCGATACAGCTTCACGTCGATGCCGAGCTCGTTGTACGCGCCGGTGAACCAGCGGCCTTCGGCGCGGCGCCAGTCGGGATCGACCGACAGCGTTTCCCGCCAATCAGTGCTGACGCCGGCAATCGGGAACGCTGTCGCCTCGCCGCTCGAGCGCCCGCGCCACTGAAAGCCGGTGTAGACGACGCCGCGGCCGCGGCGGGTCACGGTTTGACCGCCGCGCGCGTAGGTGAACGTCGTCTCGGTCGTGAATTCGCCGCTGTTCGCGTCGCCTTCGCTGGCGATGGTCACCTGTCCGAATATCGGCCCGCGTCCCGGTTGATACCCGGACAGCCCCCATCGACCCCGCAGCTGCGGCGGGCGCATGGTCGCCGACCACGCCGCCCACTCGGCCGAGGTCAGCGGAAAAGCGGACGCGAGGTGATCGATCGCCTTGTCCATCGGATGCCGGTTGTCCGGAGAGGGACCGCCAGGCGTCGCTGGTTGCCGTCGCTGGCTCGCCGATCGACGGAACACGGTGTCCGTGCCTGGATAGATGGCGCGGTGCATCTCGAGCAACAGCGACCATTCCTCCTTCGTCCGCCGCTGCCAGAGGACGCGGCCCATCGAGTGGCACGTCGTGCACAGCTCGTTGGTTTCTTTGTCCCCCGGGTAGGTGTACTCGATCTGGCGGCGCTCCACTTCGAACGCTGCCGGCTTGGCTTCCTCGGGCGCGAGGCCGTGGTGATCGGCGAGATAGCGGAGCACGTCCTTCGCCTCGGCCGGCTCGACGGCCAGGTTGTTCAACGTGATCATCCGCTTGATGGTCTGTTCCCAGCCTTCGGGGGTCGTGCGCCGGTACGAGATGCGCGTCATCCGGCCTTTCTCGTCGGCACGGTGACAGCTGCCGCACTTGCGCTTGACCAGGTCGCTCGTGACCGGGATGCCTTCGTCGGCGTTCTCCTGGCCCGCGGCCTGCGCCCGCGGCGCCGCCGCCTGATTCGGCGGCGGCTGTGCGGCACCGGCATATGCCGGTGCCGACAAGCCCGCGAACATCACCCAGGCAACGCAGCTGATCGCTGTACGCATCGGCATGGGCTCACCCAGCTTTACCAGGAGACTTGCTTGGACACTTTCAGCTGTCCGGGACCCACGGTCACCGACGGCGCACTCGACCGGCGGCTCCCGAGGAACATCAGCGCGCCGCCGCCGAACGCGGTGGCGAGACCGACGGTCCCCAGCTCCTTGTTCACGGCGTTGGCTTCGCCGAATTCAGAGAACTTGCCGTTCTCGTTGTTGATGAACGCGTTCAGCCCGATGGCCATCCCGGTCACGAACAACGCCGCTCCCGCCCACACCAGGGGTTTCTTCGACGTGCTCTTCGCCGGCGCCGCTGCCGGCTGCGTTTGCGTTGCGGCCTTGGCAATGCTCTGCTGCAGATCGCCGGCGAACGCCGGCGTCGCGAGGCCGATCGTCAAGAGCGCTACTACACCCGTCCGCAGGACCCTCATGTGAGTCTCCTTCTTCACGTCTCTCAGGGCACGTTTTGTTATCCGCGCTACTTGCTCACCATCGGACCTTGGCGCCGAGCATCAGCCGGCGCGGCGGGATGTAGGTCGTCCCGACGCCGAACCCGCTCGACGTGCCGAGCGCTGAAGCCACCGACTCGTACTGAGCGCTGTTGGTCACGTTCAGCAGGTCGCCAAACACGTCGAATTTCACCGGGCTGTTCGGAACCGTGAACGTTTTCTGCGCGCGCGCATCGAGGAGGTTGATGTCTTTGACCCGCCGGTCGCCCGTGTTCGCCTCCATGTTGATCTGCGGCGCCACCGGGAACCCGAGCCCCGGCACCCGCACGCCGCGCGAGTAGAATCGGCCGGTCTGGTGCTGGAAGTTGCCGCTGGCCATGATGCCCCACGGGAAGTGGTAAATCACCTGCGCCTTGGCGACGACCGGGCGGTCGCCGATCAGCCGCCCGTCGGTGTTGACGAAGTCGTTTGGTCCGGCCACCTCGCGGCCGAACTGCGATCCGCCCGCGGGTGCCGTCGCCAGACTGCTCTGGTTCGTCCGCGGGTTGAACCTGGCGCTCGACGCAAGCCGCCCTTCGGCTTTGGACAGCACGAGCGACAGCACGCCCTGCCAGTTGTGCGACATCCGCTTCGTGCCGGTGATCGTCACCCCGTTGTAGCGCATGTACATGCCGTCGGGGTTGGTCTGCAGGAACACGCGGTCGGCGGGGTTGCTCGTCAGCCTGTAGACCATCACCGTCTGGCCAGTCGCATCGATGCCGACGTTGTCGATGTACGGCACCTGGACGTAGGTGCCGGCGATGTCCTGCCAGGCGCCGTAGTCGCTGCCGCTCTTGTGCACGTAATTGACCTGCAGGCCGAGATCACCGGTCAGCTGCTGTTCGAACTGGACGATGGACTGATCGCTGTACGGCGACTTGAAATTCGGGTCGATGCGCAGGGCCGCGGCCGGCGTCGGCACGATGTTGATCGGGTTGCCGTTCGGCCCGACCGTGAAGTTGAACGCCGTCGTCACCGTCGGCACCGCCGGCCTGAATTCGCTCGCCTCGAGCAGCTTGTAGTACCGCCCGTAGTGGGCCTTGACGACGGTCTTGCCCGACTGGCCCACCTTGTAGTTGACGCCGACGCGGGGCGAGAACGTGTTCCAGTGATAGACGTCGTCGTTGGCCTGCGACAGTTGACCCGTCGGCTGGCCGGCCGCATTGAGGAACGGCAGCGCCGGGAACATGCCCTTGCTGTAGTCGTACCTGACGCCGGCGTTGATGACCGCGTTGCCGAGCCGGTAGGTGTCGTCGACGTAGGTGCCGACCGATTGCGCGGTCGAGGAGGCGTGATACGGCAGCTGCGTCGTGCCGGTCGTCGGCCGCTTGGTCACGCTGTATGTCAGGAACAGATCGTTGTTTCCCGTGACCGTGTCGGCGCCGTGGCCGACGAACTGGACACCAGCTTTCCAGTCGTGGCTGCCGCCCAGGAAATTTTCGGTGAGGTGCGAGATCTTGCCCTGGTAGCCGAACCTCCAGCTCCGGTTTTCTGTCCAGGTCGTGATATTGCCGGTGACCTGGCCCGTGTCCTGGTCTTCGAATCGGGGCCCGACGCGATTCTGCCCCGGCTCGTTCGGATCGGTCGAGCTGTGCAGCCAGAAGCCGGAGTACCGCGCTTCGAGGAAGGTCTTGTTGGACAGCACGCCGGTGTACACGAGGTTCGGCGTGGGATTGTCGCCGTGGCTGAGGTCAATCGAACTGGGCGCCGTGAAGCTCGTCCCAACCGTGGGGATGAAGTAGTAGTCGTTGTGGTAGCCGTGCATCAACTGGTGGTTCGGCGTGATCTTGTAGTTGAACTTCCAGAACACGCGCCGCGAGTCGTTCAACGCCGGAGTTTTCGGATCGGTGCCGGGTTGGGAATCCCAGTCCCGCTGGTAGTGCAGCGAGCCGAAGAACCAGAACTTGTCCGGAATGAACGGTCCCGTCACGTTGACGCTCGCGTCCCGGTACCGCTCGCGATGGTAGGGGAACCCATTGTCGACCGATGCCGGCGTGTTGCGCGCGGTCATCCCGTCGGTCTGCAGATAGAAGGCGCCGTCACCGTGTAGCTGGTTGCCGCCCATCCGCGTGACGATGTTGAAGACCGCGCCCTGGACGTTGCCGTACTCCGCCGACGCCCCGAGCTGGAGCACTTCGACTTCCTGCACCGCGTCGGTGGACACCCAGGGCGTCGAGCTGATGTCGGTGCCGTCGATCTGGTACGAGTTCTCGTTGACGCTGTTGCCCAGCGACTGCGCGTTGGTGGCCTGCCCGACGTTGGACGTCGCGCTGACGCCCGGCGCGGAGTTGATCAGGTCGAAGTACGAGAACCGCTTGACCGGCGCGCTCTCGACCCATTGGCGGTTGTAGGTCGTGCTGACCTCTGACGAGACGACGTTGACGACCGGCGACTCGCCCGAGACGGTGATCGACTCCTCCAGGGCGCCCACCTTCATCGACACGTCCAGTTCGACGACGGAGCCGACGGCGACCGGGATGTTCTCGCGTTTCAGAGTCGTGAAGCCGGTGAGGGAGTATTCGACGCTGTAAGTTCCCGGCGGCAGAACGGGAAACCGATAGGTGCCCGTTTCAGAGGTCACGACGGTGGGCGCCCCGGCCACGCCGGCGCCACGCAGCGTTACGGTCACACCCGGCAGCACGCTGCCGGACTCATCGACGATCCTGCCGATGATTTCGCCGGTCGTCCGCTGTGCGGCCACTGGCGCCGCGATGGCGAGCGCTAACAGCGAAGCCGCGAACACACGTTTCATACACCCCTCCCCACGTTGAAGCGACAAGAGAGCTTCCCGCCGGCCGCCAATGGTCCGAGCACCTTGCACCCCGCACCTCACGGAACCCGCGAATCGACTGAATAGGAGATTGCCGGGATTATCCGCCCGCCCCGAAGCATGTCAAGGGCAAACGTCACAGAAAAGATGTAAGGTTGTGCGGCTCGCGGCGGGAAACAAAAAACCGTATGCGCGCTACTCGCGCGTGGTCAGGACGCCCCGGGCGACGAGGAGCGAGAGGGTGCCGAGGAAACTTCCAAGCGATACTGCTCCAAACGTTCGACAGTAGGCCTCAAAGAGATCGGGCACCTGCCTGTGACCGCCAGCCATGGCGGCCAGCTTCAACAGGTCGACGCCGGCGAGAAAGCGGATGCCGTCGGGCGCTCCCGGAAGGACAAGGGCGTCCTCGAGCGCAATCTCGCGGTCGTGGATGAGCGGCCGCTTCTTGAGTGCGACCCCGTCAGACAGCGCGAACTCGACCGCCGCGCTCGCTTTGAGGCGTTCGAATGCGCGCACAACATCGGGCGCACGCAACAGCGCCTCTTCGTCGATCTCCTCGGTGGCCGCGTCGACGTCCACCGCGGCGCGCTCCGCCCAGAACGGATGCGGGTGCCGCGAATACGCCTCGCGCGCGAATTCGACGGAGCGCCGCAGATTGGCGCCGTACACCTGCCGCTCCCAGTTCGAGAAGAAATCGAGCGCGACCTGTTGCCGATCCCGGTGCCTCAGGCAGGTGCGGACCGCGACGGCGCCGACCCACGCCGACGCCAGCGCCTTCTTGACGCCGAACGAGGAGAGCGGGTCGATGGCCGACGCGGCGTCGCCGATGAGCAGGAACTGCGGCCCGGCAGGCGGGTGCGCGGAGTACAGCGACGCATCGCACGCCCACGCGCGATCGAGCGCCGCGCCCGACATCAGCGCGGCGATCTCGCGCGTTTTTCCCAATTCCGCGCGGTAGGTCGCGTGCAGCGTCGGCCCGCGCCGGATCCTCGTCGTCGCGCCGTCGACGGCGACGCCGACCTGGCGCAGCGTCGGCGAGAGCGGCACCGACCACGCCCAGCCATCCTCGTAGGTTTCGACGAGCGTGTGCGTTTCGTCGGGAAGATTCCAGCCCGCCGCCGATTGCCAGACACCGATGAACGCCTGCGTGCGGTAGCCGGGCTGATGACGGCGAAATCCCTGGCGCGCGATGACGCCGGCGCGTCCCGAGCAATCGAGCGCCACGCGGCACTCGAGCGTCGTCTCTGACTGCCCGTCGCGGTGATAGTCGATGCGGGCGTTCGAGGCCGGGCCGCGACCGTCCGGCCGATCGGTCGGGCTCAGGTGAACACGGTGCACGTGCGCGTCGCAGATGACGTCGGCGCCGGCCTCGGACGCGGCCGTCAGCAGCAGCCGATCGAACTCCGGACGCAGCACCTGGTAGCCGCTGCTGACGGTCTCGAGCGCATCGGCGGCAACCGCGGCGAACTTTTCGACCTCTCCGTCGCGCTGTCCCCACCAGACCGTGTTGCCGGTGGTCCGGTAGAAGCCGGCGCGATCGATCGCGTCGAGGACGCCGATCGTCGCGAGCAGCTTGCGGGTCGTCGGCGGCAGCGATTCGGCCGCGCCGCGCGCCAGATCGACGGCCCTGGTGACGACGCGTACGGGGTGGCCCCACTGGGCGAGCAGGCGCGCGATCGCCGATCCCGCCGGCCCGCCGCCGATCACGACAATGTCGACGCTTTCGCTCACGGTGTGCGGCGACTATTGGGCATCCGTTGCGGATTGTCGAGCGGCATTTTGCGCCTCTTCGATCGTCGCGGCGTGAATCGCGACCGTGTCCTCGACGCGCCGCGCGTAGCCGCCGGCGAGGACGACGACCAGCGGCACTCCGGCGCGGCGGACGGCGTCGATGACCGCGCGATCGCGCTGCCGCAGCCCGTCCCTGGTCAGCCGCAGCCCGCCCAGTTGATCGTCTTCGTAAGGATCTGCACCGGCCAGATAAAACACGCACTGCGGCTGGTGAGCGATCACCTCGGGCAGCGCGTGCTCGAGCGCCTGGAGAAACGTGGCGTCGCGCGCGCCGTCGGGCAGGCCGATGTCGCGGCTGCCGCGCGGCTTCCACATCGGGTAGTTGTGCTGCTGGTGCATCGAGAAGGTGTAGACGCGGGGATCGGACTCGAAGATGAACGCCGTGCCGTTGCCGTGATGGACGTCGAGGTCGACGATCGCGATCCGCTCGACGCCGCGCCGCTGCAGCACCCGCGCGGCAACAGCCACGTCGTTGAACGGACAGAACCCTTCACCGTGGTTCGGGAAGGCATGGTGGAGCCCGCCGCCGAGATGCCCGGCGACGCCAGAGCGCATCGCCAGCGTTGACGCGAGGATTGTGCCTCCCGTCATCAACCGGAACCCGTCCACCATCGCCTGCGACCACGGCAGCTCGAGCTGGACGAGGTCGTCGCCCGTCAGCGTGCCGTCGCGCATCCTCTCGAGGTACTCGGCGGTGTGCACGAGCGCGAGTTGCTCCCACGTCGCCGGCTCGGGCTCAACGACGTCGGCTGGCGCGATCACCCCCGTCTCGAGCAGACGGGCGTGTACACGCTGATACTTTTCCGTGGGGAAGACGTGTAGGCCGAGATCGATGCGATATCGAGGCGAGTAAACGACGACCACGCCGTCTCTGCGTTCTCTGCTATCTCCGCGGCGTCCGCGCGCGCCGCGCTCAGTTCGCCGGCGGCGCGGGGTGAGCGGCGCGCGATGCCTTCTTCACCGGCCGCACGTCGGACGCCGCCGGCTGCAGCGCCAGCGCCAGCACCTCGTCGATCGTCGACACCAGGTGCACGGTGAGCCCCTGGCGCAGCTCCGGCGTCAGATCCTCGTTGACGTTCTTCGCGTTCTGCTTCGGCAGGATCACCTCGGTGATGCCGACACGCCGCGCCGCGAGGACCTTTTCTTTCACGCCGCCAATCGGCAGCACGCGGCCCGACAGCGTGATCTCGCCGGTCATCGCCACGTCGCCGCGCACCGGCCGGCCGGTCAACTGCGAGGCCATCGCCGTCGCCATCGTCACGCCTGCCGACGGGCCGTCTTTCGGGATCGCGCCCGACGGCACGTGGACGTGCATCTCCGCCTTGGTGAAGAAGTCCGGGTCGATGCCGTACTCCTTCGCGTGCATGCGCAGCCACGACAGCGCCGCCCGCGCCGATTCCTTCATCACGTCGCCGAGCTGCCCGGTGAGGGTCAAGGAGCCGCTGCCGGCCATCTTCGACGCTTCGATGAAGAGCACTTCGCCGCCCGCCGGCGTCCACGCCAGGCCGATGGCGACACCAGGATCCTTGGTGCGCTCCTCCATCTCCTCGTCGAGGAACTTCGGCGCGCCGAGCATCTCGATGACCACGTCGGCCGTGATCTCGATCGGCGTCTCGTTGCCCTCGGCGCGCCGCCGCGCCACCTTGCGGCACAGCGCGCCGATTTCGCGCTCGAGGTTCCGGACGCCCGCCTCCCGCGTGTAGCCGCGGATCACCTGCCGCAGCGCGTCGTCGGTGAACTTGATGTACTCGGGCGTGAGGCCGTGGTTCTTCACCTGCTTGTCGACCAGGTGATCGGTGGCGATCTGCAGCTTCTCTTCTTCGGTGTAGCCGGCGATCTCGAGCACTTCCATACGGTCGCGCAGCGGCGGCGGCACCGGGTCGAGGACGTTCGCCGTGGTGATGAACAGCACCTCGGAGAGATCGAACGGCACGTCGAGATAGTGATCGCGGAACGTGTTGTTCTGCTCCGGGTCGAGCACTTCCAGCAGGGCCGACGACGGGTCGCCGCGGAAATCGGAGCCGAGCTTGTCGATCTCGTCGAGGATGAACACCGGGTTCTTCGATTCGGCGCGGCGCAGCCCCTGGATGATCTGACCGGGCAGCGCGCCGATGTAGGTCCGCCGGTGGCCGCGGATCTCG
>Ga0207708_10001923_pt1 | contig 15347 bp, 10 predicted proteins | sample KBSK5101metaG_FD_184340 | JGI IMG/M metagenome (GOLD analysis project Ga0207708, IMG submission 184340) | Corn, switchgrass and miscanthus rhizosphere microbial communities from Kellogg Biological Station, Michigan, USA - KBS K5-10-1 metaG... | ecosystem: Host-associated > Plants > Roots >...
GAACACAGCGGAGCGCGCGCTCGCGCGACTCGTGAAGCCGGCATGATCGCGCTTCCTGCGCGAGGCAGACGACGCTCGCGACAGGCCACGCTGCAGAACCTGCGCGATCGATCCGAGACTTGACATCAGAGGTGAGATTGGACGTGGCTTCGGGCGTCGGTTTTTGACAACGCGCTCGATTTTGTGCTTGACACAACAAGAATCTCACCCGTAATCTACATCTGGTATGAGGGTGGATGGCTCAGCCCACCACTTGTGACGGCCAAGCGGTCGTCGGAGGCTGGGTCGCTAACTCCTAAGGAGAAGCAAATGGCGAAGAAGGCTGCCAAGGGCGCGAAGAAGAAGGCCGCGAAGAAGCGGTAATTCTTCTGAAGGCTTTATGGGGTGCTTGTTGAAGCACCCCATTTTTTTAGCCTTCCAAAAGGGGCGCGTGTTGACGCGCCCCTTTTGCTTGTACGGACACTTCGTGCGTGGCTGCCGGTCTTCAGACCGGCCTACTCGGGATTGACGCCGTCTCTGATGCGCACGCGGCGAATGACGTCGTATGGCAGCAGCCGATCGACGACGTCCATGCCGGCCACAACGGTGCCGAACACGGTGTAGCGCGCGTCGAGGTGCGGGGCCGGTGAGAGCGCGATGAAGAACTGGCTGCCGCCAGTGTCGCGCCAGTCGAGGGCCATGCCGACCGTGCCGCGCAGATAGGGACGCTGGTTGAGCTCGTCGCGGATGGTGTAGCCGGGCCCGCCTTCGCCGTCGCCACGCGGATCGCCGCCTTGGACGACGAAGTCCGGAACGATGCGGTGGAAGGTGACGCCGTTGAAGAAACCCTTCCTTGCCAGGTTCACGAAGTTGCGCGAGGTAATCGGCGCGTCGAGCACCGCCAGCTCGATCTCGACGGTCCCTTTGTCGGTGTCGATGAAGGCATGGGGGGAGAACGGCGGTGCCACCATCGTCTTCCACGAGGCGCTGTCGACGTCCTCACCGGAGGTGGCAGGGCGCATGGAGACGGCCACGCCGTCCGTCACTTTCTGCTCGCGCAGCAGATCCGCGGCGCGCACCCGCACCGCCCAGTCCTTGTCCTTCAGCGCCTGATCGAGCAGCGGCCGTGCCCCGGCCGGATCCAGCTGCGCCAAGGCCGCGAGAATCGACGCGCGCGCGGTGTAGGCCGTATCGGCCGCCGACGCGGTATAGGCCGTTCGCAGGTCAGCGACGGCATTGGCCGCCTTGAGCTGGGCCAAGGCCTGCGCCGCCGCCGACCGGATAACCACGTCTGGCGTTTTCAGCTTGGCGCGAATGAGCGCCTCGGCGCCTGGCGCCTTCGACGCCGCGAGCGCGGACAGCACCCCCGGCACCACGCGCACGTCGGCGTCTTCGGCCATGGCCGACAAGCGCACGAACCCCAGGCCTTCGGCCAGGCTTCCGAGCGCCGCCGCCTGCGCCACTCGCACGGTCCAATTGGCGTCGGCGTCCAGCCCCGATAGTGTCGCGGTGAACGTCTCTGGACTCACACGAGCCAGCGCGCGCATCGCGGCTCCGCGCACGGCTGGAACGGGATCCGAGGCGAGCTCCACCAGGATGTCGGAGGTCCGCGCATCGGCCAGCGTGGAAAGCGCGGTCATCGCCTCGGTTCGAATCTCCGGGGCCGTGCGCGCGTCGCCAACGATGCGCGTCAGCAGCGGCAACGACGCGCTGTCACCCATCAACTCGAGCGCCCGGATCGCCTGGATCATCAGTGCTGCATCCCGCGGCTGCTCGACGAGCTCGCGGATCGGCCCCACCACCTGCGATCGCTCGGCTTTCGCCAGTCCGCGCACCGCAAACGATGCCGTGTAGCGGCCCGGGGTGGACAGCAAGGTCAGGAGTGCCGGGGTTCCGCGCCCATCACCCACGCGCTGCAGCGCATACGCGACCGGCCACCAGCGCGACACCGGCTGCCCATCGGCGCCAAGCACGGCGGACGCAAGCGGCTCGTAGGTGCCCAGGCGGGCCAGCGCGAAGAGGCCCAGGCGCACGGCCTCCACGGGCGGCGCGAGCGGGAACCTCAGCTCCTCCGGCTGCACGTTCGCGAGCGCGCCGGCGGCAACGTGGGTCCGCACCATCTGACCGATGGCGGTTGCATCCGTCTTGTCGCCAATCAAACCGAGCGCCTCGGCGGCGCGGCCCTGGAGCACCGCGTCAGTGCCGGTCAGCGCCTGCGCCAGAGGCTGGCGTGCCGTCGGCGAGCCGATGAGGCCCAGTGCGAAGGCGGCCATCTGACGGACCTCGGGCTCCTCGTCGTCGAGCGCCTTGACCAGCGGCTCCACGGCGTCTGGCAGGCCCACACGCCCCAGCGCCAGCGCGGCGCGCCGCCGCACGCGCGCCTCGGGATCACCGAGCAGGATGAGCAGATCGGTGGGTGCCGGCGGGGCCACGAGCGCGGGCAACGTCTTGGTCGCGGGCCGGATGATCGTGGGCGCTGCTGGATTGGGATCGCGGAGCAGCCGCTGATCCTCGAGCCTGACGATCCACGCCAGCTTCTGCTCCCATGCGACCCTCGGGACCGGGCTGGCCGCAGGCGTCTCGGGGGCCTTGGGCATGCAGCCGGCCGCAAGCACCGCAACGATAAGGGGAAGCGCTGCGCGCGCCGTTGGCATCGTTGTGAAAGGCGGAGGGCTCGGATGATAGCATGCGGGCTGCTGCTCACTTGGAGCCCGTCCACTCCCTTCCGTTCCGGTCGATCGCGATCGAGGGCCCGATTGGCGTCGGCAAAACCGCGCTGGCCGAGCGCATCGCCACGCGTCTCGACGCCGCGACCGTGCTCGAGGAAACCGAGAACCCGTTCCTCGCCGACTTCTACAACGGACGCCCCGGCGCGGCGCTGCAGTCACAGCTCTTCTACCTGCTCAACCGCCACCGCCAGCAGCTGTCGCTGCGCCAGTCGAACCTCTTCGCGCAGACGACGATCTGCGACTACCTGTTCGACAAGGACAAGATTTTCGCGTATCTGAATCTCGACGACAACGAGCTGTTCATCTACCAGCGTCTGTTCGACCTCCTCGCGGCCGACGTGCCGACGCCGGATCTGGTCGTCTACCTGCAGGCGCCCACCGAAGTGCTCGAGCGCCGTCTGCGCCGCGATCGCACGCCGGACCCGAACGACGAGCCCCGCGTGCCCGACCCCTCGCCGGACTACGTGAAAGAGTTGAACGAGGCGTACCAGCACTTCTTCTTCCACTACACGGCCACGCCGCTGCTGGTGGTCGAGACCTCCGACGTAGACCTGGCCGGCAGCGACGACGCGCTCGAGGAACTGCTGCGGCAGATGGCGACGATGAGCCGCGGAACCCGCTATTACGTTCCGCGGCCGTAGTGGCGGAGCAGGCGGAGTGGGCGGAGAAGGCAGAGAGATGTAGAGGGCGGTCTTCAGACCGCCCTGGTGCCGTGTTCGCTACGCGCAACCTGCACTAAACAAGAGCTTTCCCTAGCCCCTGGCTGCCCACCTGCCTACCTGCCAGCAGGCACGCGTAGCGTGCTACAGTCCGTTTGATGGCGTGGTTCAAGAAAGCCCGCAAGCCGATGGCCTCGGTGACGGCTGAGAAGCCGAGCCGGGTGCCGGAGGGGCTGTGGGTGAAGTGCCCCGACTGCGGCAACCCCGTCTACAAGAAGGATCTCGAAGGCAACTTGAACGTCTGCCCGAAGTGCGCGCACCACTTCCGGCTGAACGCCACCGAACGCCTGACGGCGCTCTTCGACGGCGGCAAGTACGAGGAGCACTTTCCCGGCCTTCGCTCCACCGATCCGCTGCACTTCACCGATACCAAGCCCTATCGCGAGCGCCTCCAGAAGACCATCGAGACCACCGGCCTCAACGACTCGGTCATCGTGGCGACGGGCCGGCTCGACGGCCTGGATGTGGTGATCGCGGCGATGGAATACGGCTTCATCGGCGGCAGCATGGGCGTGGTGGCCGGCGAGAAGCTGACGCGCGCCATCGAAATGGCCCTCGACCGCCGTCACCCCGTCATCATCATTTCCTGCTCCGGCGGCGCGCGCATGATGGAAGGCGCGCTCTCGCTGATGCAGATGGCCAAGGTGTCGGCGGCGCTGGCGCGGCTGGATCGCGCGCGCCTGCCCTATGTTTCCATCCTCACCGACCCCACGACCGGCGGCGTCACGGCGAGCTTCGCGATGCTCGGCGATCTCAACATCGCCGAGCCCAAGGCGCTCATCGGCTTTGCCGGTCCCCGCGTCATCGAGCAGACCATCCGGCAGAAGCTGCCGGACGGCTTTCAGCGCAGCGAGTTCCTGGTCGAGCACGGCATGCTCGACCTCGTGGTGGACCGCCGCGACATGAAAGCGGTCGTGGCGCGCGCGCTTCGCTTCATGGGAGCAGAGCTGGCGCCGACCGCAGTGCCGGAGCAGACCGGCGTCGCCGTGGCGGCACCCACGCGCTGACCATTCATTGCTCGACCGGCTTTCCTCGCTCGAAACCTTCGGCATCAAGCTGGGGCTCGAGAACATCTCGCGACTCTGCGAGGCGCTCGGCCATCCGGAGCGGAGCTTCGCCACGCTGCACGTGGCCGGCACCAACGGCAAAGGGTCGGTCACGGCCATGGTCCACGCGGCGCTCGGCTCCGCCGGGCTCCGCACCGCCCGCTACACCTCGCCGCACCTCGCGGACATCACCGAACGGTTCGTCATCGGCGACAGCGCCGTGGACACCGGCGTCTTCAACGCCGTGGCGCACGAAGTGCTGGACCTGGCCGACCGGCTGGTGGCCTCCGGCACGCTGCGCGTGCTCCCGACCTTCTTCGAGGCCACCACCGCCATCGCCTTCGAGCTCTTCCGGCGCGCCGCGGTCGAAGTCGCGGTGATCGAAGTGGGGCTTGGCGGCCGCTTCGACGCCACCAACGTCATTACCCCCGTGGCGGGAGCCATCACGACCATCGGCTTCGATCACCAGCAGCACCTGGGCTCGACGCTCGGCGAGATCGCCTTCGAGAAGGCCGGCATCATCAAGCCTGGCATGACCGTGGTGGCCGGCGCCCTGCCGGCGAGCGCCATGGATGTCGTCCGGCGCGTGGCGAAGGAGCGCGGGGCCACGCTCGTGGAGTCGGCCACCGACACGAACGTCACCGCCGAGGCGATCGACGGCGCCGCCCGGGTGACGATCGAGACGCCGAGGGGCCGCTACGGCCCGCTGACGCTCGCATTGCGCGGCGACCACCAGATCGGCAACGCCGTCGTGGCGGCACGACTCCTCGAAGCCGCGGCCGCCGGCGGCGTGCCGGTGACTTCGGCCCACATCGAGCGCGGCCTTTCCACCGCCCACTGGCCGGCGCGCCTGGAATACCTTCAGCTCGACCTCGGGCACCGGGTGCTGCTCGACTCCGCGCACAACGCCGAGGGCGCCGGCGCGCTCGCCGCACACCTGCGGCGCTGGCACCCGGACCGGCTGCCGCTGGTCGTCGGCATCATGCGCGACAAGGACGTGCAGGACATCCTGGCGCCGCTGCTGCCGCTCACCTCGCACGTCGTCGCCACGTCGGCGCCCACGCCGCGGGCGCTCCCGGCCGACGAGCTTGCGCTGCGCGTGCGCAGTACCGCCGAGCGGCTCGGTCTCACCCACCTCACGGTGGACGTGGACGAAGACCCGATGCGAGCCGTCGATCGCGCCCTGGCCACCGCCAATCTCGTGTGCGTGGCCGGGTCCATCTTCCTGGTGGGTCCGCTCCGGGAACGCCTGCTGTCCCGCGCGGTCGCGGCCACGCCGCCGACGGCCCGATGACGCGCGCCCTGCCGCTCTTCTGCCTGGCCTGCCTGTTGACGGGGGCGCACGCGTCCGTGGCGCAACAGCTCCAGCCGCCCAACGCCCAGGTGCCGCCGCCGCAGGCGCCGGCCGGGGCCGGACCCGTCGATGCGCCGCCCGACGCACCGCCGGCCCCGATAGACACGAGCTGCTCCACGCTCGCGCGGATGCTCAACTCGCAGCAGGCCAAGATCGAGACGGTGTCCGAGAACCAGCTGCGGCTCACGGGCCAGGTCGAGCTGCAGTGTCCCGGCAGCCCGGTCAAGTTCTTCGCCGACATCGTGGACCTCTTTCTCGACGAGAACCGGCTGGAGGCGAGCGGCAACGTCGTGTTCGCCGATCAGAACGGCCGCATTGCCGCCGAACGCGTCACGTTCGACCTCACGAAGCAGACGGGCACGTTCTACGACGCCTCCGGCATCATGGCGATGGGCAAGTTCGCCAACCCGCGCCAGTTCGCGGGACAGGACCCCGACGTCTACTTCTACGGCCAGACGATCGAGAAGCTGCCCGATCGGAAGTACCGCATCAGCAGGGGCGCCTTCACCACCTGCGTGCAACCGGAGCCGCGCTGGGAGCTGACGAGCGGCAGCGTCACCATCACGCTCGACGACTACGCCATCGCCAAGGGCACCGTCCTGCGGGTCAAGGGCGTGCCGGTGCTCTACCTGCCGGTGATGTACTACCCGCTGCAGGAGAACCAGCGCGCCACCGGCTTCCTGCTGCCCACCTACGGCACGTCGACCTACCGCGGACAGGCGATCAGCAACGGCTTCTTCTGGGCGATGGGGCGCAGCGAAGACCTCACGCTGATGCACGACTGGTTCACCAAGTCCGGCCAGGGCTACGGCGGCGAGTATCGCTACATCGAAAACGCGCAGTCGTCGGGCAACCTCAAGATCTACCGGTTCGCGCGCAAGGACGCCACCTATCAGTCCGGCGGCGCCACCGTGTTCCTGCCGGCGGACAACACCTTCGAGGTGCAGTCGGCGCTCACCCAGCGGATCTCGCAGCAGCTGCGCGCGCGCGCCCGCGTGGACTACTTTGACATCCTGACGTCGCAGCTCTATCACCAGAACATCTACCAGGCAACGCGAAGTACCCGCGTCATCGACGGCAGCCTGAGCGGCACCTTCGGCCGCCTGTCGACCAGCGCGCAGTACTCCCGCAGCGAGTACCTCACCGGGACCACGTCGTCGAGCATCTACGGCAGCACGCCGCGGCTCGCCGCCAGCCTCGCGCCGCAGAAGTTCTTCGGAACGCCGATCTACGCGTCGGCGAACAGCGAGTACGGGTTCATTCCCAACCGGCAGATCGGCGAGGACACGACAACGGGCGAGCGCATCGTGCTGAGCGACTCGTCGCTCGCCAAGTGGGACTTCGCGCCGTCGCTGCGCATCCCGCTCTCGCGCCTGACCTACCTCTCGGCCAACACCAGCGCGTCGTACCGCTCGACCTTCTACTCGCGCAGCTACGACCAGAACAAAACCTTGACGTCGGCGAACCTGCTGCGGCAGTTCCTCAACGTGCGCACCGAGGTCATCGGCCCGGTGTTGACCAAGATCTGGGATACGCCGGAGAGCACGCGCACCGAGCGGATGAAGCACGTCATCGAGCCGGCAGTCGGGGTGGATTACATCTCCCAGTTCGACAACCAGGCGCGGGTACCGAACACCAACGACGTGTCGGATCAGATTGTGGGCGGCGCGGCGCGCGTCACTTACGGGGTGACGAACCGGCTGTTCTATCGCGGGCGCCCGGCGGAGAATGCCAGCAGGGGCATCACCCGTGAGTTCGTGACGGTGGGCGTGCAGCAGACGTATTACACGGACCCGCTGTCGAGCCTCTATGATACGAGCTACGTGAGCCAGAACGGCCGCCCGAAACCGATCTCATGGTCGCCGATCGCCGTCACCGGCCGCTTCTCGCCGGCGCTCGGATTCGACACCAACTCGCGGATCGAGTACGACGTCAACGGCAACGGCCTGCAGGCGCTGTCCACCGGCGCCACGGTCAGCAACCTGAAGGCGTCCGGCAATCTGACGTTCAGCCGAACCCGTCCGACGCCGTCCACGCAGCCGAGCAGCTTCCTCAGCGGCTCGACGAACTTGCGCATGCGTGAAGGGCGCGTCACCAGCTCGTACGTGATCAGCTGGGACGTGGCCCGCGGCTACATCGTCAGCCAGAGCGTGGCCACGTCGTACATGGCGCAGTGCTGCGGCATCCAGGCCGAATTCCAGAACTTCAACTACCAGCCGAACACGGGCCTGACCACCTTCGGGCTGCCCGCCGACCGCCGCTTCAACATCTCGCTGGTGCTCGCCGGGCTGGGCAGCATCTCGAACTTCTTCGGTGCCTTCGGCGGCACAGGGACAGTGAGGTAACGTGCGGGACGTTCTCGTGACCGGCGGGGCCGGCTTCATCGGCAGCAACTTCGTGCGCCATGCGCTCCGCACGCATCCCGACTGGCGCGTCACCACGCTCGACAAGCTCACCTACGCGGGCCGGCGCGAGAACCTCCACGACGTGATGCAGGATCCGCGGCACGAGTTCGTCCACGGGGACATCGCCGACGCCGCGGTCGCGGGCCCGCTCGTCGAGCGGTCGGCCGTCGTGGTGCACTTTGCCGCCGAGACGCACGTGGATCGCTCGCTGCTGCACGCGGGCGACTTCATCCGCACCGACGTGGAAGGCACCTGGGTGCTGCTCGAAGCCGCACGCCGGGCCACGGGGCTCGAGCGATTCATCCAGATTTCCACCGACGAGGTGTACGGCTCGGTGCCCGAGGGCGCGAGCGTGGAGACCGACGAGTTGAAGCCGCGCAATCCCTACGCGGCCAGCAAGGCGGGAGCGGACCGTCTGGCCTACAGCTATTGGGCCACCTACGGGCTGCCGATCGTCATCACGCGCGCGTCGAACAACTACGGGCCGTATCAGTTTCCGGAAAAGGTCATCCCGCTCTTCGCCACCAACGCCATCGACGACATCCAGGTGCCGCTCTACGGCGACGGCCGCAACGTGCGCGACTGGCTGCACGTGGACGATCACTGCCGCGCGGTGGACCTGCTGATCGAGCGCGGCGTGAACGGCGAGGTCTACAACGTCGGCGGCGGCAACGACATCATGAACGTCGAGCTCACCCACCGCATCCTCGACGGGCTCGGCAAGCCGCGCACGCTCATCACGCCGGTGGCGGACCGGCCCGGACACGACCGCCGCTATTGCCTCGACACCACCAAGCTGCGCGCCGTCGGGTGGGCGCCGCAGATGCCCTTTGATGGCGGCCTGCAGCAGACCGTCGAGTGGTACCGCGACAACCAGTGGTGGTGGCGGCCGATCAAGGAGCAGGACGCGGCGTACAAGGCGTACTACCAGACGCAGTACGGCACACGATAAGAGCTTCGTGAACGACGGCCCTGTTCTCATCACCGGCGCCGCCGGTTTTGCCGGCGGGCACCTGGCCGAGCTCCTCGCCTCGACATCTCCTCTCGTCTGCTGGTCGCGCGAGGCGCCGGCCCCCGGCCTCGTGCCGTCGGCACAGTGGCAGCAGATCGATCTCCTCGATCGCGAGCAGGTCCGTGGCGCCGTGCAGGCCGTGCGGCCCGCGCGGATCTACCACCTGGCCGGCGTGCCGCACGTGGGCGGGTCGTGGGACGCCACCACGCCGACGCTCGCGGGCAACGTCCTCGCGACGCACTACCTGTTCGACGCGCTGCGCCGCGCCGGCGTGCGCGCCCGCGTGCTCGTCACCGCGTCGGCCACCGTCTATGCCCCCTCGGATCAGCCGATCGCCGAGAACGGCGCCATCGCGCCGGGAAGCCCGTACGCGTTGAGCAAGCTCGCGCAGGAGATGCGCACCCTGCGCGCGCCGCGTGAAGACGGCCTCGATGTCATCGTGGTGCGCGCGTTCAACCACACGGGGCCCCGCCAGGCGCCGGCTTTTGCGGCGCCGAGCTTCGCCCGTCAGATTGCGCGCATCGAGCGGGGCGAACAGGAGCCCGTGATCCGCGCCGGCAATCTGGCACCGCGCCGCGATCTGTCCGATGTCCGCGACGTCGTCCGGGCCTACGTGGCGCTCATGGAACGCGGCACTGGCGGTGGAATCTACAACGTGGCGTCCGGTGTCGGCCGCCCGATCGGAGACCTGCTGCACGCGCTGGTGGCCCGCTCGCGGGTGAAGGTCACCGTCGAGACCGACTCGGCGCTGCTGCGCCCCCACGACACGGCCGCGCTCGTCGGCGACTGCACGCGGCTCCAGCGCGACACCGGGTGGAGCCCCAGGATTCCCTTCGAGACGATGCTGGACGATCTGCTGCAGTACTGGCGAGCACAGTCGTAGGGGCCGGGGCCGCTTTCACGCGGCCCGTCCGGTCATGCGGTGACGAAGGAAACCCACGTGCCGTCTGGCCTCAGCACTTCATTTGGTGCGAAGCGAGCCTTGTATTCGACCGACCGGCACCCCTCGACGTAATAGCCCAGATAGACCCACGGAAGGCCGCGCCGGCGCGCCTCGTCGATGATCGCCAGGACGTTGAAGGTGCCAAGCGAGCGGCGCCGTTCACCGGGATCGTAGAAGAAGTAGATCGCCGAGAGCCCGTCCGGCAGCGCGTCCACGTAGCCGACGGCGGCGAGCTGTCCGTCGACCGCATAGCGCCATTCTTCGGTCGGAAAGGGATTCACGGCAAAGAGGTCGCCGCCGTCGGGCTCCGGGGCCGGCCACCCTTTCGCGCTCTGCTGGTACCGGTGGAATTTGTCGTAGAGCGCCCGCGTCTCGGCCGACGGCGACGGCTCCCCGACGGTGATCGTGACGACGCCGGCATTGGTCTTCCAGATACGGCGCTGCGTGCGATGGGGTGCGAAGGACGCCGCGGGCACACGCAGCGACTGACACTTGCGGCACGAGGGGCACGACGGACGAAACATGACGTGCCCGAAGCGGCGCCACCCCCGACGCAGCCACTCGAGATACTCGGCGGCCGACATCTGGTCCACCTGCACGTACTCCAGCCTGGCAGTCTCGTCCGGCAGGTATTCGCAGCGGGCGGGCGGCGCGAAGAATCTCAGACTCGCGTCCACGGCCGGATTGTACGTGGGTTATACTCGCGCAGCGAACATACGGCGAATATTGGCTGGAACTCGTGGAAAACGACCTGCTTCTCTTCGACCTCGGACCGCCGACGACCAGGCGTATCGCCGACCTGGTCAAGGCGGGCGGCGTGGCGGCGCTCACCGAGGCCGACCACCGAGCCGATGCCGCCACGTACCAGGAAGTCCGCTGCCGATCCGCGCTCAACCACGTGCAGGGCATGCGGTACTTCGACTGGACGCTCAACCCGTACCGCGGCTGCACGCACGGCTGCCACTACTGCTATGCCCGCCGCTATCACTCGCAGTTCGAGCTCGGCGCCGGCGACGAATTCGCGTCGGTGATCCTCGTGAAGACCAACTTCGTGGAGGTGCTCCGCAAGGAGCTCGCGCGCCCCTCGTGGACACGCGAGGTGATCGGCCTCGGCACCGCCACCGACATCTACCAGCCGATCGAAGGGCACTACAAGCTGACCAGGCGCACGCTCGAGGCGCTGCTCGACGCGCACACGCCGGTTGGCGTGATCACGAAGGGCCCGATGATCGTGCGCGACAAAGACCTGTTGGCGCGGCTCTCCGCCGTCGAGGGCTCGAGCGTGGTGGTGAGCGTGCCGTGCAGCGACGAGGCGGTGACGGCCAGACTCGAGCCGGGCACCGCGCCGCCGCGTCAGCGCCTGCGCGCGGTGCGCGAGCTGCTCGACGCCGGCGTCAACGCGGGCGTGCTCATGAGCCCGATCGTGCCCGGCATCTCATCGAAGCCGAGGTTGATCGAGAAAACCGTGAGGGACGCCGCAGAGGCCGGCGTACCGATCGTGGGCTCGAACGTGATGCATCTGCAGGGCGGCACCCGCGAGCACTTCACGGCGTGGCTGTCGCGCGAGTATCCGCAGCTGGTGGCCGGCTACGGCGCGTTGTACAAGCGGGACTACGCGCCGGCGTCGTACCGCAACGAGGTCAAGAACGTCGTCTCGGCGGCGCGGCGCAAGGTGACGCAGGGCTGCGGGCCATGCGACCCGCAGCCCTGATTCGTACTAGGGATCGACCCGCACGATCGTCGGGCTCGGCAACCCGGCCACTCCGCCATAGGCGACGGACCCGAGGTACTTGGTCCCGGCTGTCAACCCGTTGAACGTCAGCCCGATGGCGCCGGTCGTCCCTTGCACGGCGGCCGCCGGGGCACTTACCACCATCTTGCCGTTCGACGCCGTGCCGAGCACCCACGAGAACAGCGTGTAGTTTGCCGTGCCCGGTACGTTGAAGCCGTGCACCCACACGGTGTAGTTCCCGGCCGCGGGATTGAGGAGGTTGGCTTCTTCGTTCGACGTCCCGCCGCCGCTGGCCGCCACGATCTGGTTGGCGGAGTTGAGGACGTAGAGATCGATGTCGCTCGCCGGCGACACGTTCGCGTCGAAGAGCGAGAAGCGAGCGTAGCTCGTCCCCGCGGGAATCGTGACGGGAACCGCGACGGTTCCCGGCCCTCCAGGCACGAACGAATCGGCCGGGTCATCGGTGATGCTGCCCGGCGTCGTCGTCGCCGCAACCAGGCCGCGCGGCGTCGCCGTGAACACCCCTGAGTAGCCGAACGTCACGTTGTAGTTGATCGGACCGCCGGTGCTCGACACTTGTGCCGGCGCCAGCAGCGCCAGCGGACGGACGACGAGCGGCGTGCGCACCGAGTGCGTACCGTCCGACCACGTGAGCTGGCCGCCGGCGTACTGATTGATCGCCGCGGTCGTCCGCGTGAACGTCACGGTGAACGACTTGGTCTGGCCCGGCTGAATGGTCAGCGACGTCGGCGAGACGGCGACGGTGAAGCCGGTCATCCCGGCGACCGCGGCGTTGTAGGTGGCTGTGCCGTGGCCCACGTTCGTCACCCGTCGCGTCACCGTCAGCGAGCCCGTGAGCGCGCCGATCGCAATCGACGGCGAATTCAGGTTCCTGGGATCGAGCGAATAGCCGGCCGATCCGAGCGCGGTGCAGGTCGTGGGATTCACGGCCGTCGTCGTGCCGCAGAGGAACGCGAACCAGTCGTTGATGTCGCTGTTGTAGACGAGCCCGGGATCTGCCGCCTTGTTGGGAGCCACGTGGCCCGCGCCCTGCCGGAAGATGACCGCACTGTTTGTCGGGGGGCCGTCGAGGACGTCGCTGGCCGACGTCATCAACGCCGACTTGATCATCATCGGCGACCAGTCGGGATGGAGGTCCTTCAGCAGCGCCGCGAGACCCGCCACGTGCGGCGCCGACATCGACGTGCCGCTGTACAGGTTGAACGACAGCCCGGCGTTTCCCGGCGGCGCAACCGAGGCCAGGATGTCCTGCCCCGGGGCGATGACGTCGGGTTTCAGCAGGTTGCCCCCCCCGGCCGCCAGCGGTCCGCGCGACGAGAAGGCCGCCGTGAAGGGGGCGGGGTCGGTAAACGTCAACGTGGCGGCGTTGATCCTCGCCGTCGGGTTGGCGCCCAGCAGGTAGGCCTTGATGGCCGGTCGATCGGTGTCGGCCAGGTGGACGCTCGGCACGAAGTGAAAGTCCGCGTTGAGCGAGTTGGGCGTGACGTTCACGAGAATCATGCCGATGCCGCCCGCCTGGAGCACGGCCAGACTCTTGTCGACGCGCGCGTTGTTGCCGCGGTCGCAGACCACGATCTTGCCGGCCACCTTGGCCGGATCGAGCACCGGGGATCCTCCGTTGAACCCCGCGCTCCAACACTGCGCCGCGGCGCCGGCAGGCGCGCTGGGGAGCCCGGCGGTCGATGAATCGATCAGCGGCGAGAGCGGCACGGCGGTGGCGAGCGACGCGCCGAAGTTGGTCACGCCGCTGCCGAACGTCACCGAGCCGGCGCCGTTGCGGTTGTGCGTGCCTGCGGCCACTGTCGCAATCCACGGCGACGGGTGCGCGACGGTGCCCGTGGTTGGCCCGTTGTTGCCCGCCGAGGCCGAGACGAAGACGCCGGCGTCGGCGGCGAAGAGGAACGCGACCTCCACTGGATCGACGAAGTTGGTCGTCGTACCCGAGATCGAGTAGTTGATGACGTCGACGCCGTCGGCCACCGCCTGATCGACGGCGGCGACGAGATCCGAGTTGAACCCGCTCGCGGTCGCGGCATCCTGCGTCGACCAGAGTGCCTTGTAGGCCGCGATCCGCGCGCGCGGCGCGATGCCGTTGACGGTCTTGAACGCCGCCGCGGGCCCGGTGGTGGGGACGCCGCGGTTGCCGCCGGCCGTCGAGGAGGTATGGGTGCCGTGCCCGTTGTAGTCGCGCGGCGACATGAACTCCCATGGCCGTGCCGCCTCGAGGGCGGCGTCACCACCCCACGCCTCGTTGAAGCGCTGCGCGCCTATCAGCTTCTGGTTGCACATCGAGGCGTTGAAGCCTTCGCCGGGCGTACATTTGCCGTGCCAGCCGGGAATCTGCTGGTACGACAGCTTGCCGTCCTGGCTTCCGCTCCCGTTGGTCCCGGTGCGATCGGAGAAGCTCGCGCTCTCGGGCCAGATGCCAGAGTCGATGATGCCGATGATGATGTCTTCGCCGGCGCGATCGGCGCCGCCCAGCTGATCGTAGAGACCGCCGACCGCCGTGAGGCCCAGGAAGTCGGGCGTCGAGGACGTGGTGGCTGTCTGCATTTCGTCCTTGGTCACCGCCAGCACGCCCGCCGTGGCGCGCAGCGCATCGGCCTGCGCGTCAGTGAGTTCGGCGGCAAAGCCGTTGAAGCTGTAGCGGTAGTCGTAGACCTTTCGCGCGCCGCCGACGCCGTTCAGCGCCGCCGTGTGGCGCCCATCGAGCAGCGCGGCATACGCAATCACCTGCGGATCGAGCGAATTGACCTTCTGTCCACGCTGAGGCCGCGTCGCTGGATAGCCCTGAATGCCGCCGCCATACGAGCCGACCGGCAGCTCGGCCATCTGCACGACATAGAGCCGGTTCGACCGCTGGGCTTCGCCACGGCCGGGGCGCAACGGCTCCTGGGCTTGCGGCGAGTCGGGATCCTGGGAACCCTGTTCTTGAGCGCCGAGGCTGAGGGGTGAGTGGAGCGCGGCCGCTGCGAGTGCGGCGACGAGAAACGCAGGAATCCGGCGGGCCATGTCGCGTCCTCCTGTTGGAAGTGGGACGAACGTGCGGAGGCCGGGGACCGTACCTCGGCATCGACAACTCGTCAATGCCTACGCTTTTGTGGGCGGAAAACGAGCCCGTACAAAGCACGGACCGGGCTCCCGAGATATCCGGGCAGTCCGGTCCGGCCGTTCGAGGTCAGAGGCGTATGCCGCCTCCGATTCGAATTCAGTGCGAGTTCGCTAGGCGCTCTTCTTCGCCAGCCTCGGTGTCATCGGCTCGACGACGATCGCCCCGTCCACGACCCGGGCGCGGAAGCTCGAGGCCTCCTTCCACTTCTGGCTCAAGGGCAGCTTGATGCGATCGTCGATGACGCGCTTCAGGAAGCGGGCGCCGTACGCCATGCTGTATCCGTCCGCGACGAGCT
>Ga0207708_10001924_pt1 | contig 15347 bp, 10 predicted proteins | sample KBSK5101metaG_FD_184340 | JGI IMG/M metagenome (GOLD analysis project Ga0207708, IMG submission 184340) | Corn, switchgrass and miscanthus rhizosphere microbial communities from Kellogg Biological Station, Michigan, USA - KBS K5-10-1 metaG... | ecosystem: Host-associated > Plants > Roots >...
CCCGACCAGCTGCCTAGACTCGTGGGCGGGACCGCACCCCCGGGACCACTCAGGCCCGGAGGGCCGTGAAGACAATATTATGACCGCGCAACAACTTGCACAGTCGCGGCCACGATCTATGGTTTCGATCGTATGCCTTCGCTCGCTGAGATGGCGCCCGCCCGCCTGACCCTCGGTCCTTGGGACCTCGTGCGGCAGACGATGGGGGACCCGCGGGCGTTCGGGCAGAAGCTGCGCCAGCTCGAGGCTTTCGCCTCGTGGCTGTTCCGCATCGTCAAGCGCGAGTGCAACCGCTACAAGCGCATCAAGCGTGCGCTGCTGCAGGTGAGCATGGGTTCGGAGTCGACGCGTATTCCGGTCGACGTGACAGCCGTTCCGGCGGTGAGGCGGGCCGCCCCGCCGCGGAGACGGTTGCCGGGGCCCTTCCCGATGACGCTCGCAGTTCATTCGCAGGTGCGCGCGGACAACGTCGTCTATCACATCCTCTCGGCGAGCATCCGGCGCCGCAACATGGAACGGGTCGAGTTGCACGTGAGCGTGCGCGCCATGAACGAACGCGCCTACCCGGTGAACTTCTGGGACCACACCTTTCGCCTGGAGGTGGACGGCGTGCCGCGCTCGCCGGTCAGCAACCTCAACGACATCGTCCAGGGCAACAGCGCCCGCGACGGCGAGGTCGTGTTCGTCTTCGACGACACGGTGGACACCCTGGCCCTGCTGATCGGCGACGGCCCGAACAAGACCAGGGTGCCGCTCGATCTCACACGCTGAACGGCTGCTGCGCGACGAAGGCGGCCGCCGGCCCGAGCGTGAAGAAGTTCGGGCTCTGCGTCGCCGGCATCCGCGCGCGAATCGCCGCATGAAACTTCGCGTAGCTGCCGCGGTAGGCGCCGTGGTTCCACACCTGCAGCAGCTGCTCGGTGAAGGCGCCGTTGTGATCGCCGTCCATCGACGTCTGGTTGTCCTGGCAGCCCGAGATCAGGACCACCGACGCCTTGCAGTCGCCGGCAATCGTCGTCAGGCGGCCGCTGACCGCGATCCGGCCGGCGGCGAGCGCCGCGTCGGGGTCGAGCGCCAGCGAGTTGCCCGCTTCGGACGCGACCGCCTTCTGCAGCTTGTCGTAGAACGCCTGGTGCTCGCGATAGGTTCGCATCGCCACCGCCGGCGGCATCATCTTCGAGCGTCCCGGCGGCCGGACGGCGTCGGGCTCGGGCATCGGCGCGCGGGTCACCGTGCCGCTGTGACAGCTGTCGGAGAGCACGAGGACACGAACGCCTTCCGCGAACTTGCTCAACTCGAGATACAGCTCGTCGTCGATCAGCTCGCCGTCATAGAGGCACCACGTTTCGTCCTTCTTGTCCTGCTCCTCGCCGGTGATGTCGGGGACCTGCCCGCCGTGGCCGGAGTAGGTGAGAAAAAACAGATCGCCCGACTTGAGGGTTCGCGCGGCGCTGCGGATCGCCGCCAGCACGTTGGCGCGCGTCGCCCGTCGCGTCAGCAGCACCGTCGGCTTGATGCGGCTCGCTTTCGCAAGCGCCGTCATGTCGTTGGCGTCGAACTCGCACGCCGTCAGCTCGCCGCTCCAGCCGCCGTAGTGCGCCGGGCTCACCGTGTTCAGCCCGATGTGCAGCGACAGCGACTTCGGCCGCGTCGACCAGGTCTTCGCGGCGCGGCTGCGCGTGCGCCGCGCACCGCCGCCGGCGCGCTTCGCGCCGCCTTTCTTCGCCGATCCGCTCTTCCGTTGTTTCGATTGTCCACGCTTCGCCATCCACGCTCCTCCGCCCGATGACACTCGAGTCAGTCGGTCAGCGACTGTAGCGTGAGCAGCACCACGCGGGCCAGCCTCGATTGCACGGTTCGTGCGATCGCCCGCCTTGAGCGGATGATGACGACGCGGTACGCTCGCGTTTCACCGCAGAGACCCCTATGCCGATGGTTCAGCTCAACTCCTCTGACTGGTCCGTTCAGCCCGCGTCAGCCACTCGCGGACGGCTGCGCGGCGCGTCGCGCGCGTCGGCAGCTCTGCCGGCCGATTTCCTGACCGACGAATCCGAGGTCGCCGACGAGTTCATCGCCCAGCCCAGGCCCGCGACGCGCGGACGCCCCGGCGGTCCGGGCGCGCTCGACTTCTCCTGCAGCCTCGAATCGGGCGAGACCGCGATCGTCGCCATCCGGCACCCGTCCGGGGCGCTGACCTTTCACCTGCCGGTCGAGTCGACCAGCCGCGGCGGGCGCCAGCCGAATCAGCTGCGGTTCGTCATCACCGTGCGCTCGGCCGATGTCGCCACCGGACGCCGCGGCGTCGTCGCCGACGCGATCAAGGTGATCGTGGTCAAGGTTGGCAAGGCCGGCGCCGACAAGGCCGTGAGCCTCCTCTTGCCGAAGCTCGTGGCAGCCTTCGAGAAGAACACGTGGGCGCGGCGTGGTCTCAAGGAAGGGTGGCTGAAGGTGACGGCGGAGACGCTGCGCAGCGGCGCGCTCGTCCCGGGAAGGCCGTCGACTTCAGATCGGTCGCTGCTGTTCATCCACGGCACGTTCTCGAACGCCGCGGGCGCGTATGGCGCGCTGGGATCATCGAATTTCTTCGAGCGCGTGAAAGAGCGGTACGGAGAGCGCGTGTACGCGTTCGATCACTTCAGCCTCAGCCGCACGCCGGAAGAAAACGCACGCATGCTGCTCGAAGCGCTGCCGGCGCACGCGACGACGTTCGACGTCATCACGCACTCGAGGGGCGGGCTCGTCCTTCGCAATCTGGTCGAACGCGCCGGCGCCTTCGGGCCACTCGGCGAGCGGTTCACGCTCGGGCACGCGGTGCTGGTGGCGTCCCCCAACGAAGGGACGCCGCTGGCCACGCCGCAGCGCTGGTCCGACACGGTCGGCTGGCTGGCGAATTTGATCGAGCTGTTTCCGGACAACCCGTTCACCACCGGCGCGGCGTTCGTTGCCAACGGCCTGGTGTGGCTGGCGCGGCACGCCTCGGGCGACATCCCGGGCCTGCACGCGATGGATAGCGCCGGCGAGTCGATCGCCGGCCTGCAAACCCCGCCGGGGCCGCCGGAAGGCGCCTACTCGGCGCTGGTCGCCAACTACAACCCCACCGGCGAGGTCCTGCTTCGGATGGTCGACACCGGCGTCGATCAGTTCTTCGGCTCGGCCAACGATCTCGTGGTGCCGTCCGAGGGCGGCTGGCGGATCGATCAGCCCGGCTCCACGCACATCGAGGCGGCGCGCATCGGCTGCTTCGGGCCGGGCGGCAACATCGCGGGCGATCCGGTCACGCACGTCAGTTTCTTCAATCGTCCCGAGACCGCCGACTTCCTGGTGCGCGCGCTGGCCGGCGAGGCGCAGGGGCTGCGCCGGTTGGATCCATCGAAGTTGCTGCCCGATCACCGGCTGTTGCGCGAACGCGTCACGGCTGAAGCGGTGCCCGTGGCTGGGGCGCGCGTGGCCAGGGCGGAACGCCCGCGCGGCCGCGCCGCCGCATCGCCATCGCCCGCGCCCTCCACCAGCGCGCGCCCCAACGGGCACCCGCTGAAAATCACCGTCGTCAACGGCGACCTCACCTTCGAGGAAGCGCCAATCCTCCTCGGGCACTATCGCGCCACGCGCCTGACCGGCACCGAGAAGGTGATGAACGATCTGATCGGCGGGGCGATGAAGCATTCGCTCGACATGGGGCTGTATCCGCTCGGGCCCGGAACCCACCAGATCTTCGTCAACACGCGATTCGATCCCGAGAGCCCGCGGCGCATGCCGCGGCCGAAGGCGGTGATTGTCGTCGGCCTCGGCGAGGAAGGAAAGCTGAACGCCGCCGAACTGGTGCGCTCGGTCCGCCAGGCCGTGATCGCCTGGGCGCAGCGCACGCGCGAGGAAGAGAAGCGGGCTCCCGGCCTGTTCGACCTGGCCGCGACGCTGCTCGCCAGCGGCGGCACGGGGATCACGGCCGGCCAGGCGGCGCAGCGGATCGCCCAGGGCGTGCACGAAGCGAACGAGCTGCTCGCGGCCGGCGCCGGCGGCAATGGCCTGCAATGGCCGCGCGTCGGTCACCTGCGCCTGATTGAGCTGTACCTGGACCGGGCGACCGAGGCGTGGCGCTCGCTGAAGATGCAGTCGGCGGCGAGGCCCGATCGTTACCAGGTGACCGACGAGGTCGCCATCGGCATCGGGCCGCTCGTGCGCCCGCTCGAAATCGGATACCGCGGCGTCGAGTACGACTTCATCACCGCCGAGACCGAGCGCGGCGAGAAGGGGGAGACGAAGATCAAGTACACGCTCGACACGCGGCGGGCGCGCAGCGAGGTGCGCGCGCAGCGAACGCAGGGGCCGCTGCTGCGCGATCTGGTCGCGAACGCGTCGAACGCGCAGTCGAACGACCAGATTGGCCGCACCCTCTTCAAGCTGCTGGTGCCGGCGGAGATGGAGCCGTTTCTCGCCGGCAGCGGCGAGCTGCAGATCGAGCTCGAGACCGGCACGGCCGGCATCCCGTGGGAACTGCTCGACACCGATCAGGAGGAGCAGAACCCGGAGCATCGCCCGTGGGCGATTCGCGCCAAGCTGCTGCGCAAGCTACGCACCACGGAGTTCCGCGCGGAAGTGCGGGACGCCGACCCCAGCTCCAGCGTGCTCGTGGTCGGGGAGCCGGAATGTCCGCCGCGCTACCCGCGCCTGCTCGGCGCGCGCAACGAGGCGCTGCGGGTACACGAATGCCTGGTGGCCCCGGGCGCGCTCGAACGCGAGCGGGTCCGGGCGTTGCTCAGCGACAGCGACGATCAGCCGGGGCCCAACGCCCGGACCGTGATCGACGCCCTGTTCGAGCGTCCATGGCGCATCGTCCACATCGCCGGCCACGGCGAGCTGCCGAGCGAAAACGGCACCGCCGGCGGCGTGGTCCTCTCCAACGGCACGTTCCTCGGCCCGGACGAAATCGCCACGATGCGCGTGGTGCCCGAGCTGGTGTTCGTGAACTGCTGCCATCTGGCGGCGCGCAGTCTCGACCAGATGCTGACCATCGACGGATACGACCGCGCGCAATTCGCCTCCGGCGTTGCCGAGCAGTTGATCAAGGTCGGCGTCAAATGCGTCGTCGCCGCCGGCTGGGCGGTCGACGACGACGACGCGGCCACGTTCGCGCGGACTTTCTACAGCGTGCTCCTGCGCGGCGGCCGCTTCATCACCGCGGTGGCGGAGGCGCGCGAGGCCGCCTACAACCCGGCCAACAACACCTGGGCCGCCTATCAGTGCTACGGCGATCCGGACTGGGTGCTGCGCCGCGAACGGGCCGATGCGGACGTGGCGCCGTCGAAATCCGAGGACGAGTTCGCCGCGATCGCTTCATCTGCCGCCTTGAAGCTTGCGCTGGACACGATCGTGGTCCAGACCAGGTTCCAGGGCCGTCCGGCCGAGGGTCAGCTCGAACGCGTTCGTGCGCTCGAGCAGCGCTTCGGCGAGCGATGGGGCGGGATCGGCGAGATCGCCGATGCCTTCGGCGGCGCGTTCGTGGCCGGGGTCGACCTCGAGGCGGCGATTCGCTGGTACGAGCGCGCCGTCGCCGCCGACGATGGCACTGCGCCGATGAAGGCGGCCGAGCAGCTCGTCAACCTGCGGATCCGGCTGGCGAGCGACACCGTCGAGCGGGCCCGGAAGGAACGCGACGCCGCCGCGGCGCGGTTGAAGGAAGGCGCGCGGGGACGCCGCGCGGCGGATCGCAAGGGCCGCGGCGCCGCCCGCCAGGCGCTCGCGGCTGCCGAGCGCGCCTTGAAGAAATCGTTGACCGCGGCGCGATCGAAAATCCGGGACGCGATCGCCATGCTCGACAAGCTCGGCGAGTTGCAGCCGACGATGGAGCGCGAGAGCCTGCGCGGCTCGGCGTTCAAGCGCATGGCGCTCATCGCCGCGGCGGCGGGCCGTGCCGCCGAGGAGCGCGCGGCGATCGCCGCGATGATGCGGCACTACCAGCGCGCCGCCGTGATCGGCCGCGAGACGCAGTCGCCGAACCTGTTCTATCCGGGCCTCAACTATCTCGCCGCGGAGCTGGCGCTGAACCTCGGGCGCCGCGGATGGAAGGGGATTGACCGTTCAATCGCCGAGGCGACGAGCCGCAGCCTCGACGCCAAAACCGGCTCGGACCCCGACTTCTGGAGCGTCGTCGGTCAGGTGGAGCTGCAGCTCTACTCGTCCCTTGCAGAGGGGCGCAAGCTCACCGCCGCGCGCGAGACGCTCGAGCGCGGGTATGACGATCTTCACAAGCGTGTCGCCGCAGCGTCGATGTGGGCGTCGGCCTACGACACCGCGGCGTTCGTGCTGCGGCGCTACGCGGCACGCGCGACCAAGGTGGAGAAGAAAGCGGCGGGTGCGCTGCTGGAACGGCTGTCGACGTTCGCGGGCGGCGCGGCTACGGCTTCGGCACCCGCAGCGTCGCGCTGATCATCGCGCTGCCGCTGGCGACGTAGACCAGCGCCAGCGGATGCAGCACCGCCGGCCCGATGCGCGTGGCGCCGAACCAGAAGGCCTCCTCGTAGCGCCCGAGCCTGAACGCCAGGCCGAGCAGCAAGACGATGGCGATGCTGGTCGGGATCGGCGTGCCCTCGAAGTACTTCACCTTGCCGGTCTCGGCATCGGCCAGCGCCGCGGCGGTGACGTTGAAGCGCGCCAGCCGGCTCGCGCCGCAGACGACGAAGTAGGTGAGGCAGAGGGTGTCCCAGCCGCCGCGCAGGCCAAGCGTGTAGCCGAGCACTGCCGGCGCGACCCCGAACGAGATCACGTCCGACAGCGAATCGAGGTCGGCGCCGAGCACCGACTGGCGGCGGGCGTCGAGCCGCGCGACGTAGCCATCGACGACGTCGCAGACCAATGCCAGCGGCAGCAGCAGGAAGGCCATCCACAGCAGCCGGCGGTTGTCCTCGGCCAGGTAGTCGAGGCAGAGGAAGATGCAGATGGTGCCGCAGGTCGCGTTGGCGATCGTGAACGCGTCCGCGGCCGTGTACGAGCGCAGCATCGAGAGATGCCGCCTGGGCGCAGCCATCGACACCTCTGAGACTCAGAGCCTCAGTGAATAGACGGCGCCTGGTACGCCGCGGCGGCGGCGCGGAAGAACCCGGAGAGCTTGGCCGCGATCATCGCCGGCAGATCCGGCGGCGCCGAGGTGAACGACCAGACATGGCGCCCGAACGCGCCGTGCAGTCCGAGCAGCCAGCGGCCGTAGTCGTCGGACGGCCGCACTTCCACCGCCCAGGTGCCAACCAGGTGATCGAACAGATGGGGCATCGCGCTGGAGATTTGCGCCAGCAGCAGGGGATCGTCGACGCCCTTGACGTCGACGTCGACGTTGGTCGCTTGACGCGACGGCATCAGCGACGCGCGCGGCCGTCGTGCCGCCGGCTTCGCGATGGTGGTGGAGATCAGGAACAGGTCATTCTGCACAGAATGCATCATTGGTCCCGGTTTGCGCCTCGCCCCGCGCGAGCGCGCGTGCAATGGTAACCGATCAGAATTGTCAGCGAACGGCCTCGCCGGTGATGCTGCAAACCGGCGACCACGGCAGAGCCGGATTGGCGGGGCTTTTCGGGACGCCGCCGGCGAAGAAGTCTTCCACCAGGAAGACTTTTGTCACGCCTCGGAATTGTCATTGCGTTCATCGTGTCGCATCGTTGCACCGCGCACGAACATGCTGCTGCGATCCGGAACAGATCGCCCGTACGCCAGTTCCGAAATCGGTTTCCCGCTGACGGATTCGATGCTTCACGGAGCGTCGACTGACGAATACAGCGGCGCGGCACTTGCTACTAGAATCACCGAGATGAAAACCGAAACTCGTTTACAGTTTTCGGCCGTGATGAAGGCGACCGGCCGCGCCGCCGCGTGGGCGCTGGTCACCATGATGGTCGGATTGATCCTGGTGATTCTCTTCGGCAGCCCGCTCGCGGCATCGTCGCCGACTTCGTACGACCTGCCCGGCAGCAGCCCGACGCCGAAACCGGGCCCGTGGGGAATCCGGCCGGTCATCGTCCGCGTCTAGCGATGCTCAGAGTCTCAGAGCTCTCTGAGTCTCAGAGTCAGGCGGCTTCGGCGAGCCGCGCGATCGCGCGGTGATGCTGCAGAATCCGCAGCGCGACCGCGAGCCAGACGAAGACCAGCACCACGTTGACCGCCGCAAACCCGGCGACGCCCATGCGCATCGCGCCGAAGTAGACGACCGCGGCCGACACCACGTCGCCGCCGCGGGTGAAGAAGGTATCGATCGCCTGCTTCGCCTTGTATTTTTCCTCGCGCGTGGTCGGCAGCCAGATCAGCTGCCGCGCCGTGTTCATGATCGAATAGTCGGTGGCGTTCTCCGCCGTCTTGACCCAGCGCACGATCGCGAAGCCGGCGCCGGCGGCAATCAGCGAGTAGCCGCCGAGCGCGATCAGCGGCAGCGCGAGCAGCGCGCCGCGCAGCCCGAAGTACTTCACCAGCCTCGAGGCGACGAACGCCTGCAGCACCAGCGCGACGACGTTGACCCAGAACTGATAGCTGCCGACATAGGCGCCGATGTAGGCCTGGGTGTTGAAGCCGGGCGTCGCCGCCGCCAGCGCCGCCGCATGGCTGGAGAGCAGCCGAGCGATCAAGTACTCGCCGGTCGTGTTGACGACGTTGAGCAGCACGATCAGGAGGGCGACGAGCCGCAGGTACGGGCTGCGGAAGACCAGCTCGAAGCCGCCGGCGGCGGCGAGCGGCGCCTTCGGCGCCGCCTTGCGGCGCGTTTCGCGCCGGTTGACGACGAGATAGAGGCCGAGCGTCGCCAGCAGCAGCGCCGCCGAGATCTGCAGGATCAGCTGCGGGGTGAAGCCGAGGCCGAAGAGCTCGCCGGCAATCAGCGAGCCGAGCGGCGCGCCGGCGGTCATGCCGATCATGATCGTCGGGAACAGGCGATCGCCGGCCTCCTTGGTGTAGATGTCGTTGGCAAACGACCAGAACTGCGCGATCAGCGAGATGTTGAAGATCCCGACCCAGATGAAGAACGCGACGCCGACGTACGGCACGCGGGCGGCGACGGCGAGCGCGAACAGCTCGATGTTGATGACGAAGAACAGGGTCACCCCGACCAGCAGCCGGATGCGATCGACGCGCGAGGCAAACCAGCCGTAGAAAGGGACGAATCCCATCAACACCAGCGCCTGGCCGGCGGCCGTGTAGGAGCGGACTTCGGCGCCGCCGCCCAGCAGGATCAGCGGCTCGCGGACGATCTTGATGATCGAGTAGCAGACCAGCAGCAGGAAGATGTTGACGAGCATCAGCACGGCGGTGGTCGCCTCGCCGGCGTGCACATCGGTGAAGAGCGACAGCAGCCGGTCGAGCCACGACTTGTCGTCGCTCCGTTGCAGCGCCACGGCGGCGTCGGTCATCGGTTGATCCTCACTCCTGAATCAGCACGGCGCGGGTGATGTCTTCGGGGCGCGGCTCGGCCAGCGTCAGCGGGCCGGTCAACTCCATCAGGTGCGTCTCCCACCAGGTCCTGGCCATCTGATTGGTCCACACGTCGACGGTGCAGCAGCCGCACGCCAGGTCGAACAGCTGCTCGGCGTCCTGCGGCCGGCGGTTCGGATCCTTCTCGAGGCACGACATCACCAGCTGCTCGAGGTCGCGCGGGATCGGCAGCTCGGTGCGCTGCGAGGGCGGCGTCGGCGGCGTCTGCACGTGATGCAGGAACATCTGCATCGGCGTGTCGGCCTCGAACACCAGCTGGCCGGTGAGGAGGTAATAGGCGACGCAGCCGAGCGCGTAGACGTCGGCGCGCCGGTCGACGTCGTTCTGCCCGAGGATGATCTCGGGCGCCATGAAGGCCGGCGTGCCGGTGGTGGTGTGGGTGGCGGTGAGCATCGTTTCCTGCGTGCCGGGCCTGCCGGCGCGGCTGTTCACCTTCACCAGGCCGAAGTCGAGCACCTTGACGAAGTCGTACTCGAGCCCCATCCGGCAGACGTAGATATTCGCCGGCTTGACGTCGCGGTGCACCAGGCCGCGGGCGTGCGCGTCGGCGAGCGAATGCGCCGCCTGGCGCAGCAGGTGGATCGCGCGGTTGGCCGGCACCGGCCCGAACTCGCGCACCATCGATTCGAGATCGCGCCCGGCCAGCAGCTCCATCACGTAGTAGAACGTGCCTTCGCGGGTGATGCCGAAGTCGAAGATGCGGATCGTGTGCGGCGAGCTGAGCGCCGCCGTCGCCTGCGCCTCGCGCTCGAAGCGCTTCATCAGCACCCGGCCTTCGGCGCCGCCGCCGGCGCCGAGCACCTCGGGGCGGATCAGCTTGATCGCGGCGCCGCGCGCCAGCAGCCGATGCTGCGCGCGCCACACCTCGCCCATGCCGCCGCGCCCGAGCAGCTCCACCAGCTGGTAGCTGCCCAGCTCCTGCGCCGCGCGCAGCCGGCGTCCCACCCCCTGCATCACGTGCGAGGGCACGACGGCGATCACCGCGCAGATGTAGTTGGGGAGGAGCAGCACGAACGTATTGAGCGGCGAGGGAACCGGCACGCCGCGCAGATGCGCGAGCCAGACGCCGAGCGGTTCCATCGAGGCGGCGACGAGCGACGCCGCGAACATGCGCCGCGGCGAGGTGGGCACGATCATCGCCGAGACCAGGATGGCGATGGTCGTCCACGACAGCTTCCCGAGCGTGGTGGTGGTCGGCTGGGTCGCCCAGGTATTGATCATCGCGATGAACACCGCGTTCAGCACCATGAACCAGGGACCGGTGTGCACTTTCCTCTGGCAGGTATGCGGCCCGAAGCGGACGTAGAGGAACACGGCCAGCGAGGTGACGGCGGCGAACGCTTCGATCGCGATGAAGCGCCGCGGCAGGACGACGCCGACCGTCACGGGATAGACGACGCCGTGAACGACCAGCGTCAGCGCCCAGACACCCGCCACCAGGCCGCTGAAGACGGCGAAGCGCTCGACCTGCTCGTCGAGCATCGTGTCGGGCAGCCGGCCGGTCGAGCGGACTTCCTCGCCCGGCGCCGGCGTCGCCTGACGCGGCTCGATGCGTTTCGGTTCGGGAGCAGCCATCTCTTGTCCCAGCGCGGCTACGCGCCGCCGGGGGTCGGCGGGTCGATCCCGGCGCGCCGCCGCAGTTCCTCGAGGTTGAGCATGATCGAATGGTTCGACCGCAGCAGATCGGCGAGGATCTCTTCGCGCGCCCGCGTCGATCGCGCCATCGGCCGGCGATCCTCGAGGAAGGGCCACAGACGGTCGCGGATCGGCGCAGGCAGCACGCCTTCGAGGTACTCGAGCGCGGTCCCCTGCAGGTTTTGATCGTCAGTATACAGGCTGCGAAACGAGATCATCAGCGGTTCCCGCGGCAGCACGATCGACAGCAGCGTGAAGACGTGGGCCAGGCTCTGGCCGGCGCGATCGCGCACGAATTCATCGACGAACGAGACCTCGTCCTGCACGTCGAGCTCATCGAGCAGGCGGCGGCTTTCCCAGACCGGCCGGCCGACCGCCGCCTCGCGCATCACCACCGCGAAGATGCGGTCGCGATCGACGGTGACGCGCGGGTTCTTCTCGACCACCGAGGCGAGCGAGTGGCCGCACTGGAAGCGCACCTCGAAGCGCAGGTCGTCGAGGCCCAGCATCAGCCCGTCGGCCGCGCGCTGCGAGACGCACACCGAGAACACGCGCGCCAGCCGGCGGCGCACCGTGAAGTCCTGGTTCGGATCGATCAGCGCGTCGATCAGCAGGCCGACCCGCTCCTCGGCCACCTTGCGCAGCGCGAACACCGCATCGGCGGCGACCGGATGCCAGGCGAGCAGCGGGATGACGTGCGGGACGAGCGCCGCGCTCAGGCCGTCCTCGTTACGTAGGACGCGGGTCACCTGGTCGACGTTGCGCGAGCGCAGGTGCAGGATCGCCTGCATGTCGGGATCGAGCGCGGCCACCGCGGTGGAGGTGACCGGACGCGTCGCCGTCTCCGCCTGCGGCGGCACGCGCAGCCCGAAGTCCGATCGGGTCACGCCGAGCGTGCGCAGCATCAGCGTGCGGCTGGTGGCGTCCTCGACATCCGACAGGTCGAGCTCGACGGCGCGATTGAGCAGGCTCTTTTCCAGCGTCGAGATGTAGCCGCGGTTCAAGCGGCTGGCCGCGAGCATGGCGAAGGCCGAGCAGGCCATCGCCAGTGACACGATTACCGGCGACTGGGTCGCCGGCGCCAGCAGCAAGGCGCCGCGTACCATGCCGCCGCCGACCGCGTCGCCGAGCCGATCGAAGGCAACGTCGATGATCGATTTCGCCGCGCGCTTCTCGGCGGCGGCAATCGGCGTGTAGAACAGTTCATACCCGGCACGGAACAACGACCCGCGAAACACCGACTCGGCGCCGCGCGCCATCGCGATCGCGCCGAACCCGGGCGACAGCAGGCCGAAGAACCCGCCGGAGAACAGCGCCAGCGACGGCGTGCTCGCCGTCAGCGCCAGGCCGAAGCGCTCGAGCATGAAGCGGCTCGACGACATCTGAATCACGAAGGTGATCAGGCTGGTGGCCGCGTAGTAGACCGCGAAGAAGCGCAGCAGGTTGTCGCCGCGGCCGAAGGTCTCGACCGCGCGCACCTTGAAGAGATAGTCGAGCAGCGCCGCGCCGGTGGTGCCGAGCAGGACCAGCACGGCGAGATACCGCAGGTAGGGCGCTTCGGCAATGACGCGCAGCCCCGAGCGGGTCGGCGCCGCCGTCGGGTTGCGGAAGGTCTCGATCGCGCCCGGGCCCGGCACGCCGCGCGATTCCACCGCCAGCGCGCGCACCTGCCAGGCGCTGATGATGTGAAAAATCGCGAGCACCGGCAGCATCGCCGCCGCGCCGACCAGCGCGGCGACGCGCTCGGCCAGGACGGCGCTGAGCAGGCCGCCGAGCGTGCCGGCTGCCGCGATCTGGCCGAAGCGGCGCTTGGCCGTTCGCGGATCGAAGCGCTCGCTCGAGATCAGCCAGAACCCCGACCCGAGCAGCGGCCCGACCCCCGAGATGTGCAGGTAGACGAGCACCGCGGCGAGCCCGCGCGCGCGCTCGGTCAGCATCCACTCGACCAGAAACAGCACCGCGCTGGCGGCGAAGCAGACCGGCACCAGCACCGCCGGCTGGATCCGGCGCGACGCGCGCGAGTTCGCGGCCACCAGCAGGATCGAGACGATCGAGGTCGCCATCACCATCGTCGGCAGGGCGGTGTAGTCCAGCGAGGCGAGGAACAGCGCGTCGCGCGTCGCCTTGCCGCCGACGAACTGCGCGGTGACGGCGCCGGCGCAGACCATCGCCGTCATCATCGATCTGGAGGACTGCCGGGAAGGCGTCAGCGCGCCACGTGAAGACAATTCTTTTGGGGGATGGAATTGCGCTCATCGTATCACGCCGTAGGGGCGGAGCTTGCTCCGCCCCCGGCCGGCGCGCGCGTCGAACCGATTCAGCGCGTTCCGCTGTTCTGCTCCTTGAGGTAGCGCGCGATCTGCTCGCCGGTCGCGAACCAGACGCCCGGCTTCGACTTGATGTAGGTGACCAGCTTCTCGAGCTCCACCATCCGCGACCGGTGGCCGACCACGTGCGGGTGCATCGTGAGGACGAAGAGCCCGCGCTCCTTGTAGGCGACGTCGAACTCGTCGCGGTAGACCTTGAAGATCATCTCCGGCGACGGCAGCGCCCCGCTCGACCCGAAGTACGGCGCATCGTCGAGGATCCACTCGATCGGCAGCTCGATCAGGCCGGTGTTCTGGCCGTTGATCATCACCTCGTAGGGATCGTCGGCACCCATCAGGCTGCTGTCGTAGAGCAGGCCGGCCTTGGCGAACTGGCCGAGCGAGTAGCGGCTGAGCGCCCACGACGGCGCGCGGATGCCCACCGGACGCTTGCCCATCGCCTTCGTCAGGTACTCGATCGACTGCGTCAGCAGCCGCTCTTCTTCGGCGGCGTTGTCGATCGCGGCAAGGTTCTCGTGAATCCAGCCGTGCAGGCCGATCTCGTGGCGCCCCGAGGCCTGGATCTCCTTCACCATCCCCGGGTGGTTGATGAAGCTCGACGCCGGCACGTAGAAGGAAGCCGGAATCTGCTGGCTGTCCATCAGCGCGAGGACGCGGGGCAGTCCCTGCACCGCGCCGTACTCGCCCTGCGACAGCGGGCCCGGCAGGAGCTGCGGCCGGGTCAGATACTCGTTGTCGATATCGAACGACAGCGAGACGGCGACGCGCGCGCCGTTCGGCCACGCCTTCGGCTTCAACCGGCGTCCGACGCGCGCGACCGAGACCGCCTGCTTGATCTGATCTTCGTTCCACTTCAACGCCGGGTTGGACGCGGCGTTGCCCGGCGCCGGCTGCTGCAGCGTCGCGCGCATCGGCCACATCGCGAACGCTGCGACCGCGACCATGAGTATCTTGCGAACCATGCGAGGCCTCCCTGTCAGGGATTAGGGAATGGGGACTAGGGATTAGCAGGGAATAGTGAACAGGGATTGGCCTGCGCCTTTCCCGATTGAGCTACTCCCTGTTCCCTGATCACTATTCCCTAGCCCAGACTAATCCCTAATCCCTAATCCCTACCCCCTGCTCAGAACACGAAGCGAGCGCCCCACTGGAGCTGGCGCGGGTCGCGAGCGGCGGTGCGCACCAGGAAGGCCGCGGCGTTCATGGTGTTGTTGCCGCCGGTGAGGTCGACGAAGTTCGGGACGTTGAACATCTCGAGGAACAGCTCGAGGCGGCGCGAGGCGCCGAGCTCGATCCCCTTGGTCAGCCGCAGGTCCATGATCCGCGTCATGTTGAGCTCGAGCAGCGAACGGTCGATCGGCGTCAGGCCGCGCGAGGCGCGGAAGGCGTTGACGATCGCCAGCTCCTCGTCGACGTCGCCGCGGCCGAGACGAGGCGGCAAACCGAGCGGTCGATCGCCGGCCGTGTTGCCGTCGCCATCGAGGTCGACGCCGCTCTGCACGCGGCCGATCGGGAAGCCGCTCACCAGCTTCAGGATCCCGCTCACCTGGAAATTCCACGGCAGGTTGGTGGACGCCGACGCGGTCAGGTTGTGCCGCGTATCGGTGGTGTTGTAGCCGACTTCCTGCGGCGCGCGCTGGGTGCCGCGCACGGTGCTGTAGAAATCGACGCCGTCGAGCCAGCTCTTCGACAGCGTGTAGGAGACCTGCAGGTTGTTGGCGCCGCGCACCCGCGTCCGCAGCTGCGTCTCCAGCGCGTCGTACCAGCTGTTGGTGTAGTTCTCGACCATCGTCACGCGGCTGAAGTTCGGCACCGGCCGCGGGTTGGTGGCGCTGATGGCGCCGCTCGCCGGCAGGTTGCGGTCGGTGGCGCCGAGTTGTTCGGTGCCGTAGCCGTGGACGTAGTCGGCGGTGAACGCGGTGG
>Ga0207708_10001928_pt1 | contig 15324 bp, 18 predicted proteins | sample KBSK5101metaG_FD_184340 | JGI IMG/M metagenome (GOLD analysis project Ga0207708, IMG submission 184340) | Corn, switchgrass and miscanthus rhizosphere microbial communities from Kellogg Biological Station, Michigan, USA - KBS K5-10-1 metaG... | ecosystem: Host-associated > Plants > Roots >...
CACGCGCGTTGACAATCAGTCCCCGCGCCAGCAGATCGCCGAGCCGTTCGCTGATCCTCAGCCCCTCGTCGAGCCGCTGGGCGCCTCGTCGACCGCCCATTCACGCCGCTTTCGCGGTCCAGTCGCGCTCCGTGCACGCGGCGCGGCGTAGGGTCGACCCACGATGAAGCGCGCCCTCTACGTCTCTTCGCCGATCGGGCTCGGACACGCCCAGCGCGACGCCGCCATCGCCCGCGAGCTGCGGGCACGCGTGCCCGACCTGCAGATCGACTGGCTCGCGCAGGATCCCACCACTCGCGTGCTCGAGGCCGAGGGCGAGCGGATCCACCCGGCCAGCGTCCACCTCGCGTCGGAGTCGGGACATTTCGCGTACGAGTCCTCCGAGCACGACCTGCACTGCTTCCACGCCCTACGGCGCATGGACGAAATCCTCGTGGCGAACTTCATGCTCTTCCACGACGTCGTGAGCGAGGAGCCCTACGACGTCTGGATCGCTGACGAGGGCTGGGACGTCGACTACTTCCTCCACGAGCACCCCGACCTCAAGTCCGCGCCCTACGCATGGCTCACCGACTTCGTCGGGATGCTGCCGATGGACGACGCCGACGACTACGAGCGCTTCCTCACGCGCGACTACAACGCCGAGATGGTCGAGCACATCGCCGCCCATCCCGAGGTGCGCGACCGCGCCCTCTTCGTCGGCAACCCGGACGACGTCGTGCCCGAGTCGTTCGGCGAGGGCCTACCGATGATCCCCGACTGGACGCGCGAGCACTACGACTTCACCGGCTACATCGCGGGCTTCGACCCGGTCGACCTCGCCGACCGCGACGCGCTGCGCGCCGAGGTCGGCTTCGCGCCCGACGAGCGGGTGTGCGTGGTCGCCGTCGGAGGCTCGGGCGTCGGGGAGAGCCTGCTGCGGCGCGTCATCGCCGCCCACCCGCTCGCGCGCGAGCGTGTACCCGACCTGCGCACGATCGTCGTCGCCGGACCGCGCATCGACGCCGCGACGCTGCCAGACGCTCAGGGCCTCGAGGTCCACGCCTACGTGCACAACCTCTATCGCCACCTCGCCGCTTGCGACCTCGCGGTGGTCCAGGGTGGCCTGACGACGGCGATGGAGCTGACCGCCAACCGCCGGCCGTTTCTCTACTTCCCCCTCAAGCACCACTTCGAGCAGCGCCGACACGTCGCGTACCGGCTCGACCGCTACGGGGCCGGCCGGCGCATGGAGTACGACGCGTCGCCGCCCGACGTGATCGCGGCGGCGATGGCCGAGGAGATTGGGCGCGAGGTGGACTACGTCCAGGTCGAGACCGGCGGCGCGGGCCGCGCCGCCGACCGAATCGCGGAGCTCCTGTGAGCTACGACAGCACCCACGCCATGGAGCCCGACCGCGACGGCTACGTCGAGCGCGACGGCGTCCGCACCTTCTTCGAGGTCTACGGCGACGACCACGAGCACACGATTGTGTTCCTGCCGACGTGGTCGATCGTGCACTCGCGGATATGGCGCGCCCAGCTCGCGTACTTCGGGCGCCAAAACCGCGTCGTGCTGTTCGACGGCCGCGGCAACGGGCGCTCGGACCGCCCGGTCGACCCAGCCGCGTACCACCCGGTCGAGTTCTACCGCGACGCGCTCGCGGTCATGGACGCGACGGAGACCGAGCGCGCCATCACCGTCTCGACCTCGGCCGGCACGGCTTGGAACCTGCTGCTGGCCGCCGGGTCGCCGGACCGTGTCCAAGGCGCCGTGTTCGCCGGTCCCACCCTCTACGCGGTCGGGCCGCCTTACCCGGAATGGGCGGTCGCGCCGTACAACGAGCGCTTCGACTCCTACGACGGCTTCGAGGGCCAGAACCGCTACTTCATCGGCGAGCACTACCCCGCGTTCGTCGACTTCTGGATGCGGACGGTGTTGCCGGAACCGCACAGCACGCGGGCGATCGAGTTCTCCGTCGGAATGGCGCTCGACACGACGCCCGAGGTCGTGCTCGCCACGCTCGAGGGCTCCGGTATGGACGGCAAGGACCGCGCCGCCGACCGTCTCGCCGAGGCCGGCGAAAAGCTGCGGCCCGTCGCGGGCGCGGTGCAGTGCCCGGTCCTCGTGGTGCAGGGCGGGCTCGAGCGGATCGCGATGCCGCACTGGGCGCAGGCGCTGGCCGAGGACACCGGCGGCGAGCTCTTGGTCCTTCCGGAGGCCGGCCACCATCCCGCCGGACGCAAGCCAGTGCGCTTCAACCTGGCCCTACGGGCGTTCGTCGACCGGGTTCACGCTGAGGTCACGGCGCCGTCGCGCTAGGACCACGAGCGGTTGGGAGCCTGGCTCCGCGACCGAACAACGGAGTCTTCATGACCACCACCAGCATCGACGAAGGCAAGCTCGAAGCCTTCATGGGTCAGGCAGTGACCGACATGGCTCACCAACGCTCGCCTGCGCGGCCGAGACGCTCTCGCCCGCGGCCTGGTCGACGTGCGTACTTGTTCGTGAGCACCGAGCCCTGGCGCTCGAGCACGGCCTGCGGCACGAGGTTCTCCGAGGCGATCATCTCGGGCGTGCGCTGCTGGCGCTCGAGCTCGCGCGCGAGGACGGCGGCAATCGCCGGATCGACCTCGGCGAGCCGGCGATTGAAGAAGTCGGAGGGGGCTCGACGGGCATGGGGGCAGGTATTAGGCTCGACGCTCATGGGCGGTCGCGTCGCGCTCGTCGTGCTGCTCGTCCTCGCCGTGGTCCCGGGCGAGGCGTGGGCCTTGGCCGGCGGCGCCACCGGCTCTGGTGGTGGTGGTAGTGGCGGCAGCAGCGGCGGGGGCTACAGCGGCGGCGGCGGCGGCAAGATCACGCTGGTCGGAGTTCTGCTCGGCCTCGGCTTCGCCGCGGCGATCTTCCTCGTCCCGTTCATCATCCGCCGCTTGCGGGGCTCGCGCAGCGGCTCCGGCGGCGGGTCCCAGGCCACGCCTGCCCGGCGGCTCCTGGCGGGCAGGCGCGCGCGGAAGGCCGAGGAGGTCGCCAAGGCGGCCAATGCCGGTGACGGCTACTGGGACCCGGCCGACCTAAAGCGCCGCGTCGAGGAGGCCTTCTACCCCATCCAGTCCTCGTGGTCCAAGCGCGACGTGTCGCCGTCCCGGCCTTACGTCAGCGCTGAGCTCTACAAGCGCCACGAGCTGCAGCTCGAGGGACTGGAGCGCCAGCACCGCGTGAACCGCATCGCCGACCTCGAGCTCGACAGCGTCGAGATCGTGCGCGTCGTGAACGTCACCGACGACAGCAAGGACCGGTTCGTGGCCTTCATCGAATGCCGCGCGCGCGACTGGATGGAGGACACCGAGACCGGCAAGGTGGTCAACGGCAACCCGAGCGCCCAGACCAGCTTCCAGCAGTACTGGTCGTTCTCGCGCGACCCGCATCGCGGCTGGGTCCTCGACGAGATCCAGCAGGGCGAGGAGGGCGACTACCACACGCAGACGCGGGACATCGACACCGACGATGGGGCTCCTCAGCCGGCTGCTCGGGCGTGAGCCCGACGCGCAGGCGCGGGGCGAGAACGTCGCCCGCACGCTCGAGGCGCTCGCCCAGCTCGACCCGATCTGGTCGACCGAGGATCGTGAGCGAGCGGTTCATGGCGCCGCAACTCACCGCGTCGCAGCGGCTGCGGATCGAGGGCCTCGTGCGCCAGCACCGCCTGCACCAGCGCGAGTACCCGCTGATCGAGGACCTCGACTTCGTCGCCTACGACGACCCCGGTCCGCGCGTGACCGCGCTGCTCGTCGCTCGTCGAAACGATCCTCGACGACGAGTCCGGCGCGCAGGTGGCCGGTCACGCCGGGGCGAAGGTGTGCCGCAGCCAGTACTGGACCTTCGACTGGGACCGATCGGCGTGGTGCGAGGGCGGCGGCAGGAGGCTGCCGCGAAACGCCCGCCTGGGGCACAATCATGCGTGCCAACGGACCGGCCGCCTCGTTCCTGCTCGTCCGCGTTCGCTGCCGGCGTCTCACGGTCCGTCCAGCGCCGTCCCAGTCGAGACACCGACCCTTGAGGACGGTGTGCGGGACGTTTGGGTCACGCGCCGCCTTGCACAACGAACGGGTCGAAAACACTCAACGCATGGGCTTGCCCTGGCGGTAGGCGAACCGGCCCTAGTACTCGCCGTCGTCGCCCCCGAGCGGCAAGCCGACGCCCGGACTCGAACCCGGACCCCTTCATTACGAGGGCCATTCGTGAGCCGCGACCACTTCGTTTGCAGGGATTTTCGTTCGAGTGGGTGTCCCTAAGTGGCATCAGAAATGCCGAGTCGGGGACACGGTTCGGGACACGGTTTTGCCAGTTCGGCCACCTCCCATCCGAACCAGGAGGCTCCACTCCCGCCTTCGCAGCCCTTGACCCGTCTGACGCCATGCTCAAGGTTGCTGGCCGGACATGATCAAGCGCTCGAACGCGAGTGCTCTCGTCAAGCGCAGCGTGCGCAACGTCATCCGCGCCTGAGACTCCTCCGCGTCGTCCTGAGCGCCAGTCCGGCGCATGCGCTCGCTGCGCGTGCGACGCGTAGCCGAGGCGCGAATCGCCAACGGTCAGAGCGGGTCGAGTGCCGCGACTTCGGGCCGTCGTTCGGCGGTCCGCTGATCCACGACGGGGTGTGTGTGCGTCGGCTTAGCGGCGCGTTTCCACCACCATGCACCGGGGTCCACCGCGGAGCTCACGCAACGCCTGGCGCGCGAGACGGACGTCGGCCGACCCGCTCAGCCGACGCTCTGGCGCCCTTGGGCAGCCGAACTGTCAACCGCTTGGCGACCGTGTGCGATGGCCCGCCGTTCACGCTGGTCGTCGTGGTCAAGGTCGCCCTCAGGCGCTTGTGCGCTCGTAGCAGCTTGGTCCCGCGCTGATTGAGAGTGAACGCGAGCTTGGCGCCGCTCCCGGCCGGGATGCTGACCGTCGCGGCTCCGATGGTGGTCAGGTGCCGCGGCTTGACCTTGGCCGCGGCGGCCGTCGCGGACGTCTGTGCCCGGACCGTCGCTGAGCAGCTCGGGCCGCCGGCGGGGCAGATCGCCTCCTCGTCTGTGTCGACGGTGACCTTGCCGCGCCTGACCGTGGTCTTCGGGTGTCCGCCGGCAATCAATGCGACGTCGGCCGGTCGGGCGATGGGGGCAATCATCGGCGGGAGCGGCCCGGAGCCGCCGGAGGATGGCTTCGCGGCAGAGTTCGTCTGCCCGGTGACGTGCTGGGTGAAGCTGCCTTCGCTATCCGCGAAGTCGGCGATCGCGGCGGTGTTGTCGTGGTACTTCGCGGTCACGGTGAAGTCGCCGGCGGGGAGGTTGCTTCCCACGATCCCGGCTTGACCGTGGCTGTCGAGCGGTTGGGGGGCGAGCACCGGCGTGCCGTCGACGAGGAATTGCACGCTGCCGAACGGGGTGATCCCGGTGTCTGCGTTGCGGGTCGTCGCGACGATCGTCACCTGGCCGCCTTCGTTGGCGGGGTTGGCGGAGGAGGCCAGGGACGTCGCGGTGCCCGCGGGACGGATCGTCGGTTTGAGCTGGGCTGCGCTCGGGCTGTGAAGGTTGTCACCCAGGTAGTTCGCTGAGAGCGTGCTGCCGACGTCGACGGGGAAGGTCAGCCTGAAGATCGCCTGTCCGCCTGGGTTGAGCGGCACGGGCCCGCCGATGTTCGTGCCGTCGATGGCGATCTGGACACCCCCGGTCGGAACTGTCGGCGCCTGGCCTCCGACGGCCACAACGGCTTGGAAGAAGAGCGGATCGCCGAACGTGCTGGGATCCCTGGAGACCGAGAAGATGGTGGAGGTCGGTTGCAGCGACCGCGCATCGACGCCGACGGCGCAGCCGCCGTTGAGGTCGGGGACGAACGCGCTCTCGACGTTGGTGCCATTCAGGTCGGCTCGAGCGAGTGACCGCGGCGTCGACTGGCCCTGCGTCGACCAGTAGATATGGCCGCTGTCCACCGCCAAGCCGCAAGGGCTGCCGCTCGGGATGAAGTTCTGGTCGACGCCGGTCCCGTTCACGTTGGCACGTCCAATCGACCCGCCTCCAAGGTTCGCCCAGTAGACGTGTGACCCATCGACCGCGATTCCACACGGATCATTCGCGCCGGAGATGAACGACTGATCGACGTTGGACCCGTCGAGATTTGCCCGCCCGATCGTCGTTCCGGTGCCCATCGGGCCCTGGTTGGCCCAGTAGATGTGCCCGCTGTCGACCGCGATGCCACACGGGAAGCTCGCGCCGGTGATGAACTGCTGATCGACGCCGCTACCGTCGAGGTTCGCGCGTCCGACGCCATCCATCGGAGCCTCGTCTGTCCAGTAGACATGCGTCCCGTCCACGGCGACTCCGCACACGCCGGAGGAGTTGATGAACGTGGATGTTGGTGAACTGCCGTCCACGTTGGCCCGTCCGACGCCGGGACTATTGCCCCAAAAGACGTGCTGGTCGTTGATGGCGATTCCCCCGCACGGCGCAGTGTTCGGAATGAAGCTCCGGTTGATCCCCGTTCCGTCGAGGTTCGCTCTTCCCATCGAGAACGGGCTGTGGTTCGGAGGTGGTGGAGCCTGTCCCCAATAGATGAAGGCCTCGGCCCGCGCAGACCAGGTGAACGCAAGCGCTAGGACGAGCAGCAACAATCGACAGACCGCCACGCAGGGTCGACTCCAACGACTTCCAACGTGCCTGACCGTGGCTGGCATCGAACCACCTCCGTGTGGGAGAGCTGAACGCTCGCGAGACATGTATTCAGCTAACTCAACAGAACGGTGGAAACGGGGCTAGGTAACGAAGTTCCTCGCGCATCTCATCTGACTCGGTAGCCGGTCGAAGCGCACGGCCCCCGGCGACCGACACCTCGACCGCGCCGGGCGACGTGATCATGGCCGGGGAACACGAGGGCGCCGATGGGCCGCGGCGTCATCGTCTCGTCCGGGGTCACGGGTCGTGGCTTCGTCTTAGCACTCGGCCTGTTGCTGGCCCGCGGCGGTCTGCTGTTGCGTGGCGGCGTCTTGCTGTTGGACGGCGGCCGTCTGCTGCTGGGTCGCGGCGTTCGTCAACGCTGTCCTCGCCCTGGCGAGATCCCTGTTTTCGAGCTTGAGCAGCTTTTGGATCTTCTTTTTCGCCGCCGACGTGCTTGCCTTCCTGAGTCTCTTGTGGCCGTTCTTAAGCTTGCGCTTGTCGGCCGCGATGGTTGCGCCGGCTGTGTCGGCGGCGTTCTGTGCCGAGGTGGCCGCCGCCTGCGCCGAATTGGCCTGCACTTGGGCGGCATTGACCGCCGCCAGAGCGTTCCTGCACTCTTCACTCCCTGCCGCCGACGCGATGGTCGTTGCCGTCCAAGACACCGTGCCGGTGCGACAACGACCGATCCCGGGGATGTCGATATCGAGCGAGAGGGTGCCCTGAGCGGACTGCTTAGTCGGGAACGAACCGCTGAACGCGAGAGGGTCCGCGCTGGCATGGTTGAAGGCATGGTTCGTGATCGGCTCGTTCAGCCCGACTTCGAGCGTGCCCTCGCAAATATCGCCCCGTCCGCTCACCCGGACGCGAGTGATCCTCGTCCCGTCGCCCGAAACGTCGAACTCGACGCTGCCGCCGTCGGGACGGCTTCCCCGATACGTCGCCCCCGGAATGTGGTGCGCCTGCGCCACCGGGGCGAGCGCAACCATCCCAACAAACCCGGCGAGTAAAGCGCTGGCGCACGCCTGCCGTACACGCGAAACCTTCATATGCATCCCAACACTTCCCTCCGGCCGGTCCCCGCCAGGCGACAAGTCCAATCCGCCAGCGGCAACCATCGCTAAGCACTTACACAAGCCAACCCTCGCGCGAAATCGAACCATTCTTCTCACTCGCGTCCAGGGCGGATGCCGTCGCCGACTCTGTCGTCTAGGCGGCGGCGTACCCCGGATGCTCGCGGCCGAGCACGGCGTAGTCCATCCCACCGTTGCGGGATTACAGAATCAGCCCAGCGCCGAGCGCCTTCGCGACGAGCTCAGCGCGTGAGCGGGCCCCCATCTTGGTCATCGCGTTGCTCACATGCGTGCGAACGGTGTCGCGGGCGATATGCAGCTCATCGGCGATCTCCGGCCCGGTGCGCCCCTGCGCCACCAGCCGCACCACCTCGCGCTCGCGCTCGGACAAGAGTCCAGGCGAGCGCGCGCGCGGCACCGACCGCCGAAAATGCCGCCCCCAGCGCGAAGTGCTCAGCGCGACCAACAAGACCAGGCGGTGGCCCGTCACCACCTCAATGTCAGCTCCCCACTGCACCGCGACGACATCGCCGTTCGCGCACAGGAGCTCCGTCTCACCCGTGAAGTGACCGAAGGTCAGCCTTGCCGCCCACTCCCCGGAAGAGAGCTGCGGACCGCCGACCACGAAGCGGTAACCGGGCTGACCGAGCAGGTCATCGCGGGCATAGCCGACAAGTTCGAGAAAGGCACCGTTGGCATCGACGACCAAGCGCGCATCATCCAGCAGCACCATCGGGCTACGCGACTGCTTGAACGCAGCCCAGAACAGCTCCGGTAAGCCGCCCTCGCGGGACATGCCCACCCACAATCCTAGGCGGTGGCGAATCTTGCCGGACGACCGCGCACGCGCCGAGCAGGTGTTCGTCTGCGACATGGGCGCGCGAACCACAACCCTGATCAGCTTCAGCGGCGACGGCAAGGGCAACGACGACTCGCAGTCGCTGTCCCTAATCGGCCGACGCCCGTTAGTCGCCTTCGTCTCATCCGCGACCAACCTCGTTCTAGTCCGCCTGGGGCGTTTTCACTGGACGGCCGCCCCGCTGCCTTACGCGTCCTAGCTGGTCGGCGAGGCAGCAAGCGCGCTACCTCGGCAGTGCGAATCCGTTCTAGCTGTATCTCAAGGAGGAGGTCATGCGCGACATGAAGCGGGTCTTGGCACTAGGGACGGTGGCAGTCATCCTCGGAGGTGTGGGCGGGAATGCCCAGGCCAGGGAAACGCTGATCGGCAAGCGGCACGGCACCCTACAAGTCACCGATCAGCACGGAAAGGCCCTGCCGGATCAGTTCTACACGCTGTGGATCCGCAGCACAAAGCCGCGCTCGGTGGCCGGCAAATCGGTAGACGACCCGCCCGTCCCTTGCGTGGGGCGACTGACCGCGCTCGGGGCGTCGGGTGGCTGGACGCGTTTCGTCGACCACAACTACAGGGGTCCCTCTACCTGTACCAACGGCGACCGCTTCCAGGTGCGGATCGCGAGCGACGGTCGCCTTGAGTACCAGGGCCGGTCGACCACGGGGCTCCACGCGACGGGCGAGCTCGAGCGCAAGCGCTAGGCAGTACGCAGGCCACTGACTTGGTCACCCGGCCTGCGCAATTCGGAAGAGGGTTCCCATTGTCGCTTGCGGCCATGACCTCCGACGCCACGTTCTCGTCGGCCGCATCACCGGGTAGTGACCAATACCTTCGCCCGGGAGTTTCGACACCCGCAGGTAGGTCGGCCCCCCTACGCCCAGCGAGTGACGTTAGGGGGGGCCCTGTCGGCTCCATGGAGACACGTCCGTGACGTTGGGGTCGAAGCCCAGCCCACCTCGTAGACAGCCGCGCACCCCCCGAAAGTTGAAGCAACTGCGTGACATCCGGCAGCCGAGGACGTTGTAGTAGCTAACCGAGAGCGCTGACCTAGAGCGCTCTCACACCACACGGAGGTGGTCCTCGATGTGCCCGACCGACCCCAGGTCCCTTGGCGGTGACGAAGCGCTGTGCGCGTCCCCGGTGGTCCGTCCGAGCGGAGGTGCGTCAACCGGGGAAGAGGTCTCGAGGGCACGCCACCGGCGGTCCCCGCGCGTCACCGCGGTGGCGGCCGTGATCGCGGCCTCGGTCGGGCTTGCCGCCTCGTCGGCGGAGGCGGCGCAGCGCTATGTCCCGCTGCGGAATGCGCCCGCAGGGCCGGCGCTCGGGGCGGCGGCGTCGGCCGGCAACCCCTTCACCTTCGTCGGCCTGACAAGCCAGTTCCCCTGCCAGATGAGCGATGACCAGCGGTGCGGGCAGGTCAACGTATTCATGACCAAGGACCTCAAGCTAGTCAAGCGCCTGCAGATCGGGTTCGAGGCGGCGTGCAACACGAGCGATCGCTACTACGGCTCGACGTGGGCTTTTGACGGGATCACCCCGCGACGCTCCAAGCACAACTCGATGGCCAGCTTCACAGCCCGCGAGTCAGATGACGGCCCGCTCGACGGGGGTCTGATCGCCCACTACGACGCCCACCTGCGCGGGAAGCTCACCCGGGGCGGCAAGGGATCGGGAACGTTCCAGACCACCATCACCATCCGCGATCAATCGGGGCAGACCATCGACACCTGCTCCACAGGACTCGTCACCTACCACGTCCAAGCACTGACAAAGAAGTAGGACAGGGGATCGGCCGCAGGTTCGCGCCGGCGCGGTGGAGGTCCACGCGGAGACGTGGCAATCGTTGGCGGACAGCCCGCGTCGCCTGCGGCCGCGACTGGCCAGCGCGCTCGTGGTCGACCGGACGTCGCGAACGTACCGGTCGCGCTTCGGCGGCTGCACGTACTGCGAGTCGGCGGTTCGCGCGGCCTCTCGCGCTAGCCGCGACGATCGCGACGTAGGGCCCGCGGCGCGGGAGGCAGAACTAGGTCCGCGCGTAGAGGTCGAGCATGATCTTGCCGATCGCGCCGCTCGGCCCGTCGGCATCGACGAGCACCAGGCAGAGCGGGAGGCCGCTGCGCGGAAGCGGGAGCGAGTGGACCTCGGGCGAGGAGGCCACGCTGAACGAGCCGGTGCGCCGCGCCGCCTGAGTGCTCCCCAGCGGGCACGTAAGGCGCCACTTGATCGTGACCCCCTCCCCCGGGATCGACTGGGCCGCGGCGGAGACGTCCCGCGACGCGTCCTGCTGCTGCTCGATCGGCGGCTGCGGGGCCGGCTGGGGCACCGGCGGCTGCAGCGTCTGCCAACGCACGCGGACCGCGATCGACCGCGGGTGGCTGACGTGGCCCGCGACCTCGATCGGCTCGCCACCGGTCCACGTACCGCGATTGTGCGCGAAGCGCTTACCCGGGCCCGCGGCGAGTGCGGGTGCCGCCAAGACCGGGAGCGCAACCGCCAACGCGAGCGCCAACCTCGCCATGGTGCAACCTTTCCAGGGGTTGGGACCGCGCGCAAGCTCGCGCGCCCCGCGACGACCCACCATTGCAGGCCCCCATCCGTGAAGGGACCAGGTGTCCAAGACCTGTCTACCGCGCGATCGTTAGTCGTGGGCTATCAATGCCCGAGACCGTGGAGCCGCGTAGCGCAGAGCCGCGACGGCGGGGAGCCGGCCAGCGAGGTCGGTTATCGCTTCGCGCGAGAAGCGCCTGTCTGGCTCCGCCCGGGCGTCGCTCCGAAGCTGAGCACGAGTCCCGAAGCCGCATCGCGCCCTAACGCCGCTTCTCGCGCGGCTACGACGGCTACGACGACAACCGAGGCCCGGGACACCGACCGGGCCGGTTCCTTCCCGTCGGATATCCGACGGAAGCGGGCGCGGTGCGGCCATAGCGTCGGCGCATGCTCAAGTCATCGCTCACCTCACTCGCCGCCGTCCTCGCCCTCGCCGCCACCGTGCCGGGCGTGGCCGACGCGGCCAAGCCCGCACCCAAGTCCGTCACCGGCGCGCATGCCGCGCCCGCGAAGCGGATCGTGGCACGCGTCGAACGCCGCCTGGCCGCGAACCCCTCGATCGCGAGCATCAACGCCGTGGCCGTGAAGGCCGGCGCGACCGGCGACGGTCCCGCCGACCAGGACGAGTGCGACGACCGCGCCCAGATCATCGATGAGGCGATCTTCGCACTCGGCCAGGCGCACAGCGAGCACATCCCGGGCTCGCCGGACTACACCAAGGTCGAGGCCGCACTGGCCACCGTCGAGCGGACGATCAACGTGGCCCTCGACCGCGGCTGCTTTGTGGTCTACTAGCGCCAGTTTGCCGGTATCTACGCCATCGTCGTGCAGCCGACATGCAGGCGTATCCGTGGTGGTCGCTTGCCCTCTTCACCGTCGATGTCCTGATCGTCTACGGACTCGTCGCCCATGGCGGACGCGCGCGGGCGACCGCGACCTAGGAGGGAGAGGGCATGGCAGTTGACACCCTGATGGCGTACGTCGGCGTCTACGACCGTGTCGCCGATGCGGAGGCCGACTATGACGTGGTCAAGGCGCTCCACACCGAGGCAGGCCTGATCGACGCCTACGACGCCGCGGTCGTCGAGCGGCGCGACGACGGCAAGACCAAGATCGTCCGCAAGCACGAGACGCCGACGCGGGTGGGCGGTGTGCTCGGGGGCGGCGTGGGGCTCGCCACCGGGCTGGTGGTGGCGCTGTTCCCGTTCGCAGCCGTCGGCGGCGGGCTCCTCGTCGGCGCAACCGCCGGTGGAGCGATTCTCGGCGCGGTCGCCGGTCATGCGGCCGCGGGCATGAGCCGCCACGACCTGAAAGAGCTCGGTGAGCACCTCGATGCCGGCCAGGCCGGCCTCGTCGTCGTCGCGATAGCGGACATGGGGGCAAAGGTCGAACGGGCCATGAACCGCGCGGCCAAGCTCGAGCAACGGCAGATCAAGGCCGACAACGAGGCGATCGCGCGCGACGCCGCCGCGGCCCGAGACGCGGGCTAGAGCGACCGAGTCGGGAGCGCGAACCGGCGCTGCCCGAATGCGAACCTCCCGCGTCTCAGCGAGCGACTGGCGAGGCGCGGGCACGACACGCGCCAACAACAAAGCGTGGTCGGTCCAGACGTACAATTTCCCAGCGTCCTCACAGGGCGGCGAAGCAGACTCGGAGGCTCAGATATGTCTGGCGGATCGCTGACGACACCACCGCCGGTGCGCACCGACGCCGAGAGCGTCGAAGATCGAGCGGATTGGTCGGGCTGGCTTGCGTTCGCCGGCGCGATGATCTTCATCGCGGGTGGGATCAACGCGATCTATGGCATCGCGGCGATCGACGGCTCGAGCTTCTTCGTGCACAACACGAAGTACATCTTCAGCAACCTCAACACGTGGGGATGGATCGTCCTGCTCATCGGCGTGGTGCAAGTGTTCGCCGGCATCGGGATCTGGCTCCGAAACCAGGCCGCCCGCTGGTTGGGGATCGTCGGGGCGGGCGTGTCGGCCGTCGCCCAGCTGCTGTGGTTGCCGTCCTATCCCCTGGCCGCGTTGGCGATCTTCGCGCTCGACGTGATCATCCTCTACGCCCTGCTGGCCCACGGGGGACGGAATCGCGCGTAACCTCGCGCGGCGGAAATCAGCGGTGGGGAGCCCGCAGCTGTCGTCGCCCGAGCACGGCGCTGACGGTGCCACCGGTTCCGTCGTCATTCCGAGGCTTTCGTGATAGGGAGCCGCCGCAAGACGCGGCTCGAAGACGCCACCGAGGAGAGCGAGATGGGCAATCTGATCGCGGTGTCGTATCCGGATCGCGCGACCGCTGAGCAGGTTCGCGACGAGTTGATCGGGATGACGGAGGAGAAGATCCTCGAGCTCGACGACGTCGTCGTCATCACCCGCGACGCCGACGGCAAGGTCGAGATCCACCAGCCCCGCCGCACCGGTGCCGGCGCCGCCGGCGGCGCGCTCGTGGGCGGCCTCATCGGCCTGCTGTTCTTCGCCCCTTTGCTGGGGATGGCGATGGGGGCAGCGGGCGGCGCGATGGGCGGCGCGCTCAGCCAGGGCCCGATCAACGAGGACTTCATGCGCCAGCTTGCCGGCAAGCTCGAGCCCGGCCGGGCCGCGCTCATCATGCTGGTGCGCCGATCCACGCCCGACAAGGTGCTGCCGCGCCTGGGCAATCACGACGGCCACGTCCTGCAGACCTCGCTCAGCGACGCCGACGAGGCCAGGCTCCGCGGCGCCGTCGGCGTATGACGACGCCTCCGACGGGCCCGACCGGCCCGGTGGCGCCGGGCCCGGACCCTCGTGATGCAGGTCGGCGGCGGCATCGCACGGGATGGATCGTCGCGGTGGTGATCCTGGGCCTCGCCGTCATCAGCCTGTTGATCTGGGCGCTGAGCACGCAATCGGATCTCGATAGCGCCAACACGACCATCGAAGCGCAACAGCAGGCCGCGGAAAAGGCGGGCGAGAGCGCGAAGGAGACCGGCCAGAACGCGCAAGAGGCCAGCGCGAGCGCCAAGCAGGCTTACGACGGCGTGAGCTCTGATCTCGCCGCCGAGACGGAGACCAGCGCCCAACTCCAGAGCGACGTCAACCAGGCCGAGAAGGACAAGGCCAAGGCCCAGGAGAGCGCGGCACAGGCCAAGGACGAGACCGACAAGGCCAAGGCAGAGACCGACAAGGCCAAGGCGGAAGCCGACGCCGCCACGAGCTGCGCCCAGGGCGCGATCAACGCCTTCGGCGCCATCTTCGAAGGCAACAACCTCCGCGATGGCGTCGACCAAGCCGTCGCCCGCCTGCAAGAACTGAAAGGCACCTGCAAGGGCCCGCTCTCCGGCGGGTGAGACGCGCGACCGCGCGAAGGGTCGGCGGCCTCAGCGGGCCGAGATCAGCCAGGGGGAACCTAGCTCCGGAGAGCAGATGCGCGTCAGTTTGGGAGGTCAAGCCTCGGAACCCGCATGGCTGCGGGGACCTCGTACGCGCGAGGCTCCCTGCCTACACGCAGTGGCGGGTGCCGTTGCCCTGCCGGATGCATCGGTGGGCGAAGCGGAGCGTGGCGTCGTAGGAGATCGTGCCGCGCCAGTGCTCGATACCGTCGGAGGGGTCGGGCACCAGGTCGAAGGGAACGGTGTCGGCGAACCGGATGCTGTAACGGCTCTGCTTGAGCGTCGAGAGGGGGATCGATGTATGCGCCGGCGTCGCTTGGGCGGGCTTGCCGTCGATTTGCCCATCGCAGGAGGGCAGCGTCCAGCTGAGCTCCAACTGATCGGCCGCGCGCGTGAACAGGACGTTCAGCGCGTAGGTATTCGCTGGTCCGTTGATGTCGCGGAGGTCGGGACCGTCGCATTGGGGGAGCGGGTTGATGTTCGGTCGGCCTCCGACCAGCGAGAGAGCGCCCGCCGCGGGGAGCGGCCGCCCGTAGGTGTCGACCGGGCGACCTCCCTGGTCGCGGACGTCCACCTGCACGTGGCGCGAAGTCAGCGATCCGCTCGCGAGATCGACTTGTCCCCCGCCGAGACAGTACGGGCAATCCGTGACCGTAATCGACCAGGTAGCGGTGACCGAGTCGAGTTGGCCGAGCGCCAGGCGCCTGGGCGCCTTGGCCTCCGCGACGCCCGTGACACACACTACGAACAGTGCCACGAATACGCCAACCTGTAGCGCGAGCGCACGAAACTGCCCCAACATTCAACCTCTTCTCT
>Ga0207708_10001929_pt1 | contig 15319 bp, 12 predicted proteins | sample KBSK5101metaG_FD_184340 | JGI IMG/M metagenome (GOLD analysis project Ga0207708, IMG submission 184340) | Corn, switchgrass and miscanthus rhizosphere microbial communities from Kellogg Biological Station, Michigan, USA - KBS K5-10-1 metaG... | ecosystem: Host-associated > Plants > Roots >...
TTTAGACTAGCCGCTCTTTAATGAGCAAGCGTCGCTGGGCGGCCGTAGCCGTGCTCGCGGGGGTCCTGGCTTCGGCGCGCCTCGCGCGCGCCGACGTGGACACCGACATCGACGAGGACGCGCGCGCCCTACCCCAGCCGACGCTGCCGTCGGCGCGGTGGCTGACCCTGGAGACGCCGCACTTCGAGCTGCATTTCTATCCGGAGGAGCGTGAATTCGCCGAGAGGTCGGCGCGCGCCGCAGAGCGCGCCTACCGCCTGATCACGCGTTACCTGAACTGGGAACCGAAAGGTCGCGTCAGCGTGCTGCTGACCGATCAAGGCGACGCGGCCAACGGCGGCGCCAGCTCGGTGCCCTACAACTTCATCTACGCCTACGGGGCGCCGCCCGACGGCATGGACGAGCTGTCGGACTTCGACGACTTCGTGAAGCTGCTGATCACCCACGAGTTCACGCACGTCGCCCACCTGGACACGATGCTCAGCTGGTGCCCGCGCCTCGTGAACTCGGTGCTGGGCAAGATCTACGCACCCAACCTCTCGCAGCCGACCTGGTTCATCGAGGGCCTGGCCGTGCTGATGGAGACGCGCCAGACGACCGCGGGCCGGCTGCGCAGCAGCTTCTACGACATGCACCTTCGCGTCCCGTTCCTGGAGGGACGCCTGCTGGGCCTCGACGCGGTCTCGGTCGGCTTCGGCCCGCTGGTCTATCCGGGCGGCAGCGTCCCCTACCTCTACGGGTCCAGCATGCTTCGCTACATCGAAGATCGTTACGGGCCCGAGAAGGTCCGGGAGATCTCGCACCGCTATTCTGACTACTGCATCGCGGGCGGCATCAATCGCACCGCCTGGGCCGCCATTGGGCGCCCCTACACGAATCCGTTCGGCGACGACGTCTGGGGCGACTGGAGCCGATCGATCGCGCACCGCTACACGCTGCAAAAAGAAGAGGCCGAACGGCGCGGGCTGACCACGGCGCGCCGGCTGACCAACGACGCGCCGGCGCCGCGCGGAACGCTGCCGCGGCCCATCTTTTTCCGCGACGGCACGCTGGTCTATCAGCGCGACAACAACGACCAGGGGCCGGCGTACGTGCGCCTGAACCTGGCCAACGGCGAGCGCGACGAGCTGTTGCCGGCCCACGGCGGCGGGCCGGCGGCGCCGACGCCCGACGGCCGCGGCTTCGTCTTCCAGCGGATCAACTTCATCCCGCTGGGCTGGCGCATCTCCGGATACGCGCACACGTCATGGACCGACATCTTTCACTACGACATCGCCAGCCGGACGTTGCGGCCGCTGACGCGCGGTTATCGCGCCCACGAACCGGACGTCTCGCCGGACGGAACGCAGGTCGCGTGCGTCGTCAGCGGCGAGCGCGCGCGCCAGCTGGCGGTCGTTCCCTTCGGCGGTGGGACGCCCCAGGTGCTGGCGCCGGACGCGCCCGGAATGGCGTACACGCCGGCGTTCTCGCCCGACGGCAAGCTGATCGCGTATTCACGCTGGAAGCCAGGCGGCTTCCGCGACATTCACCTTTACGATCTCGATGCCAAGACCGACCGCGCCATCACCGTCGATCGCGCCATGGATGTCGATCCGCGCTTCACGCCCGACGGGCGGTACCTGCTGTGGTCGTCCGACCGCACCGGGATCTACGACGTCTACGCATACGAGCTGGCGACCGGGCAGCTGTTCCAGGTCACCAACGTGCTGTCGGGCGCGTTCCAGCCGGTCGTGTCCGCCGACGGCGCCAAGCTGGTCTACACCGGCTTCACCAGCGCGGGCTTCGACCTGTACACGACGGAGTTCGAACCGAAGTCGTTCCGCCTGGCGCAACCGTTCGCGAACGCGCGGCCCGACGCGCCCTCGAATCCCGACGCGGACAGCGATTCGCCCGACTCGGTGGTGGGTGACGCCGCACCGCCGACGATCATGCGGACGACCAGCTACAAGCCGTGGAAGTACATGTACCCACGGACGTGGACGCTCCGCCTCTACTCCGACGCGCTGGGGATGGGCACGTCGGGCTTCGTCAGCACCACGATCGGCGACCCGGTCGGCAACCACAATCTGTCCGCCAACCTCCTGGTTCCGTTCCAGGGCGACCCGTCCATCAGCGTCGGATACGCCTACACGCGCCTGTTTCCGACGTTCGAGCTCAGCCTGCGGCGCACCGCCCAGAACGTGCCCGGCCTGGTCATCGACGGCGTCGACACGATTTATCGCCAGCACCTGCTGGGCGGTACGGTGGCGACCCGCCTGACCTACCTGCAGACGCCGTCGTCGTCGGGCGAGCTGTCCTTCGGATACGACTACAACGCGTATGCGCCGGCCGATCCGCTGCCCGTCGCCGACCCGACGGGCGGGATCGTCGTCCCGCCCGCGAGGGGACCGGACGCGAACGTGTTCATGAGTTGGTATTTCTCGAATACCCATTCCTGGCGCTATTCGATCAGCAACCAGGAAGGGCGTTTCGTCCGGCTGAACTTGCGCTTTGCGGACCCCACGCTGGGCGGCCGGTTTCACACCACGGAGGTCACCGCCTCGTGGCAGGAGTACCTGACGCCGCCCTGGGCGCGGCTGCACGCGCTGGCGCTGCTGTGGAGCGGCGGCGTCGGCATCGGCGACAAGCGCGACTTCTTCGGGCTGGGCGGGTTCTTCGAACAGGACGTGCTGAAGACGCTGTTTCTGGGTCGCCCGCAGTGCTGCACGTTCCTGCGCGGCTATCCGCCCAACAGCCTCATCGGCGATCACTACCAGATCGCTTCGGCGGAATACCGGGCGCCGATCGTGCGCATCGAACGCGGCTACCAGACCTTCCCGGGGTACTTCCGGACGATATGGGGCGCGGCGTTCGCCGACGCCGGCACCGCCTACCAGGACAAGTTCCGGTGGTCCGATGTGAAGGTCGACGTCGGCGCGGAAGCCACCCTGACCTTCAACATGTTCTATTACCTCGAGACGCAGGTGAAGATCGGCTACGCGCACGGCTTCTCCGCGCCGGGCGGCGACCAGTGGTACTTCCTCGCCGCCGCTTCGTTTTAAAAAATTTTCGGGACACGCCATTGACTCGGGAGGGGATTGGGTGGGGGCCCCCACCCTCCCCCTCCCGAACCCTCCCGCGATGGTACGCGGCGAGCAAAGCTCGCCGACTCCCCACGCGAAATTTGCTACTCTGCGGTTCGTGACGGGATCGTTCGTCGGTTTGTTGCTCGGGGTGGCGATGGGCGCGCGTCACGCCCTCGATCCCGATCACCTGGCCGCCGTGTCGGTGCTGGCGGCGGACGATCCGGGCGCGCGGCGGGGCGCGCTGCTGGGCGCGTTGTGGGGCGTCGGGCACGCCGCCGCGCTGCTGGGAACCGGGCTGGTGCTGGGCGCGCTCGCCGCCGAGCTGCCGCCGTCGCTGGGCGATGTGTTCGAGCTCGCCGTCGCGGCGATGTTGATCCTGCTCGGCGCGCGCGCCGTGCATCGCGCCCTGCGCAGCGCGAATGACGGACCGGCGCGGCTGCACGCGCACGCCGGCCAGTCGCACCGGCACGCCGGTCCGCCCGCGCACGTCCACCTCGCGCGGCGCACGCTGGCGCTGCGCCCGCTCGCCGTCGGCGTCATCCACGGTCTCGCCGGCAGCGGCGCGCTGACCGCGCTGGTGCTCGCGCGGCTGCCCTCGGCGCCGCTTCGATTCGCGTACATGGCGCTTTTCAGCGCCGGCTCCATCGTCGGGATGTGCGTGCTGTCGGGCCTGGCCGGCTGGCCGCTGGCGCGCCTCGCCCGCAACCCGCGCGCGTCGCGGATGCTGCTGGGCGCGGCCGGCGCCGGCTCGGCGATGCTGGGCGTGATCTGGGCCTGGCCGATCGCGGGCCGGCTCTTTTAGATCGCGGCGGCGGTGCGGGACCCTCGCCGGGTCCCGCGCTAAATCACATCGCGCTTTCGCGCTTGAAGTCTTCGCCGAACAGCCGCTGCATCAGCTCGGCGGCCTCCGCCTTGCCGCCCGCGATGTGCGGCGCGACGGCGGTCGCGAATTCGGCGGCGGTCTGGTAGCGGATCGCCGGATCGACGGCGAGCACGCGCGCCACGATCGCGCCCGACGCTGGCGGCAGCTCGGCGAACAGCTTCAGCTGCTCCGTCTTCGGGCCCGTCGCCGCCCGCATCAGCTGATCGAACGTGCTCTGCCCCGGGTAAAGCTGCTCGCCCGTCAGGCCGTAGTACAGCACCAGACCGAGCGAGAACAGGTCGGAACGCCCGTCCACGGTCTGCCCGCGCGCCTGCTCCGGCGACATGAACGATACGTTGCCCTTCACCACGCCGACGTCGGTCTTCGACACCCGCCCTTCCCCTTTCACGATGCCGAAGTCGAACAGCTTCACCTCGCCGCGCGCCGTGACCATGACGTTGCCGGGCGAGATGTCGCGGTGAACCAGCCCGATCGGCCGCCCCGCCGCGTCCGTCCGGTTGTGCGCGTAGGCGAGCGCCTCCAGCACCTCGTGCACGATGTACAGAACCAGCCGCTCGCTCAGCGGGCGGCCGACGACCTCCATGTGCCGCTGCAGCAGCTTCCCGACATCACGCCCGATGATGTACTCCTGCGCGAGAAAGTACTCGTTCCCGACCTTTCCGAAATCGAAGACAGGGACGATGTTCGAGTGCACCAGCGTCGACCCCAGCTTCGCTTCGTCGATGAACTGCTCGACCGCCGAGCGATTGCGGGCGACCTCGGGGCGCAGGCGCTTGACGACGTAGACGCGCCGGAATCCCTCCGCGCCGTGCAGCACCGCGGTGTAGAGCTCGGCCATGCCGCCCTCGCCCAGCCGTTCCAGCAGGCGGTAGCGGCCGAACGTGCTGGCCGCGGTCTCGACGCGCGCGCGCTCGGGATAGCTGTCGGCCAGCTCCGCGGCGCGCCCGGCGATGCCGCCGCTCCACGCCGGCGCCACGCTGGTCGCGGGCGATGCGCCGCTCATCTCCGTGGGCCGGTGGCCCACATCCTCGGCGTTCTCGTACGGCTGCGTGCCCCGGCGCTTGCGATCGCGCAGCTCGTCGATGCTCAGCCGGGGCGAACCGAAGACCTTGATGCCGGACCCAGCGGCCGCGTCTGCCGCCGGCTGTTCCTGCGCGCCGCCGCGGCGCAGGAAGAACGCCGCGACGCCCAGCAAGATGGCGATCACCCCGAACAGAATCGGCACGGCGTCCGACGGCGGCACCGCCGTCACCGGGTGCAGCACCCACAGCCACAGCTTGGGCCCGATCGGCGCCGTCTGCGCCAGCCACGTCGACTCCGGATCGCTGGCGCGCCCCTCGGCCTCCTTGCCGACGAGCCGTGACAGCGCCGCCTGCTGGCTGGCGCTGCCGGCGACCGAAACGGGGCGCTGCCCGTCGGAGATCATCACCGGGACGCCGGTCGCCTTCTGCAGATCCTGTGCGTCCAGCGGCATCGCCAGCACGAGGTACGTCGCGTCGCCGCGGCGCGCGCCGCCGACGGGCACCACCGCGGCAACCACCGACCGATCGCCGACCATCACGCCGGACGCGACCCCCGCCGTCTGGGCGCGATCCAGCATCGTCGTGTCGGGCAGCGGCATCCGCTTGTCGCTCTTGTCCATCCGCGCCGCCAGCGTCCGGCCCGCGGTGACCAGCGCCGCGCCGCGCGCACGAAACGGCGCCCACCAGTCCTCGCTCTCGAACAGGTCCAGGATGGTGGCGGCATCGACGCCGTCGGCGAGCGCCGCCTTCAGCTGTGCGATCGATGCGGCGTTCTTGACCTCGATCTCCAGCCCCCGCTGCAGACCCTCCAGCGCCTTCTGCGCCGTATCGAGCATGCCGCCGACCTCGTCCCGATTCCGCTGCAAGGCCGCGGTGCTGGCGGCGGTCTGGGCACGGCGCACGATCACCGCCCCCGCCGCGGCGCCGATGGCGGCGACCGCGCAGATCAGCGAGGCGGTGGCTCGAGCGGGCTTCATGATGGGTCGATGCAGCGCTCGATCATCCGTTACAACTATTCTTTGTACGAGCCGTAAGGCTGTCCGAGCTTGTTCGTGTGGGCCTTGGCCCCCTCGACATCGAGCGTGAAGTTCGCCTGCCCGCCGCTCGACCCGACGTCGATTTTTTGCTGAGCCGGCTTCGCGTTGGGGCTCCAGGCAACGACGCGGCGCGCGCCCACCGGGACGTTCTCGATCTTGTAGCTGCCGTCCGCGCCGACCTTGGCGAACAGCGGACCGGGAACGACCAGAATGTTCGCGTTCATCTTCGAGTGGATGTTGCAGAACACCTCGACGACACCCGGCGTCGTCAGCACCACCGACCGGGGCGTGTCACCCTGCCGGTAGCTGCCCAGATCGAAGCTGTTGCGGCCCGACGTCGAGAAGACGTTGTGGAACACCGAGTCCATGTTGGGAAACACGATGTTGGTGCCCTTCTGGACGACGGCGGTCTGGGGCCAGAACTGCTTGTCCTTCTGCTTGATCTCCAGGGTGTGGCCGCGCCCGGAGGATCCCTTCGCCATGTCGACGTACACGTACGCGTCCTTCAGCGCGCCGCTGCGCATGTCGACCCGGCCGCTCACCGTCCCGACACGTTCGCCGCTGCCGCCCTTGCTGGTGCTGGCGACGGCCGTCGCCCCGGCCGTCCCGGTCGGGGGCGGCGAGGCGGTCGTGCCGGTCGGCGGCGTGACGGGCGGCGGCAAGCTGGCCGACGGCGGAAGTTGCCCGCCCGTCTGCAGCAGCCTCAGCAACATGTCGTAGCGCTGCTGCTCGACGCGCATCATCTCGATGATCAGCTGCCGTTGCTCGGCGACCTCCCGCTGCAGCCGGGCAAAATCGGCGCCCGTCGGCGGTGGTGGCTCGGCGGTCTTCTCCTTGTCCGCCGCGACCACAGAAAAGGGCGCGAACGCAACGGTCATGGCCATCACAAAACGTGCGCAGCTCGAAAAGTTCCTGGCGCGATTCATGTTCGACCTCTCGACCTCAGTAGATCAGGACCAGCGAACTCGTAAACACATCGTTCGCTAACTCCGGAATCCGTCCGTATTCCCCGTTGTGAAGATACTCCGCCTTTACCACGATGTGCTCGTTGATCACCGCGCGGGCCCCGCCGACTGCCCGCCACGATTTGGTGATGTAAAGCCGGTCATTGCCGGTCCCCGTCAGGGAGTCGGGATTGCCGAGCCACACCAGCGCATCGCGAAGCTCGCCGCGGCCGTACACACCGACGACCGGCGTGATCATCCAGTCGAGCTCCAGGTAGGCGCCGTTCTTCAGATCGAGACCGTACGGCCGGTGGTTGGGATCGTAGACGCGATCCGCGCGCTCGCCCTCGGAGCGCCCGCGGAGGTACTGCGCCTTGATGTCGACGGGGCCGACGTGTCCCAGCAGGTCGACGCCCCAGAACCACAGCGGGTCCAGGCTGTCGAGCGCCCGATCCTGCGAGCCGTATTCGCCCGACAGCCCGATCTCCAGATCCAGCGCGGGAACCGGCTTCAACGACAGCCGGCCGCTGGCGGTCTTGCCCGCGTTGGAATCGACCTCGTCGTAGAAGTGAAATTGTTCGGTGGTCGACGAACCGTTCGTCAGCGCGGCGGCGACGACGATGCGATCGCCGTCCAGGAACTTGCTGCGCACCTTGAGCCCGATCGGCGTGCCGGTCGTGTAGCGCGCGAGCAGCGTCGGCGTGATGCCGAAGCGCTGGCTCGCCTTGCGCTCGCGGTACTCGATGCCGATGACGGAGTCGACTTTCCCGACGAAGACCGACGTGCGCCCGTCTCGCGTGGGCATCCACTCGAGCTGCGCGATATCGACCTCGATGAAGTCACCGAGGTTGAAGTCGTGGCCGCTGCGCGGGATGAAGTTCACGCTGGCGGTGGCGAGCGCGCTGGGTGACAGGGCCGCGTTCAGCGTCAGGTTCACCTCGTTGATGATGAAGCCGGGCGCGCCGTTCGAATTCACGCTGTCGAAGCGATCGATGCCCGCGAACTCGCCGAGGTCGGCGGCCTCGCCGCGCGAATTGATGGCGGTCGACAGCAGATCGCCCAGGAACACCCAGCCGTACCGGTTCATGTACTCCGGATAGGCGCGGTCGCCGGCCGCGCCCGAATCCTGGATGATGCCGGCGCCGGTTCCCTGCGAAGCGAAGAACCCTGCGTCGATGTAGCCGCCGACGCTGACGATCGGCCGGCGCGCCGTCGCGACCTGGCGCGTCTGATCCAGGCGCTGTTCGAGGTCGAGCATCCGCTCGCGCAGGTCGTTGATCTGCGTCTGGGTGTCCACCGGCATCACCGCGTCGCTCTCGGCGTCGGCGGGCTCGGGCGTGTCGGCGGCTTCCGCCGTCGCGGGCGCCGCGGCGGGCGCGCCCAGCGGCGGTTGCGCCTGCGCGAAGGCGACGGTCGAAAACAGCGTCGGCAACAGCAGCTGTGTGAGACCGATGCGCGTCATCAATCCGTCGCTGCCGTGCCTGCGTCCTGCGGCATGGAGGGCGCGTCGGGGCTGCCGGCGTCGGGCAGCGGCGGCGGCGTTGCCGGCGGAGCCGAGAGGTGGTCGGGATAGAACGGCTTCCCGCCCAGGGTCTTGAGGAACTCGACGAGGTCGGTCATCTCTTCCGCGGTCAGGCCCAGCGGTTTGATCTGCGCCGCCCGCCCGGTCGGCGTCTGCTGGGCCGGGTCAGGCGCCGTGCACGCCGCCGGCATGCCGCCGTCGGTCGCGCCATCCGTCGTGCCGCCCGGCTCGCGGAACGTATCCGACCCGCTCGCGGTGCCGCCGTTGTTGTAGTGCCAGACGACGTCCTCGAGCGTCCGGTAGTAGCCGTCGTGCATGTACGGCGCCGTGACGGCGACGTCGCGCAGGCTGGGCGTACGCCAGGCGCCCTTCAGGCTCTGGTCGACCGGCGCGCAATACCAGGCGTCCAGCGACGTGTCCTTCTCGCCGTTTGTCGAATCGCCCCAGACGCCATCGCGGCGGAACCTGTTCGACGGCAGCGTCAGCTTCCACAGACCGGTCCATGCGCCCGACGGAAGGCAGGTGTCGTCTTTTCCGGCCGACTCGCAGTCGCAGCTGCTGTTGCTCTCGTAGCAGTCGGCCCGGGTGGGGACGTGATCGCCGACCTGCGGAATACCGATGTCGTGGAACCCCTTGTCGGTCAGCATCGGCCCGTTGTGGCAGTCGATGCACGACGCCTTGCCGACGAACAGGCGGGCGCCGCGCTTCGCGGCGGGGGAGATCGCCGTCGAATCCTTCCCCTCGTGCACGAAGCGATCGAAGGGCGACTCCAGGCTGACCAGCTTGGTCTCGTAGGCGGCGATCGCCTTGCCGAAGTTGACCAGCACCTGCGTCACGATCGTCCCGGTGGTGACGCCGTCGGCCACCTCGGTATGGCCCGCGACGCAGTCGTAGGCGTCGCCGAACGGTTCGGCGGGCTTCGCGGGCGTACGCGTCTCGCAGCCGGAACGCCGCCCCGGCCTCCCGTGCAGCGGGAACATCGGCCAGCACGCGCCGCTGTTCTCGACGCATCCGTCCGGGCAGACGCCAGCGGCGCGCTTGCACTCGCCGGCCACCAGCGTCGGATCGGCGGTCACGTCGGCCGCGGTCACCAGCATCGCCGAGACCTCGGCGCGCGTCTTCGTCAGCGTCGGCAACGGCGTATCGGGGAACGCGCTGTTGTACAGCTCGGCGTACTTCGCGTCCGAAACGATCATCCAGAACGTGTTCAGACGATCGCCGTTCATCGAGACGCCGCTCTCGCTGACCGCGGCGGCCTGCGACCACAGCGAATCGCTGCGGCCGTTCCAGTACAGCAGGTCGTAGAACGCGGCGTTCACCGTCTGCTGGCCGTTGACGTCGTACCAGCCGGCGCCGATCGAGACGGTGTTGGGCGCCGACGTGAAGTCGCTGCCCGCCCGGCGCGGATCGTGGCAGCTCGCGCACATGAGCCCGGTCGGCTGACCGCTGGCGGCGCGGGCATAAGGGACGGCGCGCCCGATCGAATCCACCAGCGTTGCGTTGCCCGAGAAGCGCGTGTCGAAGTACATCCGCCAGCCGAGCTCCACCGCGCCCTCGTTGAACTGGACGGCGTTCGACCGATCGGCCGGCGGCGTCACCGCGTAGACGGGATCGGAGACGTCCGCGTTCGGATCGCAAGGCTTGCCGGGATCGGTGCCGGTCGGGTCGCAGAACGCGGCCAGCGACTGGACACGCGTCCACTCCTCCTCCGTCCACTCGCACCCGCCGCCGCCGCAAAAAAGGTCATCGACGGCGTGACAGCCCGTCAGCAAGACCGAAAAAGCGAGTGCGATTGACCACCCGCGCGGTGGGAACGTCCGTAACACGAAGCCGTCGACAACTAACACGCCGCGGCTGTTCAGGTCCAGTTACGCCGGCGGGTCATTGACGGCGAAATATTGCATCCAGGCTGTCGCCCAGAATCGCCGCCATCTCGCCGGTTTCATCGTCGGTCGCCGTCAGGGGCGGAAACAGGTACATCGTGTCGCCCAGCGGCCGCAGCAAGGCCCCCCGCCGGACCGCCTCGCGGTAAACGTGCCAGCCCGTGCGCCGGCGCGGGTCCAGAGCACGACCGTCGGTGTCGCGAATGTCGACGGCCGCGACCATCCCACATCCACGGACATCGCGCAGGTAGGGCCGCTCGGCGGCAATTTTCTGCAGCGCCGCGACCAGGCCCGGTCCGCGCGCCGCCACGCGCCCCAGCACATCCTCGTCTGCAAACACGTCGAGCACCGCCAGCGCCACCGCAACGGCCAGCGCGTTGCCGGTGAACGTGTTCGAGTGAAGGAACGCGCGCCCGTCCCCGTAGTCGGCGTCAAACAAACCGTAAATCGCATCCGTCGTCAGAACGGCCGACAGCGGCAGCACGCCGGCCGTCAGCCCTTTCGAGAGCACGCCGAAATCGGGGAGCGCGGCGGTCGAGGTCCGCCCGCCGCCTTCGACGAGGTGGCTCGCGAGGATCGCCCCCAGCCGTCCCATCCCGGCCGCGATCTCGTCGGCGATGAGGAAGACGCCGTGCGCGTCCGCCCAGGAGCGCAGGCGGCGCAGGAGGTCCGGGCTGTAGAGGCGCATGCCCCCGGCGGCCTGCAGGACAGGTTCGTACACGATCGCGGCCAGCGTGTCGGCCTGGCGGTCGAGCTCGGCCGCGAGGGCCGGCCATTCGGCCCCCGCATCCAGCCAGGCCGGATCGGCCGGGCCTGTCCGGTAAGGAAGGCCGGTCAGGCGGCCCGCCGGAAAGCACAGAGCGCGATAGGGCGCGGCGTAAAGGTCCAGATCGCCCACCGACAGCGTCGCTGCGGTCTCCCCGTGGTACGCGTTCTCCAGCGCGACGAAGCGCGTGCGGCCGGGCTGTCCGCGCTGCGCCTGTGCCTGCAACGCCATCTTCAGCGCGATCTCGACCGCGGTCGATCCGTTGTCAGCCAGGAACACCTTGCCGAAGTGCCCGGGCTGACGGCCAGGCGGGGCCGCCGCGCCCCACGCGGACGCGGGCAGACCATTCGCCGCCGCGAGCACCCGCTCGCACAGGCGAACCAGCGGCGCGCTGGTGGTGTTGGCCGTGATCACGTGCTCGAACGCGTCCTGCTGCGCCCGCAGCGCCGCGACGAGACGCGGATGCCCGTGGCCGAGCGCCTTGCACCACCAGCTGGAGATCGCGTCGAGAATCTCGCGACCATCGTCCAGCCGCAGTCGCACGCCGCGCGCCCCGGTCACGACCAGCGGCGGGAAGGCGACGTAGTCGCGCATCTGGCTGCACGGGTGCCAGAACACCGCGAGATCGCGGGCGACGAGGTCGAGATCCTCCGGCCTGGGGCTCACCCCAGACGACTAGCACGGAATCGCGTGTAGGATCGCCGGCGGACGGATGGCTGCGCCCCCGAACAACCCGTACGAACCGCCGCGGACGACCGATCTCGACGCCAGGCCCGGCGACGCGCCCGTCGTCCTCGCGCTCTCGGACGAGGCGCTTCGCGAGCTGGTGGCCGCCGCGCCGTGGGTCCGCTGGCTGGCGCGCGTGACGTCAGTGGCGATCGCGCTCAGCCTGATCACGGGAATCGCGGACATCGTTCGATCCCCGGCGGCGGCGAGCATGGCCGCGCGCTTGTTCATGGTCGGCGTGACCACCGCGATCTCGACGTCGATCCTGGCCGTTGTGCGCCGGTACGCGGCCGCCGCGGATCGCTTGCGCGCAGGCGACCGTGGCGCCGTCGGTCAGGTGATCGCCGCGCAGGTTGGCTACTTCAAGCGCATCGGAAAGATCCTCATCCCCGTGCTCGGCCTGGTGTTGATTGGCGCGTTCATCGCCATCGCGGGCGTGGTGTCACGATGAGCGCGCTCGCGGGCGACCCGAACCCGACCGGAGGTCCACCGGAGCCATCCAGCGAAGACTTCGAACGGCTGCGCGTCGCGGCCGGATGGGCGCGGTTCGCCGCGATCGCCGGATTCGTCGTGTCGCTGCTGCTCGCGCTGGTGATGGTCGCGACGACCTTGAAGCGGTGGATGCCTGGCGCCCAGACCGCCTACGCCATCGCCACGACCGTCGTCTCCACGATCGCAGTCGGCGGGGCCGCAGGCCTGGTCTGGGCGTTCGCCCGAAATGTCAGCCTGTTCTTCGTGGAAGGCGAGCCGGCGCTGGCGCGCGCCTTCCGCCGACTGCGCTACTTCTTCATCGTGTGGACGCTTTTCACCGGCTACAACGCTGTCACGACGCTCTACTGGTTCATCGCAAAGCGCTGAACCGAGCGTGCGTCACGGCATCGGCGGGCCCCAGTGGTGGCGGCCCCCGCCCTTGGCGATCTCTTCCTGCGCGCGCTTGCGCTGCTCGGGCGTCAGGACCTGCGCGGACGCGACCATTCCCTGCGTAACGATCGCGGAGATCTTGTCCGCGCTCGCGATCGACAGCTTGCGCAGGCGCTCGACCTCGCCGGCGTTGATGGTGGCCGCCGTCAGCGCCGCGACCATCTGCGTGCGGAGGTTCTTGTGCTGCGCCCGCTCCGCGTGCAACTGGGGCCGCAAGCCCGCCCAGATCGCGCGGATCTGATCGCGCTGGCCCGCGCTCGCACCCACGCGGTCGAGGATCCAGTGCATGCGGCGCATCGGCCCGCCGCCGCCCTCGGCCATGTCGTCCCCGGCCGGGCCGGCCGCGCGCGCGCTCGAGATCCAGCCCCCCGCGCCCGCGATCATCAGGGCCGCCATCGATACGAAGATGACGGCGCGCCGCGTGCGGCGGGCGGGCGTCACGACCTTGTCTTCCGTGTTCTCCATGAGATTTTGTGCCTTTCCGCGAACTGAAACGTTCGCCATGGGCCTGACACCCCGCTGCTGGGCGAAGTTACCTCCCGATTATTTCGTGAGATTGCCGACGCGCGTCGAATCTTTCGACCCCGACCGCACGTCGGGAAAGCGCAGGAGGTTTCTCATGATCCTGCGCAACGCAATGACCTGGCTGTTCGGAGTTGGTTCGATTCTTCTGGTCGCTGACTCGTGCGCGGCGTCGCCGTTTCCCGGCTCGCGCCCGCTGCGCGATCGGGCCGCCGGCTACGAGCTCACCGTCCTCGTCGATGGTGTCCCCGCCCGTACGTACATGCACGGGGGCGAGACCTACGTGCTGGGCCAGCTCGGCTCTCACTACACGCTCCGCATCTCGAATCACAGCGGGCGACGGATCGAGGCCGTCGTGTCGGTCGACGGGCGCGACGCGATCGACGGCCGCCCCGCGGACTGGCGATCGAAGCGCGGTTATCTGGTCCCCGCCTGGGGCTCCGTCGACGTCGAGGGCTGGCGCATCTCGCATTCGCAGGCCGCGGCGTTTCGGTTTTCATCGGTGCCCGATTCGTACGCGGCCCGCACGGGCAGCGCGCGCGACGTCGGCGTGATCGGTGTCGCCGTGTTCGCTGAACGCCATCTTCCGCCGCGCGTCTATCGGGTGCCGCCGCCTTACCGCCCCTACCCGTATCCGCGCCCCTACCCCTACGACTACAACAAGGACTACGACGACTACGGCCGCGGCGAGGGCGCCGAGCGCGCGCCGAGCGCGAAGTCCGGAACCACGCCGGCGCCCGCGCCGTCGGACGCGGCGCCGCCCCCCAGCCCGTCGCCGCCGCGCGACGCGGCCGGTGAATCGGGCTCGGGCGCGTACGGAAAGAGCGGCGCGCCGCGTTCCGAAGCGCCGTACGCGCAGCGCAACCGTTCGGGCCTGGGGACGGAGTACGGCGAGGCGGTCAATTCGCCGATCTACGAGGTCGAGTTCGTGCGCGCCAACCCGAGCACGCCGACCGCCGTGCTGGGCGCCCGGTACAACGACCGGGACGGCCTGCTGGCCCTGGGGATCCCCGTGGACAGCACCTACGACCAGACCTGTTACAACGGCTACGGCTACTACTACGACGAGGGCGACCTCCGCCGCACGGCTGATCCGTTCCCCGTCGCGGACCGGCGGTTCGCCGCCCCCCCGCCCGGATGGCAGCGCCCTTGCGATTGGCGGTAAGCCGGGCGAGGATCCCCCGTGGGTGTCAAACGACGAGGCGGACGAGGTGCTTTTGCAGGCCTACCGCGCAGGAGACGTGCGGGCCTTCGAACGCCTCGTCGCGCGTCACGAGAAACCGATCTGGAATTTCATCCGCCGGTTCGTGCACGACGCGGCGACGGCGGAGGATCTCTTGCAGGAAGTTTTCTTGCGCGTCGTGAAGAGCGCGGACGAATGGCGGGGCGCCGCCAAGTTTTCCACCTGGCTTTACACAATCGCGCGCAACCTGACCGTCGACCACGCGCGCCGCTCGGTTCACCGGAACGCAGCGTCGCTGGACGCTGAACGCACGCACGGCGAATCGACGTCGACGCTGCACGATCGGATCGCGTCGCCCGATCGGCGGGCGGATGAGGTCGCGTCGGATCGTGAAACCAAGCAGCGCATAGACGAGGCCGTGGCCGCGCTGCCCGCGGAGCAGCGCGAGGTATTTCTGATGCGCGAGGTGATCGAGATGCCGTTCGCGGAGATCGCAGCGGCCGTCGGCGCGTCGGAACCTACCGTGAAGAGCCGAATGCGGTATGCACTGGAGAAGCTGCGTGCCGCTCTGGTCGAGCTGGGCGGCGAACGGCCGAGCGCGGCAGAATCTTCGGGATCGGGATAATGGCGACCAACTGCGAAAACGTCAGCGCGCAGATGATGGAGCTCCTTTACGGGGAGCTGCCGGCGGACGCGCGTGCGAACGTGGACGCCCACGTCGCCGGCTGCGCGCGTTGCCGCGCGGAGCTCGACGGCTTCCAGAAGACGCGCGCGGTCGCGCGCCAGGTGCTGGATGAGGCGCCGCCGGCGCGGGCGCGCCTCGCGATCCTGAACGCGGCCGCGGC
>Ga0207708_10001930_pt1 | contig 15300 bp, 17 predicted proteins | sample KBSK5101metaG_FD_184340 | JGI IMG/M metagenome (GOLD analysis project Ga0207708, IMG submission 184340) | Corn, switchgrass and miscanthus rhizosphere microbial communities from Kellogg Biological Station, Michigan, USA - KBS K5-10-1 metaG... | ecosystem: Host-associated > Plants > Roots >...
GTAGCCACTGTAGGTTACAAACGGGATGTTGCGCTCCTTCAGGCGTGCGTAGACCTTTGAGCTATCGCCATCGCTCAGCGCATGATCCAAGATCGCAACCGACAAGGCGCGGTCTTCGACCCCAAGCAGGGCTTCGTCGAGAGTGCGGGCCCTTGTGACCCACGCTCCCTCGTCCTCGAATGCGAGCGTCATATCAAGTGCAATGAGCGGCTCGTCCTCGGCGATCAGGACAAGGCGTCCTGTCAGTGGACCGTTCATGGCTTCACCATTGGCGCGGCCAAGGCCCGATTGCCGGGCCAGCGCGGTTATCGCTTTTCCGAGGCTGTACTGATCGGCGTCGATGAGTCAGTTTACGAGTGCCAGCAAGACGCGCGACGCCGACTTCGTATCGCGTTGCTACTTGGGGGTCGGCCCGCCTCTCATGTCTTCGATCTTCTTGCCAGCCATGTCTTTCAGCTCGCCGGCCTTGTCGATGGCTTTGTGACCCATCTCGCTCGCCTGCTCCTTGGCGCGCATGTAAGCAGTCCGCTCAGTGGGCTCGAAACTTGGTGCCGCCTGGAGCTGCTCCTTTGAGAGCGGAATCGTTACAACCCGCTTGCCCGTGGCGTCCGCCGTGAATGCGAGCGAGCCAAACGGAATGGCGACACTCTTCTCCCCTATTCCGAGGAAGCCGCCCACACCGATCACCGCTGCGGATATGCGGCCGGTCTTGTCGAACAACAGATCGTTGATGTCGCCGATATTCTGGCCGGCCTGATTGCTGACCGCCTGGCCGACAAATCGACTTGTCAGCCATTGGCCCTGCGGCTGTACCGTCACAAACGCGGTATCTGCTCTTGTTCCGGGCGGAGGCGCCGTCTGCGCGAATCCCGCGGCGGAAGCAAGTATCGCTATCGCGGCAAGCGCCGGGATGACAGTGGGTTTCATAGTGGCTCCTTTGAAGCGATGGCAGCGACGTGCGAACGCGGTCGCAGATGCCGCCGCGACACGCAGCGCCATAGAGCATCGGCGCTGGGCCGCAAGCCAGACTCGGAGAATGCCTACGAAGGGGCGCGCCCGGGTGGCGAGCGTGCATTTGGCGGATGATGCTGCGCACGTCTTTGGAAGAGGCCTTCAGCTCGGCTCTGGTTAGATTCCGAACCTGTCCGCTCCACCTCCTCCGGCTTAGATATAGCGTGAAGAAAGTCACGCGAGGTTCGCGAGATCGTACAGGAGAGCATCATGGACACCACGACGCTTCTGCTCATCGTCATCGCACTGCTAGTTCTCTTTGGCGGGGGCTACTATGGCCGCCGGCGTTGGTTCTAGCCTGCCTGTCGTTGCGGTACGTCGACCCGCATTCGGGCAGAGGTTTGCGTACCTGGTCTAGATGCGAGGGCCGGACAGTTTGGGCGGTTCACCTGCGGGAGCGGTGACCGCCGCGGCTCTATCCGCCGCCGGGCGCAGGCATCCCCGTCATAGGCATCCCCGTCATAGACGCACACCCCCGCGACGTAGGTACTTCCCGAACCTTGGCGATGACGGCTGTCCCGTGCGTCAATACTGGCGCGATGCCCCGGCGGCTTCCGTCCTCCGAGACGAAGGCAGCGCCGCGTGCGTGGCCGAATCTGTATTTGTCGAACGCCCGCATTGAGACGCTGCATTGCATCATCCGGCACCGGAAGGAAGCACGGTATGGTTCAGAGGGCCGGACGGCTTACACGCCAACTCTTTGAAAGGTCCCCTACTGAAAGGACTCGATAGCATGCAAGCGGAACGAGCAAGTGGTTCGGTCATGCAGGCCGGGCAAAGCCGAGTTTTCAACATGCCTGAGGAGAAAGGTTCATGAGCAGCACCTCCGACAAAATCAAAGGCTATGCCAATGAAGCCGCTGGCAAACTGAAGCAGGGCGTCGGCAAGGCCGTTGGTAACGACCGCCTGCGCGCGAAAGGCGCCGCCCAGAAGATGAGGGGCGAAGCCCAAAGAGCCATGGGCCAAGCCAAGGTCGCTGTAAAGGACGCGGCCGATAAGGTCGCAGACAAAGCGCACGAGAAACTCTGAACGTGTTCATAGCAAGCAATAGCCGGCGTGCGGAAGGCACTGGTCATTTTCGGGCTTAACACTTTGGCGGTGCGCACCAATCGCGACCAGCCGCACGCCGCCGGCTATGCCGTGACCTAGACAGAACGCAAACTGCTCCAGGAGGCCTTTCGGCAGGCCAAGGCTATCCACCTTCTCGGGTCGGCCCTGAGTATTTTCCGAGTCTGGTTCAAGGACGCTCGCGTTCCGGAGAACGTGCAGGCCATCGCGCAGCAGGGAGTGGCAACCTCCAAGGAACTCTACTCAAAGGCTGCAGCCGCGGCGCAGGATGGCACGAAGGCCATGAACGAGATTGCCGACACCGCCTGGGGCAGCACGAAGATGCTCAACAAGAAGATTGCGCAGAACCTGACAGCAAACGCCGACGCTGCCTTCAGTGCGGCACAAGCGATTGCCAACGCCAAATCGCTGCTGGAAATCGCGAAGCTCCAAAGTGAGTTCGTTCAGAAGTTTGCCGCGCAGTGAACCGAACAGACACGCGGCCCAAGCGCCGCATGAGCCCCCGGCCGCCAACCTCCGGCGCGTTCCTCCCCGGCAATCGCCCGCCGTAAACCCGGTCGGTGCCTCGCGCCTATTGCCGCAAGCTCGCAAGCCCGCAAGTATGGCGAATAAAGCGGGCTAGTCTAAGCGGCGGACACAAATGCCAAACGGAGGAAGATCGCATGAGGCTCATCACGGCGCGGAGCCGACCTCGCTGAGCCTGAATGGTTCGATGATTGCGCGGGCGAGAGCATCACGCTCGAATAGGGTTTTCACGCTACCTCGGTGCTCCACGGATTGGGTATTTTCCGAGTCTAACCTGCTATTTGGAAGCGTGCGTTAATGCGCATGCAAGGGCGCGTATCGTTTGCGTAGTAACCCCTCGCTTGGCGCCGCGCCCGCTGTGCTGCCGCGTCGGGTTGCCGGGGCGGGGAGGAATCATCTCCGCGAGAAAGGCTAGGACAATGAAAATGAACGACCGCCTGAACGGCTTCTTGTGGGGCACTGCGATGGGCGCGGGCGCCGCTGTCATCGTCGGTCTCTCGATGGGATGGGTCGTAAGTAGCGCCAAGGCCAACGTGATGGCGAATGAGCGAGCCCAGACTGTGCTCGTCGCCGCCATGACTCCCATCTGTGTGAACAAGTTCCGAGACGCGGAAGGGTACGCGGCGAATCTCGCGGCCCTCAAGGGCATCAAGGCGTCCTGGGAGCGGCGGGACTACGTGGCGAAAGGCAACTGGGCCAAGGTCGGCCAGGATTCGAACTTTGCCGTTGCCGATGCATGCGCTGAAGCCCTCACTAGCTCGTGACGCTTGGTGGCATCTGTGGTGACGGTACGCCCCTGTCGCAGGTCATGCCTCCTCGTGCCGGCGAGCAGTTGACGCCACAGGCTCAGGCACATTGGGCACCGTTGTGTTGGAGCTGGCTGCTGTCCTGCGCCGCCAGCGTTGCATTTCCATGCCTTGGACCGTACGGGTGAAATCAGTCCGAGCCGGGGGTCGCGTGCACGCGTCGGCGACGTTCTCCAGGCGCGAGATAGTCGGCTGGCTGGAAGGCCGTGGCCGCCCTCCGGCGCGCGGTTGCAGGCGAGCATCAGACCCGGGTCGAAGCGCAAGTCGTCGAGATCGTCGGCATCCTCATGGCCCGCCGCGGTCGCCATTATGCGCGTGGTCACCATGGCGCGGTAGCTGTGGGTGACGAGGAGCTATTGCGCCGGTCGGGCACCGCGTCGCCCACCACCGCCGCCACGCCGGAGCGCCTCTCGCGCAAGACGATCACGCCGCCGTTGGAGGCGAGGTTGCCGGCATCCTGTAGCCAGTGCGCATAGCGCCTGACTCCAGTCGATCATCAATCCCGCGTTCGTAGCACAACCGGAAGCGCGGGCGGAGGTACGATCAGAGCGAGGTAGCGGCCGCCGACGCTTCCGCCTCGGCGTCGTAGTCCCAGATCCACGCACGCTCCTGGACCTGGCCGGCAAGCGCTTGATCACGCGCACGCACCCCGCTGCCCGATGCGTAATAGCGCGCACCGTTCAAACGCGAGCGCCGTTGCACGCAGGCCGTCCTCTCACGCCGCAGCTGCTCGTACACCTGCAGCGCGCGCGGCGCTGACGCCCGGTCGGCGCGGGCGAGCACGGCCGCCAGGGCAACGCCGTCCTCGACGGCCTGATTGGCGCCCTGGCCGGCGTGGGGCAGCATGGGATGGGCGGCATCACCGAGCAGGGTCAGGCGGCCGTTGGTCCACCGCGCGAGCGGCTCGCGATCATAGAGGCCCCAGCGGAACGTGTTGTTCGCTTGCCCCAGGATGGCCTCCACCATCGGGTCCCAGCCGGCGAATTCCCGTGCCAGGGCGGCAGGCTCGCACGGAGCCGACCAGGATTCCCTCGACTGTTCCTCCGTGGTGACGAAACCGACGTAGTTGATGAGTTCGTTCGCGCGCACAGGAAAGACGAGGAAATGCTTGCCGGCACCCAGCCAGTTGCGCATCGCTCCGGGTTTCCACCCGACGCTGGCCGCCGAAACGATGCCCCGATGCGCGACCTGTCCGGAAAACAGCGGCCGCGACGGGGCAATCACGAACTGCTGCAGCGTCGAATGGATGCCGTCCGCCCCGATCACGACATCGGCCGTCGCGCGGCTGGCGTTGACAAACGTGAGGGTGGCCTGCCGGTCATCCTGCTCGAAGCCGACGCATCTGTGGCCGGTGTGCACGATGCCGGCAGGCAGCCTGTCGACGAACATGGCCAGCAGATCGGCGCGGTGCAGTCCGTAGAATTCGATCTTGCCCGCCAGCTCGGGGGGCCACATTGACGCGGCGAAGGTCCCGTCTGCGTTGCGAAACTGCGGGTCGACAAACCTAGCGCCGAAACGCAGCAACTCGCTGCCGAGGCCGAGCCGCTCGATCATGCGCACGCCGTTCGGCTGGATGGCGAGTCCGGCACCGACCTCGGCCAGCGCCGGGGCCTGCTCGTAGAGGCGCACATCGATGCCGCGAAGGACGAGCGCGGTGGCGGCGGCGACCCCGCCGATACCACCGCCGACGATCGCGACGCGAAGGGGATCGGATCTCATGGCAACTCACACCGGCGCATGGGACCGCACCCTTTGTCCAGCCGCGGCGTTACCGCAGCAGGAGACTTAGCATGCCCGACACATGACTCAACCGACGGCCGGATCAAGCTCGATTTGCAATGGGCGGTCGCTTACCCTGAGAAGCAGCTTCACATTCATTTCGAGACCGATACCGACCCGATCGATGTCCATCTCGACCGCACGGAGGAACTGGGCGACGGCACTAGCTTCGGCCTGACTGGCCACGTCGTCTCCACCAACCACAAAGACAAGCGGTTCAAGCGGTTCAAGCGTATTATCACCTCGGCGGCCGGAATGGTGTGATCGAGGTGCTCGACGGCGCCTGAAGCCCGCCAGCGTCATTCGGGCGCCTTCAGCTTCGCCTTCTCGATGACACTGCCCCAGAGCGCCCGCTCGCGCTCCAGGAACGCCGCCATCTCCTTCCGCGTGTTGCCGATCGGCTCGGCGCCCTGCGCCTGGAACTTGTGGCGCACCTCATCAGTCTTGAGCACGGCGACGACATCCCTGTTGATCTTGTCGACGATCTCCTCCGGGGTGTCGGGCGGCGCCACCAGGCCGAACCAGGCGACCGAGAGGAAGCCGGGCAGCCCCGCCTCCGCCATGGTCGGCACGTCGGGCAGATGCGGCGAGGGCTCGGACGTGCACACGGCCAGGATCTTGAGCTTGCCCGACTGATGCTGCGGCAGCGACGACGCCAGGTTGTCGAACATGAACAGGATGTGGCCGCCGAGCAGGTCGTTCATGGCCGGCGCCGTGCCGCGATAAGCCACATGGTTGAACTTGACGCCGGCCATCGTCTCGAGCAGCGCCGTCGTCAGGTGCGAGGTGGCGCCGATGCCCTGCGAGCCGTAGGCGATGGCGCCAGGCTCGGCTTTGGCCTTCTCGATCAGCTCCTTCACCGTCGACACGCCGAGGCTGGGGTGGACGATCAGCACGTTGGGCGAGCTGCCGAGGATCGTGATCGACTTGAACCTGGCCGGATCGTAGTTGAGCTTCTTGTAGAGCGACTGGTTGATGGCAAGGGTGGTCGGCGGCGAGGCCAGCAGCGTGTAGCCGTCCGGGGTGGCGCGCGAGAAGGATTCGGCGCCGACATTGCCGGCTGCCCCGGCCCTGTTCTCGACCACCACAGCCTGACCCCACACCTTGCTCAGCGCGTCGCCGATGATGCGCGGCAGGGCGTCGGCGGTGCCGCCGGCGGGGTTGGGGACGATGATCTTGACCGTTTGGGACGGATAGCTCTGGGCCGCCGCGTCGGCGGCGATAAGAAGCGGCGTAGCCAAGATGGCTGCGAACAGCCCGAAAGCACGGTGCGGCATTGTCATGCGTGTCCTCCACCCGGATAGCAGCTCATGGCCGCGGCAAGATCTGTGAAACTGGCCCAGGCCACATCCCACGCCTGCTCGGCGGCCAGGTCACTCTGCTGGTGCGGCCCGTGCTCAGCCGGCCGCTCCTTGATGCCCTTGAGGGCCGCAAGATTCGCCGCGTACCCTTCCGCGTCTCGGAACTTGTTCACACAGATGGGAGTCATGGCGAAGACGAGCACAGTCTGGGCTCGTTCATTCGGCATCACGTTGGCCTCACTTCGGAAAATCGCTATGAAAGGGATGAGGCACGGTTGCAACCGTCCGGGAGAGGGCTATCTCAGCCCCGGATGGTGGTTCGCAGCGCGCTACACCGATGAGGGCGATGCCCACCAACGCAGCGCAGATCAGCATTTTCGCAACTGGGAACCCCGTCGTCATACTGGGAATGGCCTGGACCTTCTCAGTCAACGGCACGCTGGGGCGGCTCCGTGTGGGCAGGAGTGCGATCAAGCGACCCGCGATTCCCCTCGAATCCGCCGGAGTCCATCGTCCGCCAGGCAGCCGCACGATCAGCGTAGCCAATCGCTCCGTGGCCGCGTCCCTCGGGAGCTCGGACAATTCGGCTGCCTCCTTCCAGGGATGGAGGTTCAATCGCGCAAGCGCCGAGAGGACGCTGAGCGGCATTTCATCTCTCTCCATGCCGATCGGCGCGTAGAGAAAGTCGTCGAACTCGGGTCTAAAGAAGGAAACGGAAGCAGCGGGATTCACGATGACCACCAATGGTGCGACGGCACCTTGTGAGGGTAGCGGGGGGCGGTCACCCCGCTACCTGCGGAAACCGACCGGCCTGGGCGCAGGCTTCGTTGCGTGACCGCCACGAGTACGCCGTGCCAAAGGTCGCCCAGCTTCGCGGGAGGAAGCCGGGCCACTGAAGTTGGGGCCAGGAGCACAAGGACACAATTGCAGGACCTCATACGGCCCGATGCATGAGCACACGAGAAAGATGTCCTTGCCAAGGTGCGGAAAATGCCTATCGCCTCGATGAGTGAGGATCTGGCGCCGTCGTTAGCGCTTGTGCCGCGGCCCAAGCGACAGAAACGGCACGATGCCGTTGCTATCGATAATGATCTTATCGGCGCTGCCGAATACGCGCTCCATGGTCTCCAGGTATAGACGCTTGCGCGTCACGTCCGGCGCCTTCGTGTATTCGTCGAGGACCTTCACAAAGCGGGCCGCCTGCCCGGTAGCTTCGGCGACTGCCTGTTGCCGATAGCCCTTGGCCCGCTGCAGGATGGCCTCGGCTTCACCCCGCGCCTCCGGAATCATACGTCCCGCGTAGGCGAAGGCCTGGTTCTGCAGAGTCTCCTTGTCGGTGGCTGCGGCTTGCACGTCACGGAACGCGTCGATGACCTGCGTCGGCGGGTCGGCCTTCAGCAGCTGCACCCGATCGACGCGAATGCCTGCACCGTAGCGGTTGAGCACGTCCTGCATGAGCTCTTGTACCACCCGTTCCGTTCGCTGGCGTGCCACCGTCAGTATCGGCTGTAAGTCGGATCGGCCGACCACCTCGCGCATGGCGCTCTCTGCCACTTCTTGCACGGTGGTGTCTGGGTTCCGAACACTGAAGAGGTATCCGAGCGCGTCCTCGATGCGCCAGAAGACGACAAGAGTGACATCGACGATGTTCTCGTCCCCCGTCAGCATCATGTCCCCTTCCCGCCTGGAGCTCAAACCGCCGCGTGTGGCCACGCCGATCTCGATGATGTTCTGCCGTGTCACCTTCGGCAGGTGTACCTCATCGATCGGATACGGCAGGCGGAAGTGCAGGCCGGCCGGCTCCTGGCGTGTGACTTTGCCGAAGCGCGTGACGACTCCAAGCTCGTCGGGATTCACACGGAACGTGAAGCTGAAGACGGCAACCGTGGTCGCCAATATGATGGCCGCGATGATGGGGACCGAGCCGGGCATGCCCGGGCCACCGGGCATCATGGGCTTAAGTTTTCGCTTCTTGGCCTTCAGCAGCTCTTCGATGTCCGGCTCTTGCTGCACGCCACCAGCCTCGCGGCCGTTACCATCCTGATTGTTCCACGGCATGAAGCCTCGGCATCTCCGGCCATCTGCTGCCGTCCCTCACGGCAGGGGTCTCCTGCCCCCCAACTATCACGACAAGGCCTGACGTGCCCTGCCAAGGTACGGAAAGTACTCATGCCGCTGGGTGCAGGCGTCTTGGCTGCAAGCGTCACGGCCTGTCGTGATCGTCGCTGCGCTCGCGCAGCTCCGGGATTGCATCCGGAGCTCGATATCAGGCTCGCGCTCGAACGCACCTTCCTCGCCGGAAGCGCGCGCTGTCTGCAAGATAGCTTGCACTCTGTCATCTGGCAGACCGAAGCGGGAAAGCGCCTAGCGCAGCAGACCGAACGCCACCTCGCGCGACCCCATGATAGCGATTCCGACGCCCTGGTCCTTGAGATAGGCAACCTCGGACGCGCGGTGGGTCCGCACCGCGGTCTCGATGTGGGGGTTGGCTTGGCGGGCAAGCTCGATGACACGCCGCTTCTGGAAGCCCTGCGGGATGGCGAGGATCAGCAGTCTGGCACGGTCGACGCCGGCAGCCTCCCGCACGCCGGTGGCCGTGGCGTCGCCGTAGATGGCGGTCAAACCGCGTTTGCGCAACTTCCCGACGCGCCTCCTGTCCTCGTCGACGACGACAAAAGGCAAGCTCAGCGCCTTCAGGCCGTCGCCGATGATCTCCCCGACGCGACCGTAGCCCACGATGATGGCATGGTCTCGCCATCCGGTGTCGCGGTCCTTCTCGGGCAGGGAAGCGAGCGGATCGCCCGATCGCTCCAACAGCGTGTTCAACCTCGGCCTGGCCCGGGTCCAGGCGGCCACCGGATCGACCGTGGCAAACACGAGCGGTTGAGAGTGATGGAAAGGATCGCGCCGGCCAGGATGAGGTCGCGCCCCTCGGGCGGCAGCAGCCCAAGTGTGACGCTAGACCTGCCAAGCGCCACGCCGGCGAGGAGATAGCCCACAAGCGGAGGCAGGCGCTCTCTCTCGCTAGACGACCGGTCGCCGAAGGGGGCTGCTCTTCGCCGGATGCATTCCGCAGCTGGCTGATGTGAATATCCGATCTAACCAATAACCACCGTCGCGAATGAAGACGTTGCCGGGAAGCCGCCGGCAACACCGCACGGCACCAGTGCGCATTTCGAGCAACTCGCGTCACCGTTGCAGGTTGGGAACAAGCAGAATCAATATGGCAGTCACGACAAGCTTAGAATTTCTATAAATAATAATCAGAAAACCAACAATATCACGCAAGCGTGCGGGAATACTTAGGTAAATCATCAGAGTTAAATCTATGATTGATCTTCATTTTTATTTCTCTATTCGTAGATTTTTTCTTGTGTGAGCTTGTTTGAGACACCCTCCACGCCCATGTATTAGTCAGGGAGTTGAGTGATGAGCGTTCAGATTGCTTTCGAAATCCATAACTTAGGAGATGCGAAAATGACCAACAACACTCAGCCGGAAGACGGCAAGACACAGGTAACGGCCACCGGAATGAGGGGCGAGATCCAGCAGAAGTGGGGCAAGTTCAGCGCCCAGGAGATCGGCGCGCTCAAGGACAGGGACGACCTGGTGACGCAGGTCCAGGCGAAATACTCCCTCGACAAGACCCAGGCGCAGCGCGACGTCGATGCGTTCGCAAGGGGACGGCAGCTCTAGTTCATGCGTAGCTGTCGCGGCCGCCGCCCTGACGTGCTGCTGAGGGCGGCGGCCCGATTGCACCCGAGAGTGAAAGCCCAGGCGGAAGGCACCGACCTGCGGTGACAGTGCGCATACGACGGCGACCTTCCGCAATCGGCCGGGACATATGAAAAGACCGAGGAGCCGATCGGTGGCTTGTCGTTGCTGGCCTATCGCCGCGTGTCAACCATGATCGCCCTCGCGCGAGTTCAGTCCGGCGTCGGGGCAGGTCGTGACTATTGCGCCGCTCGACCCGGACGCGGCGCTAACTCGACCTGAACGCGGAGACGCACCTATCAGCGGGCAAGCAGTAGCTGCCATCCATTGACCAACGAAATGGAGCGCACATGGCACTGATCCTGTCACAGCTGATATCCCAAGCGTACGCGGATCGGTTGGCAACGGCCTTTCATGTCGTGCTCGCAGGATGCGTGTTTACCTTCCTGGCGATGATGATCACGCTGACCTGATTGCACTATGCTGTCGCCGATGCATGTGCAGAAGCCCTCAACAGCTTGTGACGCTTCGGCATCTTGGCGTCTGTGGTAGTGGGAACGGTGTGTAGGTTGCCATTCGTGGCACACGCAAGCAGCTGATGCCCCGAGCTGCACCGGGGTACAGGGTCCATTGTCACCCAGCCGCAAGACCGTGCTCTGAACGCGCTGATGACGGAACTCTCGAAGGGAGACGCAACGTGGCGAAGAGGCACCAGAGAGGCAATCGCGAAAACAGAAAACCTAAGGCGGAGCGACCCAAGACGCCTGCGGAAACATCACCCCTAGCGCGCACCCTCGGCACGGGCAGCGTGAAGAGCGGGGCGGCCAAGAAGAGCCGGTGAATCGGCGCCCGCGCACAACCGCGAGAGAGGTCCAATGTCGCAGCACAAATTCAGAGTCGGTCAGCTCGTCGACTACAGTCCCGGGAGGCTGGGCATGTTCACCTTGGCGAAGCAATACAAGGTTCTGCGCCTGCTTCCCGCCGAAGGTGGCGATCTTCTCTATCGGATCAAGTCCATAGGCGAGATGTTCGAGCGGGTTGCCAAGGAGCGCGAGTTGGCTCGGCGCGAGGGATGACGACCGTACAGCGACGCGACCAATCTGATCCCGCGCCAACACAAGAGAATGCCATGCTCGACACCCTTCGCCTCTACTTCGAAGCGACGGTGGCGGTCGCCATCATGGCAATGTTCGCGATCATTTCCGGATTTGCCTCAGCCGGATTGACCGGCGAGCGCTGGCTGGCCTTCCTTGTCGCTGCCGTGGCGTTCGTGCTCACAGGGATCTTACTGACAGTGCGCCTGTGGCGCATGACCACAACACCGATCCCACCCCCGGAGGCGCCCACTTGACCAGACGTGTCGCTCCCGCGGCGCCGCGCCAACGCGTCCCCGACTTCATCTTTCGGTGTTGTTCGTCGCTTTCTGCAAAGGATGGTATCGATGTTCGCGCGTAGCCCCGTCGGCGAGCCGATGCCGCTCGAGCCACTGAAGAATGGCCAACGCGCCGCCCGGCACGCCGCCACAACCCCGCTCCGGGTCCCGGCGCCTTCGTTAGCATCGACACCTCCGGCTCTCTGCGCGTCGAGCGCGGCTAAGCGCCGCTTTCCCCCTACGCTGCGGCCGGCAATGCAGCGCAGGTTGCCGGCGGCGGGCAGACCAAGCCGGGACACGAAACCCACCTGGTGTGAATGTGAGCGTGACCGTGGCGGTGGCTGACCAACGGGGCAGAGCAAGAGAAGGGCCGGGGAACGGTAGCGGCGCGGGAAGGGCAGAAGAGATGCCCCGGCCCGCCCCTCGAAGCCAAGGAGCCCTCCCGCGCCTTTGTCTGGCGCTTCCCGACTAGCTGCGTCGTCATGTGGTCTCTTGTTGGGGCGGAGTTCCGCAAGGTGGCCGACCAAATTGGACGCAAGACATTCAAGGCCCGCAAGCTTGGTTTGGTCGCAGCCCGCAAGGCAGTAAAGGCAGAGACGATCGAGACAAGGTGGGATGGCAAGGAAACGACGAACACTACCCGGCCCGGCGATTGGATCGTCACCAACCTCTCACCCGAACGCAAGGTGCTGCTGGACAATAAGGGCAACGAGAACACCTAGGTCGTCGAGGCCGACACGTTCCCCAATCTATACGGGTCGGTCGGTTTACCTCTCCATCCTCGCTCCATGGGGCGAGAAGCAAACTGCTCGGGAGGGCTACCCGTTGTTGAACGGGAGGGATGTCTACGGCAACAATGCCAAGACGTTCGATGCTACCTACGAAGTCATCCACTGATATTCGACACGCACCAGTGTGTTCGACCTAGGTTTTTCCAAGCTGACCAGTGCCGGCAGGCGAGCCGCATGTCGCTTCGCTCCCGGCACTGCAGGTTCGCATCCTTCGCTCCGCATACTGGCCTAGCTGTCATTCGCGTCTTGACCGTCGCGCCGTGTTGATCGCGTGCAGCCCCAGCAATCTGCGGAAGGTACTTGCCTACAAATTCAAGTATCTCGCAGGGAACAGACATTGACCCGGCTTGCGGCCACAGTGGCGCAAATAGTCATCGAGCGACAGCCGGGTGAGCTCGGTCAGCTCAAACCGAACGGGGCGGCCAGTCTTGCTCTGGCGGACCGTAGCGCGACCGACGGCGTAGCCGTTGGCGCTACGCATCGACACGCAAGGCCAAGAGATAGCAGCCCGCAGCTTGCTGCTGTCGATGGCGAGATTGAACAAAAGCCAAATCGCGGATCCGTCATTCCAGTTGCAGTTTCGCGCGGATGGACCCCACGTGGCCGGGCCGCAGCGGTGGCTTGGGACCGGTGAGTTTGCCCTTGTTGCGAGCTGGCCGAGGGGACTCTGCAGGAGATGACGGAGGATTGCTGTCGTTCATATTGGGTCTTTCCCTTGCTGAGCGAGACCTGCAGGAGACGCGCTTGCCCGGCAGGGCTCGATTGGTTCGGTGAACGGTTCTTGTGCTTACCCCCGCTCAGGCAGCGTGCGGCCCCGATCGAGCGACCAACTGACCCGGTTGGGGCCGATCATCCCCATCACTGCGCGCCCCTTGAACGGCTCAAGGCCGGGCCGCCAAGGGGCGAGGGTGAACGTGTCCTGCCGGCGGATGACGGCCAGCTTGCCCGTCGGCGTGGTGACGGAGATCTCGTAGATGCCCGCAATCTGCCGGTCGGGCTCCGCGGGCAGGTAGGACGCGTTGAGGCGGTGCGATAGATCCCCCGCCAAGCGTTCGGTCTCGGCCTGGCGGAGACGGCGCATCATGTCGGGCTTTGGGAGAATGTCTCCGGCAGGAGTAGCCTCCGCGACGTGACGGGCAACCAGCCAGCGGCCGCGGGCGGCAAGGGCGCTGTCGACCTCGGCCGCAAATCCCCGCGCCGATGCGTCGGGGCGCCACTTGGCGAGGATCGCCTGGTCGAGCCAGGTCGGACCGTCATAGGCGGCGTGGCGTTCGAGCTCTACGGGCGAGAGGGCCTGTAGAGTGGGATACTTTGACGGTTTGGCCTGAAGGCTGTCGCCGCTGAGCGCCACCAGCGTGCCACGGGCGGGCACCTCGCCGGTCTGGAGCCGGCCAAGCTCGGCATAGTGCACGCGCCCGTCGACGGCATCGACCACAACCCAGGTCCGGTCGGTGATCTCGTCCACCAACCCCACGCCGACAACCTTGCCGATCAGCGGTGTCTTGCGCGGGCCGCGCTCGAACAGCGCCATGCTGGCGGCAGTGCGCTCGATGCCGGCTTCCTTGAGGGCGCGCTGCATCATCTTGAACTTGTCAGCCCTTTCTCCGAGCTGCCGCAGCTTGCTCTCCGCTCCTCTATCGAGCGCCCACACTCCGTGCTGCCGCTCCTTGGCGAGGCCGAGGCGTTCCAATGTCTTGAGGCGGCCCACACGCAGGGTCTGGTGCACGGGGTCAGCCTCCTCGGCGGCGGATACCACCAGGATGCCGTCCTTGGCTCGGGCGATGAGGGACCGATCGAGCCGGGTCAGCCGCTCCTGCGCGACCTCGTTGAAGAGCTTCTGGACCCGTTCCACCTCGGTCTCGGGGCCCAGCTCCAGGGTGATCAGGGCCTGGGCGCGGCCGCGCACCCCATGGGAGATGTAGTCCCGCGCCATGACCAGATCCTCGCCATTCGTGCCGCGGCCGCGAATTACGATGTGGGTGTGCGGGTGGCCTGTGTTGAAATGGTCCACGGCCACCCAATCGAGCTTCGTGTCGAGGTCGCGTTTCATCTGGGAGAGCAGGTCGCGAATGAAGGGCTTGAGGTCGGCAAGGCGCGCCCCCTCATCGGCAGAGACGACGAAGCGGAACTGGTGCGGGTCCTTCTCGGACCGGTCCAGGAAGGCGGTGCCGTCCGCGTCGTCTCCGTCGGCATCGTATAGCCGACCCGGGGCGCCTTCGCGCGTAACGCCATCGCGAACGATGTACTTGAGGTGGGCCCGCGCCGCGCCGAGGTCGCCGCCTATGATCCGTGTGTAGCGCGCCTTGACGATGACCCGCCGGGTGCCGGGCGCCATGAGGCCTGCAGCGGCACGTAGGCCGGCGCCCATGCCGCGCTTGGGGGTGGCCGAGGAGATGTGGCCACGCTGCCGCAGGGGGCGGGCGCCGTGCTTGCCGGCCTGGCGGAACACGAGCGCGGCGTGGCGCTGCGCGCGGGCTCGCCTGGCATCGCGGATGCGTCCAAGCTGTGGATTGAAATCGTCCTGAGCCATTGCATGTCCCTCGACTTCGCATGCTGGCGAGACGAGATATGGCGAACGCGGTGGAATTCAAGACGGTGTCAAAGAGCGCGCGGATGTCGAACGCGAATTTCTGCTGTTGACGGCATGACCACTTCGAAAGCGCCATTGAAGGTATTGCGATTCCACGGCTTGGCGCTCGACTGACGCCATTCCTTTATCCTGATGTCCAAAAACAGGCTCTGAACCTTCCCGCCAGCTCCTCTTCGATCTGATGTTTGAATCGACCCGAGCGATGAGGTCACGCGGTCTGCAAGCAAGCGCGTGAGGGGCCGCCAGGTCGAGATAGGCCCACAGGCAGAGCTTCTCCTAGCCGGAATTCAGAGAGGCCACTATCGACCGCTCGATGAGAGTCTGAGCGGCCACACCTGGGTGA
>Ga0207708_10001931_pt1 | contig 15295 bp, 13 predicted proteins | sample KBSK5101metaG_FD_184340 | JGI IMG/M metagenome (GOLD analysis project Ga0207708, IMG submission 184340) | Corn, switchgrass and miscanthus rhizosphere microbial communities from Kellogg Biological Station, Michigan, USA - KBS K5-10-1 metaG... | ecosystem: Host-associated > Plants > Roots >...
CGCTGCAGGGGCTGGGGGCTGGCTACGGTAGGTCGCAGGCCAAACGTACGACGTGCGAATGAGCGCAGCGAGCCCCCAGCCCCCGGCATCCAGCCCCTACTGGATCACGATCGTCGCCTTCAGCGAGGCGCGGTCTGGATTGCTGTGATCGTGCATGCCGCAGGAGCGCACCGTGTTCAGGTTGCCGCTGGTGCGCTGCTGATTGGTGTTCAGGAACCCGATCTGATTCAGTTCCGGGCAATCGGTATGCGCGGGATGCGGATCCGATGTCATGTCGTGGCTCGACGAATCCTGGTTGAGGATCGTCAACTGACCGCCGCGCGTGACGGTGATGCTCTGCGGGCAGATCGTGCCGTTCTGGATCACGAGCGTTGCCGGGTTGGTGCTCGGCGTGCACGAGCCCGACGGCCCGGTGCTGTTGTTCGACGATCCGCCGCCGCCGCACGACAGCGCCACGGCGCAAACCAGCGCGGCGGCGCCGCCGGCGAAAAGGGTCCCCAGGGTGCTTACGTTCCGCATGCGGTCTCTGTCTCCATTCGCACAGGCAGTCCTATGATTCTAATCTGTACTTCGCGAGATAGTACGACAGCGCGCGCTGGCTGATCCCCATCAGCTCGGCCGCGTCCTTCTTGACGCCGCCCGCGTTCTCGAGCGCGCGGCGGATCGTCTCGCGCTCGACCCACTCGATGTTCTGCCGCAGCTTCAGCGACGGCAGGCCGGTCGCCTGCTGCGTGCTCGCGCCCAGCACCGACACCGCGCGCGCGGTGATCACCGGGCTCGGCGACAGCACCACCGCGCGCTCGATGGTGTTCTCCAGCTCGCGCACGTTGCCCGGCCAGTCGTACTGCTGCAGCCCCGAGAGCACGCTGTCGTCGATCTTCTCGAACCGCCGGCCGGTGCGCTGGGCGTGCTTCTGGACGAAGTGCTCGACCAGCGCCGGGATGTCGTCGCGCCGGTCGCGCAGCGGCGGGATCTCGATCGGGATCACGTTCAGCCGGTAGAAGAGATCCTCCTGGAACTTGCCGTCGGTGACCATCTGCCGCAGGTTGCGGTTGGTGGCGGCGATGACGCGGACGTCGATCTTCTCGGTCCGCTCCGAGCCGAGCGGCTCGACCTCGCGCTCCTGCAGCACGCGCAGCAGCTTCGACTGCAGCGTCGGGCTCATCGTCCCGATCTCGTCGAGGAAGATGGTGCCGCCGTCGGCGAGCGCGAACTTCCCCTTCTTGGTCGTCGACGCGCCGGTGAACGCGCCGCGGACGTGGCCGAACAGCTCCGATTCGAGCAGCGTCTCGGGAATCGCGGCGCAGTTCACCTTGATCAGCGGCATGTCGCGCTGCGCGCTGCGGTCGTGAATCGCCCGCGCCACCAGCTCCTTGCCGGTCCCGGTCTCGCCGGTGATCAGCACGGTGCTCTTGGTCTCGGCGACCAGCTCGGCGCGCCGGATCACCTCTTCCATCGCCCGGCTGCGGCCGATGATGCCGTAGTGATCGAACTGCTCGTCGCGCTCGCTCACCAGGTAGTGGTAGCCGGTGCGCAGCCGTTGATGGTCGAGCGCGCGCTGGACGACGACCAGCAGCTCGTCGATCTCGAACGGCTTCTGCAGGTAGTCGAGCGCGCCGAGCTTCATCGCCTCGAGCGCGCTCTCCACCGTCGCGTGCGCGGTCATCATCAGGATCTGCGGCCGCTCGCCCTCCGGCGTGGCGGCGACGATCTCGCGGATCAGCTCCAGCCCGCTCACTTCCGGCATCACGTTGTCGACGATCAGGACGTCGAACGGACGCTCGCCGAGCAGCCGCTGCGCCTGCCGCGGGCTGGTGGTTTCGACGACGCCGTGGCCGGCGTCGCGAAGCGCGCGCCCCAGAGCCCTCAGAATTTTTTCTTCGTCGTCGACGAGAAGAATGGATCCGCGATAGGTCATGAATGTGCGCGCCGGGCGTGAACAATCCGCTCGCTCTTCGGCGCGGTGCGCGCCAGCGGCGCATCGAACGGCAGTTCGATGGTGATGTCGGTGCCGCGGCCCGGCGTGCTCTGTACCGCCAGCGTGCCGCCCAGCCCCTCGACGATGTTCTTCGCGATCGGCAGGCCGAGGCCGGTGCCGCCGCGCTTGGTGGTGAAGTAGGGATCGAACACCTTCGCCAGATCCGCCGCGGCGATGCCGGTGCCGCCGTCGGCGACGGTGATCCGCACCGATTCGGCGCTGCCCCGGCTGGTCAGCATCACCTGCCCGTTGTTGCCGTGCACCGCGTGACGGGCGTTGACCAGGAGGTTCACCAGGGCGATGCGCAGCCGGCCGGGATCGGTGGTCATCGTCGTCAGCGACGGATCGAGATCGAACGCGATCGTCGCGCCCGGTCCGGAGGCCAGCGCCGCCCCCGCCGACTCGCGGCAGATGGCGTTGACGTCGACGCGCGACAGCTCGAACTGGATCGGCCGCGCGAAGTCGAGCACCTCGTTGACGATGCGATTGAGCCGGACGACCTCCTCGTCGATATCGGTGATCGCCTCGTGGATGACCTCGGGCTTCACCGCCGGCTGGCGCAGCGAGTGCACCGCCGACTTGATGATCATCAGCGGGTTGCGCACCTCGTGCGCGATCACGGTCGACAGCCGGCCGAGCGCGGTCAGCCGCTCTTTCTGAGCCATCTCGCGCTGGAAGCGCGCGATCGAGTCGGTGAGGGTGTTGAACGTCGTCGCCAGCAGCCGCGCGTCGTCGTCGTCCCAGCGGCTGCTGTAGGGGGCGATCTTGCGCGTCAGATCACCGGTCGCCGCCACCTCCCGCATCACGTCGGTGATCGCGGCCAGCGGATGGGCGATGGTTCGCGCGACGGCGAAGCTGAGGACGGTGGCGAGGATCACCGCCATCACCGCCGTCGCCAGCAGGCCGGTGTGGATCGATTGCAGCGACTGCAGCTGCGCGGTGCGCGATCGGAGAATCAGCGCCACCGGCCCCGCGGTCGCCGGCTTGCCGTTGCCCTGCGCCGCCAGGGGCCGCGGCAGCGCTTCGTACTCTTCGTCGGCGATCAGCACCCGCGAGATTCCCGACGTGCGCAGTCGCTCGGCAAGCGTGCCGTAGTGCTCGCGCGGCAGCGTCGCGGCGAGGATCTGGCCGTCCATGCCGAAAGCGATGTCGCTGAGCGTGATCTGCTTCAGCTGCGCTGCCAGGGCGTTGTCGAGCATGAAGCCGACGCTGAGCGTGCCGAGGATGTCGGGTCGGGTGATGCCGACGTAGACCGGCACGGTGACCAGCTGGATCATGCCGTCCGGCTGCGGCAGCAGGCTGAGCGTCTCGCGCCCGGCCAGGCCGTCGTGAATCGCGCTGGCGTTGGCGACGATCGCGGCGCTCCGCCCCGAGGCGCCGACCGTCGCCAGCACGCCGCCGGCGCGGTTGGTGACGAGCAGCAGGTTCGACTTCACCTGGTCCTGGTAGCGGTTGGCGATCTCCTGCACCGTCGGCGGGTCGTTGGTGTCGACCGCGGCCTTCAGCGGCGGCGCGTCGGCGATGAAGCGCGCCATCTGCATGAAGGTCTCGGTGCGGGTGGTGCGCAGGTTGTCGACCAGGCCCGCGGCCGCGACGATCTCGCGCTGCAGCGTCCGCTCCGCTTCCTCGGTGACGCGGACGTTGACCAGGTAGATGGCGACGCCGATGCACAGCACCGCCAGCACCGCGCTGGCAAGGAAGATCCGGCTCCGCAGCGACGACAGCAGCTTCATCGCACCGTGAAATCCTGCTCGGCGAGCCCGCCGTCCGGCACGCTCACCGGCTTCGACTCCGAGGCGTTGCCCTCGTTCCAGGCGATCACGCCGTAGGTGCCCGGCGGCACGTTCTCGATCCGGTAGCGGCCGTCGGCGTCGGTCAGCGCGAAGAACGGATGGCTGAACACGAGGATGAACGCGTTCATGTGCGAGTGGATGTCGCAGAAGACGCGGACGATGCCGGGACGATCGAAGCGGACCGACTTGGAGCTCCCGGTGGCGTAGCGCCCGAGATCGAACGGCCGCGTCTTCGAGAGCGAAAACACGTTGTGATAGAACTTGTCGGAGTTCGGGAAGTCGACGGTCGTGCCGACGGTGATCGCCAGCACGTGCGGCACGAAGGTCTCGAGCCGCTGATCCATCACCGCCCGCCCGCCCTCGTTCGGCTCGAACGCGCCGCGCGGCGCCGATTCCAGGTAGACCACCGACCGGCGCAGATCCGGAATCGGCCGCGTCAACGGCGAACCCAGATCGGCAACGCCGGGGCGGCGGTCGACCGCAGTCGCCGTCCGGCGCACATCGACGCGGCCTCTGATCGCGCCGCTCGCCGCGGCCGCGGGCGCGGAGACCGCAGAGGGAGCCGGGACCGCCGAACACAGCCCGGCGATGAGCGCGCACACGAACAGCAACACGCTGCGAACTGCCGCGGCCTGCCGCCTCTGCGTGCTCTGCTTGCTCTGCGATCTCTGCGCCTGCGACATTAGAACCAGAACACGAGCTGCGCGGCCGGGAAGTTGTCGATCTTCTCCAGCCTGCCGCCGTCGCGGCGGTTGTGCTGATACGCCACCTTCAACAGCAGGTTGCGCTGCAGCGAATAACCCAGGCCCGCCTCGATGCGTGTGACCGGCGCGTCCCACGGCAGCGTCCGGCCCGTGCCGGTGATCGCGCTGAAGCCGAGGTGGTCGACGCGCGACGCGACGTAGAGGCCCGGCCGCAGCTTGTAGCGTCCTTCAACCGACGTGGCGAGCGCGCTCAGCGGCTGCGGCAGCGCCGGCGCAGCGACCGTGGGCAGACGCCATCCGCTTTCGACCAGCTCGAATCGCAGCACGTAGTGATCGCGCGAGTACTCCAGGTCGCCGCCCCACGCCGTCTGCGTGAACGCGCTGGTGTCGACGTCGAGGGCGCCGAGCGCGGCCCGCGCCGCGTCGCGGCTGAGGAAGGGGCCCCGCGCCCACGATCCGCCGGCGACGAGGCCGCTCACCGGCCGCCACTCGAAGCGGCCCGCCAGCTGCGGCCGGCCGTTGTCGTCGCGCACGCGCGGGTTCGACACCGTGCCGCTCGTCACCGCCACCGTTCCCGACACGCCGCCCGACCGCGAGGCCGCGTGAACCTGAACGCCGGTGTCCCAGCGGAACGCGGAAACCAGCGGCACGCCGCCCTCGAACGTTCGCGCGCCCACCGAGTAGCGCAGCGCCCAGCCTTCGCTTCGTTTGGCGAGGAGCTCGTCGGCCGACGCGGCGAGCGCATTCGCGCGCATCGTCGTCATGTACTGGTAGGCCAGCGGGTAGCCGATGAGCGGGTTGTCGTTGGCGTAGGTGCGCCGGGTGAACGCGCCGAAGGTCGGCGGCACGCGGCCCGCCTGGATGTCGAAGTTACGCGCGGTCCATGGACGGATGCGCACGAACAAGGCGTAGGGTCGGACCTGCCCGAGGTTCTCGCTGCGAACCTCGGCAAGCAGCGAGAAGTGGTCGCCCGCCTTGGCGGCGGCGGAGAAGTCGACGCGCAGCATCCGCAGCGTCGAGTGGTTGTAGTCGGTGAAGTTGAAAAACCCGGGGTCCTTGGGGCCGATGGTGGCCGAGACGTCGCCGCCGAAGGTCAGGCGTCCGCCGGCGACGGCAATCGGCTCCGCCGGCAACACCTGCGCGCCGGCTCTGCCGGCGATGCAAAGCAGCAGCATCCACGCCCGAGTGATGCGACCCCAGCCTGTCATGCCTATGGCTGAAATTATAGTGCCGGGGCGGTGCGCGGCCGGGCCGGCAGAGGCTCATTTGTCGAGCATGAAGCGGATTTCCATGGTTCCGGACAGGAGCCGCGTCAGCGTTGGATCCGGATGCGGCGACAGGCGGGTCGTCGACTCGAATCGCCCCGGCAATTCCCGCCAGATCCGCTCGACGCGCACGCGCCGGCCGCCGTACAAGCGGGCGAGCGCGGAGCGCCGGTAGGTGCCCGCCGTGCCGAAGGCGTCCAGCGCCTCGAGCGCCTCGCCGCGGTCGTCGGGGAGCGGTTCGGGGGTCGTACAGACTTCGTAGCGACCGAGAGACGGCTGCGGCGGCGAAAAAAGTCGCGTCAATGCGGGATTGCACGTGTAGGGCGGCTCGGCCGCGCCGCGCGGCGCCGCCGCCCCGGCTAGTAGAATGAGGGCTGTGGCGTATATCATCTGCGAGCCATGCATCGGGGTGAAGGATACCGCGTGCGTGGACGTCTGCCCCGTCGACTGCATCCACCCCCGGAAGGACGAGCCGGAGTTTGCGGCGGCGGAGATGCTTTATATACACCCCGACGAGTGCATCGACTGCGGCGCGTGCGTGCCTGCGTGCCCGGTCGAGGCGATTTACTCGCTCGATGAAACGCCGCAGAAGTGGGCGGACTTCATCCACCGGAACGCGGATCACTTCGTTCGCGACTAGCGACTAGGGACTGGGGACATCTAGCCCCTTCAAGGATCACGAATGGGACTCATCGATCACCGGTTCGAAGACAACTTCATCACCACCAGCATCGACCGCGTGTTGAACTGGGCGCGCGAATCGTCCATCTGGCCGATGGGCTTCGGCCTCGCGTGCTGCGCGATCGAGATGATGGCCGCGTCGGCGTCGCGCTACGACATCGCGCGCTTCGGCGCCGAAGTCTTCCGTGCGTCGCCGCGCCAGTCGGATCTGATGATCGTGGCCGGCACCGTGACGAAGAAGATGGCGCCGGTGCTGCGCCGCCTCTACGACCAGATGCCGGAGCCGAAGTGGGTAATCTCGATGGGCAGCTGCTCGAACGCCGGCGGCCCGTTCCCCACCTATAGCGTGCTGCAGGGGGTCGACAAGGTGGTGCCGGTCGACGTCTACGTGTCCGGCTGCCCGCCGCGTCCCGAGGCGCTGCTCTATGGGCTGATGCGCCTCCAGGACAAGATTCGCAAGGAAGGCACGACACTGCGCAGGGAGCGCACCATCATGTCCGGCGACACCGAGCCGACCCTGAACTCGGAGCGCGCATGATCATCTGGCGCTTCATCAAATCGCTGTTCCTCATCGACCTGATGAAGGGCATGTGGCTGACGCTCAAGTACACGCCGCAGCCTGCCTTCACGTTCCAGTACCCCGCCGAACGCCGGCCGACGGCTCCGCGATTTCGGGGGGTGCTCCGACTTCAGACCGAGCCCGCCACCGGCGCCCAGACCTGCATCGTCTGCGACCAGTGCGCGAAGGCGTGCCCCGACGATCTGATTGCCCTCGGCGGCCACCGCGAGCCGGGGCAGAAGATCAAGATCCTCGATTATTTCGACTTCAACCTGTCGCGCTGCAGCTTCTGCGGCCTGTGCGCGGAAGTGTGCCCGACCAAGCCGATCAAGGCGCTCATCATGAGCGAGGATTACGAGCTTGGCAGCTACAACCGCGACACCCAGATCCTGCGCGTGGATCAGATGTACGACGGGGTGCCGATCGAGCAATACACCCGGTGACAAACCTGCACGACACCCGGTGAAAGATTTTTCGCTTCCCGAAAGCTACCGGCAGGGTGCATAGTCGCTCTCGCGTTTGAAATGCCGCCCGGCCCGATTCTTGTAAGTCGACCGGATCACCGTTCCTGGAGGGGTCATGCAGAGCGCCTTCCGCGTCGTCGCGGCGTCGGTCATCATCGTCGCGGCGTCGTTCGTCATCCGGGCCGACACCACACCCTCATCTCAATCCTCTGAAATCCAGCTGCAGCTTGCCGATATCCTGTTTTCGGAAGGGAAGTTCCTCGATTCGCTCGAGGCCTACCGCCTTGCCCTGAGGGACGCGCCGTCCGACGCCGCCCGCCGCCCGCGCATGGGGGTGATCGCCTCGGCCCTGCGCGTCGCCGAGTTCGGCCTGGCGCGCATCGAGGCCGAAAGACTTTATAAAGCCGATCCGACCGGGCCGGATGCGATGACCCTGTACGGCGACGCGCTCTGGTCGTCGGGGTTGTTCCAGGAGGCCGAGGAGAAGTACCGCGACGCGCTGGCCGCCTCGCCCGACCTGGCGCGCGGCCACCACGGCATGGCCAAGGCGCTCGCCGCCCGCGGCCGGCTCGACGATGCGATGAAGGAAGCGCAGGCGGCGCTGCGGCTGTCGCCGCGCGATCTCGAGATTCACCACACGGTCGGCACCGTCTACGAGCGCCAGCACAAGTACGAGGAGGCGGCTGCCGCCTACTCGAACTACGTCAACCTGCTGCCGAACAAGGACCACAGCGAGAAGGCCGACTGGTCGCGCGCCGAGATCCGTTTCCTGCGCTCGTTCGGCCAGCGTGTCCCGTTCGAGTCGGATCCCGGCACCGACGACAAGATCTACACGGTCGATTTCCGGCTGGTGAACGAGAAGGTCGTCGTCCGCGCCAAGATCAACGACGCCGCGGCGCAGGACTTCGTCGTCGACACCGGCGCCGAGAACACCGTCATCACGCGTCCCACGGCGCAGCGCCTCGGCATCACCCCCGTCACCTACACGCTGAGCGCCGGCGTCGGCCGGATCGGCCTGCGCGGCCTGCAGCTCGCGCGCATCGATTCGCTGGAGCTCGGCTCGCTGAAGCTGCGCAACGTCCCGTGTCTCATCAAGAACCCGCCGCTGCGCGACATCCCGATCAAGGAAACCGAAGGCTTGTCGCCGCTCGCGCTCGGCTACTCGATGGTGATCGACTACAAGACGCACAAGCTCACCTTCGGCAAGCACCTGCCGGACGAGCCGAAGGACTTCGAGCTCGCGATGCGCATGCATCGCCTGGCCACGGTCCGCGGCACGGTGGACGGCAACCACCAGGCGAATTTCGTCGTCGACACCGGCGGCGAGGTGATCTCGATCAGCCAGGCGACCGCGACGCTGCTGCACAAGCCGCCGACGGGGCGCCGGATTGCGCTGAAGGTGTACGGGACGTCGGGGTGGGACCCGGATGCGTTCCTGATGCCGGGGGTCGACCTGCTGTTCGACCAGATCGCCTACAAGAACTTCCCGGTCGTCGTCCTGAACCTGAACGCGCCCAGCGCGCTGCTGGGCTTCGAGCTTGGCGGCATCGTCGGCCACAAGTTCCTGAGCAAGTACCGCGTCGGCATCGACCTCGAACGCTCGGTGCTCCGCCTCAAGCAAGTCACGTAGAGCGGCGGTCCTTCTCGACGGCCGCCTTGCGCGTGAGCCGGGCGGCTCTCCTCGCTTGCGCCTCTTCGCACACGCGCCGCTCCTCGTCGGTCTCGACGATGAGCGGCGGCACGCGTACCCGCTGACCATCCCGATCGATCGCGACGAAGGTGAGGAACGCGCGGCTGGTCATCTGCCGCCGCCCGGTGAGCGTTTCCTCCGAGAAGACGTCGACCTGCACTTCGAGCGAGGTGGTGAAGACGCAGGTGACGCGCGACTTGAGGATGATGAGATCGCCCACCTTGATCGAGTGCAGGAACTGCAGGTCGTCGACCGCCGCGGTGACCAGCAGGCTGCGGGTGTGTCGATGGCAGGCGATGGCGCCGGCGATGTCGATGAGGTGCATCACCGTGCCGCCGAGAATGAAGCCGAGGGGGTTGGCGTCGTTGGGCAGCACCACCTGGACCATCTCGGTGGCGGAGTCGGCGGCGCGCTTCGGCGTGAAGTCCATGAACGAGTCGGGCTGGAGACGAGGGGCTCAGGGCTAGCTGAATTCAGCCAGCCGAAAGTCCCCGGTCCCCAGCCCCTGCGCGGCTCTCAGAAGTCGTAGCCGATCCACACGGCGAAGCGCGGCTTGCGGAAGTCGGCAGCGCCGCTGACGCACGATCCGCGTGAATCGAGCGAGCGGCACGCGAACACCACTTCCTCCCAGTTCTTGTTGAACAAGGTCCGCCACGACCAGTCGAAGTGAATCGGGAAGCCGAGCGCGAAGGTCTCGAGGCCGAGACCATACGACGCGCGGGCGTCCTGCAGGCGGAAGCCGTCGACGCGCTGCGACGAGTAGTTGAGCACCGGCGTGTCGACGCCGGTCACCGGGTCGCGCGTGAAGACCGGCTGGCCGGTCGCGGGGTCGAGCTTCACGCCGGTCGGCACCTGGCAGAGCGCCGAATCGTTGTTGAAGAACTTGAAGTCGTTCCTGGCGTTCAGGCACGGAGTCTGGGTGGGCTGGTCCTTGAACCACGCGCCGCCGACGCCGGCGAAGAACACGCCGCGGACGCCGCCGACGACGCCGATCGGCGTCAGCGCCGCTTCGATCAGCGGGAAGCGGAGCTCGGCGTTGGCGAAGACGACGTTCTGGCCGGCGAACTCGAGGTAGTTGTAGCCGCGCAGCTCGGAGTTGCCGCCGAAGTACTGGAAGTCGGGGAAGTCGCCGTTGCTCTTGAACCCGCGGAAGCGCGTCGCCAGGAGGCCGGTGCCGCCGAGGCGCAGGTAGTGCCGAAAATCGCCGTCGAGCGTCTGGCGCGAGAGCAGGCTGCCGAACTTCGGCGCGTAGTCGTACGCCAGGCGCATCGTGTTGCCGGCGAGCGGTCCGAACTCGCGGAACACCGTCGTCTCCTGCACGAACGCGGCGCCGAGCGGGATCAGCGTGCCGTTGCGCAACACGTTGGTGCCGTAGAGCGCCTGCTGGTAGGCCTGCGAGTAGGCCTGCAGGTTCGGGTCGTTGTACTCCTCGTTCAACTGCACCATGCCGCCCGACAGCTCGACGCGGCGATAGCGGCTGAACGGGTAGATGCCGAACGCGCTGCCGCCGCGCACGGTGCGGGTGGCGATCGCATCATCGCGGCTGAGGAACGGCGCGAACGCCGGGTCGTAGAAGAGGCCGCCCAGCTGCCCGTAGAAGAACTGCGTCTGCGAGTAGCCCTGGAGCGCGAACTGGAATCGCCGCGACAGGTCGACGTAGGAGAGCGACAGCGTCCGGTACTGGGAGATCGAGGCGGCGAACAGGTTCACCTGCTTGTCGCCGAGGACGTCGCCGAAGCTGACCTGCGTGCCGCCGAAGACATCGCCGTTGTTGGTGACGCCGACGTTCACCGGGGGCCGCCCCTCGAGGAACATCTTCTCGAACGCGCCCTTCTTGCGCTGGTTCTCCTTCACCAGGGTGTGCTGCAGCGGCGCCTGGAAGTCGATGATCGGCGCCGGCTCGCCGAAGTCGGCCGACGCGGCGGTGTGCAGCGGCTCCTTCCGCTCCAGCGTGCGGATGCTGTACTCGTTCTTGAAGTAGCTGACGAACGCGATCTTGTTGGTCTTGCCCTCGTTGAGCACGATCGGCGACCAGTTGCCGGACACCGCGTCGGTGTACTGGCGCAGCTCGCCGCTGGTCATGTCGAGGGTCCAGATGTTGTAGATGTTGCCGTTCTTCGCCACCTCGGGCTCGAGCGTCACCGCCGGATCGGTGGCGGTCGACGCGAAGACGATGGTGTGGTCGTCGATGAACTGGGCGGCGGTCTCGTCCTGCGTGCCGAAGGTGATCTGCGTCTTCTTCTTGGTGTCGAGATCGAGGCGGAACAGCTTCTCGTTGCCGCTCACCCGCGCCGCGTAGATCATGAACTTGCCGTCGAGCGAGTAGGTCGGCGCCTTGTCGGCGAAGTTGTCGTCGGTGACGTTGGTCACCACCTTGGTGTCGAGGTTGATGGTGTAGATGTCGGCGATGGCGTTGCGCAGCGCGTTGAAGGCGACGGTGCGGCCGTCGGGCGCGAAGGCCGGCGACTCGGGCTCGTCGACCGTCTTCAACGGGATGTGCTCGTCGATCTGGCGGGTCAGGACGTTCTGCACCACCAGCGCCCGCTCTTTCTCGGTGCGGACGAAGTAGGCGAGGCGATCGCCCTTCGGCGACCACGCCATCCACGGGTTGGCGGCCGAGTCGACGCCCAGCTGCACGATGTGATCGAAGCCGAGGTCCTTGTCGAAGCCGCGCGTCAGGTTGCGGACGATCGATCCGTCCTTCGACGAGATCAGGACGATGTCCAGCTCCTGATCCTTGCGGTTGACGGTGACGCAGGCAATCAGATCGCCGGAGGGCGACGGCGCAATCGCCAGCGCCTGCGTGAAGTTGGTGCGCTCGCGGTTCGGCGACAGGTCGCGGCCGTAGTCGGCCGGGCGCTCCTTGTCGCGGAACGGCTTGAAGCGATCCTTCAGGTAGCGGTCGAAGGCCTGGTCGAACTCGTCCTTCTTCATCCGCAGCGCTTCCTCGTAGGCGTCCTCGCCGCCGCCGATCACGCTCTTGCGCAGCGAGAACAGGAACTGCCGGATGCCTTCCTTGCCGAACTTCGCCTCGATGAACTCGAAGACCGCGTGGCCGAGGTTGTAGATCAGGCGCGACGGCCCGCCGCCGCCGTACTCCTCGAGCTCGGTCATCTTCGGGATGATGTCGGCGACCGCCGCGTCGCGGACCGCCATCAGGTCCAGCGGCTCCCACTGCCCGCGCTCGTAGTCGGAGAGCCCTTCGTTCACCCACAGCGGCACGCTGCGGCGAATCAGCCCCTGCGGGATGATGTCGAACTCGAACTGGTGGGTCAGCTCGTGGACGATCAGGCCGTAGAGGCGATCCGGCGGATCGTCAATCGGCAGCACGATGCGCTGGCGGAACGGCTCGGCGAAGGCGCCGACGCCCTCGGTTGCCGCGCCGGCGATGTTCTCCTGCTCGAACTCGCTGTGGGTCTTGAAGATGATCAGCGGCACTTTCGACGACAGGTCGTGTTTCAGGTCGGCGCTGATCTGCTGATACGCGCTCTCGGCGTAGCCGGCGATCCGTTCCAGGTGCTGCTCGATGGCCGGGTAGTAATAAATCTCGAAGTGGTCGGTGGTGTAGATCGACCACTGGAAGGTGTCGTAGTGAATTCGGTTCTTGCCGAAATAGGGGACCATCGAGGTCTGGGCGGTGGCGAGGCTCGCGTGACCGAACGCGAGGACCAGGAGTGCAGCGACCAGGGAGGTTAGCGGCACGCGAGCGCGCATAGGCAGTACCTCGATAAGGGACGGGAGACAGGGCCGTGGCGATCTTACTGTCGACTGCGAGCCACCTGCAAACGCTGTGCTCGGCATTTCACGCGAAAAACAGCAGCCCTGTGTCCTCTGGCCGCGTGCCGGCCGACCTTTTTCGGCGACAACGTCGTTGGGGCGCGGCCACAACATCGTCGGGGCCGAGCAAGCTCGGATCGTCGGGGGCCGAGCAAGCTCGGATCGTCGGGGGCCGAGCAAGCTCGGCCCCCACAGAACCGCCTGTGGGGGCGGAGCTAGCTCCGCCCCCCGCGACTATACTGATCGCACAGGGAATAAATGTCGCCGCGTAAGGGTTTACCGGTAGTGTCGCCGGCGTTCGAGACCGAGGCGCTGGCGTCCCTCGACAGCCTGTACCGCGCGGCGCTCCGGCTGACGCGCAGGCCGGCCGATGCCGAGGATCTGGTCCAGGAAACCTATCTCAAGGCGTTTCGAGCTGCCGATCAGTTCAAGCCTGGAACGAATCTGAGGGCCTGGTTGTTCACGATTCTCCATAACACGGCCCGGAACCGGGCCCGGGACCGCGCGCGCGACACGGTGTCGGTCGACAGCGAGTTCGTCGATCGGGCCGCCGACGCGCCGCCCCCGGGCGGACGATCCGCCGGCGCCGCCGAAACGCCCGAAAGCCTGCTGCTGCGCGACACCCTGGCGCCCGAGCTCCAGGCGGCGATCGACGCGCTGCCTGAGGCCTTCCGCCAGGCTGTCTGGTTACGAGACGTCGAAGAATTTTCCTACGCCGAAATTGCCGAGATGTTGTCGATTCCGGTCGGCACCGTCATGTCGCGCATCTCGCGCGGCCGGCACATGTTGTTCGACCGGCTGAGCCACCTGCGTCCCGTCAATGCCTAACTGTCAATCGATCGATCCGCTGGTGACGCCGTTCGTGGACGGCGAGCTCTCCGACGCCGACTGCCGGGCCGTCGAGGCGCACCTGCGCGTCTGCGCCCCGTGCCATTCCCGCGTCGTCGCCGAACGCGCGGTGCACACGATCATCCGCGCGCGCGCCGAGTCGCTGCGCGCCCCGGCGCCCTCGCCGCTGCACGCGCGCTGCCGCGAGATTGCGGCGCGCGGCGCTGCCCCCGATCGGTCCGCGGTGCGCGCTGCGTCGTGGCGCGGATTCATCCCGCCCCGCGCGTGGACCGCGCGCGTCGCCCCCTTCGCCGTGGCCGCCTCGCTCATCGTGATTGTCGGCGGCGCGTTCTTCGTCCAGGCCACCCGCCGATCCGAAGTCGTCCTCGCCGCCGAGCTCACCGCCGACCACGTGAAATGCCTGGCGATGAACCGCGTGCTCGGCACGCACCAGGAGGCGTCCGCGGTCGAGAGCTCGCTGTTCTCGGGCTTCAACTGGAACGTGCACCTGCCGGAGCATCCGGAGCGTGAGGGGATGGAGCTCGTCGGATCGCGGCCGTGCCTCTACGGCGAGGGGAAGATCGCGCACATCATGTATCGCCACGACGGCAACGCGGTGTCGCTGTTCATGCTCCCGAAAACCGAGCGCGCGCAGCAGCTCGTGCGTGTGCTCGGCCACGAGGCCGCGATCTGGTGCGTCGGCAACCGCACCTTCGTGCTGCTCGCCCGCGAGCCGCGGCTCGAAATCGAGCGGATGGCGAGTTACGTCAAGTCATCCTTACATTAGGATTAGGATCAGTGCCTGTGATTGGTGTGGGCAGAGTCTCGGAGCCGGGCACAGCGTGGCGCGCGCGCAGGAGCAGCCAGTCCCCGGCCCCCGGTCCCCAGCCCCGACGGAGCTCACGATGAACATCCGATGGGTCGTCGCCTCGGTTGCCTGCCTCGCGCTCGCGCTGCTGACGCTGAACGCCGCTCCCGAGTGGCCGTTCCACGCCGATGGCGCGCCGCAAACCGCAGCGTGCCCGGCGAACGCGAAGCCGGCGAACCTGAATTTCACGCTCAAGGACATCGACAACAAGCCGGTGCCGCTCTCCTCGCTCAAGGGCAAGGTGGTGCTGCTCGATTTCTGGGCGACGTGGTGCGGACCGTGCAAGATCGAGATTCCCTGGTTCATCGAGTTCCAGCAGAAATACGGCAAGCAGGGGCTGCAGGTGGTTGGCGTGTCGATCGACGACACGGTCGACAAGCTGAAGCCGTACGTCTCTCAGATGAAGATGAACTACATGGTCCTCCAGGGTCTCGACCAGGACGCGATGCAGGATGCCTACGGGCCGATGTTCGGCATCCCGATCACCGTGGTGATTTCGCGCGACGGAAAAATGTGCAGCAAGCACGTCGGGCTGTCATCGAAAGAGGCCTTCGAGCGGGAGATCAAGTCGCTGCTGTAGTATGATCGGGCCGATGTTGAAGGGATTCACGCACGCGCGGCTGGCCTGCGGCTGCCGCATCACCTTCCGCGAGGGCGTCGAGGGCAGTCCGGTCACCGTCGTGGTCGA
>Ga0207708_10001932_pt1 | contig 15292 bp, 15 predicted proteins | sample KBSK5101metaG_FD_184340 | JGI IMG/M metagenome (GOLD analysis project Ga0207708, IMG submission 184340) | Corn, switchgrass and miscanthus rhizosphere microbial communities from Kellogg Biological Station, Michigan, USA - KBS K5-10-1 metaG... | ecosystem: Host-associated > Plants > Roots >...
GCAGCCAGAGCAGGGAGGTCACCCGGGGTTCTTCCGCGCCCTTCGCTCCAGGGTGCTCGCGAGCTGGGCCTCGGTGTCGTCGGCAAGCTTCTGCAGCGGCTTGTTGAGGAAGGGAGACGCCAGCGCCGCGAGTCCCTTGAAGGTCATCTCCGCGCGGTACTCGACCTCCGACCCGGCGTCGGTCGGCCGCACGGTGACGGTGTCCTTGCTGGTGACGCTCTTGTTGGTGCCGGTGATCACGAACCGGCGACCGGGCTCGAGCGTCTCGACGACGTAGTCGAGCTCGGTCTCGTTGCCGCGGAACTCCGAGACATTGCGGTAGTGCGTGCCGACCCCGCCGTCTCCGGACGTGCGCCGGCAGCTGACGGTGCCCGCGTCCCACTCCTCGGCGTTCTCGAAGTCGAGCAGGTAGCTGAAGACGGACGCCGGGTCCCAGCGGGTGGAGATCGTCCGGACGAGCTGATGTGTCATGCCGTCAACCTTACGCACTCTTGTCAAAGGTTTGTGCAACGTTCACGATGGGGCGATGGACACCAGACTCTGGATCGGGGCGCTTGCCGAGCGCACCGGCGTCAGCACCCACGTCCTGCGCGTCTGGGAGGAGCGCTACGGGCTGCTCACGCCCGAGCGCTCGCCGAGCGGCTACCGGATCTACGGCCCCGACGACGAACGGCGGGTCAGGGACATGGTCGCGCTGCGCGACCGTGGGATCGCCGCCGGCAACGCCGCGGCGATGCTGCTCGCCGACGTGCCGGGACCTGGTGCCGTGACCCTCGACGGCCTGCTCCCCGCGCTTGGTGAGGCGATCGCCGCCTTCGACGAGCCGCGCGCCCACGCGCTGATCGACCGCGCGCTCGCCGGCAACGACGCGATCGAGGTCGTCGACCGGCTGTTCTTCGCGTGCCTGCGTCAGCTCGGGAACGATTGGGAGTCGGGCAAGCTCACGGTCGCCCAGGAACACTTCGGCAGCGGGCTGCTCCGGGGCCGGATGCTGGCCCTGGCTGCCCAGAGCAAGACGGCTCGGGAGGACACCCCGGTCGCCGTGCTCGCCTGCCCGACCCACGAGCGCCACGACATCGGGCTGCTCGCGCTGTGTCTGGTCCTGCGCCGTGAGGGCTGGTCGACCGCCTTCCTCGGCGCTGACACCCCGGTCCCCGACGTGGTGGACACCGCGCGCGAGGTCGGTGCCGGGGTCGTGGTGCTGGCGGGCACCGAGCCACACATGTTCGCCGCCCAGCTGGAGCAGCACGCCGGTGACCTGGCTCGGTTGCCGTCCGGCAGCACGCTGGGGCTGGGCGGGCGGGCGGCCACGGCTTCGCTGGCCGGCCGGTACGGCGCCGTCCACCTCGAGTCGGACCCGTTCACCGCCGCCGCCGACCTCGGCCGGATGCGCGGCCCGATCCCGGTCCGGACCGGCGCGTGAGTCCCGGGTCCGGCCGGTCGGTGGACCTCGGAGCGCTCTCACCGGCGATGGCCGGGTTCTGGACGGAGCGCCACCTCTGCACCCTCACCACGCTTCGCAGCGACGGCACCCCGCACGTCGTACCGGTCGGCGTCGCCCTGGACCCAGACGAGGGCTGCGCCTGGGTGATCGCCTCCCGCACGTCCCGCAAGGTGCGCAACCTCGGCGAGCCCGGTGAGCACCGGGTCGCCGCCTGCCAGGTGGACGGCCGCCGCTGGTCGACTCTGGAGGGTCTCGGGGAGGTGCGCTCCGATCCGGAGTCGGTCGCCCGGGCGGTCGAGCGCTACGCCTCGCGCTACCGGCAGCCCCGACCCAACGACGCCCGGGTGGCGATCCGGATCACCCCTACCCGGGTGCTCGGCAGCAGCGACCTCGGCTGACTCCGCGACCTGCCCGCAGGAGCTCACGGGCGATTGTGGACAGCCTTGCGCGCAGCACGGGAGGATCGCCCCGGAGGGAACAGCTGAGGACCGCGTTCGGTCCCCGAGGCGAAAGGCCGGTTCCATGGCGCCAGAGCGCACACCCGAGCTCGCGAAGGTCCCGATGTTCGACGACCTCTCCGACGCCGAGCTCCAGAAGATCGTCAGGTCCGGCACCGAGGTGACGGTGCCGGAGCACTGGTCCCTGATCTGGGAGAAGACCCCCGGGGACAAGGCGTACATCATCCTCGACGGCGAGGTCGTGGTCCGCAAGGGCAAGACCGAGATCGCCCGGCTCGGCCCGGGCGACGTCGTGGGCGAGTCCGCGATCGTCAACCACAAGCTCCGCAACGCCTCTGTGGTGAGCACCACGCCGGTCCGGGTCCTGCACTTCACGCGCGAGTCCGTCGAGCAGCTGTGCAGCGAGATCCCCACCTTCAAGGCGGCGCTCGACGCGGCGGCCGGCGAGCGGATCGGCGAAGCCCGCAGGGACGCCTGACTTGGCGGACGAGGACGACGACGCCGACGCCCCGGAGGCGGTGCTCGGCCGGCTGACCGGGCCGGAGATCCTGGAGGGGATCGAGGTCCAGCTGCTCGGCAGCGCCCCGTCACTGACCCGGGTCGAGGTGGCCGAGCGGGCCGAGGTCCCGATCGACGTCGCCGAACGGCTCTGGCACTCGCTGGGCTTCCCGCGCCCGGACGACCACGAGGTGGTGTTCGCGGAGGCCGACGTCCAGGCTCTGAAGGACACGATGCAGCTGATCGACGCCGGCATCCTCGACGAGGACTCGCAGGCGGCCATGGTCCGCACCTGGGGCCGCAGCTTCGCCCGCCTCGCCGAGTGGCAGACGTCGCTGCTGGCCAACCTGGCCGTCGCCGCGGACGACCCGGAGGCGAGACTGGAGGAGCTCGCGGGCGACGTGATCCCGCTCGTGGACGCCCTCCAGAGCTACATCTGGCGCCGGCACCTGGTCAGCGCGTCGAGCCGGATGCTGCTGCGGCCGGCCGACCAGGAGTCAGAGGTGCAGGCGGTTGGCTTCGTGGACATCGTCGGCTACACCGCCCAGAGCAAGAACCTCTCAGACTCTGACCTGGTGGCCCTGGTCGAGCGCTTCGAGGAGGTCGCGGCCGGCACCGTGACCGACCACGCCGGCCGGCTGATCAAGACGATCGGCGACGAGGTGCTGTACGTCGCGGACTCACCGGCCGACGGGGCGCGCATCGCCCGGGCGCTGGTCGACCGGGCCAGGGACGACACGGCCTTCCCGGGCGTGCGGGCGGGCGTCGCCCACGGCCCGGTGGTGAGCCGGCTCGGTGACGTGTTCGGGCCGACGGTCAACATCGCGTCCCGGCTGACGTCACTGTCCCGTCCCGGCAAGGTGCTCGTCGACAAGGGCATGCGCGACGCCCTGGCCGAGCTCGACCCCGACGAGTCCGAGTTCCGGCTCAGCCGGATCCGGCGTACGTCGGTCAAGGGGTACTCGCGGCTCGAGCCCTTCCGGCTGAAGTCGCCCCGGAAGGGCTGAGCACGACGTCGCGGGAGGAGAATGCCTGAGCGTTCAGCCCCGCGTTCAGGTGTGCCCGTGGGCGCCGAGGTCACCCTGCGGCAGCAGCCGCACGTGGTCCGGTCGGAAACCGTGCTCGATGCCCCAGAGCACGGCCTGGCTCCTGCTGGTGACGGACATCTTCCGGTAGCTCGACCGGATGTAGGACTTGACCGAGTTGATGCTCAGGAAGGCGCGGGCGGCGATCTGCTGGTTGCTCAGCCCCTGCGTGATCAGCGCGATGATCTCCGACTCGCGGGTGGTCAGCCCGTGCTTGCGCCCCGGCCAGTCCCCGCTGTCGGGGGCGGGGTCGCCCGCGTCGTCGGTCACCACCTGCTCACCGGCATGCACGCGCTCGAGCGCGTCCACCAGGTCGCCCGCGGACAGCCGCTTCCCGAGGTAGCCGGATGCACCCCTGCGCAACGAGGACTTGATCAGCTCGGGGTGCAGGTTCCAGCTGTAGATGACCAGCCGGCGGGCGTTCGTCTCGCGCAGCACCGCGTCGGCCTCGGAAGGGATCTCCTGCGTCTGCGAGAACGTGTCGTACAACGCGATGTCGCAGGGCTCGAGCGCCGGCTTGTTGGCCGTGATCTCGACAACGGTGACGCGGTCCGCGAAGGGCTCGAACATCCGGGCAAGCCCCTTCGCCACGATCTCGTAGTCGTTCAGGATCGCGATGCGAAGTGGACGGGCGTTCGGCATGCGGATGAGCGTAGTGTCACACCTTCACCCCTAGGGAGGTAGGTCGCCCTCGACGAGGACACCTAACGTCGCTCCATCTGGGGGGCCACGGTGAACGACCCGAACCGTGGCCCTTCATTTTGCCCGGAGGAGATCCGGCAACGCCGGGCTCCCTAGACTGACTGCATGACGCCGCCCTCGGACCACGTCGACGTCCTGATCGTGGGGGCAGGGCTCTCCGGGATCGGCGCGGCCTGCCACCTCGCCGCTGATGTCCCGGGTCGCAGCTACGCGATCCTCGAGGCGCGCGAGACCAGCGGCGGCACCTGGGATCTCTTCCGCTACCCGGGCGTGCGCTCGGACTCCGACATGTACACGCTGGGCTACCGGTTCCGTCCGTGGCAGGGCGACCAGGCGCTGGCCGACGGCCCGTCGATCCTCCGCTACCTCCGCGAGACCGCAGCGGAGTACGGCGTCGACGAGCGCGTCCACTACGGCCACGCGGTACGACGGGCGGACTGGTCGTCGGCCCAACGGCGCTGGACGGTCACCGCCGAGCACGACGGCGACGAGGTGACCCTCACCTGTGACGTGCTCTGGGCGTGCAGTGGCTATTACGACTACGACGAGGGCTACACCCCGGAGTTCGCGGGGGTCGAGGACTACGAGGGCCGGGTCGTGCACCCGCAGCACTGGCCGGACGACCTCGACCTCGCCGACCAGCGGGTGGTGGTGATCGGCAGTGGTGCCACTGCGATGACCCTGGTGCCGGCGATCGCCGCCGACACGGCGCACGTGACGATGCTGCAGCGCTCCCCGACCTACGTGCTGTCCGTGCCCAGCCGCGACGGACTGGCGGCCCGGGCACGCCGGCTCCTTCCCGATCCCGTGGCCTACGGCGTCACCCGGTGGAAGAACGTCCTGCTGGTCACCGGCTTCTACCAGCTCAGCCGTCGCCGCCCGAACCTGGTGCGGCGCCTGATCCGCAAGGCGACGGTGGCCCAGCTGCCCGACGGGTACGACGTCGACACCCACTTCCGTCCGACGTACAACCCCTGGGACCAGCGCCTGTGCCTGGTGCCCGACGGAGACCTGTTCCGGGCGATCAGGCGGGGCGACGCGTCGATCGTGACCGACCGGATCGACTCGTTCACACCGAAGGGCCTGCTGCTCACGTCGGGGGAGGAGCTCCCCGCCGACATCGTCGTGACCGCCACCGGGCTCAACCTGAAGGCGTTCGGGGGCGCCGTGCTCTCGGTCGATGGCGAGCCCGTGCACCTGCCCGACACCATGAGCTACAAGGGGATGCTGCTCTCCGGCGTGCCGAACTTCGTCTTCACCGTCGGTTACACCAACGCGTCCTGGACGCTCAAGGCCGACCTCGTCGCGCAGTACGTCGTCCGCCTGCTGCGCCACCTCGACCGCACCGGCACCCGCGTCTTCGTGCCCCGGCGCGAGGCAGACGTGCAGGAGCACCCGTTCATGGACTTCGCGGCCGGCTACGTGCTCCGCTCCCTCCACCAGTTCCCGAAGCAGGGCAGCCGGGCGCCGTGGCGGCTGCGCCAGAACTACCTGCGCGACGTGGTCACGATCCGGCACGGCCGGGTCACCGACGACGCGATGGACTTCTCCTAGCTGGAGCTGGCTAGAGAAAGATCGCCGGCAGCGCGTAGAGCATCGCCACCGACCACGTGATGTGCGTGAGGATCGGCGCCAGGATGCCCCCGGACGCGCGCCGCTGCAGCCCGACCACCGCACCCACGATCACGGCGGCGAAGCCGAGCATCACGTTGCCGGTGGCGAGCGTCGCGATCACGTAGGTGACCGTGGACCACACGACCGGGTTGCGGGGGATGGCGGCGTACACCGCACCCCGGAAGAACAGCTCCTCGGCGATGCCGTTCAGCGTCGTGACCAGGAGCACCAGTGGCCCCACACCCTGGTCGGCGTAGTCGAGGACCTTCGTGACCTGGCGGTTGAGCGGGCCGATCTCGTGCACGACGAGCCCGCCCACGACGAAGACCGCGGCCAGGCCGAGACCGATCAGGATCGGCTGTACGACGGGCCGGGGCAGCGGTGTGCCCTCGGCCGCATCGCGGACCTCGATCCGGCCGAGGTGCAGCGGACCGGAGGCGAAGGCGCCGACCGCCCACACGCCCGCAAGCACGAGGGTGGCGACGATGAACGTCGAGCTGCCCGGGGTGATCCGCAGCGACCAGCCGAGGACGCTCGCCCCGATCAGCACGAAGAGCAGGGTCACCAGCTGCCGGCGCCGGAACTCGCTCGGGGTCTGCCGGTGGTCGCGCGGCACCTGCTGCCAGAGCGAGGGATGGAGGAGCCGCCTGCCGAGGACGGGAATCACGACGAGTCAGCCCTCGGTCTGGCGGTCGTCCTCGAGGGCGCGCCGCACGCTCTCCTGGTACGGCACCAGGTCGAGCGGTACGACGTCCCTGATCGCGTCGTCGGTCACCACGACCTCGGTGCCCATGGAGTCGATCAGGTTGCGCCCGGTGGTGAGGTCGACGTCGGTCACCAGCGCCAGCCAGTAGGAGGACAGCCGGGGTGTCAGCACCGGCACCTGGACCACCGGGAGCTCGCGGCCGTTCATCACCATGGCCGCCTGCTGGAGCATCTCCCCGTAGGTGAGCACCTCGGGGCCACCGATCTCGTAGACCTGCCCCAGTGCCTTCTCGTGGCCGGCGACACCGACCAGGTAGGACACCACGTCGTCGATCCCGATCGGCTGGGTGCGGGTGCCCACCCACTTCGGCACCACCATCGCCGGGAGCTTCTTGACCAGCTGCCGGGTCATCTCCCAGGAGACGCCGCCCTTGCCCACCACGATCGCGGCACGCAGCACCGTGACCGGGATGCCGGTCGATCCGAGCAGTCCCTCCACCTCGCGGCGCGACCGGAGGTGGGCGGACAGCGCCCCGTTGTGCTCGTTGCCGAGACCGCCGAGGTAGACGATCTGTCCCACGCCGGTCGTCGCCGCGACCTTGGCGAACATCCGCGCTGCGTCGGCGTCGCGCTTCTCGAAGTCGGTGTTGTCCAGCGAGTGCACGAGGTAGTACGCCACGTCGACGTCCTCGAGCGGCTCGGTCAGTGAGGCCCGCTCGGCGACGTCGCCGCGGACCGGCCGGCCCGGTCCGTGGTACGTCTCGGGGTGGCGGGTCATCGCCTTCACGTCGTGGCCGGCCTCGACCAGCGCACGCACGAGTCTCCTGCCGATGAAGCCGGTTGCGCCGGTGACGAGGATGCGGGCCATGTCCCTCACCCTAGGGATCACCCCGAGGGGTGAGGGCCTGCGGTGGCCGCCGCCGGGCCGTGGTGGTGCCACTCCGCGAAATTGAGGAGCCCACAGGGAGCGCCGCGCCGCAGTTGGTGGTACGCATGGAGCGACAGCGAGGGAGAGCAGCCATGGCCAAGTACGTCTATCGGTTCAGTGAGGGAGACAAGGACCAGAAGGAGCTCCTCGGCGGCAAGGGCGCGAACCTGGCCGAGATGACCAACCTGGGCATGCCGGTCCCCCCGGGCTTCACCATCTCCACCGATGCATGCCGTGCCTACCTCTCCGAGGGCCGCCTGCCGCGCGCGGTGAAGGTCGAGACAACGATCGCGATGCGCGAGGTCGAGGAGGCCGTCGGCCGCAACTTCGGCGATCCGCACGAGCCGTTGCTGGTGTCGGTGCGGTCCGGTGCGAAGTTCTCGATGCCGGGAATGATGGAGACCGTGCTCAACGTCGGCCTGAACGACCAGACGGTCGAGGCGCTGGCGAAGTTCGCCGACGACGAGCGGTTCGCGTGGGACTCCTACCGCCGGTTGATCCAGATGTTCGGGCGTACCGTTCTCGACATCCCGGGCGAGCCGTTCTCCGACGCGCTCGACGCCCGGAAGGAGAAGGTCGGGGCGACGACCGACCTCGATCTCGGCGCGGAGGACCTGAAGGACGTGGTCTCGGCGTACAAGGACATCGTGAGGGAGCACACGGGGGCGGACTTCCCGCAGGACCCGCGCGAGCAGCTCGAGCTGGCGATCGAGGCGGTCTTCCGCTCGTGGAACACCGAGCGTGCCCGGCTGTACCGCCGGCGGGAGCGCATCCCGCACCACCTCGGCACCGCGGTCAACGTGGTCAGCATGGTCTTCGGCAACCTCGGCGAGACCTCGGGCACCGGTGTCTGCTTCACCCGCGACCCGTCCAGCGGGCACAGCGGGGTCTACGGCGACTACCTGCAGAACGCCCAGGGCGAGGACGTCGTGTCCGGCATCCGCAACACGCTGCAGCTCGCAGACCTCGAGCAGATCGACGCGAAGTCGTACAAGCAGCTGCGCAAGATCATGCGCCGGCTGGAGACCCACTACCGCGACCTGTGCGACATCGAGTTCACCATCGAGCAGGGCAAGCTCTGGATGCTGCAGACCCGGATCGGTAAGCGCACGGCGGGCGCCGCGTTCCGGATCGCCTGCCAGCTCGACGACGAGGGCCTGATCACCACCGACGAGGCGCTGGAGCGCGTCACGGGCAACCAGCTGAGCCAGCTGCTGTTCCCGCAGTTCGACGCGAAGGCGGAGCGCGAGCTCCTGGCCAAGGGGCTCGGTGCCTCTCCGGGGGCCGCCGTGGGCGCCATCGTGTTCGACAACGCGCAGGCGGCGGAGGAGAAGGAGAAGGGCAACGACGTCATCCTCGTCCGGCGTGAGACCAGCCCCGAGGACCTGCCCGGCATGGTCGCCTCCAAGGGCGTGCTCACGACGCGGGGCGGCAAGACCTCGCACGCGGCGGTCGTCGCGCGCGGCATGGGCATGTGCGCCGTCGTGGGTGCCGAGTCGATCACCGTCCACGACGACGAGCTGAGGGTCGACGACAAGGTGCTCAAGCGCGGCGACACGATCGCGATCGACGGCGCCACCGGCGAGGTCTTCGTCGGCGACGTGCCCGTGGTCGACTCGCCCGTGATGACCTACATCGCCGACGGCATCGAGGCGGCCCACGCCGCCGCGGGTGACGATCAGGAGGTGCGCGAGCTCGTCGACGCGGTGCACCGCCTGCTCTCTCACGCCGACGACGTACGCCGGCTTCGGGTGCGCGCCAACGCCGACAACGGCGAGGACGCGGCACGGGCCCGCAGGCATGGCGCCGAGGGCATCGGCCTGTGCCGCACCGAGCACCAGTTCCTCGGGGACCGGCGGGTGCAGATCGAGCGCGTGGTCCTCTCGGAGACCGGGGACGAGCGCGACCAGGCGCTGGAGGCCCTGCTGCCGCTGCAGAAGCAGGACTTCACCGAGTTGCTCGAGGCGATGGACGGGCTGCCCGCCACGATCCGGCTGATCGACCCGCCCCTGCACGAGTTCCTGCCCGACCTCCCCGATCTCGCGGTCAAGGTGGCGGTCGCGGAGGAGCGCGGCGAGACCGACCCGCACGACGTGAGGCTGCTCGCCGCGGTACGCCGGATGCACGAGTCCAACCCGATGCTCGGCCTGCGCGGGGTGCGGCTCGGGCTGCGGATGCCGGGGCTGTTCTCGCTGCAGATCCGGGCGATCGCTGAGGCGTGTGTCGAGCTCCGCAAGCAGGGCAAGGACCCCCAGCCGGAGATCATGGTCCCGCTCGTCGGGTCGCAGCGGGAGCTGCAGCTGGTGCGCGACGAGGCGGAGTCGATCCTGAAGGAGATCGCCGAGAAGACCGGCGAGGACCTGGACTTCGCGATCGGTTGCATGATCGAGCTGCCCCGGGCCGCGCTCACCTCGGCCCGGATCGCGGAGGAGGCCGACTTCTTCTCCTTCGGCACCAACGACCTGACGCAGACCACGTGGGGTTTCTCGCGCGACGACGTCGAGGGCGCGTTCTTCGCGACGTACCTGGAGAACGGTGTGCTCACGATCTCCCCGTTCGAGACGCTCGACGCTGACGGTGTCGGCCAGCTGGTCAAGGCCGGGGTCGCGGGCGGCCGGTCGACGAAGCCGACGCTGAAGATGGGTGTCTGCGGCGAGCACGGAGGAGATCCCGAGTCGATCCACTTCTTCCACGAGGCGGGGCTTGACTACGTGTCCTGCTCACCGTTCCGGGTGCCGGTGGCGAGGCTGGAGGCCGGCCGGGCGACTGTGGTGCCCAAGAGCACCGAGTAGCCACAAGATCTTCACCCCTGACGGTGTGACCACACCCCAACGGGCGTGCTCTAGTGGAGGGCATGGGACTAGACGACAAGATGGACAACAAGAAGGACGACCTCGGCGGCAAGGCGAAGGAGGGCGTCGGCAAGGCCACCGGTGACGAGAATCTGGAGCGGCAGGGCAAGAACGACCAGAGGAAGTCCGACATCAAGCAGGCTGGCGAGAAGGCCAAGGACGCGTTCAAGAAGTAACGACTTCCACCAGTTCGAGAGCTCGCTCGGCCGCCGGCCGGGCGAGCTCTGCGTCTGCCGGGACCAGCGCGATCCGGGTGCGCCGTTCCAGCAGGTCCTCGACCGTGCGGGCGCCCTCGTGCGACACACCGAACACGAGCTCGGCGAGCGTGTGCGGCAGGCCGGCGGCGATCGGGGCCAGCAGCTCCGCGTCGTCGAGTCCTGTGACCGCACGGGCGTTGTCGAGCACCATCGGCGCCTCGAGGCCGTAGCGGCGCACCAGTCGTGCAGGAGCGTCGACGCTCTCGAGCCGCGCGCGGTCGGCGGCACCGAGCAGTGGCAGCGACCCTGTCGTGCACGGTCGCGCTGCCAGACCCCTCTGCACGACGGCAGCGTCGACCGCGTCCTCGGCCATCCTGCGGTACGTCGTCAGCTTGCCACCGACGATCGTGACCACCCCGGTGCCGCTGGTGAGCACCGCGTGGCGCCGGGACAGGTCGGCGGTCTCGCCGCCGGTGTCGAGCAGCGGGCGCAAGCCGGCGTAGGCGCCGACCACGTCGTCGCGGGTGAGCCGTCGCTCGAACGCGGTGCTGATCGCGTCGAGCAGGAAGCCGATCTCAGCCTCGCTGGGCTCCGGGACGTCGGGGATGTCGGTGCCGTCGACCTCCTCGTCGGTGAGGCCCACGTAGAGGGTGCCGTCGGCCTGTGGCAGGAGGAACACGAACCGGTTGCGCTCCTCGGGGAGAGGCGCCATCACGGCCACGCTCAGGCCCGGCAGTGACTCCTGCCGGAGCACGACGTGGGTGCCCCGGGAGGGCTTGAGCGTGATCCCGTCGACGAGCCCGCCGGCCCACACACCGGCGGCGTTGACGACCGCCTTGGCCTCGATCCGGCGGACCTCCCCGGTGAGCTCGTCGCGGACGACGGCGTGGCTGCCCGAGAGCTCGACGACCCGGCTGCGCGTGTGCAGCCGCGCGCTGTGTGCGCCCGCCGTACGGGCGAGGGCGATGACCAGCCGCGCATCATCCTCGAGCTGGCCGTCGAAGGCGAGGATGCCGCCCCGCAGGCCGGCCCGGCGCACGCCGGGCACCAGGGCCAGCGTCTCGGGCACGGAGATCGAACGGGAGCGAGGGAGGGTACGACGCGAGGTGCGTGCGGTGAGCCGGAGACCGTCGCCGAGCGCCATCGCGATCCGCGAGACCTGCGCGGCCCGCCGGCTGACCGAGGGGGTCAGTGGGATCACCATCGGCAGCGCGCGGGTCAGGTGCGGTGCCGTGGTCTGCATCAGGATGCCGCGCTCCAGGGCGCTCTCGTGGGCGACGTCGAACTGGAGGTTGGCCAGGTAGCGCAGACCACCGTGCACCAGCTTGGAGCTCCAGCGGCTGGTGCCCCAGGCCAGGTCGAACGCGTCGACGGCGACCACGTCGAGGCCCCGGCTGGCGGCGTCGAGGGCGACGCCGGCTCCGGTGACCCCGAGCCCGACGACGAGCAGCTCGGTGCGGTCGGGCATGCCGGCGGTGCCGACGGTGATCTCGCGTGTGTGGTGGCCCGTGTGGTGGCCGGTCATGGCGCGAGGTAGCGCTGGACGAGCAGGCCCAGCTCCTCCTCGAAGTCGCGCTCCGTCAGTCCCTGCTCGCTGCGCGGGTCGGTCATCGTCTGGACCGAGAGGGTGAAGCCCTGGGTGGCGAGCAGGAGGGTGCGGGCGAGCATCACCGGGTCACCCTCACGGATCTGCTTGCGGCGCTGCCCATGTCGGATCATCGGCTCGAGCAGCGTGAGCACCAGCTGCTGGGAGCGGCCGCGTCGATCGAGGAGGTAGGGGAGCAGCAGCTCCGGGTCGACGTCGACGATCTTGGCGAAGAGCGCGTCGTCCCGGATCGCGCGGGCGGTGAGCACGACGCTGCGGCGCACCTGGGCCAGCATGCTGGACCCCGGGTCGTTGCCCTCGCTGACCGCGGCCATGGCGGCGGTCCACTCGCGGGTCATCAGCTCGCCCAGCAGGCCCTGCATGTCGGGCCACCGACGGTAGACCGTCATCCGGCTGACGCCGGCACGGCGGGCGACGTCGGTGAGGGTGCTGCGCCGCCACCCGACGGCCAGGATCGACGCGCGGGCCGCGTCGAGGATCGCGGTATCGGTGTCCGGCAGCGTCCCGAGGGTGTTGTGACGAAGTGTCGCCATATGTCACACTGTAACATATGAGCCGAGAAATGCACTGGTCGCGCTGGGGCGACCCCGAGCAGGCCGGGCCGCTTACGCAGTCCGCCCGGGCACTCGTCGACGCCTTCATCGGCACGGTGGACACGCCCGCCGTCGACCTCGCCGACGTCCGGCTGAGCGACCCGCTCGACGCTGCGCTGGTGGCCGAGCTCGACGCGCTGGTCGGCGCTGACCACGTGCTGACCGACCACGACACTCGCGCGCTGCGCACCCGCGGCAAGTCGACGCTCGACCTGCTCCTGATCCGGCAGGGCGACGGCTCCGACTCGCCTGACGCGGTCGTACGTCCCGGCAGCCACGACGAGGTGCAGGCGGTCGTCGACTGGTGCGTGGAGCGTCACATCGCACTCGTCCCCTTCGGGGGCGGGACGTCCGTCGTCGGCGGGCTCGCGGCCCGTCGCGACGGCTTCGCGGGTGTGATCTCGCTGGACCTGCGCCGGTGCGACCGGCTGCTCCACGTCGACTTGGAGTCGATGACCGCAGTCCTCGAGCCCGGGCTCCGGGGTCCGGATGCCGAGTCCCTGCTGGCCGAGCACGGCCTGACGCTCGGACACTTCCCGCAGTCGTTCGAGTACGCGTCGATCGGCGGCTTCGCGGTCACGCGGTCCAGCGGCCAGTCCTCCGCTGGCTACGGACGCTTCGACAACCTCGTGATGGGTCTGACCGTCGCCACGCCGCTCGGTCGGCTCGACCTCGGCTCCTCGCCGGCCAACGCGGCCGGCCCGGACCTGCGCGAGTGGGTGATGGGATCCGAGGGGGCCTTCGGCGTGGTCACCTCGGTGACGGTGCGCGTGCGCCGGGTGCCGGCTGTGAAGGTCTACGAGACCTGGCGGTTCGCGTCGTTCGACGAAGGCGCGGTGGCGATGCGCACCCTCGCCCAGGGCGGTGCTCTGCCCACGGTGCTGCGGCTCTCCGACGAGGCGGAGACGATGGTCAACCTCGCCGAGCCGGACGAGGTCGGCAGCGAGTCGGCGGGGGGCTGCGTGATGGTGGTCGGCTTCGAGGGCGATCAGGCCGTCGTCGACGCGCGGCGGGACGCGACAACCACGCTGCTCACCGGGCTCGGCGGCGCGGGTCTCGGCGAGGCAGGTGGTGCGGCCTGGGCCAAGAGCCGCTTCCACGGTCCCTACCTGCGCGACTCGATGCTCGACGTCGGTGTGCTGGTGGAGACCGTCGAGACGGTCACGTTCTGGTCCCGACTCCGACAGGTGTACGACGCGGTCAAGCAGGCGCTCGAGAGCTCGCTCGGCCACGACGGGCGGCCGGTGCTCGTGCTCTGCCACATCTCCCACGTCTACGAGACCGGTGCCTCGCTGTACTTCACGATCGCGACTCGTCAGGACATTGACCCCGTGGCGCAGTGGCGTGCGGCCAAGGGCGCGGCGTCCGACGCGATCATCCGCAACGGTGCCTCGATCACCCACCACCACGCGGTCGGCCAGGACCACAAGCCCTGGCTGGCCGAGGAGATCGGCCCCGTGGGCGTCGAGATGCTCCGCGCAGTGAAGGAGCGGATCGACCCGACGGGCGTGCTCAACCCCGGCGTGCTGGTGCCCTGACTCAGAGTGGTGGCATGAGCACCGACTGGCAGGCCTGGCACGCCGCGTACGCCGACCCGGACTCCGACCTGTCGCGCCGCCGACGCTCGGTGCAGCGGCAGATCGCGCAGTGGCTCGACGATCGCAACGACGACCGGCTGCGGGTGGTCAGCGCCTGCGCGGGCGACGGGCGCGACCTGCTGGAGGTGCTGGCGGCGCGTCCCGACCGCGCGCGGGTGACTGCGACCCTGCTCGAGCTCGACGAGGGCCTGGCCCGGGCGGCCGCGGAGTTCGCCGCCGCGCACGATCTCGTCGTCGACCTACGACGTGGCGACGCCGGCACCACCGACAGCTACGCCGGCGCCGTCCCCGCCGACCTCGTGCAGATGTGCGGGGTCTTCGGCAACGTGACCGACGACGATCTGCGCGCCACCATCGCCGCGCTTCCGCAGCTGTGCACACCGGGCGCCACGGTGATCTGGACCCGCGGGAGGTTCGCCACCGGCGATCTCACCGGGGAGATCCGGGCATGGTTCGGCGACGAGGGATTCGAGGAGGTGACGTTCGACGCCCCGTGGGACGCGAAGTACCGGGTCGGCACCCACCGGCTGGTCGCGGCCCCACGTCCGCTGGCACCGGGCCAGACGTTCTTTCGCTTCATCCGTTAGCCCGGCGTGTGGGGAGTCGATGGTGAACGGCATGCGAGAGGCACACCTGACGAGCTAGGCGCACCTTCGGATCGCCTATGTTCCCGCGCCGGTTGTCGACTGATTTCACTCTTGATTCGAACACCTGTGCGACTAGAATGGGACCATGATCCCGGGAGCCACCACCAGCCTCGACACCGCAGCGGACACCGCTGCCGCGGTGCTCGAGCAGGCGCGGGCCGACCGGGCAGCCGCCGACGCCGCCGAAGCCCGGCTCCTTGCTCATGCCTGCGCCTGGGCGGACCTGCACCCGGCGGAGTCGATCGGTGACGCGGTCCGGTTCGGCGACACCCCGGTCCCGGTCGCCGGACCCGGTGCGCCGCTGGTCGCGGAGTTCTGTGTGGCCGAGTTCGCGGCCGCGCTCAGGCTGCCCACCGAGACCGGCA
>Ga0207708_10001934_pt1 | contig 15275 bp, 17 predicted proteins | sample KBSK5101metaG_FD_184340 | JGI IMG/M metagenome (GOLD analysis project Ga0207708, IMG submission 184340) | Corn, switchgrass and miscanthus rhizosphere microbial communities from Kellogg Biological Station, Michigan, USA - KBS K5-10-1 metaG... | ecosystem: Host-associated > Plants > Roots >...
CTTCGAGCTGGCCGCCCACTACCACTCGGCGAGCGAGGGCACGGAGGTCGGCGGCGACTTCTACGACGTCTTCAGCACCGCGGAGGACCAGTGGTACGCGGTCGTGGGCGACGTCTGCGGCAAGGGGGCGGAGGCCGCGGCCGTCACGGCGATGGCGCGCTACACGATCCGCGCGGCGGCGGTGCGGCGGCGTTCGCCCGCGGGGATCCTGCGGCTGCTGAGCGAGGCCATGCTGCGCGAGGACTCGCCCGACCTCGTCGGGCGCTTCTGCACGATCGCCTGCCTGCACCTGGACCTCTCGCGCACGCCCGCTCGCGCGACGGTCGCCTGCGGGGGCCATCCGCTGCCCGCGATCCTGCGCGCCGACGGCACGGTCGAGGAGCTCGGGACGCCGGGCACCCTGATCGGCCTCGTCGAGCGCCCGGAGCTGCACGACCGCACCACCGAGCTGCACGCCGGAGACACGGTCGTGCTCTACACCGACGGCCTCACCGAGGCGGGGGCGCCGGAGCGGATCTGGGACGACGAGGACCTGGCGCGCGTGCTGCACGGCGCCGCCGGCGGCTCGCCGCAGCAGGTCGTCGACCATGCGGTGCGCGAGGCGCTCGGGGTCCAGCCCGCGCCGCGCGACGACATCGCGGTCGTCGCGCTGCGCGCGCAGCGCGGCTGATCAGCCGGCGGAGCGGGGGTTGCCCGTGGCCGTGCCGTCGTCGCCGCGGCCGGCCTCGTCAGGCGTGTCGTTCTGCTGGTCGCGGCCCGAGTCGGCGCCCTCGTCGCCGGCGACCTCGTCGGGCTGCTCCTCGGGGTAGCCCTGCTCGGACTCCTTGGGGCGGCCCTCCACGTCAGGCCGTCTTGCGCTCGAGGTTCGCGACTTCCTCGGCCTTGCGGTCGGCGCGCTCCTGGTCGCGGGCCAGCTCTTCCTTGGCCTCGCCCTTGCGCTCCTCCTGGCGGCCCTCGCGACGCAGCGACGCGTCGTCGGCGAGATCGCCCGCGGCCTTCTTGACGCGGCCAGAGATCTTGTCGGTGATGCCCATGTGGTGCCTCCGTTCGTCGAGGTTCCCACGGGCCTACCCCGCCGCATCGCCCGGGGAAACGGTCAGCCGGAGTGCTCGGCGACCGTGCGCAGCCGCTCGAGCGCGCGCCGGATCAGGCGCGAGACGTGCATCTGGGAGACGCCGACGCGCTCGGCGATCTCGGCCTGGGTGAGGTCCTCGACGAAGCGCAGGTGCAGCACGATCCGGTCGCGCGCGGGCAGCGCCTGCAGCGTCGGGGCGATCGTGGCGCCGTACTCGACGAGCTCGAAGCGGTCGTCCTCGAACCCGATCGACTCCGCGTAGGTCTCGCCGTCGCCCTCGTCGCCGAAGCGGTAGGACTCGAGCGAGACGGCGTCGTAGGCCGACGCGGCCTCCATCGCCTCGAGCACCTGCTCCGTGGTGAGGTTCAGCGCCGTGCCGATCTCGTGCACCGAGGGCGAGCGCCCGATCTTGCGCGAGAGGTCCTTGACGCAGTTGTCGACCTGCATCACGCGCTCCTGCATCCCGCGCGGGACGTGCACGGCCCAGCCGTTGTCGCGGAAGTAGCGCTTGAGCTCGCCGAGCATCGTCGGCACGGCGTAGGACGAGAACGCGGTCTCGCGCGCGGGGTCGAAGCGGTCGATCGCCTTGATCAGCCCGAGCGTGGCGACCTGGACGAGGTCGTCGAGCGGCTCGTCGGAGCGCCGGTAGCGCCGCGCCATGCGCCTGGCCAGCGGGAGCAGGCGTTGGACCAGCTCCTCGCGGGCGGACTGGTCTCCGTGGCGGTGGTAGCGGATGAGCAGCCGCCGATCCTGCGCGGACCGGCTCTCGCCCGCCCCCTCCGCGTCGTTGACGGCTCCGGGTTGCCGTCCTAGGGGTTGGGAACTCATGCGGGTGGGCTTCCTCGGCGTCCACCCTACCGGTCCCGGGGCGGCGGGTCGCCACCCCGGGAAGCCCAGTCAGGCGCTGCGTGCCTGTGCGGCGTGCTCCCCCTCGCAGATCTCCTCGACCGCCTTGGCGCAGAACGCCTCGAGGTCGCCGGGATTGCGCGAGGTGACGAGGCCCTGGTCGACCACGACCTCCTCGTCGACCCACTCCGCGCCCGCGTTGCGGAGGTCGGTCTGCAGCGACGGCCAGGACGTGAGCCTGCGGCCCTTGACGACGTCGGCCTCGATCAGCGTCCACGGCGCATGGCAGATCGCCGCGACGGGCTTGGCCTGCTCGAAGAACGCGCGCACGAAGGCGACGGCGTCCTCGTCGGTGCGCAGGAAGTCGGGGTTGGCGACCCCGCCCGGCAGCACCAGGCCGTCGTAGTCGGACGCGTCGGCCTCGCCGACCGTGCGATCGACGGGGAACGTGTCGCCCTTGTCGAGGTGGTTGAACGCCTGCACCTCGCCGGAGTCGGTGGAGAGCAGCTCGGGCGAGCCGCCCGCCGCCTCGACCGCCTTCCAGGGCTCTGTCAGCTCGACCTGCTCGATGCCCTCGGGGGCGACGAGGAAGGCGACGCGCTTCCCGTCGAGCGTCTGCGATGCCATCGGATTCGCTCCTCTCGTTCGTTGGCGGAGCTTCGGGGCTACCCGGCGGGCAGGCTCGTTTACCGGCCGGAGCGCGCGGGGTAGCGCCAACTCCATGGGATATGCCATCGCCGCCATCCTCGTCCTGCTGATCGTGGCCGGAGCCGTGACGTTCTTCGCGCTCAACGCCGCCCGCCGACCGGGCGGAGCGGGGCCGGGCGACCCGGAGACCGAGGGGCAGCCCGCGGGCATCGCGGCGCCCGACGAGTCCCCGGCGGGCGACACCACGCAGGTCTCCGAGGCCGGCGAGGCCGAGGGCCGCGAGACCGGCCGGGACGCCGACCACGGCCCGGGCGCGGACCGCCCGCGCGTCGGCGATCCGGGCCCGGAGGCGCGATCCTCCTAGGGCGTTTGCGATCCGAAGACAGGGGGGATATCCCCTGCGTCGAGCTTCAGCGGATGCCCTCCACTCTTCCGCTTCAGGGCAAGACGAACCCTCCTCCTCATCGACCGGGGCGCCAGCGGCGCCCCGGTTGGGTTAACGGGCCATGCGGGTAGCCCGGTCGTCGTGACCGCACCCGGTATCCCCGCCCCCGGCCCGCCCGGCCCGACCCCCGAACCGCCGGCGCCCGCCCCGCCGGGCCCCGGCCCCGACCCGCGCCCGCCCACGCCCGGCCCCGAGCCGGGACCGCCGCTGCCGAACCCGAACCCGCGGCCGATCTGACGTGCGACCCATGTCTCAGACGCCGACCGAGGCGTCGGACTACGCGCTGCTGAGCACCGCCTACGCGGCGCTGCTCGCCGGCACCGCGCTGTCGGCGCGCCGTCGCGAGCCGATCCCCAGCGCCGAGATCCCCGCGCTCGCAGCCGCGACGTTCACGCTCTCGAAGCTGATCGTCCACGAGAAGGTCGAGACGTGGCTCCGCGAGCCGTTCGTGGAGGAGCGCCCGGGCGGGAAGAAGCGCCCCCGCGGGCGGCGGCTGCGCTACGCGGTCGGCGAGCTGCTGACCTGCACGCGCTGCACCGGCGCCTGGTCAGCGCTGGCGCTCGTCGGCCTGCGGCTGCACGCGCCTGCGACGGCCCGCACGGTCACGACCGTCCTCGCCGGCTCGGCCGGCAACGACTTCCTGCACGCCGGCTTCAGCTGGATCTGCGCCCGCGCGAGCACCCAGGAGCGCGAGGCCGAGCGCCCGCAGGCGGCGACGGCCGGCCCGCGCGCGGCCTAGGCCGCCGACGCGCCGACGATCGCCAGCGCCGACGCACGGTCGTCGGCGATCGTGAACAGCTCGGCCGTGCGCGTGAGGTCGAACACCCGCCGGACGGCGGCCGGGATGCCGACCAGCACGAGCCGCGTCTCGTAGCGGTCGAGCTCCACGCTCGCGCGCAGCAGCTCCTTGAGCATCGAGGAATCCACGAACGTCGCGCCGGCGAGGTCGAGCACGAGCCCGCGGCTGCCGGCCGCGCGGTCGACGCAGGCGCGCAGCTCCGACGTCGCGGCGATGTCGAGCTCGCCCGAGAGCGCCATCAGCGTCACGCCGTCCGGCGCCGGGCGCGACTCCATCGCGAATGCCCCTGCGGGCTCGACCGCGCCCTCGAATTGAACCTGATGCAGTTGGTGCCCCTCGCTGCTCATCCCAGCGGAGCTCGCTCCTCGTCCGACGTCGCGAACCGTTGCACGGCGATCATCACCGACACAGCGGATCATGTCATGCTTCGAACCACGATGGCCGAAGATCCGATCGGGCTCAAGGGGGCCCCGTCGCCCGGTTAGCGGCGGTACGGGCCTGGGTATTGCCACCTTGTTGATGAGTGAATTTCGATCCTCGCCCGGGCTCGGCGAGGGTGGACAGGGCCACGGCGGCTCCGACGTCCGCCTGACGCTTCCCGCCCGCCCCGAGAACGTGGCCGTCGTACGGCACGTGCTGGGCGCCTTCGCGGAGGCGCTGCAGCTGCCCGACGGTGTGATCGAGGACATGCGCCTCGCCGTGACGGAGGCCTGTACGAACGTCGTGCGCCACGCGTACGCGGATGGGGAGCCCGGCCCCGTCGAGATCCTGATCCGACCCGAGGGGGACACGTTGATGGTGATGGTCTCCGATCGGGGTCGCGGGCTCGGTCCGAGTCCGGACAGCAGCGGTCCCGGCCTCGGCCTGCCGCTGATCTCCGCGCTCTCGCATTCCTTCGAGATCGAGCAGGTGCCCGACAACGGCTCGCGGCTGCGGATGGCCTTCCTCCGCGGGGCCGAGTTGGAGCTCGCGTGACCTCAGGCACCGAGACGCCCGCCGAGGCAACCACCGTCTCCATCGTGGCGGGGCCGCTCGTCGGCCCGGTCCTGCGTCGCGTGGTCGGCATGCTCGCCGCCCGCGCCGACCTGCCGCTGGACCGCCTCGACGACGCCGTGCTCGTCGCCGACCTGATCGCCGCGCGCGCTCCCGCCCACGTCTCGGGCGACCGCGTGGACGTGGCGCTGGAGCCCGGCCCGCGCTCGCTCTCGCTGCGCGTCGGTCCGCTGCGCGACGGCGGCGGCCAGGCGCTGATCGTCGATGCGGCCGTGCCCGGCGTCGGCAACGTGATCCAGCAGCTGGCCGACGAGCTGACCGTCTCGCCCGAGGACGGCGGGGAGTACCTGCTCGTGCGGCTGGCCTACGCGGCCACGACCGCATAGAACCGGCGCGTGGCCGGGTAGACCTCCGCGCGCAGATGGCGGTCGAGTTCGAGATCAGCGACCGGAAGGTCGACGACGACACGCACGTGGTCGCGGTCGTCGGCGAGATCGACCTGTTCACGGCGCCCGAGTTCAAGCAGCGCATGTCCGAGCTGATCGACGCGGGCCGCTCGCGGCTGGTCGTCGACCTCTCGGGGACGACGTTCATCGACTCCTCCAGCCTCGGCGTGCTGATCGGCGCGCACCGGCGCCTGAAGCTGCGCGGCGGCACGCTGCTCGTGGTCTGCGACAGCGAGGCGATCGCCAAGACGTTCAAGATCACCGGCCTCGATGGCGTCTTCACGCTCGCGGACTCGGTCGACGCGGCGCTCGCGGACGACCCGACCGCCGCGTGAACGCCCGTTCACAGGTCGACTGACCCGCTGCGCATAATGGGCGCGTGGCCTCCGGGTTCTCCGCAGCCGACGCTCAGGGCGACTTCTCTCGCGCCCGCCGCGCACGCCTGCTCGCCGACATCGGCCGGCGGCTGCGGCGCGAGCCCGACGACGTCGGGCTCATCCTCCCGTTCGAGGAGGTCATCGACGCCCTCGGCGTGGTCGGGCGCGAGGACCGCGGGCTCCAGGTCGTGCCGCTGGACGCGATCGTCGGCACCGTCGACCGCGCCGCCGACTTCGACCGCGGCTTCCGGCCGACCTCGCCGCGGCTGCGCTCGCGCTGGGAGCGGATCGCGGCCGCCCAGCGGCGCGGGGAGTCGCTGCCGCCGATCTCGCTGTACCAGGTGGGCGACCTGTTCTTCGTCCGCGACGGCCACCACCGCGTGTCGGTGGCCAAGTCCCTCGGCCGCCAGGACATCGACGCCTACGTCGTCGAGATCACCACGCGCGTGCGGCTCGGCCGCGACCTGCGCGTCGGCGACCTGCCGCTCAAGGACCACGAGCGCCTGTTCCGCGAGCGGGTGCCGCTCGGGCGCGCGGAGCGGGCGCGGATCGCCGTCACCGACCCGTGGGACTTCGGCCGCCTGGCCGAGGCCGTCGAGGCGTGGGGGTTCCGCGCGATGCAGGACCGCGGCTCCTACATGGACCGGCGCGAGGTCGCGCACGTGTGGTTCGAGTCCGAGTACGTGCCGGTCGTGGAGATGCTCGGCGCGGGCGAGCTGATCGAGGCCGAGGAGACCGAGACCGACGCCTACCTGCGGATCTCCGCGATGCGCTACCGCGCCCTGCGCACGCACGAGTGGAGCGACGAGGTGCTCGAGGAGCTGCGCCGCGGAGAGCAGCGCCGCAAGCGCCGCCGCCGCCCGCCGCCGGACCGCTCGCGGCGGCGCAAGATCTAGCCGTGGAAGGCACCAGCCGAAGACAGTTCATCGCGCGCGGCGCGCTGCTGGCCGGCGCCGCGGTGGGCGCGCCGGCGCTCTCGCACGCGGCCGACGCGCCGCGGCCGAAGACGCTGCGCAAGCTGCTCGACATCGGCCCCGGCGGCGTGATCGCGCCCGGCTCCGCACAGGACCTGCGCGTGGCCGGCAATGCGGGCTACTACGCCGACACCGGCACGCGCTGGATGCGCCTGTGGGCCGACTGGCCGAGCCTGCAGCCCGACGGCGACCGCGCGTCCGACGACCCGCTGAGCCCTGGCGGCCCCAACCTGCGCGCGCTCGACGAGCAGATCGCCCTGGCCAACCGGCTCGGGATCCGCGTGCTGCTGATGCCCTACCGCTTCCCGCGCTGGGCCAACGGCACGGAGGACCTCGCGGACGAGGCGCCGGGGGGCAAGGCGCCCGAGTACCGGCTGCCCGGCGACGCCTACGGGCCCGGCAGCGCCTGGGCGGCGTACTTCGCCTTCCTGCACGACCGCTACCACGCCGGCCGCGAGGGCGGCCCGCGCGTGGACGGCTTCGAGCTCGTCAACGAGCCCAACCTGCAGCTGTGGCCGCAGGCGGGGGTGGCGCGCGAGGTCGCGCAGCTGCTGAAGACCGCGCAGGGCATCTCCGCCCGCAACGCGCACTCGACGATGCTCTTCGCGCCCTCGATCTCCGACGACGACGCGGCGACCAGCGAGCGCTACACGCGCTGGAGCGAGTTCGTGCCCGCCCTGCTGGACGAGCTGGAGGCGATCGGCTACCTGCCGCACTCCGGCCAGGCGTGGTCGCACCACAACTACACGGACGTCGAGCGGCGGCAGACCCGGACCCGCAGCCAGGCGATCCGGGCGCTGCTGAAGGGCCGCTGGGGCGGCTACGTCGAGGGCGAGGCGCCGACCGTGTTCGTCACCGAGGGCGGCGCGCGCCTGTCGCGCATGCCCGACCTCTACCCCGGCGAGGAGCCGCGCGAGGCGCAGGCGCGCTGCCTGCGCGACGCCTGGGCGCTGCACGCGCGCCCGGACGGCGCGGGGGCCGGCGTGGCGATGTTCGCGCAGTACCTGCTCTACGCCGACCCCAACTTCGACTCCGGCCTGCTCGACCCGTTCCCGAGCACGGTGAAACGCCCGGCCTATGAGGCCTGGAAAGCGTTTCCCGTGGACTCGTGAGCGGCTAGGCCGAGGCGGCGCTGGCGGCCTTGGAGCCCGCGCCGTTGGACGTGCCGGTGTAGGTGAGGCTCTTGCCGCCGTCGGGGTCGAACAGCTTGATCTCCGTCGTGTCGAGCACGAGCTCGACCTCGCCGCCGGCGGTCGCCTTGGAGTCGGAGTCCAGGCGCGCGACCACGTGCTGGCCGACGCCGCCACTCGGCAGGTCCTCCATGCCGGAGTCCTTGGCGAGGTCGGTGAGATCGTCGGACTGGAGCTCCTGCTTGGTGTCCACGTCGAAGTAGACGTAGAGCTCGGAGCCCATCGACTCGACCACGTCGATCTTCGCCTTGAACTTCATGAGACCGGGGCGGTCGGGCTCGATCGTGGCGTCCTCGAAGTGCTCGGGACGGGCGCCGACGATCACGTCGCGCGCGCCGCCGCCACCGCCGCCGGCCTTCAGCGCGGCCCGCAGGCGCTCCGGGACCTCGGCGGTCCCGAACGGGAGCTCGAGCTTGTCGCCCTCGAGCCGTCCCGGCAGGAAGTTCATCGACGGCGAGCCGATGAAGCCGGCCACGAAGAGGTTGACCGGGTCGTCGTAGAGCGTCGCCGGCGAGTCGACCTGCTGGATGATGCCGGCGCGCATGACGGCGACGCGGTCGCCGAGCGTCATGGCCTCGGTCTGGTCGTGGGTGACGTAGACCATCGTGGTCCCGAGCCGGCGCTGGATGCGCGCGACCTCGGTGCGCATCTGCACGCGCAGCTTCGCGTCGAGGTTCGAGAGCGGCTCGTCCATCAGGAAGCACTTCGGGTCGCGCACGATCGCGCGGCCCATGGCGACGCGCTGGCGCTGACCGCCGGAGAGGTTCGCCGGCTTGCGCTCGAGGTGCTGCTCGAGGTCGAGGATCTTCGCGGCCTCGCTGACCTTCTTGTCGATCTCGCCCGGGTCCGCCTTGGCGAGCTTGAGCGCGAAGCCCATGTTCTCGCGCACGGTCATGTGCGGATACAGCGCGTAGTTCTGGAAGACCATCGCGATGTCGCGGTCGCGCGGCGGCAGGTCGTTGACCCGCTCCCCGCCGATCACCAGATCGCCGTCCGTGATGTCCTCCAGCCCGGCGATCATCCGCAGCGCCGTCGACTTCCCGCAGCCTGACGGGCCGACGAGGATCATGAACTCGCCGTCGGCGATGTCGAGGTCGATCGCCTTGACCGCCTCGAAGCCGTCCGGGTAGCGCTTGGTGATCCCCTTGAACTGGATCTCAGCCATCCGGTCTCCCCTCTCCTCTCTCTCCTGAACCCCTAGTGGAACCGGTTCCAGCGCGGAGCCTACAGCCGCTGTCCAGTCCCTGCCGCGAAGAGTGCCACGCCTGCGCCCCGCGCGCCGTGCGGGTCAGCGGTCGAGCGACCGCGCGGGCGTCTCGGCCACCTCGCGCAGGCGGGCGACGGACTGGCGGATCAGCCGCGAGACGTGCATCTGGGAGACGCCGACGCGCTGGCCGATCTCCGACTGCGTGAGGTCCTCCGCGAAGCGCAGGCGCAGCACCTCCCGCTCGCGCTCGCTGAGCACGCGCATCAGCCGCTCGACCGTGGCCGCGTCCTCGGCGACCGAGAAGCCCGCGTCCTCGATGCCGACGGAGTCGGCGATCCCGGCGCTGTCCTCGTCGTCGTCGTCGCGGGGGCGGTCGAGCGAGACCGCCCGGTACGCCCCGGCGGCCTCGCGCGCCTCGAGCACCGCCTCCGTCGTCGCGCCGATCGACTCGGCGATCTCCGCCGGCGTGGGCGCACGACCCAGCTCGCGGCTCATCTGCTCGCCGACCCGGTCGACCTTCACGGCCAGCTCCTGGAGGTCGCGCGGGACGCGCACCGACCAGCCCTTGTCGCGGAAGTGGCGCTTGAGCTCGCCCAGGATCGTCGGCACCGCGAACGACGAGAACGCGGTCTCGCGCCGCGGGTCGAAGCGGTCGATCGCCTTCAGCAGGCCGAGCGACGCGACCTGGACGAGATCGTCGAGCGGCTCGCCGCCGCGCTGGTAGCGGCGGGCCAGCTGGCGCGCGAGCGGCAGGAAGCGCTGCACGAGCGCGTCGCGCGCGGTCGCGTCGCCGCCCTCGTGGTACTGCAGGAGCAGGCGGCGGTCCTCGCGTGAGCGGGCCGCACGGTCCTCAGGGTTGAGCGCCGTGGCACGGCCCCGGCGATCAGTAGATTGTTGGCCCGCCCCCGGCAGGCTCGGGTGACTCTCGATGACTTCCAACCCCATCCTCAAAATGCAGCGAAGCCGCGCCGGGATGTTCGGGCGCGCGATTGCCGCAGGCGGGAGGCTGGACCTCGGCAACAACAAGTGTATTGCGTGGACGGACGGGGTGGGATGAGTACCCCGACCGTCGGCACGAAACACGAGACGAACCTGACCGTCCTGCTCGCCGACGAGGACGAGGCGGCGCTCAAGTCGCTCGGCGAGGTGCTGCAGGGACTCGGGCACGAGGTGACGCCGTTCGCGGTCTCCGTGAAGGAGGCGACGGAGCTGATCGTGCGCGAGGATCCGGACCTGACGATCGTCGTGGTCCACGAGGACGACGACCACGCCCTGGCGCTGATCGCCGAGGCGGTCGAGACGGCCTCGGGCCCGGTGATCGCCCAGCTGCGCGGCCGCGACGACATGGACTTCGTGGCGCGCGCCGCCGAGCGCGGGATCTCCGCCTACGTCGAGTCCAACGACCCGCACCAGGTGCAGGCCTCGATCGAGGTCACGATCCGCCGCTACCGCGAGGCCGCCCGGCTCAACGAGAAGGTCGAGCAGCTCGAGAGCGCGCTCGAGCGGCGCGCGGTGATCGAGCGCGCGAAGGGGATCCTGATGGAGCGCCACGGCATCGACGACAAGACCGCGTTCGCCCGCATGCGCGACCACGCCCGCTCGGGCAACCGCCGCGTGGTCGACGTGGCCAAGGCCGTCGTGGACGGCCACGCGCTGCTCCCCGCGCGCACCGCCGGCCAGGACTAGGGCGCCGGGAGCCGGGGAACCCCCCGGGCATGAGAGCCGAGCGGGGGTCGCTGTCGGCCGTCGTGCGCAAGGGCCGGCCCGGCCCGGTGCTCGAGGCGCGCGACTTCAGGCGCGCGTTCACGCGCTTCCAGAAGGACCAGGCGACCGACCATGCGGCCGCGCTCACCTACTACGGGCTGCTCTCGCTGTTCCCGGCGCTGCTGTTCGGCGTCGCGCTGCTGGGCTTCTTCGGCCAGCAGGGGCTGGTCACGGAGGCCTCGCGCTTCCTGGTCTCGGTCGGGGCGCCGAGCGAGACCGTCGAGGCCGTCACCGGCGCGCTCGAGGGAGCGCAGCAGAGCCGGGGGACCGCCCTGACCGCGTTGGTGCTGGCGCTGCTGACGTCGCTCTACGGCGCCGCGGGCGCGTTCGGGGCGGCGGGGCGCGCGCTGAACGCGATCTGGCGCGTCGAGGAGGGCCGCGGCTTCGTCAAGCACAAGGCCCACGACGTCGGCTGGACGGTGGTGGTGCTCGCGCTCGTGCTGACCACCGGCGTGCTCGTGTTCCTCGGCGGCTCGCTGGCGGAGTTCGTCTTCAGCCAGGTCGGGCTCGGCTCCACGACGGCGGCCGTCTGGCGCTACGCGCGCTGGCCGGCCGCGCTGCTGGCGATGATCCTGATCTACGCGGTCGTGTACTTCGCGGCGCCCAACGTCGAGATCCGGCGCTTCCACTGGATCACGCCGGGCGCGCTGTTCGGGGTCCTGGCGTGGCTGCTCGCGTCCGCGGCGTTCTTCCTCTACGTCGCGAACATCGGCTCCTACCAGGCGACCTACGGCGCGTTCGCGGCGATGGTGATCCTGCTCGTCTGGATGTGGCTGTCCAACGTCGTGCTGCTGTTCGGCGCCGAGCTGAACGCCGTGATCGACCTGCGCCGCTCGCCGCACCTGTCCGAGCGCTACGACGGCCCGCCGCTGCCGCCCAAGCAGCCCGCGGGCTCCTAGCGGCCGCGGGCCTGCTCGACGACCTTGCGGATCGCGCCGACGACGACGTCCGGCTCGTCCTCGGCGATCCGGTGGTGGCTCTTGGCCGCCACCACGACGCGGCCGGTGGGGCTGAGCCCGGCGTTGTCGGCCTGCAGCTCGCCCCAGAGCTTCTCGACGCTCGGCACGGGCTCGCCGCCGGGTTCGAAGGAGATGCCGTGCTCGAGCGCGATCAGCGGGACCGGCGGGAAGTCCGCGCGCGCGGCCCGCACCTGCTCGTCGGAGGCCAGCAGGTCGGTGTAGGTGACGCCCTCGGCGTTCTGCCCCAGCGCCTGCCGGCGCTCGCGCGCGCCGCGGCGGCCGAGCAGCGGCCCGATGCGGCGGTCGAGATCCGGGTGCAGCGAGTCGACGAGCACCACGCCCTTCACCTCGCCGGGGTGCTCGGCGGCGAACAGCTGCGCGTTCATGCCGCCCAGCGACGCGCCCGCGAGCACGTACGGCGGCTTCACGCCGGCCTTCCCGAGCAGGGCGTGCAGCTCGGCCGTCATCGCCTCGCTGGTGCGCGGCCTCGGGCCCGGCTCCGACGCGGCCATCCCGGCGCGGTCGTAGAGGCACACGCGGGTGAAGCGCGCGACCGCGGGCCGCACCGCCGCCCACGTCGAGGTCGAGTCGACCCCGAGCCCCGACTCCAGCACCACCGTCGGCGCGCCGTCGCCCTTGCACTCGATGAACATGCCGTGGCCGTCGACGTCGAACGTGCCCGCGGGCGGGGTGCTCGCGGCCTTCGGAGCCGGTGTGCCGGCGTCGCCGCCGCAGCCGGCCAGCACCGCCAGGACCGCCAACGCCGCTCGCCCTCGCATCGGCGCCAGTCTCCCGACGCGCCGCCGCTCCGGGCAAGGGCGCCACCCACCCGGTGGTGTGCGGCGCGGGCGTACACCGGCAGGTGGGGAGCCGGGAGTCCGGCCTCGCGGGGCCGAGTGGCACATAACCCGCGGATAGCGCGGTTTAGATGCCACTCGGCGTTCGAGTGGCACCTCTGTTCCCCCGGAGGGAACGCAGATGCCACTCGGCCGCGAACCTGCGCTTCCCCACCCAGCCGCAGTTGCGCGCCCACGCGCGGCTACGCGCCCGAGCCGGCCGGGGCCAAAGTGCGCTCCTCGGAGTAGGAGCACAGGGCGCGGCGGCCCGGGCAGTCGGCGCACAGGTCGCGGTGCGGGCGCTCCGTGACCTCGTAGCGCTCGTCGAGCACGCCGCGGGCGAGCGAGACGACCTGCTCGGCGAGGGCGTCCGCGTCGGCCGCGGTGTAGCCGCGGACGACGGGCTCGCCGGGGCGCTCGAGGAAGCAGTAGGCGACGTCGACCCGCGGGGCGCCGTCGCGCAGCGCGGCGAGCGCGTAGACGGTGCGCTGGGTGGCGTAGTCGCGCTCGAGCACGCCGGCCGGGTCGGCGCCGTCGAGGCGGTCGGTCTTGTAGTCGACGATCAGGCGGCCGCCGCCGGGCTCGGTGGCGATCACGTCGACGAAGCCGTTGACGAGCGGGCCGCCGCCGCCCGGCTCGAGCGAGAACGCGAAGCCGGCCTCGCGGCGGACCGCGGTCGCGGCCGCGAGCCGTTCGGCGAGCGGGGAGCGGGCGAACGCACCGACGATCGCGCGCAGGTCCTCGACGTCCGCGTCCGTGACCGCGACGCCGTGGCGGGCGGCGAGTTCGGCGACGGCGCCGGCGGCGGGCGGCTCCGGGCGCGCGAAGACGACGTCCTCGAGCAGCGCGTGGGCGAGCGAGCCGCGCACGAGCGGGTCGAGGCCGGTGCGCTCCTCCTCCGGCGCGTCCGGCGGCGGGGGCGGCGGCTCCGCGGGCAGGCCGAGCACGCGCTGGAGGTAGAAGCGGTAGCCGCAGCGCGCGTACGCCTGCAGGGCGGTGTAGGAGAGCCGTTGCGGCGCCGGACGCGCGCGCACGGGCGGCGCCGGCATCACCTTCGGCGCCTTCGGGAGCGCGGTCTGCGGCGCGCCCGGCCGCGGGACGCCCTCGGGCGCCAGGGCGGCGCGCGGGAGCACCCGCCCGAGCGCGGCAGGCGAGCTGAGCGCGCAGCGCACGCGCGCGGCGCGGCCCTCCCAGGTGCGCTCGAGCACGTGCTCCTCGGCGATCGCGAAGCGCTCGCGCGGCTCGCCGGCGATCGCGCGCACGATCCAGTCCAGCGGCGCGCCGCCGGGCCGCGGCTCGGGCCAGCGCTCGGCGTCGGTCCCGCCCGAGAGGATCAGCGTCTCCCGCGCCCGGGTCATCGCGACGTAGAGCAGCCGCCGCTCCTCCTCGGCGTCGGCGCGGTCCTCCTCGGCCGCCAGCCGCTCGTACGCGAGCGCGGGCACGGCGTCGCCGCCGCCCAGCGGCGCCAGCCGCAGCCCCGCGGTGCCGTCGTGGCCGATGAGCAGCCGCGGGCGCCCGGCGGCGCCGAGCCGGCCGAGGTCGGCGACGCACACGACCGGGAACTCGAGCCCCTTGGCGCGGTGGATCGTCATCAGGCGCACGGCGTCGAGCCCGTCGGACTCCAGCGCCGCCTCGCCCTCGCGCGCCTCCGCGAGGTCCTGGGTGATCGCGAAGTCCAGGAAGCCGCGCAGGTCGCGGCCCTCGGTCTGCTCGTACTCGCGGGCGAGCCGCATCAGCTTGCGCAGGTTCGCCAGCCGGCGCTCGCCGCCCGCGCGGGCGAGGATCGCGAGGTCGTAGCCCGTGGCGGTGATCGCGCGCTCGAGCAGCGCCTCCGGGGGCAGCCGCTCGGCGCGGGAGCGCTCGCCGGCGAAGAACGCCGCGAAGGCGAGCAGGCGGTCCCGGTCCGCGGGCGGGACGGCGCCGAGCCACTCGGCCGAGCCGGCCGCGCCGGCCGCGTCGCGCAGCGCCGCCCACGGCCCGCGCGCGCCCTCGCGGCCCGCCTGGGCGAGCAGGACCAGCGCGTCGCTGCCCGCGCCGCAGAACGGCGAGGCGAGCACGCCGTAGAAGGCCGTCTCGTCGCGCGGGTTGGCGAGCGCGGCGAGGTACGCGAGCCCGTCGCGGACCTGCTCCTGGGACCAGTAGCCGCGGCCGCCGACGACGTAGGTGGGCAGGCCCTGCTCCTCGAGCGCCTGCTCGAACAGGCGCAGCGAGGCGGTCGCGCGCACGAGCACGACGACGTCGCCCGGGCGGCGGCCGGCGCGCACCTCCTCGCGCAGCCGGTGGGCGACCCAGCGCGCCTCGGCGCGCCGCCACGGCTGCTCGGCGAGCGCGCCGAGCCCGAGCTCGCCCGCGTGCTCGTCCCAGCCCTTCGTGTCCGTCACGAGCAGCTCGACGGGCGGCGCGCCCGCGGGCGGGTCGGGATCGAACAGCCGCAGCTCGCCGTCGTCGGCCGCCGCCGGCGCCGCCTCGCGCGGGCGGCCCGCGACGAGCGGCTGGAAGGCCTCGCCGAACACGGGGGCGAAGGCGGCGTCGAGGACGTCCAGCAGCTCGGGCGCCGAGCGGAAGTTCGCGCGCAGCCCGCGCACCCGCGCCGCCTCGAGCTTCGCGCGCCGCTCGCGGAAGATCTCCACGTCCGCGTGCCGGAAGCGGTAGATCGACTGGAACTCGTCGCCGACCGCGAACAGGTTCCCGCGCTCGAGCGCCTCGAGCAAGTCGA
>Ga0207708_10001935_pt1 | contig 15264 bp, 12 predicted proteins | sample KBSK5101metaG_FD_184340 | JGI IMG/M metagenome (GOLD analysis project Ga0207708, IMG submission 184340) | Corn, switchgrass and miscanthus rhizosphere microbial communities from Kellogg Biological Station, Michigan, USA - KBS K5-10-1 metaG... | ecosystem: Host-associated > Plants > Roots >...
ACGCGACCCAGACGGCGCAGACGCCGACCAGAAGTGCAACGGACAGGGGAACAAACCGCCTCATGAGGGCGTTCCAACATAGCACCGGCCCTGGCGTCGACGCGTTTGCGATAAGACGTCGGGCCGTCTCAATCCAGGAGGGCCCCGCTTCGCGCGGGCTCAGCTAGTCCCCCACGCCCACCGTGGGAAGACGGATGATGGTGAAGAGGACGCAATCGCCGCCGTCGTCGAACTGCCCGCTTGATGCGGCGCAGGCCGACTCAGTCACGTCCTCGCGACAGACCTGGTGAGAGTACGAATACCCGTGGTCACCGGAAGTGATTTCACTGGTGATACAGGAACCCTCGGGTTCGCTGTCGCAGCCGGTTCCAACGCTGCCCAGAACCAGAAACCCCATCGCCATCATCAATTTCTTCATCTCGACCTCTCTTTGTTTTGGTCGAGGGATAGTGCAAACGGCGGGGCCAGCGTCCGGCGGCCTGACGCACCCGGAAGTGGCTGAAACTTCCTGCGCCGCGGGCCGCAGGAGTGTCGATTCCTCAACACCTTGCGCGCAACCAGATGATTTCCGCGCCGAAACAACTATCGCGGATTCAAGATGGCACGGCGATCGCAGAGGCAGCTGCACCTCCCGGTACCCAATGGGTGGGGCGGACGACGGACCGGCGCTGGCCGACCGCCGACACCGGGACGACCGAGAATGGACCACGACCGGCGCCCGAACCACGATGTGCGTCATCCGGTCCTCGTGACGCTGCGAGCAGCCGCGCACGTGCCGTCGCTGCGGTCGATCGCTCTTTTCGCGGCCATCCGCGACTCAATCGCCGTCGCCGACGACAGGGTCTTTCGCGTGCTTCATTTCTCGGTGCAACAAGACTACCTTCACGCGATAGTCGAAGGTGATAGCCATTCTGCGCTCACGAGCGGGATCCGAAGCCTTGTCATTCGTATTGCGCTGGCGGTGAAGCGCCTCACCAGAGTCGGCAAGGTGTGGGGCGATCGCTACCACGCGCGTGCCCTTACGACACCTCGCGAGGTCCGCCACGCGATCGTCTACGTCCTGCTGAACTTCCGGAAGCATCTGCGCGCGCCCGCCGGCGTCGATCCGCGCAGTTCCGGACCGTGGTTCGACGGATGGGCGCAGCCCAGCCGCTCTGCCGCCGGTCCACCGCCGACCTCGCAGCCGCGAACGTGGCTCGCGGCGAAGGGGTGGCGTCGCGGCGGATTGATCGACCCTCGCGAGGCGCCTTCGCCAGCGCGAAAAATCTCGCGTTGACCAACTATCGCGGAATCAAGATGGCACAGCATTCGCAGCGGGCGTCCACGTCTACGTCTACGTCCACGTAAACGATCCACGTCAGCGTCAGCGTCAGCGTTAGTTGCAGATCCACACGCGCGTGGTCGGCGGCAGCTCGCGTATCAGCGACTTCAAAACATTGCCGCGCAGCAGGTGCCAGACGGCGTTGCGCTGGGACGTGCCGACCATGACCGCCTCCATGCCCAGCTTGCGGGCGGCGCCTGCGACTGATGCGCCGGCGTCATGCGCCATGCGCCAGATCGGCACCGCCGTGAAGCCCGCCTGCTTGAAGTAGTCGACCGCGGCCTGCAGCACCTGGCGCGCGTCGCGTGAGGGGCCGGCCTTGGGTGGGAAGAAGAGCCCCGGAACCTCGTCGACGAAAATCACGTACACCGACTGGTCCCCGGCCCCGCGCGCGCGGGCCAGCGCCTCCTGGAACAAGCGCAGGTTCGCCGCGCGCACGGCGACCAGCGTCGAGGACGGGTAGATCGCCTTCATCTCCATCGCCTCTTCCAGCGTCACGACCTCCATCGCGCTCTCCAGGTTGGCCGCCGCGGCTTCCGCGGCCTCGGCCTCCCTGAAGCCCGCGCGATGTCCCCCGATCCATCCGCGGCGCACCGCGTACGCGATGCCGAAGCCGACCACGGTCACCGATCCGCCGAACAGCGTCGCCTTCGTCTTCTCGATCAGGTTGACGCCCCACGCGAGCACCACCAGCGCCGACGTGAACAGCCCCACCCAGAACGCCGGCCCGCGGAAGCGCTCCTGCGCGCGCAGCCGGTCGATGCCGATCGACGTCAGCGTGAACGCGCCCAGCAGCCCGAACGAATACATGTCGCCCAGCAGCGCCATCTGCCCGCGCGTCGCCAGCACGACCACCGCCGGCACCAGCACCGAGATCGCGATCGCGCGGTGGGGCGTGCCGAAGCGCTGGTTGCGCTCCGCCAGCCACTGCGGCAGGAAGCCCAGCCGCACCAGCGCCAGGAACACGTGGTAGCAGCCGATCAGCGCCGTGTTCGACGCGCCCAGCAGCAGCGTCGCCGACGTGATGACGATGGCGATACCGAGCGCCCGCCCGCCGAACGCCGCCCCCAGCTCGTAGACGAACTGGTCCGGGTTCGCGTGCGCCGCGTCCAGCAGCGCGGTCTCGAACGCCGTGATGATCGGCGACGTGATCAGAATGCACGCCACCACCAGCAGCATCGCCCGCAGCGCCACCTTCTCGCGCGGCTCCTGCAGCGCGGGCGCGATCTGGCTGATCGACTCCAGGCCCGAGAACGCCAGCCACGAGCTGCCGAAGCCGACCAGGATCGTCCATGGCTTCAGCGCCGCCACCGCCGTGAACTGGTGCATCACCAGCTGCCAGTGCGCGGCGTCCATCCGTATCACCACTGCGCCGATGACGACCAGGTTCACCAGCAGCGACGCCACCGCCAGCACCGCGGTCAGCTGCGCCGACTCGCGGATCCCGACGTAGTTCAGCGCGCCCAGAATGATCAGCGCGCCGCACGCCGCCGGCGCGATGACGCCTGCCAGCCCGGGCACCTCGGCCGCCAGGTACTGGAAGCCACTCACCGACGAGATCGCGCCCGTCAGGAAATAGTCGACGCAGATCAGGATGCCCCCGAGGCACCCGATGAACGGCCCGAACGCGTCCGACGCGACCGACACGACGCCGCCGCCGTCCGGGTAGCGCGCGGCGACGTCGACGTACTTCATCGACAGGAAGATGAACGCGATGCCGGTCGCCAGAACGAACGCCGCCGCGGGCGACGGGCTGGTGCCGCCCAGCTCGCGGAACAGCAGACCCGGAACGTAATAGATCGACGTGCCGATGTCGGCGAAGACCACCGCCCACGCCAGCAGCGCGCCCAGCCGCCCCGACGACTTCTTCCGCTCGAACAGCGCCTCGGGGATGTCGGTGAACCGACGCCCCCCGCGCCGCGCCCGCGGTTCCGGCGGCGTGATGATGGTCGGCGGTTGGCCCCCCGCGCTACTCACAGATCACCACGTGCACTTGTTCGGGCAGCTCGCTCAGCAGTTCTTTCAGCACGTCGCCGCGCAGGAACGTCCAGACCGCCGATCGCGCGGTCGTTCCCATCAGCACGCACCGGGCCTGTAGCTCCTCGGCCGCCTCGGCGATCGACGCGCCCGGGTTGTGGGCCAGCCGCCAGATCGGCACCGCCTCCATCTTCTCGGCCGCGATGTCCTTGACCGCGGCGTCCAGCACGTCCAGCGCGTCGTCGGACGGCCCCGTGCGCGGCGGGAAGAACAGCCCCGGGATCTGGTCGACGAAGATGACGTAGACCGCCGCGTCGCCCGCGCCGCGCGCGCGCCGCGCGGCCTCGCGGCACAGGTTCTTGTTGGGACCGCGCAGCGCGACCAGCGTCGTCGACGGATAGGTGCTGCGCAGCGCGACCGCCTCCTCCAGCGTGATCACCTCGTTGGTGGTGGGACCCGCCGCCGCCGCTCGCTCCGCCGAGGCCGCGCGCAAGTAACCGAACCGGCCTGACCGGATCCACCCGCGGTGCGTGACGAACGCGACCGCCAGCTGCAGTCCCGTGACCGTGACACCGTACAGAGTCGACACAGGCTTCGTGAACCAGCTGGTGACCCACGGGATGAACAGCGTCAGGCTGGACGCCGCGGCGATGATCAGCGGCAACCCGCGCCGCTTCTCGCGCCACGCGATCACCGCCAGGCTGACAGACGTGATCGCGTACGACCCGAGCAACCCGAACGCGAACACCTTGCCCAGCCGGAACAGCTCGCCGCCGGTCGTGATCACCAGCAGTACCGTCGCCGCCGTGATGACGACGATCGCGCCGCGCGGTGTGCCGAAACGCTTGTGGCGCATCGCCATCGCCGCCGGCAGGTAGCCCAGCTCGCCGGCCGCCTTGAACACGTTGTAGCAGCCGATGAACGCGACGTTCGCGCCCACCAGCAGGAACCCCGCGCCCGTCAGCGACAGCGCGATCAGCAGCGCGCGCCCGCCGTACGCCTGCGCGACCGCCGCCAGCAGCGCCGGGTGCGGGCCGATCCCGCGCGCCTGCGCCGCCTCGACGCCGATGACCGTGAACAGCGGCACCGTCACCACCAGGCTGACGACGACCAGGACGGAGACGATGCGCAGCACGCGGCGCCGCGGCTCACGCAGCGCGGGCGCCAGCTGCCCCAGCGATTCCAGCCCCGAGAACGCCAGCCACGCCGCCGCGAACCCGGTCGCCGTCTCCGTCCAGCGCTGCGACGCCATGTCCTTGAAGCTGGTCCAGAACGCCATCCAGTGAAGCGTGGGCACTTGCGCCAGCACGACCCAGACCAGCACGACCTCGCAAACCAGCGCGGCCACGCCCATCGCCAGCGCCACCCGCGGCAGCTCGCGCACGCCGACCCAGTGCAGGGTGCCCAGCAGCAGCAACGCCGCCACCGACATCACCGGGATCTCGTGCGCGAAGGGACGGATCGCGGCGATGTAATGCAGGGCGGTCACCACCGAGATGGTGATGGTCAGCAGGTACGCGCTGACCATCAGCGCCCCCGAGATGACGCCGACGCGCGGGCCGAACGCCTCCGACGCGGCCGCCACGCCGCCCCCGCCCTTCGGGTAGCGGCGCGCGATCTCCAGGTGACCCAGCGCGACGAAGATGAACGCCACCGCGGCCACCAGCACGAACACCGGCGCCAGGCCCCCGACCTGGGCGTAGAGGATGGCGGGGACGTAGTAGACCGACGTCCCGAGGTCGGCGAACACGACCGCCCAGGCGAGCGCAGGGCCCAGATACCCCACGCCGCGGCCGGGACCGGCGGCGGGGCTTCGCAGCTCGATTTCTGGAGCCGGGCGGGCGCCCGGCGGTTCGTCCGCCATCGTGGTGGGGGCGCAGCTTCCCCCCTTCCCCCCCTCGGTGCAACTTGACGATGCTGAACAACCGATCTGATCGCGAAGCGGCGGGAATTTTGAGCCTTTAGACGGTCCGATACACGCTTTTCACTTGAAGACCCGACCTTCGTCGGGAAGACTGCGACCCCGCAATGCCCAAAGATCCCGAGAGTTTGTCCACCCTGAAAAGCCGCGCCTTCGACCTTCGCATCGACAACCTCACCGCCATCACCGCCGCCGCGAGCGGCCACCCGGGCGGAACGCTGTCGGCGATGGACATCATGCAGGCGCTTTTCTTCGGCGAGATGCGCCACCGCCCGACGGAACCGCACTGGGCCGAGCGCGACCGCTTCGTGCTGTCGAAGGGCCACGCGGTCCCGGCGCTGTACACGGTGCTGGCGCACGCCGGGTACTTCTCGCGCGACCTGCTGCCGACGTTGCGGCGGCTGGGCAGCCCGCTGCAGGGCCACCCCGCGAACTTCCTCCTGCCGGGGATCGAGGCGTCGACCGGCTCGCTGGGCCAGGGCTTCTCGATGGCGATCGGGATGGCGCTGGCGTCGAAGCTGGACGGGGACAAGTTCCGCGTCTACTCGATGATCGGCGACGGCGAATCGCAGGAAGGGCAGATCTGGGAGGCCGCGATGGCGGCGCCCAAGTACAAGCTGGACAACCTGTGCGTCATCCTCGACCACAACAAGGGTCAGATCGACGGCTTCGTCGACGAGGTCATGAGCCTGAACCCGATCGCCGACAAGTGGCGCGCGTTCAACTGGCACGTGGTGACGTGCGACGGGCACGACTACACGTCGATCCAGTCGGCCTTCGCCGCCGCGCGCGCGACCAAGGGAAAGCCGACGTTCATCCTCGCGGAGACGACGAAAGGGAAAGGCGTGTCGTTCATGGAAGGCAAGGTGGGCTGGCACGGTGTCGCGCCGACGCAGGCGCAGCTGGAGGACGCCGTGAAAGAGCTGCGCGCTGCCAAGGCCGCGCTCGAAGGGGGCAACTGAGATGGGCGCGCCGGTCAAGAACGAGCCCGGGTCGACGTCGGTCGCGTCGCGCGATTCTTTCGGCGACGCGATCGCCCGGCTGGGCGAGACGCATCCCGAACTGGTCGTGCTGGAAGCCGACCTTTCGGAGAGCACGCGGTCGAAGAAGTTCGCCAAGAAGTATCCCGACCGCTTCTTCCAGATGGGGATCGCCGAGGCGAACATGCTGGGCGTCGCGGCCGGCCTGTCGCTGGCGGGCAAGGTTCCGTTCTGCTGTTCGTTCGCCGCCTTCGTGGCAGCGCGCTTCGACCAGGTGCGCATGTCGGTCTGCTATTCGTCGACCAACGTGCGGATCGTCGGCAGCCACGCCGGCGTCGGCATCGGCGAGGACGGCTACTCGCAGATGGGGCTGGAGGACATCGCGGCGATGCGGTCGCTGCCGACGATGACCGTCATCCAGCCGGCCGACGATCTGGAGACGGCGGGCGCCGTCGAGGCGTTGCTGACGCACAAGGGACCGGCGTTCCTGCGCACGACGCGCCAGAAGCTGCCGCGCGTGAACAAGGAAGGCTACAAGTTCGAGCTGGGCAAGGGCGTCACGCTGGTCGACGGGAAAGACCTGACCATCGTCGCCACGGGCGGCACGGTCGCGGGCGCGGTGCAGGCGGCGGCGCTGCTCGCAAAGGACGGCGTCAGCGCGCGCGTCATCAACATCCACACGATCAAGCCGCTGGACGTGCCGCTGCTGGTGAAGGCGGCGCGCGAGACCAAACGCATCCTCACCGTCGAGGACCACCAGATCACGGGCGGCCTGGGCGGCGCGGTGTGCGAAGCGCTCGCAGAGGTCGAACCTGTGCGCATCCACCGCCACGGCATCCTCGATGTGTTCGGCGAATCCGGCACGCCCGAGGGCCTCTACAAGCACTTCAAGCTCGACGCCGACGGCATCGCGGCCGTCGCCCGCGACTTCCTGAAGTAGATCAGGGCGGCGCGAGGCGCTGCAGTGTTCCGCCCGCGCCGCCGATCCACACGGTTCCGTCCTTCGTCTTCGCGACGGCGAAAAGGTCCGCCTCCGTTCCCGACGGAACGGGCGCCCACGTCTTGCCGTTCCAGCGCAGCACCGTGCCGCGATCACCGACGGTCCAGACGTCGTTCGCCCCGGTGCCCGTGATCGCGCGCAGCGGCCCGCCGCCCGCGACCTTGTTTCGTTTCCAGCTCTTGCCGTCCCAGCGCAGGATGTACGGCGTAGGCTCGACTCGCCTTATGGTGCCCTGCCCGTACCGCTCGGACGGGCCGACGTCACCGCCCGTGCCGACCAGCCAGAAGTCCTTCGGACCGCTGCCCCACGCGCCCCGGAAGTCGGCCGTCCCGCCCCACGAGAAGGCGGCGTCCTCGGAGGAGCCACCGTCGATCCACCCGCGGCCGTCCCAGCGTCTGACCATCGACTGGCCCGCAGCCAGCACGAAGTCCGCGCCGGCGCCGCCCAGCGCCATGACCCCGTACGGGTTCGAGCTCAGCACCGACCAGCGCCGCCACGCAGCGCCGTCCCAGCGAAAAAACGCGGCCGCATCGCCGGCCGCCCACACGTCCCGGGTGCTCGCGCCCCACACCGCGAAGAGCGGCTCGGCCGTCCCGGTCGCGACGCTCGTCCACAGCTTGCCGTTCCAGTGCCAGGCGGCGCCACCGAGGCCTACCAGCCAGATGTCGTCGGGCGCCAGCCCCCAGAACCCTTTCGGAAACTGATCCAGCGCCGCCGCCCGTTCCCAGTCCTTGCCGTTCCAGCGGCGGATCTCGCCGGCGCGGTTGTCGGGCGCGACCGCGAACGACACCGCGGCCCAGACGTTGGCCGCGCCGTCTGCCCACAGCGAGACGACGTCCTCGGTTTTGTCGAGGTCGATCTCCGACGCGGGCACCGTCCATTTCCCGTTCGCCCACCGCATCGTCGGCTGGCGGGCCTTCGCGCCGACGAACAGCCACATCTCGTCGCGCCCGACGACGAGCCCTCGCCACTCCCGGGGCAATCGCGTCACGTTTTCGATCCAGGAACGGATGCGGCCGATCACCACCAGCGTCGTCCCCTGCGAGCGATAGATGTTTCCCTCCGCGTCCGTCGCGAAGACATGGCCGCCCGGAACGCCGCCGATCCAGATGATCCCCGTCGCCCGCCCCTTCGGGAGATCGGACGCGGGCTGCGCCACTGCCGTCCAGCTGCTTCCGTCCCAGCGGCGGAGCCCGTTCGGCCCAGCCATCACCCAGACGTCCGACGGCCCGGTTCCGCCGCCGGCGCGGACAAATTTCGTGTCCATCGAAAACGTCGTCCAGGCGGCGCCGTCTCGACGCGCGACGCCCCCCTCGCCGCCCACCCAGACGTCGCGCGGTCCCGAACCCCACAGCGCGCTGAACCGTTGAATCCCCGACGGGGACGCGACGTCGACGACGGCCTTGCCATCCCAGTGGCGGACCTTCGCGCCGTCGCGGTTGTACGCGCCGTAGGGCCACTCGAGCATCCAGACGTCGTCACCGCCGGTTCCCCAGAGCTGGTAAACGGCGGTGGTCTCCGGGCCCGTGGTCCCGCGATCGACCTTTTCCCAGCGGGCGCCGCGCCGCCGGTACAGGCGGCTGCCGCTGTCGGGACAGCGCACCTCTCGCAGTCCGTAACCGTCTTCGTAGTCTTCGCGTCTGGTGATGTGCTGCGCGCCCGACAGCCAGACCTCGCGTCCGTTGGCCCAGAGGGCGATCAGGAGATCGCAACGTTCATCGAAAGGCGTCGGCACCGCTTGCCATCCGCAGCCATCCCAGTGCACGAGGACGTGGCTCGTGAAACGCCCCTGGGCATCGTGACGCGAGCCGATCGCCCACGCGTCCGAAGCCGTCCCGCTGATCTCGCCGATCTCGTCGGCGGGATCGGTCGCCGGCAGCGACGGGCACTTCTTGGCGGCTGCGCCCTGCGCGCTGCGCGCGCACAGACCGGCGCCGATCAGCAGCCCGAGCGCTACCCACTTCTGCCCAGACATCACGGCGGGCCTATTATAGGCGGATGGCGACGCGCCCGGATCCGGTGCGGCTGGGGCTGCTGATCGCGGCCGCCGTCTGGTTCGCGGCCACGACGAGGACGGTCGCCAATCAGCCGGAGCGTCCGACGCACGAGCAGGAGGTGGAGTGGTTTCGTAAGCGTATCGAGACAACGCTGAAGTGCCCCGACCTCTCGCGCGAGCCCGGCGTGTTCGGGGACGTCGAGGTCACGTTCAAGACGCGCACGAAGTTCACCGTCGTTGCGAACGCATCGCTGGGCACACCGTTCGCCGCCTGCGTCGCCAAGGCCCTCCGCGAGAGCGAGCGGTACTTCCCGGCGCCCTACGATTACGAGCGCGGGCGCAGCGAAGGATCTGACGAGGCCCGTTTTGGAGAACCAGAGCTGATCGTCTTCTCGTTTGGCAAGCCGCAGCCGAACCTGCCCGAGCCGAACCGGTTGATCCCGGCCTGGAAGACGGCCCGCCGGAACGACCGCCCCGTGCGCTGGATCCTGCCCCCCGACATCACGGTCACGCCGGAGGGCTGCCTCTTACCGGCATCCCAGTCGATCCGCGCCGGCGTCGAGCAGTGGCTCGAAAAGTGGTCGAAGCCTGTCTCATCGATCTGGTGGGCGCAGCCGCAGGCGCTATTGATTCATTCCGGCGTGCCGCGGTTGATCGATCGCACCTGGCTGGTCGTTCCTCGAGACGAGGCGTACTGCCTTCGCCCGGCGGACGACGCCCTGCGCGCGCAGATCGATGAACGCGGCGCGTGCTGGCGCGGCGCGACCGCCGACATCCTGCTGGAGCCGCGGACCGGCTTCCCGACCGATCGGAGCTACAGATCCGTCAGCATCGCCGACGCGAATGCCTGCGCCATCGACGCCGCCGGCGCGATCGTGTGTTGCGGATTCCCGCGGCCGCCGCCGCCGCCCAAGGGCACGTTCAAGTCAGTCAGCGTGGCGTCCGAGCTCGCCTGCGCCGTGCGCAGCGACGACACGGTCGTCTGCTGGGCGGGAAAGACATCCGGGCAGGAATTCGCAGGTCGCTACGCGGACGTCGTCGTCGGAGACGGGTCGGTGTGCGCGCGCCGGCTCGACGACGGGCGTTTCGAGTGCCACGGCAACCCGCTCGACGTGTCGGGCGAGGTTCGGCAACTGGCGATGGGGTACGGGCATTGCGTGCTCCGGCGCGAAGGAACGCTCGACTGCGGCGAGCGCGGCGGCAACCCGATACTGCCGCCGCCGCAGCCGGTGATCGCGGTCGATCGCAATGAAAAGATCTGCGCGCTCGTCGACAGCGGCGAGGCGATGTGTCCAGAGACCGGCACATCGGGGCGGTGGGGTCTCGTCTCGCGGGACCGCTTCAAGGACATCGCGACGACGACCTGGGGCGGCTGCGGGCGGCGGCAGGACGACACCGTCGCCTGCTGGGGCCGGCTGCCCGGCCCCGTTCCGCAGGGCCGCTTCAAGGCGCTGGACGGCGGGACCTATCACATCTGCGGCGTGCGCGACGACGGCCGCATCGCCTGCTGGGGCGGCCACGACAACAACAAGCCGATGATGGGATTGGGGTTGCCGTACGCGGAGTTCGAATGATCGCGTCGGCCGCGGGTCCGGCGCGCGACCCGGGCCCGTCGCGACCGTCCTATACTGGCGCGGCATGAATCGCTTCCAGCAGCGCGCGGCGCAGGTTCCGCGCCCGATCGCGGTGCCGCTCATGCTGCTGCCGTGCGCCGTGGCGGCGTACTGGTGGATCACCTATTCGGGGCTTTATCGCGTGGTCGCGGAGGCACAGCTCCAGAGCTTCGAGTCGTACTACCCGTCGTTCACGGCGATACTGACGGTATTCCTCTCCTTGATCCCGTCGATCATCGCGATGCAGATCATCGGCGGGATGCGGGAGCGCGAGCGCAGCCCGCAGGAAGCCGCCGCGCTCGCCGCCGAGGTGGCCGAACGCGGGGCGCGCCACAGCCACTGGGTTCAGCGCCATCATCGAAGGCTGCTCGGTCTCGTGCTGACGGTCGGGCTGGCCGGCGTCGGCGTCTACTTCTCGGCGTCAGCCCGGTTTGCTGGCACGCGCGTGCAGGTCGACGCGGCGGCGCTGGAGCGGGGCGAGAAGCCGGCCGGGCGCTTCGCCGAGCTCACGGGTCGGTTCTTCGCCGACGACCTCGTCACCGTCAGCGAGACCAACCACACCGAGAAGACGTACGTCCCGATCGTCTCGCAGAGGTGGCAGTGGCAGCCGGATCACCCGGCGCGCGCCTACCTGGAGCTGGACGGAACGATGATGGACAACTACGCGGGCGCGCTCGCGACCGGCCACTACGAGGGCATGCTGACCACGAACAGCTTGCCCGGGCCGGTCATCACGGCGCTCGAGAACCGCGGCCATCCCGCGCCCGATCGCTACTGGGTGCTCGAGTACCGGCAGACGCCCGAGAAGCAATCCAACCTCGCGTACGCGATGTACTTCGCGGCCGTGGTCATCGGCCTCATCACCGCGATCGGCTGGGCGGTCGCGGCGCACTACGAACGAAAACGAAAACGCGGCATCCTGGTGTGAAGCTACCGGAGCCCGTCGATCAGCGCCGATGGGCGGGCGCCGGCTGGGGTGAAGGTCAGGCGGCGGGCGTCGTCGCCGGCGAAGTCGATGGCGATGTGCAGGCGCTCCGCCGGGGCGGCGTCGGGGAAGCGGTCCAGCCATTCGATGGCGACGGCCGCGCGATCGAACGCGTCCACCAGGCCCAGCTCGGCCAGCTCGCGCGCGTCCTCGATGCGATAGAGATCCGCGTGCACGAGCGGGACGCGGCCGGGGTGCTCGTTGACCAGCGCGAACGTCGGGCTGGCGACGTGGCGGTCGGGCGGGACGTCCAGCCCGCGCGCCAGGCCCTGGACGAACGTCGTCTTGCCCGCGCCCAGCGGCCCGGTCAACGCGAGCACGTCGCCCGCCGCCAGCAGTCGGCCCAGGCGTTCGGCGATCGCCTGGGTCTCGGCAGCGGTCGCCGCGGTCAGGATCAGCGGCGTGGTGCTCAGAGCTTGATCTTCTCGAAGTGGACCAGATCGGCGAACGCGGCGAAGCGCTCGCGGATCTGGCTCAGGTCCAGCCGGCGGAAGCGGTCCAGGCTGAAGTCTTCGACGGAGAACGACGCCAGCACCGACCCCATGATCATCGACGTGCGAATCGTCGTCGGCGACGTGTCGCCCTCGCGCGCCAGCCATCCCATGAAGCCGCCCGCGAACGAGTCGCCGGCGCCCGTCGGATCGACGACGTCCTCGATCGGGAACGCGGGCGCCGCGAACACGCCGCCCTCGTGGAACAGCAGCGCGCCCGCATCGCCGCGCTTGATGACCACCGAGCCCGGGCCCATCGCGCGGATCGCGCGCGCCGCCGCCGGCAGGTTTGCCTGACCCGAGAGCTGGCGCGCCTCCTCGTCGTTGAGCAACAGCATGTCGACCCGCTCGAGCAGCTTCAGCAGCTCGGGCTTCTTGATGTCGATCCAGAGGTTCATCGTGTCGCACGCGACGAACTTCGGCTTCTTGGCCTGTTCCAGCACGCCCAGCTGTAGCACGGGATCGATGTTGGCCAGGAACACGTAGTCCGAATCGGCCCACCCGGCCGGCAGCTTGGGACGAAACTCCTGAAAGACGTTCAGCTGCGTGTCCAGCGTCGTGCGCGTCGAGAAATCGGGCGCGTACACGCCCGCCCAGCGGAACGTCCGGCCGCCCTTCACCCGCTCCAGGCCCGCGATGTCGACGTTGCGCGACTGCAAGAACTTGGTGTGCGCGTCGTCGAAATCATCGCCGACCACGCCCACCAGGCGCACCTGCGTCGGCGTCAGAAAAGACGCCGCGGCGGAGAAGTAGGTCGCGGCGCCGCCCAGGACCTCGACGCGCTTTCCTGCGCGGGTCTCCACCGAATCGAGCGCAACGGAGCCAACGACGAGCAACGAAGACTTGGTCACAGATCCCTCCCATGCAGCAGACGTAAGCGGCCGCGCGCCTCGGCCGAAATCGCATCAGGCGCGGTGATGACGGCGTGCGCGGCGGCGCGCGCGCACGTACACGGAGCAGCTTTCGCGACGTGCTCGCCGAGACGACGGATCACGTCCTGCGCGCCGGCCACGTTCGCGCGCAGCACGGCGACGACCGCCTCGACGCTGACCGCCGCTTCACTGGCGTGCCACGCGTCGTAATCGGTCACCAGGGCCAGCGACGCGAAGCAGACCTCGGCCTCGCGGCACAGCTTGGCTTCGGTGGCGCCGGTCATGCCGATGATGTCGGCGCCCCAGCTGCGGTGCAGCTGCGATTCCGCGCGCGTCGAGAACTGCGGTCCTTCCATGCAGACGTAGGTGCCGCCGCGGTGCACGCGCTTGCCGCCCGGAGCGGCCGCGGCGGCGACGGCGCTCGCAAACGCGGGACAGGTCGGCTCGGCGAAACCGACGTGGCCGACCACGCCGTCGCCGAAGAACGTTGAAGCGCGCCGGAACGTCTTGTCGATGAACTGGTCGGGCAGCACGAAGTCGCCGGGCGCCAGTCCCTCGCGCAGCGAGCCGACCGCCGACACCGACAGGATGCGCTGGGCGCCCAGGCTCTTCAGCGCGAACACGTTCGCGCGGTAATTGATCTCGGACGGCGAAAACCGGTGGCCGAGGCCGTGGCGGGGAAGGAACAGCAGGCGCGCGCCGCCGATGCCGCCGCTGACGATGGGCGCGGACGGCGGTCCGAACGGCGTGGACACTTCCTCGCGGCGCGGCTCGGTGAGCCCGTCGAGATCGTAAAGGCCGCTGCCTCCGAGGACGCCGAGTATCATTGCAACGCTCGCGGGATCCCTATCATGGAATCGCCCCCCTACGACATCATCGAGTACCTCGTCGCCCACGGCGCCTATGTCGAGGCCGCGCGCATCGCGACGGACCGCGGCGAGCTGCGGCGCGCGATCTCGCTGTACGAGCGGGTGTGGCGGTTCGTCGATGCTCTGCCGCTGGCGATCACGCTGGGCGATCGTGGGCTGGCGGTCCGGCTGGCGCTGGACGGCAACCTGCCGGCCCGGGCCACGGAGATCGCCGACGCCGCCACGGCCGAGGCTGATCTGACTGCGGTCGCCGACGCGTTCGCCGACCGCGGGCGCTTCTTCGAGGCCGGTCGCACGGCCGAGCGGGCGCGGCAGTGGGCGCGCGCCGCCGCGCTTTACCGGCGCGCGAACGCCCCGATCGACGAGGCGCGCGCGCGCGTCCGCGCCGGCGAACTGCGCGAGGCGGGGCTGCTGTACGAACGCCTGGTGGCGCAGGGTAGCGCCGAAGAGGCCGCCGCCGCCCGGCTGGCGCTGGGCCGGCTGCTCAGCCGCCTGGGCCGCCACGAAGAGTCCGCGCGCCACCTGCAGGTGGCCGCACGCACGCCGGCGTTGCGGGTGGGCGCGTGGCGCGCGCTGTGCGCGCCCCTGCTGGCGCTGGGATTCCGGGGCGCGGCCGGCGAGCTGGTGGAACGGTTGCGCAAGGATCAGCCCGCGCTGCCGCGCAACCCCGAGGAGCTTGTCGCGCTGGAAGAGGCAGAAGCCGCCGCCGCGGAGGGCGATGGGCTGTTGCCCGCCAAGCGCGGCGCGGGCGCCGCGACCGCGGTGGCCCGGCGGTTCGAGATCCGGCGGTTGCTCGGCGGCGGCGCCACCGGCCGCGTTTACGAGGCCGTCGACACGTTGCTGGGTACGCCCGTCGCGCTGAAGCTGCTCCAACTGGGCGGCGCGCCCGGCGATCCAGAGCGCCAGGCGTACCAGCGCTTCGCGCGCGAGGCCGAAGCGGCGGGGCGCCTGCGCCACCCCAACATCGTCGCGCTGTTCGACGCGCAGCCGGCGTCGGGCATCTTCGTGTTCGAGCTGATGGGCGGCGCGACCCTGGCCGAACGGCTGGCGACCACTGGCGCGCTGACGCCCGCGGCCGCGCGGCGGGTGGCGCTGGATCTGCTGGCGGCGCTGGGCGCGGCGCACGAGCGCGGCATCATTCACCGCGACGTCAAGCCGGCGAACATCTTCTTCGACGTGGCCGGCAACGCGAAGCTGGGCGATTTCGGAGGCGCGCACCTCGCCGACTTCGGTCAAACG